>Ga0209807_1000006_pt1 | contig 119331 bp, 115 predicted proteins | sample GraSoiAngelo_154_FD_186168 | JGI IMG/M metagenome (GOLD analysis project Ga0209807, IMG submission 186168) | Grasslands soil microbial communities from the Angelo Coastal Reserve, California, USA - 14_1009_13_20cm (SPAdes) (version 2) | ecosystem: Environmental > Terrestrial > Soil >... | reverse complement strand
CGTTCCGTGCCAAGATTGGCGGTGGTGGAGTTGCCCGACCGGTACAACGTCGCCGCCGACTTGATCGAACGCAACCTCGCCGCCGGCCGGTCCGCCAAGACCGCGATCCAGTCCGCCTCCGCCGACGTCACCTACGGCGACCTCCACCTCCTCACCTGCGGCGCAGCCCGCGCCCTCCTCCACCTCGGCGTCCGCCGCGAGGAGCGCGTCCTGCTCGCCGGCTACGACGGCCCCGGCTGGGTCGCCTTCTTCCTCGGCGCGATCCGCATCGGCGCCGTCCCCGTCCCCGTCAACCCGCTCCTCCAGCGGAGCGAGGACTACGACCACTACATCGAGGACTCACTCGCACGAGTCGTGATCGTGGACGCCAACACCGCCGAAAAGCTCCAACCGGCCGCAGCACGCGCCCAGCACAGGCCCGAGGTCCTGCGCTCCGACGAGCTGGCCAAAGGCGATGAGATCGCTCCGGCGCCAACGCGCAGGGATGACATGGCCTTCTGGCTCTACAGCTCCGGGTCCACGGGCAAACCGAAAGCTGTCGTCCACCTGCAGCACGACATCCCATACACATGCGTCACCTACGCGGAGCAGGTGCTCGGCATCACTGAAAAGGACACGACCTTCTCGACGACAGGCCTGTTCCACGCCTACGGCTTCGGCAACAACCTCACGTTTCCGTATTGGGTGGGCGCAACCACCGTCCTGCACGCAGGGAGACATTCGCCGGCGACAGTCCTCGAGACCATCGAGAAGCGAAGGCCGACACTTTTCTTCAGCGCCCCGACGCTTTACAACGCGATCCTCAACTTCGAAGGCGCGAAGAGCCGTGACCTGTCCAGCATCCGGCACTGCGTCGCCGCCGCCGAGGCGCTTCCCGCCGAGGTCTGGCGGCGATGGAAGGACGCGTTCGGCCTGACCATCCTGGACGGGGTCGGCTCGACCGAGATGCTGCACATCTACTGCTCGAACCGGCTCAACGATCTGAAGCCCGGGTCCAGCGGCAAACCCGTGCCCGGCTACGAGCTGAAGATCCTCGACGACGAGGGCAAGCCGGTGGCGAAGGGCGACGCCGGTGACCTCTATGTGAAGGGCGACAGCGCGCTCGCTCTCTACTGGGCGCAGCACGAGAAGTCGAAACGCTCGATCCTCGGCGACTGGTTCTTCACCGGCGATCGGTATCGCGTCGACGAAGACGGCTTCTACTGGTACGAGGGTCGCTCCGACGACATGATCAAAGTCAGCGGCCTGTGGGTTTCGCCGATCGAGATCGAATCCGCGCTGCTCGAGCATCCGGCGGTGGCCGAAAGCGCAGTCGTCGGGATCAGCATCGATGGATTCACCAGGATCAAGGCCTTTGTGATCGCAAAGCAAGACGCGGTGAAAGGCGACGAGCTGGTGGAAGAGCTACAGGAGCACTGCAAGTCGCGCTTGCAGCGCTTCCAGTACCCGCACCTCATCGAGTTCGTGCCTGAGCTGCCCAAGACGGTGACGGGCAAGATCCAGCGCTACAAGCTTCGCGAGAAGGAAGCGGCCCCTGCGTAAGAACATCGCGGTCTTGCCGTGCGACGGAGCGGGCAAAGAAGTCGTGCCAGAGGCGATCAAGGTCCTCCGCGCGGCCGGCGCGGACCTCGAGTTCCAGGAGTACGACGTCAACGCCGACCAGTACATCCGAACGGGCCAGCCGATCCCCCCGAACGTATGGACAGACCTCCAGAAGGCCGACTCGATCCTCTTCGGCGCGGTCGGCGATCCGCGCGTCGACGATGCGGCCTACCTCGCCGGCGTCCTGCTGAGGCTGCGCTTCGAGCTCGATCTGTACGTCAACCTCCGCCCGGCGAAGCTCTACGACGACCGCCTTTCACCGTTGCGCCACGAGGACAGGCGAAAGATCGATCTGCTCATCGTGCGTGAGAACACAGAGGGCCTCTACGTCGGCATGGGCGGGCGGTTCAAGAAAGGCACCGAGCAGGAGGTCGCTGTCCAGGAGGACCTCAACACCTACCTTGGCGTCACGCGGATCCTCGAGTACGCGTTCCAGAACGCAAAGCGTGAGCTCGTCATGGTCGACAAATCCAATGCAATGACTCACGCGGGCGGGCTGTGGCAGCAGCAGTGGAAGGCCGGGGCGAAAAAGCACCCCAACATCAAGACGCGACATCTATACGTAGACGCCGCCGCGATGCAGCTGGTGCGCGACCCCACTCAGTTCGAGGTCATCGTCACCGGCAACCTCTTCGGCGACATCCTGTCCGACCTGACCGCGGAGCTCATCGGCGGCATGGGCATCGCGCCTTCCGGCAACGTCAACCCCGAGACGAAAAGAGGGCTCTTCGAGCCGGTCCACGGCACCGCGCCGGATATCGCGGGCCGCGGCGCCGTCAATCCGATCGGGGCCATTCTGAGCGCCTCTATGATGGTGAGACACCTGGGTCAAGGAGAAATGGCTAACGCGATCGAGGGTGCGGTCGAATCGGCCATCCGCGCGGGCGAATGCACGCGCGATCTCGGCGGGAGCCTGTCGACCCGAGAGGTTGGCGATGCGGTGGCGAAGAGGCTGAGGGACTAAATGGCGCCGATGGGCATGACCATGACGGAGAAGATCCTGGCTCGAGGAGCCGGCCGCGAAAGCGTGCGGCCGGGCGACCTCTTGCTGGCGAAGGTCGACTTCGCCATGGGCCACGACCTGACCATCCCGCCCGCCGGCAAGATCATGCGCGAGCAGATGGGCGCCGAGAAGATCTGGGACCCGGATCGGGTGGCGGTCACGCAGGACCACTTCCAGCCCGCCAAGGACGCCGCGAGCGCGACCCTCGGCCGCCTGACTCGCGAGTTCTCGCGGGATATGGGAATCAAGTGGTACTTCGAGGTCGGGCAGGGCGGCATCTGCCACACGGTGCTCCCGGAAAACGGCCTGGTCCTGCCGGGCGAGCTTGTCGTCGGCGCCGACTCGCACAGCTGCACGTATGGAGCGCTCAACAATTTCGCCACGGGCATCGGTTCGACGGACCTCGCGTGCGTGCTCGCGCTCGGTGAGCTCTGGTTCCGCGTGCCCGAGACGCTGAAGTTCGTCTACCACAACCGGCTCAGCGAATGGGTCGAAGCCAAGGACCTGATCCTCTACGTGATCGGCCAGATCGGCGTCGATGGGGCTCGTTCGAAGGCGATGGAGCACACGGGCGAGGCGCTCCGGTACATCGACATGGAGGCGCGGCTGACGATGACCAACATGGCAATCGAGGCGGGCGCCAAGAACGGGATCATGGAGTTCGACGAGGTGACGAAGGAGTACCTCGAAGGTCGCGCCAAGCGTCCATACAAGCCGGTCACCTCAGACCCTGACGCCGAGTACGAGAAGGTCTTCGAGTTCGACGCATCGAAGGTCGAGCTCGGCGTCGCCAAGCCGATGTCCCCGGACAACTACGCGCCGCTCTCCGAGGTCGCGGGCACCCGGCTGGACCAGGTTTTCATCGGGTCCTGCACCAACTCGCGGATTACCGATCTGCGGCGGGCGGCGGCCGTGCTCGAGAACCGCAAGGTCGCGCCAGGGATCCGGCTGATCATCACTCCCTCCTCGCACCAGGTCGCGATCCAGGCCGAGAAGGAGGGCCTGATCCGCACGTTCCTCGCCGCGGGCGCGGCGTGGACGACGGCCACGTGCGGTGCGTGCCTGGGCGGGCACATGGGCGTGCTCGGTGAGGGCGAGGTGTGCCTCAGCACCACCAACCGCAACTTTCCCGGCCGCATGGGCCATCCGAAGGCGCAGGTGTACCTGTCCAATCCGGCGGTGGCCGCGGCAAGCGCCGTCACGGGCGTGATCACACATCCGAGGGAAGTGCTCGCCAAGATGCCGGTCGGAATCGCATGACCCTGCCGCGGGGGTGGAAGTCGTCTTCGCCCTCGTTGTCACGGGGCGGTCGCCCGGCTAAGCCGGGCGACGCGGAAAGGCAACCGTGACGCTGCCGAAAGTCGTCCGGGGGCGGGCGTGGAAGTTCGGCGACAACGTCGACACCGACCAGATCATCCCGGCCAAATACGCGATCTACTCCCTCGACGAGAAGGAGCTGGGCAAGCACGCGATGGATGGCGTCCCGGGGCGCGAAACGTGGGCTTCCCAGGTGTCCCCGGGTGACATCATGGTCGGCGGCTCTAACTTCGGCTGCGGCTCGTCGCGGGAGATCGCGCCTGTGGCGATCCGAGGCGCCGGCATCTCTCTCGTGATCGCCGACTCCTTTGCGCGCATCTTCTTCCGCAACGCGATCAACATGGGCTACCCGATCCTTCAGTCGCCGCAAGCGGCCGAGGCGATAGAGGAAGGCGACGAGCTCGAGGTCGACCTCGAAGAGGGCGTGATCCGCAACATGACCAAGGGCGACGAATACCGCGCCGAGGCGTTTCCCAAGTTCATGAACGACCTGCTGAAGATGGGCGGCCTGGTGCCCTGGGTGCGCAAGCAGCTAGAAGAGCGGCGGCGCCTGGCAGCCACGCGTGGATGACAACGAACCAGTAGAGCTTCAGGAGCCGCTCGACGAGCTGGCTCGCGACCCAAAGCGCTTCTCGCATGACCTCAAGTTCCCGCCGGCCGACAAAATCCGCGTCTACGACGACACCTTGCGCGACGGCGAGCAGATGCCCGGCGTCGCGATCACGCCGAAGGACAAGTTCGAGCTCGCACGCATGCTCTCCGATATCGGCGTTCACATCATGGACGTCGGATTTCCCTCGGTCTCGGAGGGCGAACGCGAAACGCTTCGGCTGGTGCTCGGCGGTCGCAAGCGCGGTGAGCTGAGACCGGATCTCGAGGTCGTTTGCATGATGCGTTCGACGCGCGGCGACATCGACAGCACGATGCAGGTGATCGATTCGCTCGGCTACAAGCGCGATGAGGTGACGTACTTCATCTTCACCTCGGCGTCAGACCTCCACGTCAAGTACAAGCTCGGCAAGACGCTGCTGCATCGCGACGGCATCCCGGACTCGGAGTGGCTGGAGCTTCCCGTTTCCTATTACCGGGAGGCAAACCTCCGCATGATGTGCGAGGCGATCGGGTACGCGCGCGAGCAAGGCGCGACCTCGATCGAGTTCGGAGGCGAGGACGGCAGCCGGGCTGACGTCGATTACATCGCGGAGATCCACAGGGAAGGCCTCAAAGCCGGTGGGACGAGGCCTTCGACGCCCGACACCGTCGGCTGCTACTCGCCTTTCGCGGTGCGCGAGTACATCCCCGCGATCAAGGCTGCCGCCCCGCACGCGCCTCTGGTCGTCCACTTCCATAACGACCTCGGCCTTGGCGCTTGGAACACGGTGACTGCGCTGGGCTCCGGGGCGGAGGTCTTCACCACCAGCGTCAACGGCATCGGGGAGCGCACCGGCAACGCACCTATGCACCAGGTCTTGATGCAGCTCCGCTATCTGTTTGGGATCGAGATCCCCGGCTTCAAGTACGAGAAGCTGCGCAACCTCGCCCGCAGGCTGGAGAGCATGAGCGGCGTGCCCGTGCAGCCGACCGAGCCCGGAATCGGCCTCAACGTCTTCAGCCATGAGTCGGGAATTCACACGGCCGGCATGCTGATCCATCCCGCCATCTACCAATTCCTTCCGCCTGCCGACCTCGGCGCCGAGATCAGCTACGTCTACGGCAAGCATTCGGGTGCGCTGGTGATCGAGCACGCTTTGCGCCACGCGGGGATGCGGCCCGAGCCTGAGCTGGTGGCCAGGGTTCTTGCCGAGGTGAAGCGTGTGCGCGAGGAGCGCGCCGAGCGCAGCGACTTCTCGGAATTCCACCGCCAGTACTACGATCACCTCAACCGCATGGGACTGACCGCGGACGAAGTCGTGGACATAGCGAAGGCTCTGACTGCCTAGATGGCAACCGCGACGCGGGCCGAGGGCGCAACTCGAAAGCTCTACCTGAACCTCCACCGCTGGATGTGCATGGCCAAGGCGCTCGACGATCGGATGCATATCCTGGTCAAACAGGGCCGCGCTCCATTCGTCGGCTCGAGCCGCGGCCACGAGGGCATCCAGGTGGCCTCCACGGCGGCGATCGGGCCGGACGACTGGCTCGTGCCGCACTACCGTGGGCTGGCCAACGCGATCGTCCGCGGCCTGACGATGAAGGAATGGATGCTTGCGGTGTTCGCCAAGGCCGGTGACCCGCTTTCCGCCGGCCGCAACATCCCCGGCGGCTGCTATAGCTACCGCAAGCTTAAGATCGCCTCCGTCTCGCAGGTGGTGGCGAGCTGGATCCCGAAGGCGGCCGGCATCGCGTATGCGGCCAAGCTCAAGACCGAGGGCAGCGTCACCCTGTGCACGTTCGGTGACGGCGCCACGAGCCAGGGCGAGTTCCACGAGGGCGTGAATTTCGCGGCTGTGCACCGCCTGCCTGTCGTGTTTGTCTGCGAGAACAACAGCTATGCGATCTCGGTTCCTATCCGGCTGCAGATGGCCAACCCGGACGTGGCCGACCGCGCGGCCGGCTACGGCATCGCCGGGGTGACCGTTGACGGCACCGACGTCCCGGCCTGCCATGAGGTATGTCGCGAGGCTGTCGCACGCGCCCGTCGGGGCGAGGGGCCAACGCTCATCGACGCCAAGATCTGGCGCATCAACTCCCATACGTCCGAGGACAACCACCTCAAGTACCGCACCAGGCAAGAGCTGGATGAGGCGGCTCATCATGACCCGCTCAACCGGTTTTCGGCGTGGCTCGTCGAGCGCCGCTGGATCACCGCGGAGGGCGCGGCGGAAGTGCAGGCCGCCTGCGACGCGGAGGCTTCGGAAGCGGCCGATTGGGCCGAGCAGCAGCCCGACCCTCTGCCGGAGGACGCCCTGAAAAACGTCTTCTCCGGAACTTAGGTACAAGTTAAGACCTCAAAGCTAGACTGACGACGATTTGGAGTCCGAGCCGCCCGTGTCCGCCAATTCGACCCCTCCGGAAGCCGCGTCCGAGGAGCCGGTCGACGCTGTCCCGACCAGCCAGACCACGCCCGTCTGGGCCAACACTGTGCCGGTGGAGCCGGCTGAGGACCCCGACGAGGCGAAGGCCGCGTCTGAGGTCGAAGAAGCCATGCCCGCCCTACCCATGCAAAAGGGAGATCCCGAGTGGTCGAAGGCGCAGAGCTCGCCTAACGGCGAGGGGTCCAGGGTGACGCCGGGTTGGGCGACGACCGTCCCAACCTCGTCCGGCGAGGCACTCGCCGAGACTGAGACTGAGACTGAGACCGAGACCGAGCCCGATGCCGAACCGGAGGCCACTGGAGACGAGACCGAGGCGGAAAGTCCGCTGACCGAGCCGCACAGGGCCGTGGCCGCGGATGCGCTCAAGTCGACATGGCCACCCGCGACGGATTCCGCACCGGCGCCCCCCGAGGAGACCGACATCTGGCCGCCCGAGCCTCCAACCGAGAAGGCGATGCCCGCCTGGCCGCCGCCATCCGAGCTGGAGGAGCCGGTCACCCCCGCGCAGCCGATCCCCACCTGGCCGGATTCGTTCGAGCCCGCATCAGCCTCGCCGCCGACCCTGACGCCCGCGGCCGCGGCGCCGATGCCGCCGACGATCACTCCCGCGCCCGCGCCGGCAGCCGAAATTGCGACCCCCGAGGCTGCGTCGCCGGCCTCCGACGCCGGGCCGCCGGTCACGGCTTCCGCGCCACCGGCGAAGCCGGAGCCGATCGCACCGCGGCCAAAGCCGGATTCTGTCGCGCCCGCCAACCCAGAACCCGTCACACCCGACAAGCCGGAGCCAGTCGTCGCGGCTCAGCCCGAACCGGTATCGCCGGCCCAGTCCGGCCCGCCGCCCCGTCCTGTGTGGGCGCCCGGACCCAGAGTCGAGCCGGCGACCCCTGCCCCGAAGATCGCCTCCACGCCGCCGCTTCAGATCCCGGCGTGGGCCCCAAGAGTCCCGCTCGCCGCCGAACCGGGCACGCCGACATGGTTCTCGCCAAGAGAGGAAATCCCTCACACGACAGCGCAGCCTGTCGCGCAGTCCACGCCCAATCCCGCACCTGCTCCCAAGCCCTCCGCACCCATCCCACCCGGTGGTGGGCACCTGCCCGTGGCTCAGATTCCCATCCCGCCGGCGACACCGGCGGCCTCCGCTGGGTCGCAGTCCCCCGCAGCGAAATCAACGTGGGAGGTCGTGGAGCAGAAGTCCAAGTCAGGGCCACATGCCAAGGTCGAGCCCGGTCCGACAGCCGAGGACCGGTCCTACGCGGAATGGTTCGCCTGGGCCAAACGTGGGGGAGCGCCCGCGAGCGCGTGCCACAGTGCGGCGCAGGGCGCGTTCAAAGCTCTTTCCGGCGGCAAGGACGTCGCGACAGCCGTGCAGTGGGCGACTGCGGCGATGAGCAGGCCCCCGGAAAACGTCAGCTACGCGCGCCAGACGTACTGCGCGTGGTTCTCGCTGGCGAACATCGACCTCAACCTCGACCAGCAAAGGGCCCACGCCTTTGCGGCCGCGGCCCTGCAGGCGCTGGACCTGGGGCAGGACGCGGCTGCCGCGCACGCGGCCGGTTTGGCCGCGGCGGGCATCAAGTAGCCGACCGGGCTCGCGACGGCTCCGGATGGGCCGTCCTCGCATTCCTCTTCGCCGCCACGCTCGTCGTCGAAAGCATGTCGTGGAACCAGCTCACCGCGTACATGCCTTTCTATTTGCGGGAGCTTCACGTCGCGCCGGACCAGGTTCCGCGTTGGATCGCCGCTATTTCGAGTGTCGGCTGGATCCTCGCCCTGCCGCTTGCGCCTTTCTGGGGTGTGCTCGCCGACCGCTACAGCCGCAAGCTGATCATCGTCCGCAGCGCTGTGCTCGAAGCTGTGGTGTTTGCCGGATGGGCGTTTTCGACCTCGCCGTGGATGGCGCTAGTTTTCAGCTCGCTCAACGGGTTCATTCTCGGCAACACCGGCGTGATGCTCGCCGTCCAGGCCTCAACCACTCCGAGGCAGCGGCTTGCCCTTGCCATCGGCATCGTCGGCGCGGGGTCGCCGGCGGGACGGGCCCTGGGTCCGATCCTTGGTGCGCTGCTGGTGCACCTCGTCGACGTGCGCGGCATGCTCCTCTTCGATGCCGCCCTGTCGGTGCTGACGGCACTGCTCCTCACCGTCGTCATGCGTGAGAGCGAACATGTGCGGCCGGACGATGTGCGCGTCCTTAGTCTCCTGCGGGGTGCGCTCGCGGAGATTGCGAGCAAGCCGCTGGTGTGGCGGCTGTTCCTGGCTACTACCGCGGCTCAGGTCGGACTGTGGACGATGCTGCCCTACGTGCCGATCTACATCTCGCGCATGACGCCGGGCGACGCCGTCACGGCGGTTGGGGTCGTGCTCTCCGGGGTCGGGCTCGGCCAGGCCCTGGCCTCACCGCTCTGGGGGATGGTGATTCCGCGGTTCGGCCATGTCGCGGTGCTCAGCCTGACCTCGATCGCCGCGTGCCTCTCGCTTTTTGTCGCCGGGCTCAGTCACTGGCTCCCGTTGTTTGCGACCGGATTGCTGATCAACGGCGTTTGCACCGCGGCCATCCTGACCGCGAGCATGGCGGTGATGGCCGCGACGGTGAGTCCCGAGAGGCGAGGAGCCGTGCTGGGCCAGATCCTCTTTCCGTTTTACATCGGCGGCGTCGTCGGACCGGTGATCGGCGGCGTCGCGTTCGGCTCCGGGCAGGTCTTCGTTTTCGGAATCGCCGCCGTGTTGAGCATCGCGCCGCTTGCCGTCCTTCTCACCTTGCGCCCGTCGCCCGCCGCAACACGCGCCGCATGACGACCCTTGTCGGCGTCGTGGCGGACACGCACTGCCCGGAGTTTCTCGAGCGGCTGCCTGACCGGCTTTTCAAGGTCCTGGAAGGTGTTCAGGTCATCCTCCACGCCGGCGACGTCAACGCCGCCTCCACGCTGGACGAGCTGGGTCGTCTGGCTCCCGTCGAGGCAGTGCGCGGCGACCACGATCGCACTCTGGACGCGTTGCCCACGACTCGTGAGATGACGGTGGCGGGCAGGCGGATCGTCGTCGTCCACGGCAACCGGTCCCGGTGGATCGAAGAGCCTCAGACGTTGCTGTGGACGCTGAGCCTGGGCTACTTCCGTCCGCACCCCGGATTGCCTCGCAGCCTCCGGCGGCGGTTTCCGCAGGCCGACGTGATCGTCTACGGCCACACACACCGCGCCCATATGAGAAAGGTCGACGGAGCGCTCCTGTTCAATCCTGGCGGGGTACACCAGTGGAACCCGACCACCACAAAACTGCGTCTCGAGCAGAAGCCGGGATGGTTCGAATGGTGCTGGCTGCAGGTCGCCCGTCACCTGCGCCGCTACGAAACGCCGTCAGTCGGCATCCTGGAGATAGACGAGGACGGGATCCGGCCCCGGATCATCGGAGTCTAGGTCTTCTCTAGAGTCTGTCTCCATGTCCGCTGTCCGCTACCGGCCCGCCACCCTTGCCGACGCAGAGCTGGCGGCGGACATGATGACCGCGGCTTATCCGGCGATGCCCCAGGACCCGGTGATCATGCGCCTGCGTTGGGAGTCGCCTCGCAAGGGATTCGCCCACGGCCGCTTCATCGCGGAGGGCGATGGTGCGCCGATCGGTTACCTCGGCTGGATTCACGGACCGTGGGACAAGCTTCCCGACCGTCACTGCGAGGTCGAGGTGTGGCTCGAGCAGAGGCATCTCGACCGTGGCCTGCTGGTCGCGATGTTCGCGTGGATTGGGGAACAGGCGATCGCGGACGGTGCGCGGCTGCTCATGAGCTACTGCGCCGAAGATGAACCCGAGATGCTCGACTCGCTCGCCGCGCTTGGTTACAGGCGCGAACGGATCGAGAGATGCTGGGAGCTCGATCTCCGCAAGCACGGCGCTCGCCTGGTGGCGGACGCCAAGCGAGCGTGCGACAGGCAATCCGGCGAGGGCATCGAGCTCACGACTCTCGCGCGATGGAGCGACCCGAACGGGCTGAGGAAGCTCCTCGAGCTGTCCAACCTGACCGCCCAGGACGTGCCGCACACGCTGCCGATCATCGATGAGACGTACGACGACTTCGCGAGGCGGATGGAGGCGCCGGATCGTCCGCACGACCGGATCTGGATCGCGTTGCACGACAACGTGCCTGTGAGCTTGTCCTACCTGAAATTTCCGCCTGTGCGCGGCACCGTATGGACCAGCTACACGTGCACGCATCCCGGCTTCCGCGGTCGCGGCCTCGCCAGGGCGGTCAAGCTCCAGGGTCTCGCCCAGGCCGTCGAGCTCGGCGTGCCGGTGGTCTGCACCGACAACGATTCGGAGAACGCCCCGATGCTGCACATCAACGAGCAGCTCGGTTACGTGGCCCGACCGGGATTCGTCGAGCACCACAAGCGGGTAACAAAGTAAGGATGCCTAAGACCAAGGACTACTACGAGGTGCTGGGCGTGCCGCGCACGGCGACGCAGAAGGAGATCTCGTCCGCCTTCCGCAAGCTCGCCCGCAAGTTCCATCCGGACCTCAACGCAAACGACAAGCAGGCCGAGGCACGCTTCAAGGAGCTGTCCGAAGCCCACGGCGTGCTCTCGGACGCCAAGAAACGGAAGCTGTACGACGAGTTCGGCCCGAACTGGGCCGCGGCCGAGGCCGCCGGCGCCCAGCCCGGCTCATCCCGAGGCGGAGGCGGATTCCGGCCCGACGCCGGCTCGCGCGTCGAGTACCGCACCGTCACGCCGGAGGACATGGAAGACCTCTTCGGCGAGGGTGGCGGGTTCGGCGACATTTTCGGCTCGATCTTCGGCAACACTCGCGGTCGGGTGCGCCAGCAGCAGGTGGACGTTGAGGCTCCGATCAACGTGAGCCTCGCCGAGGTCTATCGGGGCACGAGCCGCACGGTCGAGCTGCCCGGCGGCCGGCGCGTCGAGGTCAAGGTGCCGGCCGGTGTGAAGGAGGGCACCGTGCTCCGCGTGCCCGGCCTGCGCGCGACGGTTCAGGTCGCCCCCGACCTGGTGTTCACGCGCGAGGGCAAGGATGGCAAGGACCTCCGCGTCATGGTGCCCGTTCCGCTGCACGTGGCCCTGCGGGGCGGCGAAGTCTCAGCACCCACGATCAAAGGTGGGCAGGTCAAGTTCACGATCCCGGCCGAGACGCAGAACGGAACGAAGATCCGCCTGAAGGGCCTGGGGCTGCCCGACCCGAAAGGCGGACCGCCGGGCGACATGTACGCGGAGGTGCGCGTTCAGCTTCCCGTCCCTATGGACGAGCGGACGCGCAAGTGGGCGGCAGAGCAACCGATCTGAGCACCGCAATTTGATCCGCGGCCGCAGGCTGCTGCTGCCGCTCGTCTTCATCTCCGGCATGGCGTCACTCGGCGTCGAGTTTGGGGCCGCGCGATTGCTCGCTCCCTTCTTCGGCACGAGCCTCTACGTGTGGGGAGTGCTGATCGGCCTCATCCTCGTCTACCTCTCGGCCGGTTACGTGATCGGAGGGCGGCTCGCCGACCGACATCCTCGCGACGAGGTCCTGTACCAGATCACCGCGTGGGCGGGACTGTGGATCGGCATCATCCCGCTCGCCAGCTACCCGATCCTCCTGCTGTCGCAGCAGGGCTTCAAGGACCTCAGCGTGGGCCTTGTCGCCGGAACGCTCCTTGCGGTGGTCCTGCTGTTCGCTGCGCCGGTCGTGCTGTTGGGATGCGTGAGCCCGTTCGCGATCCGCCTGTTGCTGCGCGATGTCGAGACGGGCGGCAATACCGCAGGCCGCGTGTACGCGCTGTCCACGGCGGGCAGCATCCTGGGCACTTTCCTGCCGGTCTTCTGGTTCATCCCGACCTACGGAACGCGCCCGACGCTGGAGGGATTCGGCCTCGCCCTGGTCGGGATCTCGATCGCAGGCCTGTGGCCGCGCCGACGCCTCTACGCCTCGTTCGCCGCGGCGGTGATCATCGCCTGGATCTTTCTGCCGTCAGGCATCAAACCGCCCCAGGTGGGACAGCTCGTCTACGAGAAGGAGTCCGCGTACCACTACATCCAGGTGGTGCGCGACGGCTCGAAGACGGAGCTGATCCTCAACGAGGGCGAGGCCGTGCACTCGATCTATGACTCGCAGAGTCTGGTGACTGGAGGCCCCTGGGACTACATGGTGGTCGCGAACTCGTTCCGTTCCGCGCAAGCATCGGAGCTGCGGCCGGCCGACATCGCAATCCTTGGGCTTGCCGGCGGCACCGCGGCGCGGCAGTACACCGCAGCTTACGGCACGGGCGTTCAGATCACCGGGGTCGAGATCGACCCAGACATCCTCGACGTCGCGCATCGTTATTTCCACCTCAACGAGCCGAACGTGCACCCGGTCGTTGGGGATGCGCGGTACTGGCTCGACACGCAGGCGCGCCAGTACGACGTCGTGGTGATGGACGCATACCGCCAGCCTTACATTCCCTTCCACCTGACGACGCGCGAGTTCTTCAGCGAGGTGCGTGATCACCTGAGGCCGGGCGGCGTCGCGGTGGTCAACGCGGGGCGGACCGCGACCGACTACAGGCTCGTCGATGCGATCGCGAGCACGATGGCGGCGGTCTACACGAACGTCTACCTGGTCGATGTCCCGGCGTTCAGCAACACCCTGGTGTATGGGACGACCGAGCCGGTCACGCTTGCGGATGTCCAGCACAACCTTGGGCTCATCAGCGAGCCGTTCGCGAGCGACGTGGCAAGCAATGTGCTAACCGAAGGCCGGCTTCGCGTGTCGCCGTACCACGGCCAGGTCTTCACCGACGACCTCGCACCCGTGGAGCGATTGATCGACGAGATCATCTTCGGTTACGTCACCGGTCAGTGATTACGGTGTGATCCACACCGACCAGGTCTCGAGGGTCTGGAAGCCGAGACGTTCGTAGACCCGGAGGCCCATTGGGGATGACTGCAGGTACGCGACTGAAGCACCGGCGTTGAATCCGTCGAGCACCACGTGCGCCGTGAGAGCCGCGCCATAGCCACGAGCGCGATGGTCCGGCGGGGTTGCAACGTCGAATATCCCGACGTGATCACCTGAAATGAATCCGAAGGCGGTGGTGACGGGTCGGCCGTCAACGGTGCCGACATAGGCACGGTAGCCGGGCCGCGCCAACAATGCCGGGGTGACCATCGCTTCGAACAGTTCCGGGGGAACGCCAAAGCCGGCGGCCGCGATCGCCGTGTGGATGGTCGCTTCCTCTGGATTCAACCTCCGTATCGAGAGCCGAGGGTGGTTCGCGATCTTTTGGAGCCGCTCGATCGGCGGCTGCATGGCCATGAGCGGAACAGGCTCGTCTTCGACCATGCCTCGGAGTTTGGCCACCTCGGCGATGCTGGTCGCGCAGCCGGGGCGGACCTGCACCGAGTGGGGAAGGTTTTTCAAGGCGTCGAAGTCCAGAAGATCACGAACATCGTCCGCCGCGGCGGAGGTTCGCAAAGTCAAGACCCCATTCATCTGCGCGAGAGCCAGGCCTGTGATCCACAGCTCGGCATCACCGGAGGTGCGGACCAGAGCTTTGCCGCCGAGGGCCGCGGCTAGGTCAGCCCCGGCAGCAGACAGGGCCGACGTCACGGCGTCGGCTGTGATCGGAGCTGTCGCGCTTGCTCGCGCCACGTGTGGCGATAGTCTAGGTCGCCGGGTCGTCTATGACTTTTTCCGGGTGAAGGACTCCCTTGACCTGCTCGCCCGCGAGCGAGTGGTCGCCCTCCAGGCACAGGAGCCGCACGCGGCCCGTGGCCACGACGCGGTCGTCCTCATCGATGACGCGCGACTCCCACACCTGCGTGCGCTGGCCGCGCGTGATGGGCGTCGCGACGGCACGAAGCCTGACCCCGACCCGCACCGCGCGGATGAAGCTGGTGTTGTTCTCGAGGCCGACCACGTGTTGACCGCGTGGGAGGGCGAAGAGCGCGGCGCCGACTGAGGCGAGAGATTCGATCAGACCGCAGTGCACGCCTCCGTGCACGATCCCGTAGCCCTGCAGATGCTCCGGCCCGGTGACAAGCTCGGCGCGCACCTCGTCCTTGGTCGCGAGGGTGATCGTGATCCCCATCGCCTGGAGCCAGCCCTCGGGCAGCTCATTCAGGCGCGCCGAATAATCTTCCACCACGACTGTGAATCGTAGTGGGGAGAAAAACTAAGGGCCGGGACGACCCGGCCCTTAGGCGTCTACGTTCGCAGTGCTACCGCCTCCGACTCCAGGAGCCGGATTCGGAACGAGAAGCTCTAGAGGCTAGAAGCCGCTTTCCTCCCGAGCTCCCGGCTGGCAAACGAGGCGGTTGGCACCACGATTCGGTTTATCCAAGCTCCGCCTCACCTCCTTTGCCCCACGGGCGTTGAACTTCGCAGCAAATACTACCTGAGGGCTGCGATCGGAGAGCGCCCCCTAGACTTGTCGCTCGATGCCCCGCAGATATGTCGCCGTGTGCGGCGCCTCGGAGGCGACCCCCTCGCAGCTTCACGCGGCGCGCGAGGTCGGCAGGCTTCTCGCCAAGCACGGCGCCGTCGTGATCAATGGAGGATTTGGCGGCGTGATGGGCGCGGCCAGCGAAGGCGCGGCGAGCGAGGGTGGGCTGGTCGTGGGCATCCTTCCTGACACCGACCGCGGCGGGGCGAACCCCTATCTGTCCGTCGCGATCGCGACCGGCCTCGGTCAGGCGCGCAACAGCGTCATCGTCACCGCGGCGGACAGCGTGATCGCGATCGGACCGGGATGGGGCACGCTGAGCGAGATCGCGATCGCCCGCCGGCTCGACCGCCCCGTGTTCGCCCTCGATACGTGGGATGTCAAGGGGCTCGAAGTCGTCGACTCGCCCGCGGAGGCGGTGAAGCGTGCCCTCAAGGACTGAGCACGTCAAGAAGCGGATGGTCGAGAAACCGGACGGCCGGTACCTGATCTACTACGAAAAGATTTGAGCGAGCTCAGATGGAATCCCCTGCTCGAAGAGTGGGTCACAGTCGCGCCGTGGCGCCAGGACCGGACCTATCACCCTCCCGCCGAGCACTGCCCCCTGTGCCCGACCAAACCCGGCCTGCCTGAAACCGAGATCCCCGACCCCGATTACTACATCGTCGTCTTCGAGAACCGTTTCCCGTCCTACACGGGTGATCAAGGCCGGGCCGAGGTCGTCTGCTACACGCCCGACCACGATTCGTCCCTGGGCGAGCAGAGCGTCGAGCACATCCGCGACCTCATCGAGGTCTGGCGCGACCGCACCAGCGAGCTCGGCCGGTTGCCCAACGTGCGCTATGTCTACGTTTTCGAGAATCGCGGCGAGGAGATCGGCGTCACCTTGAGCCATCCCCACGGCCAGATCTACGCCTACCCGTTCGTCCCGCCCGTCATCCAGCGCGAGCTTGCCGCCGAGTCGAAGCACATGCGCAAGACCGGGCGGTGCCTGTACTGCGACATCATCGAAGGTGAGGAGAGAGGCGCTCGAACAGTGCTGCGCGACGATCGCTGGATCGCCTTCGTGCCTCCATTCGCGCGATGGCCGTACGAGGTGCACCTCGCGCCGATCAATCATCGCGGCGGACTCACGGATCTCGATGCGCAGGACGATGAATCGTTCGCGCGCAACCTGAAGGGATTGCTGCAGAAGTACGACCGCCTCTTCGCGAAACCGCTGCCGTACGTGATGGCGATGCACCAGAGGCCGCCTGGACGCGCGGCGCGCCACCATCACTTTCACATCGAGTTCTATCCCCCGAATCGCACGCGCGACAAGCTGAAATACCTTGCGGGTTCCGAGCTGGGCGCAGGCGCATTCATCCTCGATGCCCGCGCAGAGGACACCGCCGCGGAGCTTCGTGGGATCTGACTGGCACGGGCGAGCGCCCGGCCGGGTCAACCTCATCGGGGAGCACGTGGACTATCTGGGCGGACTCGTGCTGCCTGCGGCGGTCGACCGCTTCACCGAGGTGTGGGCCCGCCCCGCCCCGGAATGGTCGATCGAAAGCGACGTCCCGGGCGGGCTCGGCTACGTGAAGGCGATTGGCGAGGAACTCAGGGCCGACCCACACGCGGTCCAGGTCACCTCGCAGGTGCCACCCAACGCGGGCATAAGCTCTTCGGCGGCTCTGCTCGTCGCGCTGGCGGCCGCGATCCGGCCGGACATGGACGGCAAGCAGGCGGCTCTTGCCTGTCAGCGCGCCGAGCAAAAGGCGACAGGCGTGCAGGTGGGTGTGATGGATCAGTTCGCGGCAGCTTTGGGAAGGCGCGGCAGCGCGCTGCTGCTCGATTGCGCGACCCTGGAGTACCAGGTGGTCCCATTTCCCGATGAGGTCGCAATCGCCGTCATCGATTCAGGCGAGCATCGTTCGCTGGCGTCGACCCCCTACAACCAGCGGCGTCGTGAGGCCGAGTCTGGCGACCCGAAACGACGGAAGCACGTCGATTCCGAGATCCAGCGCGTGCGCGTGTTCGCGCAGGCTCTTCACGATCGCAACTTCACACGTATGGGTGAGCTGCTGAAGGAATCCCACCAGAGCTTGCGCGACGATTTCGAGGTCTCGACGCCAAATGTCGATGCGCTGGTCGAGCGCGCGTGGTCAGCAGACGGTTGCTACGGCGCTCGCATCATGGGCGCGGGATTTGGAGGCAGCATCCTCGCGCTTGTCGACAAGCACCGCACCGAGTCTCTCGCCGCGGCGGTCGACCGGCCCGTACTTTTCTGCGCCACGGCGGACGGCGCCTTTGTGAGAACGCAATGAGCGACTCGCTCTTCATGCCGCTCACGCAGCGCGCATCAGGTCGGCGCGAGCTCACCGGATGGGAGGCCGTCTGGATGCCGCTCGGCGAAGGCGAGGCGGAGCGTCTGACGATCGGGCGCGGCTCCGGGTGGAAACCGATCGAGGTGCCGCGCCAGCTTGCCGCGACCGAAGGACGCCAATCGGTGTGGTACCGCACCGAGTTTCCGCGCCCAGATCACGCCGGCCGCGTCGTGCTTCGCATCGGCGGCGCGTTCCTCGCCACCAACGTGTGGCTCAACGGCCGGCTGTTGGGCTCGCACTATGGCTACTTCGCGCCTTTTGGTTTCGACCTGACCCCGTACCTGAAGCCGGAGAACCTGCTGGTGATCTGCTGCGAGTCCCCGATCGAGACCCAGCCGGAGAAGAAGCGCCACATCATGGGTCTCTTCAACGACGGCGACCTCAAGCCGTATCCGGCGTCCGCTTACGCGAGCCTTCCGGAGCACTACCGGCAGGAGGTGCCCCTTGGCCTGTGGCAGCCTGTCCAGCTCGAATACGTGGGCCCGATCGCTGTCGACTGGCTGCGGCTGCGTCCCACCTTCGAAGCCGGAGACGGCCGGCTCGAGGTGGAAGCGCGCTTGCGCAACCTCGATGGCCGCCAGATGGACGGCGAGGTCGAGCTCACCGTGCCCACCCCGGGTCGCGATGCGGTGAGGCTCCGGCGCGAGGTGCGGCTTGGCGGCGGAATGGAAGAGACGGTCACCATGCGCCTGGCGTTTCCGGGCGCGAAGAGATGGGAGCCCTGGCGGTTCGGGCAGCAGCATGTGTATCGCGCCGAGATGGTCGCCCGTGACGGGGACGGCGCCGAATCGTCGCGGATCGACGACGTGTTTGCCTTTCGCGAGCTGTCCTGGGACATCGGGCATCGCCGGTGGAGCTTTTCCGTCAACGGACGGCCGATGTTTCTGCGCGGCGCGTGCTACGCGCCGTCGCACCGACTGGACCAGCTCACCGCCGAGCTGTTCGCGTCCGACATCGTGACCGCCAAGGCAGCCAACCTGGATGCGCTCCGCATCGTCGCCAACGTGCTGCCGGCCGATTTCTACCGCCAGGCGGATGAGGCCGGGATGCTGCTGTTTCAGGATCTCCCGCTGACCGGCACGTACGTCTATCACGGGCGAAACGATGAGGCGCGGTTCTTCGAGAGCGCGGCGCGGGAGCAGCAGGCCGAAATGGTGACGATGCTGCACAACCATCCGTCCATCGCGCTCTGGATCGCGCACGACGAACCGCCCTGGCTGGCCACCAACGCCGACCTGGGGGACGTCCACTCCGTGCGCCAGAACCACTCGATCGACCAGGACTTGAAATCGTCTTTCGAGCGACTCGACCCGAGCCGTCCGGCGGTGGCCGCATCGGGCGACGTCGACCTGCACCTGATGCTCGGCTGGTCAGAAGGTTCGTGGCGCGACGTCGGCCTTGTGGAGCCGCTGATGGTCACAGCGTTCGGCGCGCAGTCGCTGCCCGAAGCGGATTCAGCTGTGTGGGATGGGATCGGGAAACGTTGGCCGGTGGCGGACGATGAGCCGGCCTGGCGGCACGCGGGATTTCAGCCCGTCAACTGGGCCGAGCGGGGCGTCGGCCTGCCCTCCGCGTATCAGAGCTTCGAGAAGTACACCGCGGCGTCGCAGCAGTATCAGGCACGTCTGATCCGCTACACGGCCGAGCACCTGCGCACTCGGAAATTCGAATCGTGCTGGGGAGCCTTCGCCTATCACCTCGTGGATCTGTTCCCGGCCATCGGGTTCGGATTGCTCGACGGCTCGCGCCGGCCGAAGCTCGCGCTCGAGGCGCTTGCGACCGCGTTCAAGGCCACGCGAGTGATCATCGAGCCGCTCGCATTCGAGGCGGGCAGGCCATTCAGCGTGGTGCAAAATCCTCACACGCCGTTCGCTGCGCGCCTCGTCATCGTCAACGACGATCCCGAGGTCATGGGCCGCGGCGCCGTGCGATGGTCGGTGTCGCGCGGAAAGGCAGGCGCCGCGCGTGGCCTCGACCGCGTCCGAGATGTGGTCCAGAAGAAGTCCTACTCCGGCTCCGTCGAGGTCGAGGTGCCTACCGCGTTCGAGCCCGCGGTCAGCGCGACCACCCTCAGCCTTCCGCTGGCCGCCGAGGGCGAGTATCGGATGGAGGCGTCGCTGACTATCAGCGGACGCGAGATCGACAGCACCGACCTCACTTTTTTCGTCACATCGGCCCAGGCGCCGGTGCAGGCGCGACCGGAGATTCCGCGCTACCTTGCGGAACGCCTCGCGGACCTGCGGAGCCTGCGACCCGAGACGCACGGCATGAGCTTTGCGCTAGAGAACCGCACGCGTCCCGCGGTGCTGGCGGGGATAACCGGACTGCGCCTCGACGGAGTGCTGGTCACAGGCCATCAGCTGCAGATCGAAACAAACGCGGGTCTCGCGCCGCTCCCAAGACGGCTCGATATGCCTCTGGGACGGCGCCTCGGGGTTCATGTGGTGACGGGAGACCGGCTCGGAGCCGGCGCTCACTCACTCGAGGCGGACATCACCGTGCCCGGCGTCGCGTCCGGCCGCCTCGTGGTCGAGAACGGCGCCAACTCGGGTAGAGAATCCTGATCGCGGTGGCATACTTCCTCACTACGCAGCTGACGTTTTGGATTGATCATCGATTGCCGCGATAGGCTAAAGGGAGGCTCCCCACGGCATGCCAAATGAATACGCCGTAATCATCCTGGCGGTGGCGGCCCTGCTCACCGGCGGGCTCTACCTGATGACCCGGCGCCGCCGCAAGAAGAAGAAGTCGGCGCCGCCGGTTCGGCCGGCGGCTCCGGTCAACCAGACCGCCGGCGTGGCCGCAACGTGGGCGCCGCCTGCCCCGGCGCGTCCGGCGCCCGTCGCCCCCACGATGGTGGCGCCGCCTCCAGGCGCCGCAGGGGGATGGGGCGCGCCGCCGCCCGCGAAGCCGGCACAGCCCGGTTGGGGATCGCCCGCATCGCCGGCCGTAGCCTCAAGCCCGCCCGCCGGGTCGCCCACATGGGGCGCTCCGCCTGCGCAAGGTTCCGCTCCAGCAGCTCCGCCGGCCTCCGCGGCGCCAACCTGGGGTTCCCCCGGCGGCGCGCCCGCGCCACCGGCTGGCTCCGCGCCGACGTGGGGCTCGCCCGCGGCGGCTCCGTCGTCGCCCGCTCCGTCTTGGGGAGCTCCGGCTGCGCCGGCGCCGTCGTGGGGCGCGCCTGCCGGGCCGCCGCCCGCGCCCGAGCCCGAGGCGGCCCGACCGGCGTTTCCGACAGCGCCCTCGTGGAATCCGCCCGCGGCTCCCTCGTGGGACGCCGCGCCGCCTGCTCCTCCCGCGCCCGCGGAACAAGCCCCGGCACGCCCCGCCTCGACCGACTGGGGGGCGCCGCCGGCGTCCGTCGCAGGGCCGCCGGCGACCGTGGCGCCGTCGTGGGACAGTCCCAAGACCGAGGAACCGGCGGCCCCGCCCGCCCCTTCGTGGGGAGCGCCTCCGCCGCCGCCACCTGCCTGGGGCGCGCCTTCGGCGCCCGCCCCTGCGCCGTCCCAGCCACCGGTCGAAGCCCCGCCACCGCCACCGAACGCCGCCCCGGCGCCCGCCTGGTCGGGAGTCGCAGAGGCTGAAGCTTCGGCACCCCCTGCGTCAACCGACGCCGACCTGGCCGCGGGCGCAGAGGCCGCTCGGCGGGGGCTCGCCGCGGAACCACCTCCGCCGCCACCGCCGGTCTGGAAGCCGGGCCAATCTGACGGCTTGCCGGATGTGGCCGCGACGATGGTCGCCCCGCCGCCGTCGAGCTCCGGGGGCCCGGCGCCCGCCGACGACCGCGAGCCGACCACCCTGATGCCCGCGTGGCAACCGCCGCCCACCGCGCCCCCTCCGTTGCCGGAGACGATGGCGATGCCGGCCAGGCAGCAGCCCGCCGCGAGTGTCGCTGCCGGGCCGCAGGCCGAGCTGACCATCGAATCGGGACCCGACGCCGGGCACAGCCATCGGGCCGGCGATCACGCGGTTCGGATGGGCCGCTCGCCGGACAACGACATCATCCTGCGCGACCCCGCGACGAGTGGACATCACGCTCGCCTCGAGCGACGCGGCGATCAGTTCTGGGTCGTCGACCTCGGCAGCACGAACGGCACGTTCGTGAATGGCGAGTCGATCCAGGAGAAGCAGCTGAACCAGGGGGACCGCCTGACGCTCGGCCAGAACTCAGTCCACTTCGCGGTTCTCGGAGCCTAATGCCGGTCCGGCTCGTCCGCTAGCAATGCGACTGCGCATCGCGTGGGCCACGGATCCGGGTCTGGAGCGCGAGGAGAACGAGGACTCCGTCGCCGTTTGGCGGCACAAGGCCGGGTTGGACACTCTGATCGTGGTATGCGATGGCATGGGCGGCCACGCCGCGGGCCAGGAGGCGAGCTCTCTCGCGGTCAGCACGGTGACGAAGGTCCTCGCGGAGGATGGGGAGGAGGGCCCCGACGTCGAGCGTCTGACGCGCGCCTGCAAAGAAGCCAACAAGGCCGTGTTCATGGCGGCGCAGGACAACCCCGACTGGCTGGGCATGGGCAGCACGATGGTCATCGCGGCCATACGGGCGGGCGAGGTAGCGCTGCTCAACGTGGGCGACAGCCCGGCCTACCTCTTTCGCAACGGCTTCGCGAAGCTCATCTCGCAGGACCACTCATGGCCTGCCGAGCAGGTCCGCCTGGGGCTGATCAAAGCGGAGGAGGCTGCGAACCATCCGCAGAAGCACAAGCTCACGCGCGCGGTCGGCGTGTGGGAGCAGGTGCAGCCGTTCACCGACAAGATAAAGCTCGAAGAGGGAGACGCCGTTGTGCTGTGCAGCGATGGGGTCGAGACGGCCGGGGTCAGCGTGGAGGAGATGGGCCGCCTCCTGCTCAAGGACGGGAACCTCGACCGCGGAGCCGAACGAGTCATCGAGCGGTGCCGTGAGCTGGGCGCCCCGGACAACGTGACGCTGGCGGTGGCGCGCGTGGAGGTCGACGTGACGAAGACCGCGGTCCTTCCGAAACTAAAGATCTAGAGTCCCTCCGGCGCCTTTGGCGCCACCTCCCCGTGAATGGGGAGGAGCTCAGTACCCTCGGGCCAGCACTTCTGATACGTGCTCGACCTTCATGGTCGAACCCTGTTTGCGCAGTCCCGCCTCGAGCTGCATCTGGCACCCAGGATTGGCCACAGCAAGCACTTCGGCGCGCGTGGCAAGGACGTCATCGAGCTTCTCGCGCAGGATGCGGTTCGACATGTCAGGCTCGAGCGTGCTGTACAGCCCGGCGGCTCCGCAGCAGATCTCTGCGTGGCGCATCTCGACCCACTCCACGCCGGGCAGCGTTCGGATGAGGTCGCGCGGCTCCTTCTTGATCTTCTGCGCGTGCGCGAGATGGCACGCGTCCTGGTAGGTGACGCGAACTCTCACTTCGCGTTTCGGCTCGGGCAACCCCACCTGTGCGAGCCACTCGGTGAGGTCCTTCACCCGGCCCTTCAACTCCGGATAGAAGTCCTTGAGATGCGCGCCGCATCCGGCGGAGTCGACGATCAGGGCGTCGAAGCTCGCCGCCTGATACATGCGCGTGTTGGCGTCGCGCAGGCGCTCGGCGCCTTCGATGTCGCCGTTGTGCGCGAACAGCGCGCCGCAGCAGCGTTCGCCTTGCGGAAACCACACCTCGCATCCCGCGAGCTGAAGCAGCCTCACGGCTGCATGGTGGGACTGCGGATACATGATCGGCATCACGCATCCGACCAGGAACGCGACGCGGTGCTTGCGCTCGCCGGCCGCAGGCGCGACACCGCCCGCGGGCGCGCGGAACGGTGCGCCGAGTTGAGGCAGCATCCGGCCCGACCGCGCGACCGAGGTCAGGCGCAGCTTCTGCGCCGCACGCGTCGCCACGCCGGCGGCCCGCAAGCGCCCCGGATGCCCGACGAGCTGCCGCAGCGCGGCGCGGCTCGCGGCTCGCTTCAGCGACGGGCGCCGCTGGTCTTCGACGTCGGCCCGACCCGCCTCGATGATGCGTCCGTACGGCACGCCCGAGGGACAGACGCCCTCGCACGTGCGGCAGCCGAGGCAGAGGTCGATGTGCTTGACCTGCTCCTCGTCAAAGGGCAGCGTCCCGCGCTTCCACTGGGTCATGAGGTAGATGCGGCCGCGCGGCGACTCGGTCTCGAGCCCCGTGACGCGAAACGTCGGGCATGCGTCGAGGCACAGGCCGCAGTGGACGCAGGTCGCGAGGTCGTCGTCGGACAAACGCGAGAACGGAATTGTCAAACCACGAACCTGCCGGGGTTCAAGACGCCACCGGGATCGAATGCTTGCTTTAGGCGTCGCTGGACGTCGAGCGTTGGCGGGACCGCGCCCCATGCTCCAACCTCGCGCGTGAAATCGTCGGGCGCGGCGAGGAGGGCGAGCGTTCCGCCGGCGGCCTCCACCGTCGACCTGATCTCTCGGACCGAGCTCGCATCAGTGGCGACCGACCAGTGCGCGATCCCGATGCCAGGCGAGGCCCACCACTCGGCGCCGGAGGGAAACGTGCCCAGGACCCGCCGCAGCTCAGACCGCGGCACCGCGACGCGCGCCCAACGGTCAGGCGCCCGGCCGCCGTGCTCCGTCCACACCGTATCGTCCTCAGGTCGCCAGCCGAGCTCGCTGACGACCCGGTTGACCGCGTCGGGGCTGCCTGTGTACCGGGCCAGGACACGTCCGCCGGAAAACAGCTCGAGGGCCGAAGGGGCGATCGGCGTGGACAGCGCGCGGTCCACGTCCGCCCAGCCGCCTTGACTCGAAACCGTCACATCGCGCAGCGGCCGCGGAAAGACCTTGAACGACGCCGCGACGATGACGCCGAGCGAACCCAGCGCACCGTAATGCAGCTTCATCATGTCGTAGCCGCTGACGTTCTTGACCACGCGCCCGCCGCCGCTCGCCAGCCTGCCGTCCGGCAGCGCGACGCGGATTCCGATCAGGTAATCCCGCGGTGACCCGAAGCGGAGGCGCAGCGGTCCGGTCCATCCAGTCGCGAGCAGGCCGCCGATCGTGTGGCCAGGCGAGTTGAAGGGATCGAGCGGCAGGAACTGACCTGCCTTCGCAAGCTCGGACTGGAGCGACTCCAGCTTGATGCCGGCCTCGACGCTGACGACCATATCGGCCTGGGAATGCTCGATCACCCGGTCCAGGCGCGTGGTGTGCAGCAGAACGTCGCACCGCTCGACCGGATCGCCCATCTTGCTCGCCCGGCGGCCGCCAACCGGAACCACCGCGAGCTTGGACGACGCGGCCTCGTGCAGGACGCGGGCGAGCTCTTCGGCGCTCGCCGGCTTCTCCACGCTCGGGGCTGTCACCACCACCTCGCCTCGAGTGCGAGGCCCGTGCGGCCCGCCAGATGGATGCGAGCTCGCGTTGGGTCGGGAAAGATCTTGCCCGGGTTCAGGATGCCCTGCTCGTCGAACACATCCTTCACGCGATGCATGGCGTTGAGGTCGTCGTCGGTGAAGATCCAGGGCATGAACGCCGCTTTCTCGAGGCCGATTCCGTGCTCACCCGACAGCGCGCCGCCCAGCTCCACCACGGCGCGCAGCATCTCTTCTCCGGCCGCCTCGACCTGGTGCAGAACCTCGCGGTCGCGGAGGTCGAAAAGGATGTTGGGATGCAGGTTGCCGTCGCCGGCGTGAAATACGTTCGCGACCGGAAGTTTGTAGTGCTCGCCGATCTCGCCCACGGCGGACAGGACCTGGGGCAGGCGCGAGCGCGGGACAACCCCGTCGTGGAGGTAGTAATTGGGCTTGATGCGGCCCAGGGCGCCGATTGCGCCCTTGCGGCCCGCCCAGAGAAGCTCGCGCTCCGCCGGCGTTTGCGCTTCACGCATTGCGTAGCCCTGGTTGTGGGCAAGGATGTCCGTGATCGCGGCCATGAGCTCGCGAGTCGACTCGGCGATGCCGTCGACCTCGACGAGCAACACCGCGCCTGCGTCGGTCGGATATCCCGCTTGATAGTGCGCCTCGACCGCGCCTACCGTGACGTTGTCCATCATCTCGAGCGCGGCGGGCACGATGCCGTGCCCGATGATCGCGGACACGGCCTGGCTGGCCGCCTCGATGCTTGGAAAGGCGGCGAGGAGCGTCGCGACGCTGGGCGGCACACGGAGCAGCCGGACCTTGATCTTCGTGATCGCACAGAGCGTGCCCTCCGAGCCGACCAACAACCCGCAGAGGTCGAGGCCGACCCGGTCGGGAGCGTCGCCGCTGACCCAGCGCACAGTGCCGTCCGCCAGCACGACCTCCATGCCCAGCACATGGTTGGTCGTGACGCCGTAATAGAGGCAGTGCGGTCCGCCTGAGTTTTCGGCCGCGTTGCCGCCGAGCGTGCATGCCTTCTGACTGGATGGATCGGGCGCGTAGAACAGACCATGCTGCGCGGCGACGAGGGAGAGCTCCTGATTGACCACGCCAGGTTCGACCAGGGCCGTCTGCGCGACCGGGTCGATCTCGAGGATGCGCCGCATCCGAGTCACTTGCAGGGCGATTCCGCCGCGGATGGTGACCGCTCCGCCGGACAGGCCGGTGCCGGCCCCGCGCGGCACCACGGGGATGCGGTGCCTGGCTGCGATCTTCATCACCTCAGATGCTTCCTGGGTCGTCGACACGAGCACGACCGCGTCGGGCATCGCGCCTTCGATGGATCCGTCGCGCTCGAAGATCCGCAGGTCGTGGGGCGAAACGATCACGGACTCCCGCCCGACGGCGCGGCGCAGCTCCTCGGCCACTACCTCGTGTATGGGCATCAGGCGATCGGCGCCTCCAGGTCAGGGTTGTGTTCGAAGGCTTCGAAGCGGCGCGTCATCGCGCCGGGGAAGCTCGGCGCTTCGCTCCCATGGGCTCCGACGATCAGGAGCTCGACCCAGCGCCGGCATTCCTCATCGGAGGGCATGCGGTCGCCGCGCTCGAAGATCGCCTCCTGGATCCGGCTGTGCGGCGAGACCTGGATCGTGTACCAGACCGACAGGCCGTCTGGTGTCACCGCGTGATGCGATTCGTCGACCTTGCGATTGATCGGCAGCCGCAGCGGTTTGGCTTCGGCCGCCGCGCGCAACCGCGCCGCCTCGCTCTCAATATCGGTCAAGAAGTCCAGCTTAAACTCGAACCGATGACAGGCCGCCGTCGCGTCGAGACAGCGCTGGCGATGGAGGTCGCGGACAGGCCGCCGGTCGGTGCGTGGGGCCACACGTATCGCGAGGAGTGGTCGCCGGACGACCTGGCCGCGATCACCGTCGAGCGGGCGCGGCGGTTTGGCTGGGACTTCGTGAAGTTCCAGCCCCGCGCAAGTTCCTTCGCAGAAGCGTTTGGGTCGGTTTACCACCCATCTGGACACCGGCTGCGCGGACCTATCCTGATCCGGCCGGCGGTCCCGGACCTCGATTCATGGGCCGCGGTCCAGATCGTGAATCGGCAGGCGCTCGACGACCAGGTGGAGTCGATCCGGATGGTGGTACGCGAGCTTGGGCCGGACGTACCCGTGATCCAGACGGTGTTCAGCCCGATCACGGTCGGGGGCTACCTGGTCGGGAAATCGCAATCGCGCGTCGTGCGGGAGCTACGCAAGCACCCGGAAGTCGTCGGTCCTGCGTTGGAGAAGATCGCTGAGGCGCTGACGGATTTCAGCCGTCGGTCGGTTGCGGCCGGAGCCGCCGGCATCTTCTACGCGATCTCGGGCTACGCGGGCCGCAACGTGATGCCTGAGGGTGTGTATCGGGACCTGGTCCTGCCTTACGACGAGGCCGTGCTTGGAGCCATGCCGGCCGGCACGTGGTTCAACGTCGTCCACCTGTGCGGCTCGAATCTCAACTTCGCGCTGGCCCGCAATTTGGCTTCGCAAGCGGTGAGCTGGTCGATCCACAACCAGGGCAACCCGTCGCTGGCGGAGGGACGCGAGATCGCTGGGCGCGCGGTGATGGGTGGGCTGAGCCAGCGCTCGACGCTTGTCTTCGGCCCTGCATCGAAGATCAAGACCGAAGCCCATCGCGCGATGCGCGAAACGGGAGGACGAGGGTTGCTGCTGGCGCCGGGATGCTCGGTGCCGCCGCGCGTCCGCGACGCTAATCTCGAAGCCGTTATGTTGGCGGTCGCGGCATGAGTCGTGTTCAAGGTCTGGCCGAGATCGTGCTGTGGGTCGCCGACATGGAGGCGGCGCTCCAGTTCTACCGCGACCGGTTCGGGCTCGAGATCATGTCGCCCCCGGAGATGCCGAACAAGTTTCTGATGGTGGCGAAACCTGGCGGGATCCCCGAGATGATCGTGCTGATCCCGCACCCCCACAAGGCGAACTATTTCCCGCGCCATAAGGAGGAGCGGGTGCTACATCACCTGGCTTTTCGGGTCGATCGCAAGTCGTACGACGAGCTGGAGAACCGATTCATCGAGGACGGAGTCGAGGTCCGCCGCGGCGTGCATCCAGTGCTGAAAGGCGTGCGGACCTTCTACGTCGACGACCCGGACGGGAACGAGGTCGAAGTCATCGGTCCGGAGTAGCGGAACACCTAACCGGCACCCAACGAGAAGGAAAACAGCCACTCGGCGATGAGCGCCGCAACCCAACCGCCTCCGGTTGCGATAGCCGTCCACTTGATCGCTTCGGCGGACGACCGCACGATCCACTTCACCGCCGCGACCAGCACGCCAAGCGAGATGACAGCAACGGCCCCGAGGTTGACCACGGCGACCATCCGGTACTGCCCTCCGGAAAAGGCGAACAGGAACGTGGTCACCAGGTAACCCACCGCCGCCACGCCCAGCACGATCACTGCAATCGCGACCATCCCGAGCGGAGCGGACGTCCTGGTCGGCCCGGTGTCGCCCATTTCAGTGCGCGCATTGTGCGCCTAACGTTCTAACCGTATGGACTCGGAGCTGCGTCTCCAGCGCAGGCGGGTTCGCTTGTTCTTCGCCGGCCTGTTGGTGATCAGCGGTATGCTCGACATCGTCGGGGCTCTGCTGGTGCAGCATCAGACGCGGAGCGAGGTTCTTGAAACGCTGCTCCCGGCGACGATCACGCTGGGCGGCCGCACCGGTGCGGTGCTGTCAGGTCTGGGACTGCTCCTCCTGGCGACGGGAATCGCACGCGGAAAGCGGGTCGCGTTTCGGCTGACGCTGGTGCTGCTGATGGCGACAATCGCGTTCGAGCTGGTCAAGGACCTGGACTTCGAAGCGGCCGCGTTGTTCGCGTGGATTCTTGTTGGCCTGTGGTGGTTCCGCCACTATTTCGATGCGGAATCGGATCCGACACGTCTGCGCTGGGGCCTCTTCGTCTTGGCCATCGGACTTTTGACGGCGGTCGTTTACGCGTTGGCCGGCACGGCGCTGCTCGAGAACCAGCTGCGGCCGGAAGTAGGGCTGACGAGGACCGCGGAGACATTGCTCGCGGCGCTTGCCGGAAGCCCCACCGCGTATCGGGCCCTGACCGAGCGGGCGAGCTGGTTTCTCAGCACGCTGCCGATCGTGAGCTACGCGCTGATCCTGGTTGCGCTGACGCAGCTGCTCCGTCCAGTGCTTGCGCCAAGCCCCACGAAGGCGGAGCGCGAGCGCGTTCACCAGCTCCTGAACGTATGGGGACGGAACTACATCTCGCACCTGGCCGTGCACGGAGCCTCGAGCTACCACTGGCTCGATGGAGAAGGCTGCGTGGCATTCACGCTGAGGGGTCGTTCAGCCCTCGCACTGGGCGATCCGATCGGTCCCCCGGAAATTCTGGACAGGGCCGCGCGCGAGTTCGTGGCTTACTGCGACCGGCAGGACTGGATACCGGCTTTCTATCAGGTCGATGAGCCCGCTCCCTATCGAGCGCTGGGCCTGACACTCGTCCCGATCGGTGCCGAGGCGGTGCTGCAGCCGTCGAACTTCGGCCTGCAAGGAAAGAAGCGTGCCGACCTGCGCTATGCGATCCACAGAAGCGAAAGGTCCGGCGTGAGATTTGTGTTCGGGCGCGGGCCCGAAGTTGTCGCAGAGCACTCGCATCAGCTGCAGGGCGTTTCGGAACGGTGGCTGCAAAGCCATCGCTCGCCCGAGCTCGGCTACAGCCTGGGGACCCTGGGCACGCTGTCGGACCCTGACATTGTTGTCGGGTTGGCGTTCGCGGCCGATGGACGCCTGGAGGCGTTCGTGAGCTGGCTGCCGGTGCCGAAGCGCAAGGCGTGGACGTTGGACCTCATGCGCCGGCGGCCGGACAGCACCTACGGGGTGGTCGAGGTATTGATCGTCAGGTCGATCGACGAGGCAAGGGCCCGTGGCGTCGCAGACCTGAGTCTGGGAATGACGCCGCGGATCATGGGCGGGCACGAGACTCCTCGCCGCGTCGACGCCGCGCTGCGCGCCATGTACTGGAGCCTGGACCGATTCCAGCGCAGCCGCACGCTGCACCGGTTCAAGGAGAAGTTCGACCCGCGATGGGAGGAGCGCTACCTGGTGGTGCCGGGCACCTCGACGCTGCCGGAGGTCATCGTCGACTTGGCGCGCGCCCATGTTCCGCCTCTTACGGCGACTCTCGGCTGGTTCCGCTCGAGGCGCACGCCGTCACCAAGCCGTGGCCGACCGGCGGTCGCTTAGGTGACCTGAGGCCTCTTCTCAGCGGCTTGCTCGGGGGCGCGAGTACCGAGCGCCACAGCCACCCCGATGAGCAGCAGGATCGTGCCGACCACCAATGTGATGGGTTCGGGAAAGCGGATGCCCAGCACCGCGTCCAGTGAATAGGCGCCGGGGCCGGCGAGCGCAATCGCCGCCACCGCGGCCAGGATGGCGAGGTTGAACTCGAGGCCGCCTTTCGTGCTGAAGAAGCCGTGAGGCCAGTGCACAAGGGCGATCGCGACCAGCATCGAACCGGCGATGGCGAGGCTGGGGAGGGGGGTCAGGAATCCCAGCGCCAGGCCGAGCCCGCCTGCGAATTCCGCGAGGGCCGACATCCACGCCCACTGTGACGCCGGCCGGATGCGCATGTGGTTCATCGCGCCGGTCCAGCCCTTCATGCCGGGGCCTTCCCACCATCCGAAGAGCTTCTGCGCTCCATGGGCCGCGACGGTCAGGCCGATCGCAACCCGAAGAATCAAGAGTCCTAACGCAAGCATTTGTTGTTCACACCTCCGTCCGGGGAAACCGTCAGTACACGGACGATATTCCGCGACGTCCTGTGTCCTAAACGTGCCGGCTCGGCTCGCGCCCCGAACGGGCACCTCATAGACTCAGGGCCGCGGGCCCGTAGCTCAGTTGGTTAGAGCGGCCGACTCATAATCGGCTGGTCGGTGGATCGAGGCCACCCGGGCCCACTCATTTTCGAGTTCATATCGGGCCTCCTTGGTGGGATTGCCGGCTCTGCGGCCGGTCTGACAACAATTCTGACGACAGTTTTGGAGGATCCGTGGTCAAACGACCGAAGGCGCGAATAGGAGACGTCTTTCAAATCCCATTGCATCCGGGCCAAGTCGGTCACGGCCAAGTTGTGGCGGTTAACTCTGGCCCTGGCCCTCTGTATGTCGTCATCTTTCGCCGAGCTTGGCCGCTGGACGCCCAGCCGGACATTAGGAACATCGTCGCCGACGAGATCGCCCTCGTCGCACCTACCATGGACGCCCTGATCTGGCACGGCAAGTGGCCTCTGGTCGGCAATCTGGCACCCGAGCTGGATCGAGTGCCATTTCCGGCTTATCGCATCACGGTAGGAGCAGCAGACCGCTGGTTCATCGAGACGTTCGACCACGCTCGACGCAGGCTCCCCAATCCCGGCGAGCTCGAGAAACTAACCAACCCCACCAGCGTTGCGCCGATTCGACTTCAGAGGGCCATCAGAGCTATCAACGGACTCGAACCGTGGGACCCGACGTGGAACGAGCTGACCTATGAGTCCGTGTTGGCTCGCTGCATACCCGTCTAGGCCCTCGGCTTATGGGCGACGTTACGTTCATCCACTTGCGGCTGTAGTCGTCGAGGACGATGGCAGCGGCCCAACGCCCGTCCGAGCGCTTCAGGATCGTGCCTTCGCCGTTGCCGCGGTGTCGCGCGCTCATCGCGCGAATCTCACATTCGGCCTGTGGCCGCAATGGCCACCTAGAGAAACCTCAGCGAACGTCCTGGAAGGCACGGTGTTACGCGTTCCGTGCCAGGCCGTCACGCAGCCGTGCCGAATCCGGCCGAGGCCGGCCTCGACTGCAGACATCAGCGCGGAACGCGTAATCCTCGCCACCATGCCCCGCACCGTATCTATAGTCGGTCGCGACGGCAACGGGTCGAAATAGAGACGACGAGAAACGCCCGACACGCGCTGACACTCTGTGACACGTTCTGACCACATGTGAGACGCGCCGTAAATTCTTGTGAGGTTTTTCCGGCCGCGATTTCTAGTCGGCGTCGGCTGACAACAGTTTTGACATCAACGCCGTGACGCCCCGTGACACTCTGTGGCACACACCGAGTCGTCGAGCGCGACGGCTGAGTACGCCTGACACTCCCTGACACTTCCTGAGACGGCCGAAGGCTGGCCTCAGAATCGGCTGGTCGGTGGATCGAGGCCACCCGGGCCCACCAGTTGACGACCACGATGTCGGGTTGCAATGCCGCTGAAAACGGGCTCCTGTCGAGGCGGGCGCGGCGGCTTTATTCACCCGTCGATAATGGCCGGAGATGAGGCTCGATTGGGCTCTGCTCGCCAACGCCGCCGAAGCGCCGCCAAACGGCCTTGTCTACATCCTCGGCGCGGGCTTCGACACCCTCGTCCGCGAGAGCTTCCCAACGCCATTTGGCGGAGTCATAGTGCTGCGACTGCAGACGACGAGGCTCGAGACTGAGCGACCGCACAAGGTCGAGGTCCACTGCAGCGACGAGGACGGCAAGCCCGTGCTCCCGCAGCCCATCGTCCTGAACCTGCCCGCGCGGCAGGTTCCGACCGAGTACCCACACGGATGGGACCTGTCGGCCAACATCGTCATCAATATCACCACCGTCCCGATCAACCGGCCGGGCTTCTACAACTTCGAGATCCTCATCGACGATCAACAGGCTCGAACCCTGCCGTTCAGGGCGGTGAAGGCAGCCGCGGTTCAGACCGTTTGACCGCCGCCCTCAGCAATCTCGTCGCGAGCTATGGCCTTCTCGGCGTGTTCGTGCTCATGGTCGGCGAGAGCTGCGGCCTGCCCTTGCCCAGCGAGGTGATCATGCCCACCGCGGGCCTGCTCGCGGCCACCGGTCACATGCAGGGAGGCCTGATCGCCGCGATCGTCGCGGGCGCCCTGGCGAACCTTGTCGGATCGCTTATCGCTTACGTTCTGGCGGCGCGATTCGGCGAGCCGCTGCTGCTCGGTCCTGGCCGCTACGTGGGCATCCGGCGCCACCACCTCGAGATGGCGGACGGATGGTTTCGCCGCTGGGGGTTGCTTGCCGTGTTCATCGGGCGAGTCCTACCGGTCATCCGAACCTACATCTCGTTTCCGGCGGGCCTGGCGCGCATCGACCTCGCGAAGTTCTCGGCGCTCACCCTCATCGGCGCCCTGCCGTGGTGCGCCGCGCTTGCCCTCGTCGGTTATCTGCTCGGGCGCAACTACGACCGCATCAGCGGTCCGCTCGAGAAGGGCGCGATCGGGATCGCGATCCTAGTCGCGATCGTCGTGGTGGTCTGGTACGTACGAGGACGAGAACCGCGCAGCCGAAAAGCGTGAGATGTCCCTCCTGGTTCCGCCATCGCAAACCAGGTCGGCCGCGATATCGCCGATGACCGGCGCGAACTTGAACCCGTGACCTGAGCAGGCGCTGATCACCACGACGCGCCTGTCATAGGGGCTGAAGTCGATCACGAAGTGACGGTCTGGCGTGTTCGTGTACATGCATGTGAGGGTCCTCGTCACGCGGCCGGTCAGGCCCCGCAGGTACTTCGCGGCCATTCGACGCAGGGGATCGATGTCGGTCTCATCGACCGTGCGGCGGATCCGATCGGGGTCGGTGAACTCGCCCTCGTGATGGCGACCGACTTTCGCCGACCTTCCGTCCAGCGTCGGAATTCCGTACACGTCGCCGAACTCGCGCGACTGGAGGATGAACACCGGGAACCGTTCCGGCGTCAACCAGGCGGCTTCGGCGTCGAGGGCAAACCAGACGTGGACCTGGCGCTCGACATGGAGCGGAATCCAGTCGATCAGCTCAGGCGTCCAGGGACCCACCGCCACCACGACCGCATCAAAGCTGTCGACCAGATCAGATAGCGAGGCGACAGGGCTGTTGCGCACGACAGCCGGCGTTCGCGAGAGCATCGCCGCGACGGCGGCCTCCGGATTAAGGATGCCCGCCTGCTTGTCGAGCACGGCCACCTGGCCGTCCGGCACGATGTGGCCAGGGTAGCGGCGGCCCAGCTCGACAGCGTCGAGCTGCTCGATCTCGAGCCCGTGCGTGCTCGCTGAGGCGAGGGCCCCTTTGACCGCCGCAGAATCCGGCTCGCCGATCATCAACGCGCCTGTCATGGTCAGCAGGTCCGCGCCGGTTTCGGACTCCAGCTCGCGCCAGAGCGTGAATGCCTCGCGCACCAGCGGCACGTACCAGCCGCCCTCGAAGTAGGCGGTGCGGATGATCCGCGAGTCGCCGTGCGTCGAGCCCAATGAATGCGGCGGCGAGTAACGGTCGTAGCAGACGACGTCCACGCCGCGGTGGGCGAGCCTCCATGAGGTCGCGGCGCCCATCGCGCCACCGCCGACCACAGCCACGCGCACGGCTTACTCCGGCGCGATGCGCGCGATGGGCTGTCCCGGCGCCACCGGGTCGCCGACTTCGAGGAGCAGGTCCTCGACCACGCCGGCTACGGGGGAGGGGATCTCGGCGTTGACCTTGTCCGTGTGCACCTCCATCAACGTCTCGCCCTCGGCCACGTGCTCGCCGCGCTGTTTGTTCCACGCGCCGACGGTGATCTCTTCGGCCCCCTGCAGCTCGGGCATCACGACCTCGTGGACCTCGATGCTCACCGGACTATTGTCCGCCTAAGCCATCGACACAACGTCGAGCAGATCCTCCTCCCAGTAGTCGATCCGGCCCTCGGGCATGAACATGACTCTGCCCGGTCGTAGCGCGTCCACGAACTCCGGGTCGTGGCTCACGATCACCATCGTCCCCGGCCACTCCGCGAGGGCCCGCGCGACACCTGTCCGCGATGGCGGATCCAGGTTGTTGGTCGGCTCGTCCAGCAGGAGCACGTTGTGCCGCCCCGCCACGAGCTGGGCCAGCGCCAGCTTCGTCTTCTCCCCACCGGAGAGCGTCCCCGCGTCCTGCCGCGCGATATCACCCGTCAGGTTGAACATCCCCAACAGCGCGCGCAGCACTCGTTCCTCGGCGTCCGACTGCTCGCGCATGTGCGCCAGCACTGTGACCCCCGCCCGAATGCCTTCGTGTTCTTGCGCGTAGTAACCCAACGACACGCCGTGACCGAGCCGGAACGACCCCGCGTTCGCCGTGCTCTCGCCCGCCAGGATGCGGAGCAGGCTTGTCTTGCCCGCACCGTTCAGACCCATCACCAGCAACCTCTCGCGGCGCTCCACCTCGAAAGACACGTCGGAAAACACCAGCGGGCCGCCGTAGCCCTTGGCCAGCCCCGAGGCGTGAAGCGCGATCCGCCCGCTGTGCGGCGGCTCCGGGAAGTTGATCTTGACCTTCCGCTCCCGCCTTGGCGCGACGACGCGCACTGCTTTCATCCGCTCGACGCGCGTGAAGATCGATTTGGCTTGCTTGGCGCGCTTCTCGGTCTGCCGGCGCATCACCTCAGCCAGCAAGCTCAAGCGCTTGATCTCCGCCTCCTGGCGATGGGCCAACGATGTCAGGCGCTTCTCTTCGCGCCGGCGTGCCTCCTGATACTGCGAGTAGGTGCCGCGGTATTCGATCAACCGCCCCGCGTCGAGATGCAGGACGCGCGTGATCGAGCTGTCGAGCAGGCCGAGGTCGTGGCTCACCACGATCACCGCCCCGCGGTAATCGCGCAGGAAGTCCATCAACCATGTCTTGGCGTTGCTGTCGAGGTGGTTGGTGGGCTCGTCGAGCAAAAGCAGATCTGCGCCCGCGAACAGCACGCGCGCCAGCTCGACGCGTCTGCGCTCTCCGCCCGACAGCACGCTCAGCGGCAGGTCGACCCTGTCGAGCCGAAGACCCAGCCCGCCCGCGATCCGCCGCGCGTCCGACTCGCTCGAGTAGCCGCCGTCAAGCCGGTAGCTCTCCTCTGCGGCGGAATATCGCTCGATGCTCGCCAGCGAGTGATCATGCTCCAGTCGCGTGTGCAGCTCGGCGAGACGTGCCGCGGCGCGGTCGAGGCCTCGCCCAGACAGGATGTGCGTGAGAGCTGTTGGGGCGGCTTCCGCTCGCGGCCGCGGATTCTGCGGTACATAACCGAGTGTCCCCCGGCGGAGAACGACTCCGGCCGCCGCGTCGTCATCGCCGGCGAGGACCTTGAGCAGGCTTGTCTTGCCGGCGCCGTTGCGCCCCACCAGGCCGACCTTGTCTCCCGCGGCGACGGTGAAGCTCGCGTCCGACAGCATGCGGCGCGCGGCGACGTCGATGGCAAGGTTGCGGACCTGCAGCACGAGGCCAGACATTACGGCAACTGTTACCTGGCTCCGCGCCTGACGTTCTGTCAGGCAAATAAGCGCCCAGGAGGCCGCTCGCACATGAAGAAGGTCCTTGTCGTAGTTGCCATCGTCGTTGCGGCGGCCGCCTGCGGCGGAGCCGCCAACACCGCCAGCTCGTCATCGGGCCTCGGCGAAAAGGCGCCGGTCGCGCGCGGCGGCACGGATTCCGCGCAACCGTCGAAGAGCGCCGGGTTGCCCAACGGCACCACCGGAGGCACCACATTGCCGGGCACCACGATTCCAGCTTTCCAGGGCCCACCGGTCATCCGTCAGGCGCAGCTGGCGGTCACCGTCGGAGCCGGCACGTTCGATTCCAAGCTCGCGCAGGTCCGCAACCTGGTCGAGCTCCAGGGCGGCTACATCGCGGGTACCGACGCCCAGGCCAACCCAACAGGTCAGGTTCAGGACAGCCAGATCCGCACGGGAATAATCAACTTCATGGTCCCCGCCGCGCATTTCGACAGCGCGATCGACGAGCTGGCCAAGGTCGGCAAGGTCCAGAGCGAGCACATCACGGGAACCGACGTGGGCGCGCAGTACGTCGACCTGCGGGCACGCCTGGCCAACGCGGAGGCGCAGAGGAACGCGATGCTCGCGCTTCTCACGAAGGCTCAAAACATCAACGACATCATCGCGGTGCAGAACCAGATCGGCCAGATCACGGCCCAGATCGAGCAGCTCAAGGGTCAGATCAAGTATCTGGACGACAACACCTCCTACAGCTCGATCAGCGTGACGATGACGGAGTCAGGTGCACCAGCGCGCACCGCGACGGGTGACGGCTGGGGCTTTGCGACCGCCCTGAACGACGCCGCGCACAACTTCGTGACCACCATCAACTACGTCGTCACGGGACTGGGCGCGATCGGTCCGCTGCTCGTGCTCGGATTTCTCGGCTACCTGGTGCTGCGGTGGCGCCGCGTGCCGCTGCCCTGGCGCCCGTAGCGCGCGCGAACTCGGATCGGGAGCGGGCCGGGATGAAATTCCGGCCCGCTCCAGTAACCTGCTGCGGTAATGCCCAAGGCATGGTTCGCTGTGGTGGCGGTCGCGGTCTGCGCGATGGCCTGCGGCGGCGAGTCGGCAACAACGGCTTCACCCACGCCTCCAGCCTCGTCCAGGCCTACGTCTTCGCCGAGCCCGAAGGGCGTCACGTTCCGCCTCACGCCCGAGCCTGGCGTCACCGCGAGCGGGACGATCACGCTGTTGGCCGACCAGAGCACGACCGCCATCGAGCTGAAGGTCAGCGGCCTGCAGGCGAACTCGTCCCACGTCTCGCACATCCACCTCGGGACGTGCCAGTCGCGCGGCGGCATCGCGTTCGCCTTGAACCAGGTCGTGGCCGACGGCCAGGGCGACTCCGACGTCAGGACAACGCTGATGAACCTGAGATATCCGCCGGCCAGCGGCACGTGGTACGTCGTCGTGCATGCCGGCCCCGACATGCAGGGGTCGAACTCGAGCTACCTGCTCTGCGGCAACCTCTTCTCCTAGGCGACCAGTGACGCCGGACGAGCAAGACGCGCAGGCGCAGCGCGACGTCCTCGAGCTGCCCGCCGCCTCGCGGGCGACCGACATCGCGCTCAATGAGCTGGAGCTTGTCTACGCATTCATCTACGCGCGGGTCGGCAACCGGGCCGACGCCGAGGATCTGACCCAGCAGGTGGCGCTGAAAGCCATCCCTCGCCTGCGGCAAAACGCTGCGGCGAGCTCGATTCGCGGCTACCTCTTCGCCACGGCGCGCTCAGTCCTGGGCGGGTTCTGGAGCACACGCCTTGGGTTGTCCGAGGCCGAGCTGCATGAAGACCTGATGCTGAGCGTTCCACCCGAACCGCCGTCTGAGGGAGGAACGGAAACCGTGCAGCGGATCCTGGCCCAGCTTTCCGACAACTACAGGCGGGTTCTCGAGCTCCGTTTCCTGTACGGGTATTCACTCAAAGAAGTGGCCGCGGAAATGAACTCCACCGTCGGTGCGATCAAGGTCATGCAGCTTCGCGCGCTGCGCGCAGCGGCAAAGGTGAGGCCGGGCGAATGAACGGCAAGCGCGAGAACCGCGTCGAGAAGATCGTGTCCGACCTCCTTCGAGGCCGGCGTCTCAAGCTGCGCGGGGGAGACGCCGACGAGAAGGCGGCGATCACGGCGGCGGCCAGGCTCGCCGGTGCCCGCCAGGGTCCGCAGCGCATGCACCCCGCGTTTCGCAAGCGTCTCGCGCATGACCTGGAGCAAGCGCCACGCGAAGGGTTCGTCACCCGGCGGGCCGCGCTCGTCGCCGGACTTGGCCTGGCTGCGGGGGCTGCGGCCGGTGGACTGGTGGGTCGTGCCCTGGAGCCCCAGCCAGTACATGCGAGCGAGCCGATCAAGCCTGTCAACGGACGCTGGATCGACGTCGGCTCTCTGAGCGAGCTCGTTGAGGGCAGGGGGAAACGCGTCGTGGCGGGCGGCGTCCGGGCCTTTCTCTTCCGGCGCGGCGACACCGTGACCGCGGTCTCTTCGATCTGCTCTCACCTGCCGTGCGAGCTGTGGTGGGAGGCCGGCAGCGGCCAGCTCGTGTGTCCCTGTCATCCCGCGAAGTTCACGCCGGAGGGCCACCCTTCCGACCCATATCACCTGGCTCCGCTCAACAAGGTGTACGTGCAGGTCACAGCAGCTGGCCGCGTCGAGGTGCTCGGCACGGAATGAACCTGCCCGCGCACAGGTCGAAGCAGCTCGCCCTCGATCGATGCCTCCAGCTTCTCGAGGAGGCGAAGGTCCGCGGGCAGATCCGGGTCGATGGCCCGCTCGGCATTTCGCTGCGCCAGCATCTCGAACGGGCCGGCGTCATCGCCGAGCACCGCCTGGAGGGCCGGCGCATCGACCGCGTGCTCGATGACATCTTCGACATGCAGGCGCAGCTTCTGGGGCAGCAACCTGAAGACTCGAGGCATCACAACGCCTCGTAAGGCGCCGGTTATCATCTGGCTTTGTGACTACGTCCTTCAGTTCGTCGCGGTCGTTTCTCCTCACATCTGAGTCTGTAACTGAAGGGCATCCCGACAAGATCTGCGACCAGGTCTCTGATGCGGTGCTGGACGGGATGCTTGCGCAAGACCCCCACGCACGGGTTGCATGCGAGACGGCCATCACCAAAGGCCTGTGTGTGGTCATCGGCGAGGTCACGACCCACGCTGAGCTCGACATACAGCGCACCATCCGCGACACGATTCGCTCGATCGGCTACAACGACGAGCAGATCGGATTTGACGCAGACCACGCGCTGATCCAGGTCTATCTGAAGGAGCAGTCGGCGGACATCGCCGCCGGCGTCAACCACTCGCTCGAAGAGCGCGAGGGAACGCAAGAGGACGATCCATTTGAGCTGCAGGGTGCCGGGGACCAGGGCATGATGATCGGCTTCGCGTGCCGCGAGACACCCGAGCTCATGCCGCTCACCATCTCGCTCGCCAACCGGTTGGCCAAGAAGCTTGCGGAGACGCGCAAGAACGGATCGCTTCCCTTCCTTCGGCCTGACGGCAAGACGCAGGTCACGGTCCAGTATGAGTACGGAAAACCAAAGCGAATAGAGGCCATCGTGGTGTCGACGCACCACGCAGCGAGCGCGACGCAGAAGGAAATCAGCGAAGGCGTTCGTGAGCTGGTGATCAACCCTGTGCTGAAAGGCCAGGTCGTCGACGCCGCAACCAAGATCATGGTCAACCCGAGTGGCCACTTCGTGGTCGGTGGCCCGGCGGCGGACGCTGGTCTGACCGGGCGCAAGATCATCGTCGACACTTACGGGGGCGTCGCCCGCCACGGAGGCGGTGCGTTCAGCGGCAAGGATCCGAGCAAGGTGGACCGATCGGCAGCGTATGCGGCGCGGCATGTGGCCAAGAACCTGGTCGCGGCCGGGTTGGCGGAGCGGTGCGAGGTCCAGGTTTCGTACGCCATCGGCCGCGCGCATCCGACCTCGATCGCGATCGAGACCTTCGGCACTGGGGCCAAGTCTGAGGAGGAGCTGCTCGAGCTTGTCCGGCGCCACTTCGACCTGCGGCCGGGTGCCATCATCGCCAACATGGACCTGCTGCGTCCTATCTACGCGCCGACGGCCGCGTATGGGCATTTTGGCCGCGACGACCTGGGCGTTCCGTGGGAGATCACGAACAGGGTGGACGCCTTGCGCGCGGATGCCGCCGTCGCGGCGCGACAGAGCTAGCGCAAGCTGATCCGCATTCGGGTCCGCGACACGCTGACGCAGCGAAAAGTCTCGATCTCTCCTGCGCCGGGGAAACCCGTGACCCTCTACGTGTGCGGCGTCACGCCGTACGAGTCGGGACATATGGGCCACGCCTTTACGTTCTCCATGTTCGACGTGCTGGTGAGGTTCCTCGAAGCCAACGGTCGGCGTGTGAAGTACGTGCAGAACATCACGGACGTCGACGACCCGCTGTTCGAGCGGGCGCGGCGCGACGGCATCGATTGGCGCGAGCTCGCGGGCCGGGAGACGCAGGTGCACGTCCGCGACATGACGGTGCTTGGATGGCGCCCTCCCGATGTCATGCCCCGCGTCTCCGACGAGATCCGACAGATCGTCGCCGCGGCGTCGAAGCTGCAGGCCCGCGGCTTTGCCTACCACACGGACGCCCTGTACTTCGACGTCAGCAAATACCGCGGCTACGGGCGCCTTTCGCACCTGACGCGCCGCTCCATGCTGCGCAAGCTTCGCCACGAGGACCTGCTCGGCGTCGTCGGGCCGGAGGCGAAGCGGGACCCGCTTGACTTCATTCTGTGGCGAGGCTCCCGGTCCGACGAGCCGGCGTGGCCCTCGAAGTTTGGAGAGGGACGGCCGGGGTGGCACATCGAGTGCACGGCGATGGCGATGCACTACCTGGGGGAGCAGATCGACCTTCATGGAGGCGGGCGAGACCTGCTGTTCAGCCACCACGAGTCGGAGCGCGCGCAGTCGGAGTCGCTGACCGGCAAGAAGCCGTTTGTGCGGGCGTGGGTCCACACAGGGCTTGTGCGCTACGAGGGTTACAAGATGAGCAAGTCGCGTGGCAATCTCGTCAAGGTCAGCCAGGCGCTGCAGATGGCTCCGGCCGCGGCGGTTCGGCTCTACCTGGTTTCCCATCGGTACGGTCGCGACTGGACCTACGAGTGGAAGAGCCTGACCCGGTCGGCCCGGTTCGTCGAGCGGATGCGCAAATTCCTGGCCGATGACGCCCGGTTCGCGCACGACGGGGCCCGGCCCGCGCCGGGTCGACAGCTGATGGCGGAGTTCAACGCCGCGCTGGCCGACGACCTCGATACGCCACGCGCGGTCCGGGCGCTACGGGCGGCCGTGCGTCAGGGCGACGCGCCGGCTGTGCGAGCCATGAAAGACGTGCTCTTGGGCACCTCCCAGTTGAGCTGAGCTAGGCGACCTCGAGCGGAGCGCCGCAGTTGGGGCACTCCATGTCCGCGTCGAGCTGGACCATCGTTTCGCAGACCGGACAGAGTATGTCGGTGGTCGACGTGGAGGCCTCGTCGGCGCGGGCCTCTTCCTCCATCGCCCCGGGCACCTCGCCCAGGTCGACCGCCGGCGCGCCGCAGTTGAGGCACACGTAGCCGGGCTGCGCCACGCGGTAGTCCTGGTAGTCACCGTTGGCGTCGATCTCGACCTCGGCGAACAGGGCCCGGAACAACCGGCTGCCGCAGCGACTCGAACAAACAAGCAACATGCCGATTTCAGACTACGTTGTTCATCCCAGTCTTCGGCGAAGGGTCGCTGTCCCGGCGGCGATCAGCGCGATGCAGAACCCGGCAACCACCGCCGCATCGAGCTGCAGCGACGACCACGTAAGGTCGGCGCCCTTGACCATGATGTCGCGCATCCCGTTCACCGCGTAGGTGAGGGGCAGCACGTCGGACAGGTACTGCAGCGCCTTCGGCTCGCTCGAGACCGGGAAGATGATTCCCGACAGCAGGACCTGCGGCACCACGACGAGAGGGATGAACTGCACCGCCTGGAATTCCGAGCGCGCGAACATGCTCAGGAAGATGCCGAGGTTCACCGCGGCGATCGCCATCAACGCTTCCATGCCGAAGATCAGCAGCACGTTGCCCTGGTTCTGGATCTTCAGGATGGCGAGCGAGAAGATCAGCACCTCGGCCGCCTGCACGAGAGCGATGACGGTGAAGCCGAGCATGTAGCCGAGGACGATCTCGCCGCGGCGCAGCGGGCTCGCCATCAAACGTTCGAGCGTCCCCTGGGATCTCTCGTTCAGGAAGGAAACGATCGTGATCACAAACACGAGGAAGAACACGACCAGACCGACGAACGCGGCGCCGAAGTAGTCGAGCGTGTCGTAGTTCGGCCCGCCGTAGAAATATTTGACCCTTGGCTGGAAGGTGATGTTGCGCCCCGTGACCCACGAGCCAAGAGTGAGCATCGACTGCTGCAGCGCCTGGAGAACAGGGGCGTTCACACCCGGCTCCGAACCTTCGAGGTGCACTTCGGGCGCGACGTTGCCGTTCTGTGCCTGCTGACTGAAATCTGAAGGCAGCACGATGTATGCGACGAGCGATCCATCCTTGAGCTTGGCATCGCCGTCGGCGGCGTTGATGTCGGTCGTCGTGATATGGCTCGAACCCCGAAGGGCCGCGGCCACCAGCGCGCCCAGCGGACCGCCGTCCTGATTGGCGATTCCGACCGGCGGCGCGCTCGTCGAACCTCGCATGAGATAGCCAAGCAGGCCGAGGATGACGATCGGCGCAACGAAGAGCAGAGCCAGCGTCCGGCGGTCGCGCCGGAACCCCTGGAGCAGTCTTCGCGTGATCGCGGCGACGCGGTGGCCGCTCACGACTCCGTCCTTCCCGCCAGCGCGAGGAAGGCCTCTTCGAGGTTCTGCGATCCACCTTGCGCCCGGATGTCGGCGGGGGAGCCCTCGGCCAGGAGCCGGCCGTACTGGATCAAGCCGAGACGCTGACAGCGGTCGGCCTCGTCCATGACGTGGCTCGAGATGATGATCGTCGTCCCGCTCGCCGCCATCTGCCGGAAGGACTCCCAGAACTGAACACGCAGCTGCGGATCGATACCGACGGTGGGCTCGTCAAGGAGGAGCAGCTCGGGGCGGTGCACCAGCGCACACGCGAGCGAGCAGCGCTGGCGCAGTCCTCCGCTGAGCGTCGCGACCACCGAGCCGCGGCGGTCCTGGAGGTGGACCAGCTCCAGCGCCTCCTTGACCCCTTCCTCTGCCCCATTGATGGCAGCGAAGAAGGTGACGTTCTCCTCGACCGACAGCGCCGGATAGAGCGCCGCCTGCTGCGTCATGTAGCCGATATGACGCAGCACCGCGACGTTGGGCATCCGCTGCCCCAGCACCGTGACGCTCCCCGAGTGTGCGGCGAGCAGGCCGCAGATGAGGCGGATCAACGTGGTCTTGCCCGCCCCGTTCGGACCGAGCAGACCGTAGATCTCGCCCTGACGCACGCGCAGGTTCACGCCCTTCAGCGCCTTGTATGCGCCGAACGACTTGGACGCACCTTCCACGTCCACCGCATATGTGTCACCCATCTCCTTCCTCCTTGACGACCATGGCTCGAAGCCAGGACTCAGCCAGCTGCGTGACAGCGGTCTCGCCGTCGATGTCCAGGCTCAGCACGCGCTCCGCGAAAGGCCTGGTGAGGATGTGAAAGAAGATCGGACCGATGAATAACTGAAGCGCCAGCAGGGGATGCATCGTGCGCAGCGTGCCGGCGGACATCTGCGACGTCACGTACATGACCAGCGCGCCCACAACCTTTGTGATGGCTCCGCGGGCGGCCTCCTCTGTTTCGGGAGCGAGTGCGCTGACCTCGAAGAAGAGCGCACGCAGAAGGCCGGACCGATTTTCGCCGCCCGCATACACCGCGCGATACGCGGTTCGGGCGAGCTCGGGCATCAGCTCGAGGGGCGCGGCGTCCTGCCCAGCCGCGAGCAGCCTGCTGACCGGCTCGAGCGGAGAGTAGGACTCGATCAGTCCTGTGAACAGGGCCGCCTTGCCGGGGAAGACGCGGTAAAGCGTCGCGCGCGAGACGCCCGCTCGATCGGCTAACTCGTCCATTGCAAGGGCGCCGAGTCCCTGGTCGCCGACCATCTCCACGGCGGCGCGCAGGATCCTTTCCCGCGACCCCGGTTCCGGCACCACCTCGAGCGCCTCGAGCAGTGCTTCACGGGACCTGAAGTGGCGGTAGAAGCTGGCGCGAGAGACACCGGCGGCGGTCGCAAAGTCGGCCACGGTCGGCCTGGCGCTTCGCGCCAGGACACCCGGCGCACGGTCGAGGATCAGCTCCCGCACGGCCACGAAACGAGACTAGACAAGACATCGCATCTTGTCAAGTCTCAGAGTGGGCTACACCTCCGCCGATCAGCTCGCGGATGGCTCGGAACGTCGGGTTCCAGCCGCGCCAGCCGATCGTGTGCACCTTCGGCTCCCAGTCGTCCACGATGGCGCGCGCCTCGGCGAAACGACCGCGCTGGGCGAGGAATTGGGCCAGGTTGACCGCCGCGTCGGCGACCATCCACTCATATCCCGTCGACGCGACCACGTCGTGGCTGCGGCGAAGGGCAGCCTCAGCGTCGGCGTCCCGCCCTTGCGCCGCCCGCAAGAGACCCAGGTGGCCCTGGACCTCCGAAATTCCGGTGATGTCCTCCTCGCGTGTGGCTTCGACGGCACGCTGAATGAATGCCTCAGCCGCGCCGAGGTCGCCCAGCTCAAGCGCTGCGCGGGAGCGCAAGCCAAGAATTTCGGCCCGGTTCCAACGCTCTCCGGAAGCTTCGCTCATAGCGATCGCGGAATCGAGCACGCGCGCCATTTCGGAGAAATCTCCGCCCACCCGCAGCGCGTACGCCAGGAAGCGCAGCGCGCTTATGTGCAGCTGCACCGCCCCTGCTTCCTCGGCTGCCGCCAGAAATTGCCGGCAGACGACTTCAGAACCGCTGGCGTCACCGGCCCGGAGGATGTTCATGGCACGGTTTCGCATCATGTGGATCGCCGTGTTGCGCAGCCCCAGCTGGGCAGCCAGAGCCTCTCCCTCTTCCAGGAAGCGTGTCGCCAGCTCGATGTTGCCACGTACGGATTCGACCGCGGCGAGTCGTTCGAGGATGGCCGCGACACGCGGACCATCGCCGATCGACCGGGCTTGTGCGAGGAGGTCCAGGCTGGTGGCGACGAACTCGTCGAGCCGGCCGGCCGCGAAAGGAATGTTGTTCTTGATCTGCCTCGCCTCGATCTCACCGGAGACGTCACCCGCACGATGCATGGCCTCAACGGCCAGATCGCATATCCGTTCGAATTCTGTGACGATTCCTGTGCCGCTGAAATTCCAGATCCAGGCCGCGGCGAGACGGGCGGCCGCCACCGTGGACAGCAGGCCGGCTGACTCTGCAAGCGCTGCCGCCTCGGCGGCCGCCTCGCTCGCCCCGCGATAGTCGGCCCTCATCACCAATAGCTGGGCCTCGAGAAGACGCAGCCTGGCTCGGGTGGCCGGCTCCCCACCCGCGGGCAATTCGGCCGCGGTCGTGCGAATCGAACGAAGGGTGGAATCCATCGTCGCCGTGTCGTGCCGCGTTCGCGCGCGGTCCGCTGTCGCGAACAGCCACTCGACCGCCTTCACTGCGCGCTCGCGGACCATTTCTTCCTCCAGGCCGAGTTCGTGCGAAAGGGCGAATGCGCGCTCCGCGTGGTGGGCGAGAATCTCGGTGACCTGTTGCGGGTCCCTGGCCTCACGCTCCAGAACCGAGCGAAACCGGTCGTGCAGCGTCGCTCGACCCGCTTTCGGCAGCGAACCGTATGCGGCGTCGTGGATCAGAAGGTGGCGGAATCTGAACTCCTCGCCGGCGCTGTCGCCACCTGAGACCAGGCCCTTGCGCCGCAACGAGTCAAGACGCGACTCCACGTCGCCACCGACCAGCGAATCGACCTCGTGCAGGCCAAACCTCTCTCCGATGACACTCGCCGATTGCAACACGCTCCTTTCTTCTTCAGGCAGGAGGTCGAGGCGGGCAGCAAGAACCGCGTTGATGCCTTGCGGCACGCGGATCTGATCGATCGTCGCGGCGGCGCGCCAGCTTGCGCCGTCGCGCACGACGAGGCCCTCGTCGATGAGCATGTGGATGAACTCTTCGCAGAACAGAGGCGTGCCGGCGGAGCGTTCGACGATCTGGCGGCGCAGATCCTCAGGAAGCGCCTCGATCTCGAGCAGTCGCGAGACAAGTGTCGACGTTTCCAGCGGATCGAGTGGATCGAGCGTGATGGTGGTTGCGTTTGCCTTGCCGGCGCTCCAGCCGCCGCGCAGCTCGAGAAATTCTGGACGGGCCATGCAGATGATGAGCACCGGAACGTCGGCCACGCGATCGGCTAGCTGCTCGATCAGCGCCACGATGGGCGGCTCGGCCCACTGCACATCGTCGACCACGACGATGAGCGGAGCGCTGTGCGCGACCGCCTCGATGTAGTGGCGTACGGCCCATCCAATCTCGCGCCCGACACGTTCCGCCGGCGTGTCGGGCATGATCGCCTCCGCGGTTTCGAGGCCAAGCATCGCGGCGAGCCTCGCGCGCACAGCAGGTCGCTGTGGATCGTCGCTCAAAAGTTCCCCCAGCCATCGGTCGAGCTTGGCGAGGGCGCCTTCACGCTCGTCGGCAAGGCCTGTGCCGGTGTCCTGCCTCAGCATCTCGATGAGGGGCCAGTAGGTGATGCCGCGGCCATAGGGGAGGCAGCGGCCGCGCAGGACCCGCGCGCCCGAGTCCGCGAGCCCGGTCAACGCTTCGCTGACCAGGCGCGATTTCCCGATCCCCGCAGCGCCGACGATGGTGAACAGATGCGGCCGCCGATCCTCCGCGACGCGCGCGAAGGTATCCAGGAGCAGCCTCAGCTCGCGGTTGCGGCCGACAAGCGCAGCGTGCAGGCCAGGGATGCCCCGCATCTGCACCGGAACCTCGCTTCGCGGACGGAGAGCTCGATGAGCCACCAGCGGCTCGGTCTTGCCTTTGGCGGCAACGGGTGCACGTGCCTCGTATTCGATTGCGTTGCGCGTGAGCTGATGGGTGAGCGAGCCGACCAGGACCTCACCGGCCTCCGCGCCTTGCTGAAGTCGGGCGGCCACGTTCACGGCGTCGCCGCTGACCATGAACTGGCGATCGTCGGCTGCCGCCGTGACGGCCTCGCCGGTGTTGACGCCCACGCGGACCTGGAGCTCGGCCCCGCCGTCCCGGATCTCGAGCGCGGCGCGAACCGCGCGCTCTGGGTCGTCGTCGTGCACCACCGGCACGCCGAAGACGACCATCGCCGCATCTCCGGCGAACTTCTCCACGGTCCCGCCGTATGCGGCGGATATCTCGCCGACGCGCATGAAGTAGCGCGACATCATCGAGCGCACCACCTCCGGGTCGCGCTGGGACGCAATCTCCGTCGAGCCCACCACGTCGGCGAAGAGGATGGTCACGACCTTGCGCTGCTCGGACACGGACCGATTCTGCCTTAACCGGCAGGGTTTATTCGGGAGGTGCGTCTCGCTAGGCTGGCGACCACCCAGTCATGCGCTCGATCGAAATTGCAACCACCGGGCCGCCGGGGCGTGCGCGCCGGTACTGCTCGTACCGGCCGACCAGCAGATCTATTGCGCGCTGCGCTTCGGCCTCGTCGCCGAGTATTCGCGCCGAGCCTTCGACCCGCACCCACCAGAGCTTGCGCCAGTCCTCCTCGTAATGGTCGAACAGCACGGAGACCGCCGGGTTGGTCGTGATGTTGCGCAGGCGTTGAAGGTCGGGCGTGCGCTTGGGCTTTGCGTCGACCGCGAAATAGACGCTCTCCCTTTCGATCGCAAAGGTGATAGGGACGATGTGTGGTCGTCCCCCCGCTCCAGTCGTCGCCAGGCGGGCGACGCGCGTGTCGGAAATACGCCGTCGCATAACCGTCGCGTCCATCGAACGAAGTATCGTTGAGCGGTGCAGAGGCTCCGCACGTACACAGTCGACGAGGCGAACCGCGAGCTGCCTCGGGTGCGCCCGATCGTGGCCCAAATCGCGGAGCTATCAGCGTTGCGCCCCGACCTCGAAGAGCAGCTCCGCATGGCGGAGTACGCCATGCAGCGGCCGAGCGCCAACGGCGAGGAGCGCGAGCGCGAGCAGCAGGCGCGCGATGCGGTCCAGGGCGCCGAGGAAGAGCTGCTCAAAGCGGTGCTTAGCCTCAACAGCATGGGCATCCAGCTCAAGGGTCCGCTCGAGGGGTTGATCGACTTCCCGTCGTATCGGGACGGCGAGCTGGTGGAGCTGTGCTGGAAGCTCGGCGAAGAGCGTGTTGACCACTGGCATCATGTCGGCGAAGGTTTCGGCGGCCGGAAAAAGCTCTAGAGGCCGCGCCTCTCAGATTCGGTCCTCTTTACGGACGGGTCCCGTGACCGCCTCGTAGACGGCCCTGGCGATCCCCGCCGCGTCGAGCCCGTGCTCCTTCAGGATGTCTGACGCTTTGCCGTGCGGCAGGAATGCATCTGGCAGGGCGAGGTTCCGCACCCGACCGGCAAGGCCGTGCGGCGCCAGCGCCTCCAGCACCGCTCCGCCAAAGCCGCCCGCGCCGACGTTGTCCTCGACGGTCAGCACGGTCGGATAGGCGCGTGCCCAATCCGCAATGCGCGGATCGACCGGCTTGACCCATCGGGCGTTGATCACGCCGCAGGACAGGCCTTGCATCTCGAGGCGCTCCGCGGCCTCACCGGCGACCTCGACCATCTTGCCGACGGCGAAGATGACCGCGTCCTTTCCTTTGCGGACCTCCTCCCAGCGGCCGACGGGTAGCGGCTCCACCGGCAGGTCGGGGCTCGCGGATACCGGCCCCTTCGGGTAGCGGATCGCAACGGGCCCATCCGTCGCGAGCGCGGTCTCGAGCAGGGCGCACAGCTCAGTCGCGTCTTTCGGCGCCGCGATCTTCAGGTTGGGGATGAGGCGCAGGTACGAGAGGTCGAAGATCCCGTGGTGCGACGCGCCATCGGGACCAGTCACTCCCGCACGGTCGATGACGAAGACCACCGGCAGCTTGTGCAGCGCGACGTCCATGATCGTCTGGTCGAAGGCGCGCGCGAGAAAGGTGGAGTAGATGCAGACCACCGGATGCATGCCCGCCATCGCGAGTCCGGCCGCGAACGTGACCGCGTGCTGCTCGCAGATGCCGACGTCGAAGAAACGGTCGGGAAACTCTTTGGCGAAGTTCAGAAGTCCCGTCGACGAGGCCATGGCCGCGGTGATGGCGCAAACCTCAGGGCGCCGCGAGGCCGCCGTCATCAGCGCTTCGCCGAAGACGTCGGTGTAGGTCACCTCGGTCGAGCGCGGCCGCCCCGTCAGCGGGTCGAAAGCGCTGACGCCGTGCAGCTTGTCGACCTCGTCGTCGACCGCCGGGCTGTACCCGTGGCCTTTTTCGGTGACGACGTGTACCACCACCGGCTCGCGCAGCTTCTTCGAGCGCGTGAGAACTTCTTCGAGAGCGAGCTCATCATGCCCATCCACGAGGCCTGCGTACTTGATGCCGAGGCTCTCGAACATGGTCGAAGGCTGGAGCAGCTGCTTCAGACCTTCTTTCACCCGATAGGCGGCCTGGTCGGCGGTGGAGCCGACCAGCGGCAGGTCACGCAGAAGATGGGAGATCTCATCCTTGAGGCGCTCATAACGGGGATCGACGCGAAGCTGCGAGAGATGCCGCGCGAGGCCGCCGACCGTGGGCGCGTAGGAACGGCCGTTGTCGTTGATCACGATGATCAGGTTCGGCGGCTGCAGGTGGGCGATCTGGTTCAGAGCCTCATACGCCATGCCGCCCGTCAGCGCGCCGTCGCCGATGACCGCGACGACGAATCCGCCGACCCGCTTGCGCAGCCGCGCCTCGGCAAGGCCGAGTGCGTAGCTGAGCGAAGTCGACGCGTGGCTGTTCTCGACGAGGTCGTGCTGGGACTCCTTGCGTGACGGATAACCGGACATGCCGCCTGCCTGGCGCAGACGTGGAAACTCTGCGGCTCGGCCGGTCACAAGCTTGTGGACGTACGCCTGGTGGCCGGTGTCCCAGACGATCGCGTCACTCGGGCTGTCGAACACGCGGTGAAGCGCAAATGTGAGCTCGACCACACCGAGGTTGGGGGAGAGATGGCCGCCGGTGCGTGAGGTCTGCTCGACGAGGAAGGCCCGGACTTCGGTCGCGAGCTCGCTCAGCCGCGCAGGGTCCAGCGCCTTGAGATCGGCCGGCGAGTGGATCGTCTCGAGGATGCCCACCCTTCGGTTAACGCTCAGCACCCGCCATGAGTTCCGCCAGCTCGATACAAAGGCGCGTTCCCGCTCCGCTCGGCCCGCGGAGAATGGTGGTCAGTTCGTCATTTGTGTTCCAGGCCGACGCGGCGATATCGATGTGCGCCCAGGGCTTGCCGCCCGCAAACTCGGCGATGAACATCCCACCCATGATCGTCCCCGCCTCACCGTACTCGCTGTTGCGCAGGTCGGCGATCTGGCTGCGCAGCAGGATCCGATAGTCCGCGTACATCGGCAGGCGCCACACCCGGTCGCCGGCTTCACGTGAGGCGTGCTCGACCAGCGACCAGAACTCGTCGTCGTTGCTCGTCGCGGCGCTGGCAGCATGGCCGATTGCGACGGTGGCGGCGCCGGTCAGCGTCGCAAGGTCGATGAGGTGTGTCGCGTGGTTGCGAAGCGCGTGCGTCAACGCGTCGGCCAGGACAAGGCGGCCTTCGGCGTCGGTGTTGACGACCTCGACGGTCTTGCCGTCGGCGCTGACCACCACGTCACCGGGGCGTTGAGCGGATGGACCTGGCATGTTTTCCGCCGCCGCGACTACTGCCATCACGTCTAGCGGCAGCTTGCGCGAAGCAATGACGTCGATGGCCGACAGCGCGGCGGCGGCACCGGACATGTCGTCCTTCATCCGGCTCATCTTGTCCGGCTCCTTGAGCGAGATGCCTCCGCTGTCGAACGTGATCCCCTTGCCGATCAGGGCGAGGGCCGGTTCGCCGGTTTTCGCTGATGCGCCGCCCTGGTGGTTCCCGTGATAGCGGACACGGATCAGTCGTGGCGGCTTGGCGGAGCCCGCGCCGACGCCGAGCATCAGGTTGTACCCGCCTGACTTCAGCTCGGTCGGCCCGAGGACCTCGATCTCGAGGTTGTGGCGCTGAGCGATTCGCGTCGCCTCTTGCGCGAGCGCGTCGGGCGTGAGCTCGTTGGGTGGAGCGTTCTGCCATTCGCGCGCCCGGTTCGTGGCTTCGCCGTTTTCCTGGGCGGCCATGACCTCGCGCTCGCGCCCGTTCCCAAAACCGGCCAGCCCCACCTCATCGATCTCGCGCCGCTCCGGCGCCGCGCCGGTCTGCCTCGAGCGCCGCTCGAACGTGCCCATCACGCAGCCCTCGACCACCGCCTTGAGGCTGTCCATACCGAGCGGCTCGCTGCGCAGGACCGCGATGCGCTTGTAACCCCAAGTCCGCGATGCGCGAACGAGCTCGTGGTGCGCGGAGCGCATGCGCTGGCCGTCCAGGTCGTGGGGTGCGCCAAGCCCGTAGAGGATCACGCGGCGGGCGGCGATCTTGCCCTGGGCCGGCATCGGCAGCACCTCATGGATGCGGCCGCGGAACTCGGCATTGACGACCATCTCGTTGAGGACGCCGCCCATAGCCCGGTCCAGGTCGAGGGCGGCGCCTGTGAGGCGCTGGCCGGTGGCGACCGGGATGGCGAGGGCGTCGACATTCAGCTCGGCAGCTTCCGCCGAGACGAGGCTGATCTTCACGGCGCGTTAAAGGTTACCGGTGGGCGCCGGTTGTCAAGCCAGATGTTCGGCCACGAGCTCGAGCACATGAGCAATGCGAAGCTCCGTCCCTCGCCGCCGCGCGGCGGCCGCGATATGCATCAGGCAGCCGGGGTTGTCCGACGCCACAACCGCGCATCCCGTCTTCGCGATCGCATCCAGCTTCCATTCCGCGAGGCGGTCGGCCACACGCGGCCACTCGAGGCTGAAGCTGCCACCGAAGCCGCAGCAGTTGGCGATGTCCGGGATGTCGACGACCTCGTAGCCCGCCAGCTCGAGTACACGCCGAGGCTCGCTTTTCAGCCCGAGCTGGCGCAGCGACTGGCACGAATCGTGGTAGGCGATCTTCAGGCTCATCCGGTTCGGGTCGACGAGCTTCGGATTCGCCTCCAGCAGCTGCAGTACAAAGCGGGTCGAGTCGCGCATGCGGGCCCGGACGCTCTGCTCGGGGGCGGGACCCCAGTCGGGCGAGTCCATCGTGAAGGCGCCGAAGCACGACGCGGATGGGGTCACGATCAGACCCTTGGAATCTCGGAGGCTGGAGGCGAGCTGGGCGGAGAGGTGCGCCCCGGTCTTGAAGTCCCCGGCATTGGCCGCGATCAGCCCGCAGCACCATTGCTGCTTCGGAAAACCAACCTTGAAGCCCGCGGCGGTTGCGATTTGTTCCAGCGCCGACGCCGACGCGGGCCAGACCCGATCGGCCAGGCACGAGGCGAAGATGGTGAGCGGTTCTCCGTCGACCTCGCTCTCGCGGACCCGGTCGCGGTAGGGAGTCCGCGCCAGGCGCGGCTGGCCGGGCACCAGCGCGCTGAAAGGCGCCGCGGTGCGCATCAGGCGGTCAGCCAGCAGCGGCCGTTTCCAGACGCCAAGCACCGCGCGCTTGCGCAGAGACTTCCGACCGGAGCGCCTGTGCTCCAGGATCTGGCGCGGCAGCGGGATATCGACCGGGCAGATCTCCTGGCACGCGTTGCACTGGACGCAGAGCGTGTTCGGGAGGTCGGCCGACTCCAGCCCGTGATGGAAGGGCGTGAGCACCAGGCCGATGGGCCCGTTGTAGATGTGGCCGAACTGGTGACCGCTCACGGCCATGAACGGAGGGCATGCGTTGGAGCAGGCGCCGCACCGGATGCACGTCAGCGCGTCCCTGAAGATCGGGTCGTCGAGCATCTTCTCGCGGCCGTTGTCCAGGATCACGCAGTGCAGCTCGCGCGGCCCGTGCACGCCGATGGTGAGCGACTGCTCGATGTCGGCCGAGCGCGAGGGTCCGGTGATCCAGTTGACATAGCTGCTCATGACCTGGCCCGTGCCGCTGCGCGGCAGCATGCGCAGCACCGCGACCGCGTCATCCAGTGAAGCGACCAGCTTGTCCATGCCGAAGAGTGCGATATGCACCGGAGGCAAGGTCGTCGTCAGGTCGGCGTTGCCTTCGTTGGTGACGAGCACGATGGTGCCCGTCTCGGCGATGGCCATGTTCGCGCCCGAGATGCCGACCGTCGCGTCGATGAACTTCTTGCGCAGCGACGAGCGCGCGTGGCTCTGGATCGCCTCGACGGTCGGCTCTGTGCCGAAAACTTCGGCGGCGTCCTCTTTGGTGAGGTGAATCGCCGGCGCGATGATGTGCGAAGGATGCGTGTGGGTGAGCTGCACCATCCGCTCGCCGAGGTCGGTCTCGACAACCTCCATCCCGAGGTTTTCGAGGTAAGGATTGAGCTCGATCTCCTCGGCAGCCATCGACTTGACCTTGGTCACGACCATGCGGGTGCCGGCAGGCAATCCGCTGCCCGCGTTCCAGCACAGCTGGCCGATGATTTCGCGCGCCTCTGCGGCGTCCTTGGCCAGATGGACAACACCGCCCACGGCGGCAAGTCGCTGCGTGAACTGTTCCAGCAATTCAGGAAGGCGGTCCAGGTTGGCGACACGGCGTTGCTTCAGGTCGGCCCGACCTTTCTCGAAGTCGAAGGTCTCGAACGCCTTGTTGCGGCGGCCACGCAGGCCGGTCATCGCGCCGACCAGCGCTTTCTGCAGGCTTGGATCGTCGAGCGCTCGGTCTACCCGGCGCGAGAAGTGACCACGACTTTCTTTCAGGAGTGCGCCCTGCGCGCGCCCGGCGCACTCGTCGTCGAAGCCTGTCTGAGGGCCTCCGCGACGGCGGTTGGTGTCGTCACCGGCGCCAAGCATATGGTCCCGGCGCATACAACTGCGCGCAGATCTCCGTCCGGGTCGACTGCCACGTACGGATGCGCGGCGCGCCCCGCCCGCGCGAGCTCCAGATTTTTGGTGGTGACCTTGATCGCGTGCGGTAGACGATCCAGCGCGCGGGCGAAGACCGCCGCCATCAGGCCGTACTGCCGGGGCAGGGCGGCCACCGCCTCGAGGGCGCGGCGCGCATGCTCGCGAAATGGGGCGGCCGGGTCCCCCCGCAGGATGTCGAGCTCGATCAACGCCATCGCCGCGATGGAGTTCTCGGCGAGAGGCTTGATCCGCTCGCCAAGGCGTCCGAGCTCGTCTCCACCCGCGCGGTCGAAGTAGCCCCCCAGCTCGGAGTCCCCATACCTTTCTTCTATGTGCGCAGAGAGCTCGAGCGCAATCTCGATCCACCTGTCGCCAAGGCCGTGCTGATACGCGCGCACCGCTGCAAACAAGGACCAGACCTGGTCGCCGAGCTGGCCGTCCGCACCTTCGGCGTGCGTCATTCCCTCGCCGGGGCGGTAGGCCCGCTTGAAAAGAGAGTCGAGGAGCTTCGCCGCGAGCTCTTGCTTGCCTGCGTCGAGGTAGGCGATCGCCAGGGCAGCGTTCCACGACGTATAGATGCGCCGGTCCACGTAGGGCGCTTGACTTTGCTTGCGCTCTTCGGCGTCCATCGTGTAGTAGTGCTCGTCGGCGTCCTGGCTGCCCGCGTAAAGCCCGCTCTTGGGGTCGCGCAGGACCTCGTCGAGGTATCGAGTGGTCCTGTCCAGCGCCTCGGTCATGCCGGCGAGGGCAAGGGCCTGGACCAGTCCCGCGTGGTCTTCGAGCATCTTCTCGAAATGCGGAACGCTCCAATCTTGCGTTGTCGAGTAGCGAAAGAAGCCGCCCTCCACGTGATCGTACGTACCGCCGCCCGTCATCTGATCCAGCGTGTGCATCGCCATTCGGCGCAGCTCGGCGTCGGAGCGCAGCACCGATTGTTCGAGCAAGAGCAGGATGGCGTCGGTCTGAGGAAACTTCGGCGCGTTGCCGAAGCCCCCGTACTCGGAGTCGTAGGCGGAGCGGACCGCGTCGAGGATCTCGTCGACAAGGCCCTCCTCGAGGTCGCCCGCGCTGCGCGCGACACCGGAGGCGGCGCGTTTGCGCGCTTCGAGCACGCGGCTCGCGATATCGGCCTGATTGGAGCGGTAGTAGTCCGCCACCTTCATGAGCGCGCTCGCCATCTGGTCCGGCGGCATGTAGGTGCCGCCCGTGAGGATATCGCCCGACGAGGTGAGGAATGCCGTCGTCGGCCAGCCGCCCATGTTGTAGCGCTGGTTGATGTCGGGCCGGACGTCGTTGTCGACCCGCACCGGCACGTAGTTCGTGTTGATGATGTCGATCACGCCAGGATGCGAGTAGGTCGTCTCATCCATCACGTGGCACCAGTGGCACCACACCGCGGAGATGGACAGGAGAATCGGCCGCCCCGTCTGCCTGGCTTCGTCGAACGCACCTTGCGACCAGGGGTGCCAATTGATCTCCGACGCGCGGTTCGGCCGAGGCGAGAAGTGGAACTCCGCTCCTGCTTCCGGCATGGGTGAAGGTTACGATGGCAATGTGATCTCGACCAGCGCGGTGGACGCGTACATCGAGAAGAACTCCCGCCGGTTCATCGGAGAGCTCAAAGAGCTTTGCTCGTTCCCCAGCATCTCCAACCACGGTCGTGAAGCTATCCAGCCGGCGCGCGACTGGCTTGCCGAGCGGCTCGCGAAGTTCACAGATCGCGTCGAGACGCTCGAAGCGGGGGGCATGCCGGCGCTGTACGCCGAGGTGCCGGGCGCGGGGCGGCGCAAGCTGCTGCTTTACGAGCATTACGACGTGCAGCCCGTCGACCCGATCGACCTGTGGACCACGCCGCCGTTCGAGCCGGCCGAGCGGGACGACCGGATCTTTGCGCGTGGCGTTGCCGACGACAAAGCTGACGTCATGGCACGCATCCACGCGCTTGAGACGCTGAAGCAGCTGGGCGAGGTGCCGGTCACGCTTCGCTTTCTGATCGAGGGCGAGGAGGAGATCGGCTCCCGGTCTTTCGAGAAGATCGCGCACGACCACGCCGCCAAGCTGCGCGCGGACGGGTGCCTGTGGGAGTCGGGCACGTCCTTCGACGACGCCGGCAGGGCGACGCTGCAGTTCGGCTGCCGCGGCCTGGTCTACATCACCCTGCGCGTCAAGCTGCTCGACTTCGACCAGCACTCGGGCTTTGCGTCGATCTATCCGTCCGCGGCGCACTACATGGTCGCCGCCTTGAGAAGCCTGTGCGACCAGGACATGAACATAAAGATCGAGGGCTTCTACGACAAGGTGGTGCAGCCGACTGAGGCGGATCGCCGCATGATGGCCGGCATCGACCCCGAGATCGAGAAGCGCCGCAAGCTGGTGGGCTTCGACAAGCTGGTCCGGGATCCCAAGCCCGACCAGGTGATCGAGCAGATGCTGTTCCTGCCCACCTGCAACATCGCGGGGATCACGACCGGCTACCAGGGCCCTGGCTCGAAAACCGTGCTGCCGGCAGAGGCGACCGCCAAGCTCGACTTCCGGCTCATTCCCAACCAGGATCCGGACGAGGTCCGCGAGCTGCTTCGCAAGCACCTGGACCGGCACGGTTTCGACAGAGTCGAGATCCTGGCCGGCGAGGGTGAAAAGCCCGCGCGGTCCGATCCCAACTCGGCGGTCGCCAAGAGCGTGATCGAATGCGTCCGGGAGATGCACGGCGAGCCGGTGCTGTGGCCGTTCATGCCCGCCACGGGACCAATGCACCCGGTCGTTTCAGACCTTGAAATTCCCACCGTGCTTCCGGTCGGAGTGGGGCGCCCCGACAACCGGATCCACGCGCCCAACGAGAACATCCGCGCCGCCGATTACGTCAACACGGTGCGCCTCATGTGCCGGATCTGGGAGCGTTTCGGAGCGAGCTGATGGAAAAGTTGACCGACAAGCTGTTCACCGTCAAGTACAACGAGGACACCGGCAAGCCGCACATCGAGATCGTCAACCAGAATGTGTGCCTGTCGAAGTGCACGGGGAAGTACTGCACCCATTTCTGCCCGGCCGGCGTGTACGAGTGGAACGAGGAGCAGAAGAAGAACCTGGTGAGCTTCGGCAACTGCATCGAGTGCGGGGCCTGCTCCATCGGCTGCCCGTTCGACAACATCTCGTGCCACGCCCCCCGGGGCGGCTACGGCGTCCGGTACACCAACGGCTAGGGCGGCCCTAATGCCGGATAGTCCGGACTATCCGGGGGTCCGGCCAGGGTCGAGCTTGGTTCGTCCGGACTATCCGAGGGTGGTGGACCCGGCAGGCGAGGCCACTTCGGAATACAGCCCGAACTGGGAATACTTCCTATTGAGGCAATGAGCGATTACGACGTGATCATCGTGGGGGGCGGGCCCGCCGGGCTGGCGGCCGCGCTGTACACGGCCCGGATGAACCTGAAGACCGTGGTTTTGGACCGCGGACCCCTTGGCGGTCAGCTGCTGAACACCGAGCTGGTCGAGGACTACCCCGGCATGGAGTCTATTCTCGGCTCGGACCTGGCGTTGAAGATGGGCGACCACGCCCGGAAGTTCGGCGTCGAGGTCCGCGATTTCGAACCCGTCCACGAGATAGACGTGGAAGGCAACAGCAAGGTGGTACGGATGGAGTCGGGCGAAGAGCTCCGGGCGCCCGCGCTGATCATGGCCGCGGGCGGCCTCCCGCGCTACCTTCAGGTGCCCGGCGAGCAGGAGTACTCGGGACGCGGCGTGAGCTACTGCGCAGTCTGCGACGGCGCCTTCTTCAAGGGCCAGGAGCTCGCCGTAATTGGCGGCGGGGATGCCGCGGTCGAGGAGGGAGAGTTTCTCACCCGATACGCGTCAAAGGTCTACATCCTGCACCGCCGCAGCGAGCTGCGCGCCCAGCCGATCCTCGTCGAGCGGGCTCAGGCAAACCCCAAGATCGAGTTCATCTTCGACGCCCATGTCAAAGCTATCGCCGGAGACGACAAGGTCCGGGATGTCCTTTACGAGCAGCACGGCGAGATGAAAGAGCTCCACGTCGGCGGCGTCTTCATCTTCATCGGATTCGTGCCGAACTCGTCGCTGCTCAAGGTGCACGTGGACCACGACGCCGCGGGATACATCCAGACCGACCGCAACATGCAGACGTCGGTGGAGGGAATCTGGGCGGTGGGCGACGTGCGCGCTCAGCTGACCAAGCAGATCGCAACCGCCGTTGGTGACGGAACCACCGCTGCGGTCGCCGCCTCGATGTACATCAGCGCACTTAAGGACGCCGCCCGAGCTTAGGCCGCGGTCAGCGGGCGCTGACGATACTTTTGCGGCTCTGAGCTTAGGCTCCGCTAGAGGGGCGGATTGGCGAGCACGACCGACAGCTCGATCTGGCGATCCGGCACGGTCCAGTAGGACTGGAGCAATGCCCTCTTCTGCTCGGGCGTGGTCAGCTCGAAACCATGACGGCGGTAGAAGCTGATCGCCCATTCGGCGGCCGCCCATGTGCCGACCAGCATGCGCCGCGTGTCCAGGGTTCGCAGGTGCTCGATCAGCGCGCCTCCCACGCCGTTGCGCTGGCTGGTGGATAGGACGTAGGCGTGGCGGATCAGGTTCACGTCGCGAACGGGTTGGATACCCATCACCCCGACCAGCTCCCCGTCCGCCTCATAGCCCCAGAAGGCGACACCCGCGCCGATCTCGTCATCGAGCTCGTGCGACGGCATGTAGGGCTCATGCCAGCGATCCGCAGGGATGACTCCGCGGTACGCAACCGCCGCGTCGTTGACGATCGCGAGAATCGTCTCGCGCTCGTTGTCGCGGCAGGGCCGGATCGTGCTCACCGGTCTACTGCGGGGGCGATGGCGATTCCTCCAACCAGCGCGTCTCGCCAACCGCGACCGCGATGTGAGCCATGGGTGCCGTTTTGCCCGCCCCGTGCCAGTGCTCCTCGCCGGGATCAGCCGTCACCGTATCGCCCTCATTGATGCGCTGCGGAGCGTGTCCGCGGGCTTGGACCCAGCCCTCACCGTGGATGACGTGCAGCAGCTGTCCGCCTGCGTGCGAATGCCAGTGGTTTCGAGCGCCGGCCTCGAACCGAACGACCGCGGCAAATATCGAGGGCGTCTGCGGCGAAGCCTGAACCAGCTCTCGCGCAACTGCAATGCCCGTGAAGTGCGACGGATCCATTGTGTTCTGAACGTCGAATGCCTCTGACCGTGGTGTGATCTTCATGCCACCTCCAGTTTCCATGATTCACGTCGGCCGCCGACAAACACCGTGCCCCCGTCTCAAGGCGTCGTACATTCATGTCGGGGCGCCGATACGTCCGAAGACTCCATCGTGATCCTCGGTTCGGGAATGGCCGGCGGCGTCGCGGCCAGAACCTTTCGCGAGGACGGGTACGGCGGCCGCCTCGTTCTGATCGGCCGCGAGCCGACTCCTCCGTTTGGCCGCCCGCCTCTGTCCAAGACGTACCTTCGCGGTGAAGAGTCGCTGTCGGGCTGGTTCGTGAACCCGGAGGACTGGTACGAGAAGAACCGCGTGGACCGGGTTGCCGCCACCGCCGCGCACGTCGACATCCGCGCGCGTCGCGTCGAGCTGGCTGGTGGGAACGCTGTTTCGTACAGCCGCCTCTTGATCACGACGGGAGGTGAGAACAGGCGCCTGGACGTCCCTGGTGCGCAGCTGCCGGGTGTCTTCCAGCTCCGGACGGTGGCCGACTGCGACGCGATCAAACAAGCCGCCCTGCGTGGGGCCCGAGCGCTGGTGGTCGGGATGGGCTTCATCGGTTCCGAGGTCGCCGCCTCGCTGACCCAGCTGGGCGTTCGGGTGAGCGCCGTCTTGCCCGGCCGTGCTCCGCTCGAGTCAGTCCTGGGCCCCGAAATGGGAGAGCTCATGGCCGGAATCCATCGGGAGGCGGGCGTCGAGCTGGTGACCGGCGATGAGGTCGTCCGATTCGAAGGTGCCAGGCAAATCGAACAGGCGGTGACGAGGAATGGGCGCAGGCTGGAGTGCGATCTCGCCGTCGTGGCGGTGGGCATCCGACCGTCGGTCGCTTTCCTCGAAGGCAGCGGAGTGGCGCTTGACAATGGCGTGAGCGTCGACCCTTCGTGCCGGACAAACGTGCCGGGAATATTCGCCGCCGGCGATCTGGCCAACCACATGCATCCCCTTTTTGGCCGCATTCGGGTCGAGCACTACAACAACGCTGAGAAGCAAGGGGCGGCGGCCGCCCGGTCGGTCTTGGGCTCGGCAGCGTCGTTCGCATACGTCCACACGTTCTGGTCGGATCAGTACGAGCACAAGCTCGAGTACGTCGGTCACGCCCGCACATGGGACCGCTTCGTCGTGCGCGGGTCGGCGATGGATCGGAAGCTTGTCGGGTTCTACCTGGCGGATGGCGTGCTGCGCGCGGCGGTGGGTGTGAATCGCGGCGGTGACCCGGAGCTGGATGAGCACGATGAGATGGCGGCGGCGGGACGCTTGATCGCCAAGCAAGCCCGGCCAGACCCCGCAGCCCTGGCCGACGAAGGCCGGGACCTGAGTCGTCTATAGATTCATCTCGCCTTCGGGGAGTCGGCGAGGTAGAGCTCTGCCCTGCGGTTCGACTCACTTTGAGGGTGGCTGTCCTCCAGGCGCCTCATCTCCTGCCTGACCTCGTCGCTGAGGCCGCGAGCGTCGTTCCAGTTGACCTCGACCAGGTTTCCGCCTGGGTCGCGAATGTACAGCTGGACCTGGCCGCTCGGGAGCTCGTTCAGGTGCGAGCCCATGGTTTCGACGTCGTGAAGGCCTCTCGTGCGAGTTGCTCGGAAAACCGCCTCGAAGTCGTCGACCCCGAGTGCGAAATGGTGGTAGGCGGGGGCGGCGCCCGGGCGCTCGAACAGATGGAGCTGCAGGTCGCCTACACGCAGCCACTGAACGGGGAACCCGAAGTTGGGCGTGTCGATTGTTTCAGCGCCGAAGATCTCGATGTAGAACTGGACGGAATGCTGGAGGTCACGGGCCACGATGCTGACGTGATTGATGTGCGCCCGGGTCACCGGCTCACGATAGCGCGCCCTGATGCGGCCGCCAACGCGGCCTGGGCGGAGTGCTAGCCTTCGAGTCCAATGCAGGCCCGCATTGCGTGCCTCAGCCCCTTTGACGGAGGGACCGTGCGCGCCATGTTGAAGGGCCGCCACCGCGTAGAGGTCCTGCTCGTGCCCCCACCGCCTGCCCAGGCGGACGTGGCGGCTGCGTGCGCCGATGCCGATCTTGTGATCGCCGACCGACGGCACAGGCATCAGATCGACCGCGCTGTCCTGCAGCAGATGAGCCGGTGCCTGCTCATCCAGCAAGCGGCGGTCGGATTCGATTCAATCGACCACCGTGCAGCCGCCGAGCTCGGCATCCCGGTCGCGAATGCGGCCGGATACAACAAGGATTCGGTTGCCGATTGGACGGTGATGGCGATGATCGCGCTCCTCCGCCGCTCCCACTGGTTGGACCGCCAGCTCCGAGCAGGTGGTTGGCATGCGTCAGACCCCCTTCGCAACGAAGAGACGATGGGGCGCGAGCTGGGCGCGATGACGGTGGGCATCATCGGGATGGGCAACATCGGCTCGGCTGTGGCGCATCGGGTCGCGGCGTTCGGCGCGCGGATCCTGTTCGCCGACGCCGTACCTCGAACCGCCCCCAATGCGGTCCAGGTCGACCTCGAGACAATTCTTCTGGAGAGCGACATCGTGTGCGTGCATGCGCCGCTTGACCTCGATACAAAGGCCCTGATCGGCCGCGAGGCGCTCTTCCGCATGAAAAAGGGTTCCTACGTGATCAATGCGGCGCGCGGCGCCATAGTCGACGAGACCGCTCTGGTCGACGCACTGCGGTCTGGCCATCTCGCCGGCGCGGGGCTCGACGTGTTCGAAGTCGAACCGCTGCCGCTAGATTCGCCCCTGCGATCCCTGGACAACGTCGTCCTCGCTCCGCATCGCGCAGGGGCGACACTCGACGCCGACGCCCGATTGATCGAGGTCATCGGAGAAAACCTGATGCGCGTGCTCGATGGTCAGCCACCCGTCAACGTCGTCAACGGTGTGATCGCGGCGAGGGTGCGATGAGCTCGCTGAGCGAACAGTGGAAGGCGGGCAAAGCGACGCTCGGTGCGTGGTGCACCATCCCAAGCTCGTGGACCGCCGAGGTGGCGGCGCGCTCGGGGCACGACTGGGTCTGCGTCGACACCCAGCACGGCTTGATCGGCTACGACGTCATGCTCCCCATGCTCCAGGCCATCTCGGCAGGCGGCGTTCCGTCCTTTGTGCGCGTGCCATGGAACGAGCCCGGCTCGATCATGAAGGCGCTCGACGCGGGAGCGGGCGGCGTCATCGTGCCTATGGTCAATTCGGTCGGCGAGGCACAGGCCGCGGTCGACGCCTGCCGCTATCCGCCCGATGGCATGAGGAGCATGGGTCCGGTCCGCGCCAGGGAGGTCGACAGCGACTGGCGGCGCCCGATCTGCGTGGTGATGATCGAGACCGTGCAAGCCGTGGATCGAGCCGACGAAATCTTGTCAGTGCCCGGCGTTGATGCCGTGTTCGTCGGCCCCAACGACCTGGCCGTCTCGGCGGGGCTCGACTCGAGCTATGAGGGATCTCATCCCGAACATCGCCGGTTGATCGAGGCGATCGTCCGGGCCGCCCTCTCGAATGGCGTTGCTGCCGGGATCATGTGCGGGTCGCCTGAGGTCGCCGCACAGTGGCACAAGCTCGGCTTTGTCATGCTCGGGCTGCAGTCGGACACAAGACTTCTCGCGGCCGCGTCTGAAGAGATCGCTGCGCAGTCGAGGGAACTGACCGGTAACAGCTAGGCGATGTCACCCGACTCAGTACCGCTCGAGCTGGTCGCCGACCTACACAACGTCATCGGCGAAGGCCCCGTCTGGCTCGAGGACGAGCAGCGCCTGGTCTGGGTCGACATCAAAAGTCACCGTGTCCAGTGGCTCGATCCCGAAACCGGCCACGTCGAGCAGCTCGACGTCGGCGCCGATGTCGGGGCGGTGGCGCCGACGATGTCGGGCAACCTGATCGCAGCGATTGGAAACGGGTTTCAGCTCATCGATCGAACGTCGGGAAGGACAGACACCGTCGCGGCCGCCGAGCCTCACCAGCCAGAGAATCGAATGAACGATGGGAAATGCGACAGCCGAGGAAGGTTTTGGGCGGGATCGATGGCCAACGACGAAGCGCCCGGCGCGGGTGCGTTGTATCGATTGAATCTCGATCACACGGTCGACCGCGTGCTCTCCGACGTCACGGTGTCGAACGGACTCGACTGGACGGACGACGATCGGCTCATGTACTACATCGACTCGCTGAGCTACTGCATCGACGGGCTCGACTTCGAGCCGTCGGCCGGCACGGTCACCAATCGAAGGCCCCTGATTCGAATCGAGAAGGGTGACGGCCTACCCGATGGTATGACGCTTGATTCCAAGGGCGGCATCTGGGTCGCGCTGTGGGGCGGTTGGTCAGTTCGCCGGTACCGGCCCGACGGAAGCTTCGATCTCGAGATCAAAGTTCCTGTGAGCAGGGTGAGCAGCTGCGTCTTCGGAGGACCCGAACTGTCGGATCTGTACATAACGACCGCCGCAACAGGACTCTCAGAGGAGCAGCTCGAGAAGCAGCCGCATGCGGGCGGCCTGTTCCGGTGCCGGCCCGGACACGTCGGCCGACCTCCGTACAGGTTCGGCGGCTAGGCTCAGATCGGGCTCAGGCCAAGCTCCTGGGCGAGGTCGTTGATCGCGCGAAGTGTCGCGCCAGCGACGGGAATTCCCTCCGACGTGCGCTCCGCACGCGATCGCCATTCGGGTTCGCCCGGCATCTGAATTGCGTCGAAACCCGCGGCGGTTGGGGCCGCATGGAGGCGGCCCTCCAAGGCGTCCGCCTGCTCCATGAAGTCGCTCGCCGGCAAGAACCTGCCCACGTCGATCGCGAGCAGCATGGTGCCGTTGCCGTTGCTGTAATCAGGGTCTGAGGACAAGCCGGTGCCTGACAGCATCCCGGCCATCAGCTCGGCCATCACGCTCAGTCCGAATCCCTTGTGTCCGCCGAACGTGGTGAGCGCGCCTCCGTCGTAGAAAGCAGCGGTGTCGGTGGTCGGTTGGCCACTCTTGTCCACCACCGCGCCGAGAGGCGCCTTCGAGCCGTTGGCGTGGGCGATCCTCAGCTTCCCCTCGGCGATGGAGGCGGTCGCGAAATCAACGACGATCGGGGGTTTGCCCGGTGACCGCGGAGCGCCCCACGCAATCGGATTCGTGCCCAGGAGGCGCGTGTACCCGCCGTAGGGCGCGACCGCCGGAGGGGAGTTGCAAGTCATGAGCCCTATCTGGCCCGCGCGGCTCAAGTCCTCGATGTATTCACCCAATCGCCCGATGTGGTTGCAGCGGCCGACGGTGACCAGCCCGACCCCGTTGGCGCGCGCGAGCTTCGAGGCGGTGTCCGTCGCGATGTGAGCGGCGGGCTGGCCCCATCCCCAGGCGCCGTCGACTCGCGCGCAGGCATCGCCGAGCGACTCGACCACCGCGCGAGCTCCGGGCTGAACCTGGCCGTTTCGAACGCCGGCCACGTACGACGTGAGCCTGATCACGCCGTGCGAGTCATGGCCGGCGAGGTTGGCGTCGACAAGTGACCCGGCAACGATCGCCGCGAGGTCTTCGGGCGTGCCGACCGCCTCGAGAATCGCCTGGCCGAGGCGCTTCAGGTCAGGACCTTTGTAGCGGACGCCCCGCTCCGCGGCCTCGCTCACGACATCAGCATGAAGTGACTTGAGAGAGCCGTCATGATTGGCCGCCGATGTCGAGAACGGGCGGCGTGCTCCGTCCTGGTGGTGAACGTGCCGTTACAGGCACAAATTCCGGTCACGAGGAGTCAGAGATGAGATACCTGCTGATCGTCAATTTCGAAGGAGGCGTCGTCGAGGCGCCAATGGAGGAGTGGAAGCCGGAGGAGATCACCGCACATCTGGACTATTACAAGGCCCTTCACAAGGAGCTGGTCAGCAGCGGCGAGCTGGTCGATTCCCAGGTCCTGGCCGGACCGAATCTAGCCAAGATCGTGCGATTCGGCGGCCTGAATGCGCCCGTCGTCACCGATGGTCCCTTCCAGGAATTCAAAGAGTGGCTGGCCGGCTATCAGATCGTCGACGTCGACTCAGAAGCACGCGCCATAGAGATCGCCGCGAAGATCTCGGCCGTGCCCGGACCTGGCGGGATTGCGACCCAGCAGCCGATCCAGGTGCGGCAGGTGATGGACCAGGCGCCGTCCGACGTCGCAGAGATGGAGGCGTTTCTTCAACAGGTAGGTGGCGAGCGCTGAACGTGCCGCCGCGTGTGGAGGACCTGCTGCGCGACCTTGCGCCGCAGGTCCTTGGCGTACTCATCCGCAGGTCGGGTGACTTTTACGCTGCGGAAGACGCGGTTCAGGAGGCGCTGCTCGCGGCGGCCGTGCACTGGCCGCGCGATGGCGTTCCGGCGAAACCGCTCGGTTGGCTCGTGCACACGGCCGTCCGGCGGATGATCGATCAGAGGCGAAGTGACCAGTCCCGGCGAGATCGCGAAAGCCTGGCCCTGCTTCAGGAAGCGCCCACCGGAGAGATCCCCGCAAAAGACGACACGTTGATTCTTCTGTTCATGTGCTGCCATCCGGCGCTGACCCCAGCGTCAGCCATCGCACTGACATTGAGGGCCGTGGGTGGACTCACCACCGCCCAGATCGCCAACGCATTCCTCGCGGGCGAGGCGACGATGGCTCAGCGCATCAGCCGGGCGAAGCACATCATCAAGGCTTCAGGCGTGCGCTTCCGTATGCCGACACGCAACGAGCTGGCAGCAAGACTGCGCACGGTGCTGCATGTGCTGTACCTCATGTTCAACGAGGGGTACGCGAGCAGCACCGGCCACGAGCTGAACCGCACCGACTTGGCGGATGAAGCGATTCGGTTGACGAGGATGCTGCAGCGGCTGCTTCCCGACGACGGCGAGGTCATGGGTCTGCTCGCACTGATGCTGCTGATCGATGCCAGACGCCGGGCGCGGATCAACGCGAGAGGCGACCTGATCACGCTTGCGGAACAGGATCGCACTCAGTGGGATCAGGCGCTGATCGCCGAAGGGGTCGCGTTGATCAACCGCGCGATCGGCAAAGGGGCGGTTGGCGAGTACCAGCTGCAGGCCGCGATATCCGCTGTCCATGATCGGGCCGCCCGACCTGAACGCACCGACTGGCCACAGATCCTCGGGCTGTACGGGCTGCTCGAGCAGCTGACCGGGAATCCGATCGTCACGCTCAACAGGGCAGTTGCCGCCGCGATGGTCGACGGCCCGGCCGCAGGCTTGACCCTGCTCGCCGAGGTCGAGGATCGGCTGAGGGGACACCATCGCCTCGACGCGGTCCGAGCTCACTTGCTCGAGATGGCTGGAGACACCCGAGGTGCAATGGCGCACTATCGAGCGGCGGCAGGCCGTACGACAAACCTGGCGGAGCAGCGGTACCTCACCACGCAAGCCGCGCGTTTGAAGACGCAACCGCACGCGACGGCGTCGCGAGCGGCTGACGGCTAACGCGTGACGTCGATCCAGACCAGGCCCGGCGGGAGCGTCACGGGCTGGCCGCTGTCGAGCTGGAAAACCAGGGGCCCGTGGCTGTCCGTCGACGCCCAGGTGCCTCCGTACTGCTGTCCCTTGTAAAACACGTCGAGGCGTCCGTTGGTGTCGAGCTCGAAGTCGTGGATGTGCGCCCCGTGGCCGTCACCGACATCCAGCAGCCATTCTCGTGTGTGGATGACCATCAGCATCTCGATGTGGAGCGGCTGACTGAGGCTGGCGTCCGAGTACAGGTGCCCCTCTTCCTTTTTTGTATAGGTACCGGTGGCCGCGTCATAGGAATACGTTGAGTAGTGCTCGTCGACGTTCGTTGTGCTGACCGCGGTGCCGCCGCCGAGGTTCGGCCTCGACTTCGGGATTGTGTAAGAGGGGAGTCCGAAGAGCCCTTCGGCGGCGGCCACCTTGTCCCCGTTGATCATCAGGTTGTCCGGTGCATACCGGGCGTTGCTCCGGTACTGGTAGCCGACTGTGTCGAAGAACTGCGGCGTCGGGTCCTGGGCGGCGCGAGCCCGCGTGGCCTGTGATTCGCCCGACTGGAATAGGAGGCCTTTGTAGTGGCGGCCGATCTTCAGCGAGATGAACCGCGCCGAGCGCATGGGCCCGATCAGGTCGGGCGCGTTCTGATAGATCGCTGTGAGACGCGTAATCCCCCCCTCGGCGAGGTACTCGAAGATGACGTCGGCTGCCTGCAGGCCGTTCTGGTCGCGCGCGAACTCATCGTTGGGGATCTGGATCAGGGCCGGATACCCAAGCGCCACTGTGTGCTGGTGGTTGTGCCAGTAGATGCCAGTCTTCAGCGTGAACCCGGCCGGAACGAGGTGACCGGTCTGGTCGCGGCCCCCCGGCGCGACCTGGACGGTGACCGGGCCGGAGGGCAGACCCGCCAGCGAGAACGTGGCGCTCTTGCTGTCGGCGGCCCACGTGAGGCTCGCTATCTGGGTGCCGACGCTGGCCTTGATCGTGACCGGCTCCATCGCGTCATTGAAGGTGAGCTTCATCGTCGCGCCGGCCTCGACCTCGTTGCCGTCTTTCAGCGGGCTGCCGTCCGCCGCGGTGATGGCGGTGATCCGCGGGATGATGATCGTGGTGAAGCTCCACTGCGCGGCGCCGACGCGATGATGGCCGACGTCGTAGATCGGCTTCATGCTCACGGTGTAGTTCGTCAGCTCCACGAGCGGCTTGTTCGGAGTCCACGAGTACCGCGTCTGGCCTGATACCGAGCTGATGGTTCCATCAGTGGCCGGAGTGATGGAAAAAGCCGCCCTGACGACCTCGATGCTCACCGATCGGGAGAAGGTGAGCAGGAAGCTCCCGTCAGTCGGGACGTCTTTCTGACCGTTCTTGACGTTCGCTGTCAGCGTGGTCGGCAGCGTGTTCTCGTAGGCGAGGAAGGCGCCGACGCCGACGAGGATGACCAGCACGATCATGCCGATCGCCAGCCAGCCGCGACGGCCGAAGCCCCGGCGGCGGCGAAGCGGCCTCCGCAACGGAGGGATAGCGGATGGCGCTGGCTCGAGCTCGGGGAGCGACGTGGATAAGGACAACGGGCCGGGCGAAATTATGCCATTAACCGCTTCAGCAGGGAGAAGGTGTAGATCCCGGTGGCGTGTCCGCTCTCGAATGCGATCTGCAGGGCGTACTGGCCGACGAGCGTCACGTCGCGAACACGAAGCTCGGCGGGGCTCAGCGTTTGGACCCGGGCGAGGCGTCCCTGCATACCCGCCTCACCTCGACACTCGGCGCAGGGACAGGCCCATCGCAGCTGCTCGCCCGTGTATGTGCTCTTGCTTCCGTCCTCCCAGGTGATCTCCATGACCTGGCGCTCTTTGTCGACGTCGACGTTGGTGGGAAATGGATCTGGATCTTGCAGCTACGGAGTCCTGCTCAGTGCACGTTGATGACGGGGAGCTGGCGAAACGATTGGATCGACGTCCGCGCGGCGACCTGCGAGGCGATCTCCACAAACGCCTTCGCGCCGGCCGACTCAGGTCGCGAGATGACCACCGGAGTCCCCGCGTCCGCGTCCTCGCGGATGCTTTCCTCGAGCGGGATCGCGCCCAGGAACGGAACACCGAGGCGTTTCGCCGCGGACTCGGCGCCGCCGTGACTGAAGATCTCGTGCCGGTGGCCGCAGCTCGGGCACACGTACCAGCTCATGTTTTCGATCAGCCCCAGCGGGGTGACGTTCAGCTTGCGGAACATCTGCAGAGCCTTGACCGCAATGTCGGTCGCGACGTCCTGCGGCGTGCAGACGATGGCGACGCCGGTGAGCGGCACCGCCTGGGCAAGCGTGAGCGACGCGTCACCGGTTCCTGGCGGCAGGTCGATGACCAGGTAGTCGAGCCGGCCCCAATCGACCTGCACCATCATCGCCTCGATTGCTTTGCCGACCATCGGGCCGCGATAGATGGTCGGCTCGTCGCCGGGGTTGATGTGGCCGAACGACATCAGCTTCATGCCATGCGCATCGATGGGGAGGAGACGGCCGTTCGACTGCCGAGGCACCACCTTCGAGCCGGTCATGACCGGAACGGAGGGTCCATAGATGTCGGCGTCCAGCAACCCGACGGAGGCTCCGCTCTTGCGCAGCGCGGCCGCCAGGTTGACGGCTACCGTCGACTTGCCGACGCCGCCCTTGCCGGACGCGACGGCGATCGTCTGCTTGACGCCGGGCAAGATCTCCGACGGTTTGGGTCGCATGAAGGCGGGCCGCACGTTGGCCGTCATGCGGACCTCGACGCCGGTCACGCCGGGCAGCTCGCCGACGGCGTCCTCGGCCTGCGACTTGAAGCGATCCCGGACGGGACATGCCGGCGTCGTGAGCTCAAAGGTGAAGGTCACCTTGCCTTCTGCGCTTACGTCCAGCTCCTTGATCATGCCCAGGCTGACCACGTCCCGACCCAGGTCCGGGTCCTTGATGTGCCCGAGCACGTCCAGGACTTGCTGCGAAGTTGGCGCGCTCATCGGCTGCGATCTTACCGAGCCACGGCAACTGAAGTCGGCCCGCCTGATAAGTTCAGTGCGGCATGAAACAGGTGACGGCCATCAGCCCGGCCTCTGACCTGGTCGCTTACTACGGCGGTCCTGCCTCCGACGTCTACTTTCAACGTGCCCAGAAGACGCTCGCCGGGGCGCATGTCGATGCGGTTGTCACGATGGATTTCTTTGCCGGCCTACGCGGCATCCTGTGCGGCGTCGCCGAGGCGACACGGCTGCTTGGCGGGATTCTCCAGCAAGGCGATGAGGTGTGGGCGATCGCCGAAGGCGAACCGATGAGCCAGAAGGAGACCGTGCTTCGCGTCCGTGCGCCTTACTCGCGATTCGGGGTCTACGAGACCGCGCTGCTCGGCATGCTCTCGAGCTGCTCCGGCTGGGCGACCGCGGCCCGTGAGATCGTCGAGGCCGCGGGCGGCAAGCGGGTGATCAGCTTTGGCGCGCGCCATGTGCACCCTTTGATCGCGCCGACCATGGAGTACTCCGCCGTCGTCGGCGGATGCGCCGGATGCGCCACACCTCTGGGAGCGCAGCTCGCCGGCCTTCAGGGTGCGTCGGGGACGATGCCACACTCCATGATCCTTCTCTTCGGCGACACCGTGAAGGCAGCGCTTGCCTTCGACCAGCACATGGGCGACGACGTGCTGCGCATAGTGCTGGTCGACACGTTCAAGGACGAGGCGGAGGAATCGCTGCGGGTCGCAGAGGCTCTCGGCAAACGACTCCGCGGGGTGCGCCTGGACACTCCGAGCGAGCGAGGGGGGGTCACCGTCGACCTGGTGAAGGAGGTTCGGGCCCGGCTCGACCAGGCCGGTTACGAGCATGTCGGGATCTTCATCTCGGGAGGACTGGACGCGGGTCGAATACGCGAGTTCGAGGCGGAGAAAAGCCCTATCCATTCTTACGGTGTCGGGATGGCGATCAGCTCCGCGCCTCCAATCGCCTTTACCGCGGATATCAAAGAGATCGCTGGCAAACCCATGACCAAGCGAGGACGGATTCCGGGCGCGGCCCCGAACCCGCGGCTCGCCCGTGTCATCTAAAAAGCTACTTGCGCTGCAGGCGGCCTGCCGCGCCTGCACGATCTGCGCGGATCAAGGGATCATCGCCGAGGCCAACCCGACGTTCGAAGGTCGCTGGGGAGCTCCTTTCTTCATGGTCGGCCAGGCGCCCGGTCCCGCCGAGAAGGTGACCCGGAGGCCGTTTTCCGGGCGCGCCGGAAAGGAGCTCGATCGATGGATGCTTCGTGCGGGCTTTCGCGACCCTGAAGAATTTCGCCGCCTCACCTACATCGCCGCCCTCATGCGCTGCTTCCCAGGGCGTAACAAACAGAACACCGGCGACCTGCGTCCCCCGACCGCGGCCGTGGCCAACTGCGCGCACTGGCTCGACGCGGAGCTAACCCTGCTCAAACCCAAGGTCTTGATCCTGGTCGGCCAGATGGCGATCTCCCGTTTCCTTGGGCCGGGCTCCCTCGAGGAACGTGTCGGCAAGCGGTTCGGCGAGCGCCCTGTGATGGTTCCGCTGCCACACCCGTCGGGGCAGAACCGCTGGCTCAATGCGCCCGACAACCGCGAACGACTCGCGCAAGCGCTCGCGCAGATCAGCGAGCTGCGTGCAAACTTTGCTCGGTGAGATACCTACTCATCTATTACGGCGGCAGCATGCCGGACACGCCGGCGCAGCAGGCCCGAGTGATGAAGCAATGGACGGCGTGGTTCACGAAGCTCGGTCCGGCGATCGTCGACCCCGGCAATCCGTTCTCGGGCAAGGTCAACAAGCTCAAGCCCGACGGTGAGGTGGCGAAGGGGCCCGTCGGCCAGCGAGCGTCCGGTTACAGCATCATCGACGCTCCTTCGCTCGAAGCGGCGACGAAGCTGGCGAAAGGCTGCCCGGTGATAAAAGGCGGCGCGCAGGTCGCGGTCTACGAAACCTTCAACGTGATGTAAAGCCACGTGCCTGCTTTCTTTGGGCAGCGAAAAGGTGGGCGCGTCGTGATCGAAGGCGGCGACGCACGCCATCTTGCCGGCTCGCTCCGCGCGCGTCCCGGAGAATCGATCGAGGTCGTTGACCCAGACGGATTGCTGCTCGATGTGCTCCTCGATGAGGTCTCGTCGACGCGTGTCGAAGGTCACGTGGTGGCCGAGCGCGCCCATCAACCGGAGCCAGGGTCGCGGATCACGATCGCGATCGCCAATCTTCCTGCGCAGGCTCTCGAGCACGTGCTGTCGCGATGCACCGAAGCTGGTGCTCACGCGTTTGTCGTGTTCAACGCCGACCGGAGCGTGGGTCGGGGGCAGAAGCTCGGACGCTGGGCCACGATCTGCCGCGAGGCTGCGATGCTGGCCGGACGGCTGCGCGTGCCCGAGGTTTCGGCAGCGTCTTCCGTCGAGGCGGTGATCGGAGCGGTCGCAACCCCGGTGCTCCTGTCGCGCGAGGCGCCGCGGCGCCTGGCCGAGGTGAGCGAGCCGCGCGACGTCACGCTGCTCATCGGGCCGGAAGGCGGCTGGACGGAGCGCGAGCTGGAGCTGGCGACCGAGACGGCGACGCTCGGTCCCCGCAACCTCCGCGCGGACACGGCCGCGGTGGTGGGTCTTGCCGTCGCCCTCGCCGCGCGAGGCGATTAGTGGGCGCGCCTCTAGCGTTTCTGGCTTCGGGCCGTCTCGACCTCGCCGGCGATCGCCACCATCGACGCGATTCCAAACGTGATCGCGCCCGCCACAAGCATGGCGGCGCCCAGCGGCAGCAACCACGTCGTGGCGGCCAGGCCGAGGCATAGAACGCCTACCGCGATCACCAGGACCGCGTAGATCCTGAAGCCTCGTTTCGACGCGGCGAAACCGGGAGGCAGCGAGCCGAGGTCGCGCGAGGTGACGCGCCGGATCACGCCGTCTCCCGCGCCGAAAAGGTTCAACAGAAGCACCAGACCGGCGATGGAGAGCGCCACGCCGATCGCAAGCACGACCGCCACGTGGGTATTCTCGCGGGAGTGTCTAAATGGCGGTGACAACCAGGCAGGCGTTGGTGCGGAACTTTTGCATCATCGCCCACATCGACCACGGCAAATCGACGCTGGCCGACCGCCTCCTCGAGCACACGGGATCGATCAGCCAGCGCGACATGCAAGACCAGGTCCTCGACACGATGGATCTGGAGCGGGAGCGTGGGATCACGATCAAGCTCCAGGCGGTCCGCATGACGTATCCGGCAAAGGACGGCCAGGCTTACGAGCTCAACCTCATCGACACGCCCGGCCATGTCGACTTCGCGTACGAGGTATCACGATCTCTCGCGGCGTGCGAGGGCGCGATCCTCGTGGTCGACGCAGCGCAGGGCATCGAAGCCCAGACGCTCGCCAACCTCTACCAGGCGGTCGAGGCGGGCCTCACGATCGTGCCGGTGGTCAACAAGATCGACCTCGACGCGGCGCAGCCCGAGCTCGTCGCGGAAGAGATCGCGGACGTGACCGGGATCCCGCGCGACCAGGTCATCTTCGCGTCGGCCAAGCTGGGCGTCGGAACTGAGGCGATTCTGGAAGCCGTGGTCAACAGGGTCCCGCCTCCGCGCGGCGATCCCTCGAAACCTCTACGCGCTCTGATCTTCGACTCCCATTACGACCCCTACCGGGGCGTCATCACCTATGTGCGCGTGGTCGATGGAGAGATCATTCCGCGGACCGGGATCCGGATGATGAACACAGGCAAGGTCCACGAGGTCGACGAGGTCGGCTGGTTTGCGCCGCGGCCGCGACCTGCCGAAAAGCTGACCGCGGGTGAGGTCGGTTACGTGACCGCGGCGATCAAGAACGTCGTGGACGCGCGCGTGGGGGACACCATCACGGCAGCCGAGCACGGCGCGACGACGCCGCTGCCCGGGTACCGGCAGGTCAAGCCGATGGTGTTCGCGGGCCTGTTTCCGACCAACTCGGACCAGTTCTCCGATCTGAAGGAGGCGCTGGAGAAGCTGCAGCTGAACGACGGCGCGCTGTCCTTCGAGCCCGAGAACTCGGCTGCGCTCGGCTTTGGCTTTCGCTGCGGGTTCCTTGGACTGCTCCACCTCGAGATCGTCCAGGAGCGGCTGGAGCGTGAGTTCGAGCTGGACCTCATCACGACCGCGCCGACGGTCGAGTACCAGGTGAAGCTGATGCGGGGCGAGGTGATCGAGGTCGACAACCCTGCCCTGATGCCGGACCCGACTCTGATCGATTCCATCTCGGAACCGTTCGTCAAGCTTTCGATCATCGTGCCGTCGACATACGTCGGGCCGATGATGGAGCTGTGCCAGGAGCGCCGAGGTGCCTTCAAGCACCTGGAGCACCGGCCCGGCGACCGTGTTGTGCTGGAGTACGAGATCCCGCTCGGCGAGATCATCCACGACTTTTACGACCAGCTGAAATCGCGATCGAAGGGCTACGCGTCGATGGACTACGAGATGATCGGGTTTCGTGAAGGCGACCTGGTGAAGCTTGACGTGCTTGTCGCGGGTGAACCGGTGGATGCGCTCTCTCTGATCACACACCGCAGCAAGGCCCAGGCGCAGGGCCGGCGGCTGGTGGAGAAGCTCAAGGCGATCATCCCGCGCCAGATGTACGAGGTCCCCCTCCAGGCTGCGATAGGCGGCAAGATCGTCGCGCGTGAAACGATCCCAGCGATGCGCAAGGACGTCCTTGCGAAATGCTATGGCGGAGACATCACCCGGAAACGCAAACTGTTGGAGAAGCAGAAGGAAGGCAAGAAGCGAATGAAGCGAGTCGGGGCGATCGAAATCCCACAGGAGGCCTTCATGGCGGTGCTGAAGCTTGACTAGAGGCGTCTCTCGGACGGCAAGAGTGATCGCCGCGGGCGCGATGCTTGCAATTGCGCTTGCCGCTTGTGGCCGCGCCAGCAGCAACAACTCGGGCCCGAGCGTGGCCACCGTGTACTCGGGCCGCGTCGTGCTCAACGACCTGAACCCGGTCGTGCGCGACCTGCCCAGCTGGTGGGACGGGCCACCGACCTTTGACGTGAAGCCTCTGAACAGCGCCACGCGCCCTGACGTAGAGCGGTTCGCAGTGGTCGTGCGCTTCTCGCATGTTGGCACCGGCGAGCAGATCCGGCTTCGCTACCAGGTGTACGACACGACGGCGTACGCGACCGCCCTGATGACGGCGGAACAGAATGCTCTTGGCACCTCGCTTTCAGGGCCGAAAGCGGGGGATCAGGTCCTGTACTACAACCAGAACTCGGGAGGCGGCCCCGCGCCATACATCAGCGAGGCGTTCGTCCGGGTGGGCCAGATGGTGGTCGTGGTCGTGTGGACTCGCGTCGACGGGTACGCGGCCACAGCGTCCCTCGGCAAGGTGGCGACGACCGCGGCAAACCGGCTGAAGTCCTCCACCTCGGGCAAGCTCCGCGCGTCGCCTTCTCTATCTCCAGAGCCTGGCTTCCTCGCACCGGCGGGTCCTGACCTGACCCTCCTCGGCAGCGCGCGGCTGCCGGTGGAGGTCGTGGCTCAGATGCTGATGTTCTCCGCGCCAACCGATATGACCGACTTCTTCCATCGCGCAGGGGTCACTGATTTCGTCTATGGCGACTACGCGGTCAACGCCGACACGCGCATGGAGATCCTGACGGCCGGATTCACGTTCTCCAGTCAGACGGGCGCCAAAGACTGGATCGACGCTTTCTACGGGACCAGCAGCAATCTCTCGCAGGGCGTTTACCTCAACTTTGAAAGCGACACAGGTCAGTACGTGGCCGCATTCGGTCTGGCGAACCGCGGCATCCTCGTCGTGTGCCGGTCGTCGGCGCCGGGCGAAGAAGCCGGACGGTCGTGCGAGGGCACTCTCGTGCGCGTGATCAACGGCTGGAGGATATCGCTAGGAGGTTAGAGGCCTGGCCTCTGGTCCGTGCTGCTGGTCGCGCGCGGGAGGCTGTCGCGCGCTTCCTGAAACCACTCCCACTGCCTGGTGAGGCCCTCGCGAAGTGAAACGCGTGGTTCCCAGCCGAGGCGCTCGCGGGCGAGATTGATCGAGGCGCCTGTATGGCGCAGGTCTCCAGGAGTGGCGGCGAGGTGGCGACGGCGGACCTTGATGCGGCTGATGTCCTCCAGCGTGTCGAGCACGCGGTTCACCGTGACGCGGCTTCCGCCACCGAGGTTGATGATCTGGCCGACCACGTCGGCGGACGCGGCCTTTACGGTGCCGTCCACCGCATCCGAAACGTAGGTGAACTCGCGTGTCTGCTCGCCATCCCCGAAGATCTCGATCTCCTGGTTGTCGACGAGGGCTTGCATGAAACGGCAGAAGGCCATATCCGGCCGCTGGCGCGGCCCGAACACGGTGAAGTAGCGGAGCGCAGTTGCCGGGATGCCAAAGCTGCGCATGTAAACGAACGCGAGGTGTTCGGCGGCGAGCTTTGTCATCCCGTAGGGAGACACCGGTCGCGGCAGCGCGCTTTCCTTCGTGGGGAACATCTCGGCGTCGCCGTAGACGGACTCGCTCGAGGCGAAGACAAGCTTTTGAATGTCGGTTCCACGGAGCGATTCGAGAAGACGCTGCGTGGCGACGATGTTGTCGTGGACGTACCGGTCGAAGTGTCCTCCCCAGCTCGGGCGCACCCCCGTCTGGCCCGCCAGATGAAACACCACCGTCGCCCCGTCGACAATCCGCCTCAAGTCGGCGTCGACGAGGTCCGCCATCTCCAGAGTGAAAGCCTGGTGTGCCCGAGCACGGCGAAGGTTCTCTTCCTTGCGCTCCCGTGCGTAGTAGTCGCTGAATGAATCGATGCCCACTACCTCGTGACCGTCGGCGAGCAGCCGCTCGCACAGGTGCGACCCGATGAATCCCGCCGCGCCGGTCACGACGACCCGAGTCGGTTCGCTGAGCATGGGGGAAAAGAGTACCTATCGTTGGAGCATTGAATCGGTTCGAATCCTGGCTCGCCTCGACGGATCTCAGCGTCACCGTCAAGGAGTTTCCGCAGGGCACGCGCACCGCGGTCGACGCGGCGCGAGCGGTCGGGTGCGACGTGGGTCAGATCGTCAAGTCGCTTGTCTTCGTCGCGGGCGGCAAACCGGTGGTGGCCCTCGTCAGCGGCGCCAATCGGCTGGACGAGAAACGCCTGGCGGCCGTGGCAGGCGAGCCCGTGGTGAAGGCGGACGCCGACACCGCGCGCACGGCGACGGGCTACGCGATCGGCGGTGTCCCGCCGTTTGGGCACACCACCGACGTGCCCGTGTTCATGGACCGCGAGCTGCTCGAGCATCGGGTCGTCTGGGCGGCCGCGGGCCGGCCCGACTCGGTTTTCGAGATTGAGCCGGAGCGATTGCGGGAACTGAGTAACGCGGTGGTGATGGACCTCAAGTGAGCAGCCTTTTGATCTTCTGCCGCGATTGCGGCAAGCAGGTGCCCAGCTCGCAGACGAAGAACAGCCTGTGCGTCGAGTGCCAGGTGCGGCATTCGGTCGCCGACCTGCGCGACGAGCACGCGCGGCTGTGGCGGAAGCGCGAGCGCTACCGCTCGCAAAACGCAAATGTCGAGCAGATCGGCAGGCAGATCGCGCGCGTCGAAGACCGCATGGGTCAGCGGATCAAGGAGCTCGTCTCGAACGACCGCGAGGCGGCGGACCACCTGCGGCGCGAGCTGGAAGCGGCCCGCGGGCAGCGATACACGATCAAAGGCGTATGACCGACCTCCAGGCGTTCCGCCACCTCTATGTCCACGTCCCTTTCTGCAAGCACAAGTGCGGATACTGCGATTTCAACGCGTATGCCGGAATGGATCGGCTCATGCCGGACTACGTCGATGCGCTCGAAAGAGAGCTGAGGTTCGCTCACGAGCGATACGCGTTTCAACAGCTGGAAACCGTTTATCTCGGTGGCGGCACGCCGAGCCTGCTCCCCGCCGACCTTATGTCGCGGCTGCTCGGGTTCATCCGCCGCACGTTCAACGTGGCGTCCGATGCCGAGGTGACCCTGGAGGCAAACCCCGGCAGCACCGACGAGGCGAGGGTGGCTGCGTGGCTCGATGGCGGTGTCAACAGGCTGAGCCTCGGCGTCCAGGGATTCGATCCTCGAGCACTTGCTGTCCTGGAGCGAAAGACGGACGCCGCGCAGGCTACGCGCGCATTCAACCTGGCCCGAGAGATGGGCATGTCGAACGTCAGCATCGACCTGATCTACGCGGTCCCCTACCAGAGCCTCGAAACGTGGCTCGTCACCCTGCGGCGCGCGATCGCGCTCGACCCTGATCACATCTCCACGTACTGCCTTTCCTTTGAAGAAGGAACCCTGCTCCACCGCCGGCGCGCGGAGGGACGCGTCCCCGAGGTCGAAACGGACCTGCAGTGGGACCAGCTCGACGCCGCATGCACCGAGTTGGAGTCGGCCGGCTTTCGTCGCTATGAGGTCTCGAACTGGTCACGTCCCGGTTTCGAGTCACGCCACAACCAGGCGTACTGGCGTTGCCGGCCGGTCTACGGAGCGGGCGCGGGCGCGCACTCCTACGCCACGAACGGCGCGCAGGCGTGGCGATGGTGGAACGTGGCCCGGCCGCGGGAGTACATCGCCGCCGCGCCTTCGCCGAGGGCGGACGGAGAGGAGCTCGACGCGCGCAAGGCGGCGGCCGAGTCGTTGATGCTGGGTTTACGGACCGTCGACGGCGCGACCGCTCCGCCCGGGTTCGAAGGTGAGCTTGCCCGCCTGCAGCGCGCCGGGCTCGTCCAGCGTGTCAACGGGCGGGTGCTGCCGACCCGCCGGGGTCTCGACCTGCACAACCAGATCGCCCTCGCTGTACTGTAGTTGGCACTCTCCACAGGAGAGTGCTGAAAGCATGGAGAACAGAAAGCAGGCGATCTTGCGGGCGGTCGTGCACGAGTTCACGACCAGCGCCGTGCCGGTCGGGTCGCAGGCGCTGCAGAGCCGCTACTTCGTCAATCTCTCATCGGCGACGATCCGCAGCGAGTTGGCCGAGCTCGCCGACCTGGGCTACCTGGCCCAGCCGCATACTTCGGCCGGCCGGGTTCCGACAGACTCCGGCTACCGCTATTTCGTCGATTTCTTGATGGACGTCGAGCCTGTCCCGGAGCGGGTGCATGCCTTCATCGACGACGAGATGCGCGCCGCTCCCGCAGATGTAGAGGGGATGGTCGAGCGGGTGGCGATGACGGTCGCGGCCGTGACGCAGAACGCGTCGGTGGCGAGCGCCCCGCAGGGAGCTCTGGCGGGCATCAAGCACGTCGACCTCGTCTCGCTCGAGCCCAAAGAGGTGCTGCTGATCCTTCTCCTTGAAGGCAACCTGCTGCGTCAGCAGGTGGTGAACACGACGGAGGCCGCGACCCAGGCCCAGCTCACAAAGTTGGCCGCCCGATTCAACGGGTCGCTGGCCGGACATGCGAGCGACGAGGCGCGCCGCCACTACGACGCCGCGCCGCTCGGACTCGAGAAGGAGCTGCTCGGTCGCGTGATCGCGGTCCTCGACCTCTACGAGAAGGGGTCGGAGAGCCTCGTGGTGCACGATGGAGTGAGGAACCTGCTTCGGCAGCCCGAGTTCGCGGAGTCCTCTCGCCTGCACCAGGTCCTCGAGGTGCTCGAGGAAACGAGGTACCTGACCGTGCTGCTGCGACAGCTCATCGGCGAGTCAGACCTCCAGATCGTGATCGGGTCGGAGAACGCGTCGAGCCAGCTGCAAGGCTGCGCGGTGGTTCTCACCTCCTACGGGCCAACTGACCGGCTCAAGGGAGTGCTCGGGGTGATCGGTCCAACCCGCATGGCTTACAGCCAGACCGTCGCTCGCCTGCAGGCGGTGGCTCGGGGTGCCAGCGACCGTATGGCCGAGCTGGGAGTTTGATACCGAGGCCCGGCGCGGTATCTAGAAGTTCATGACCACGCGCAAGCATCCGCACGACGCCCCAGAGGGAGAGCCGCGCGAGCCGGCGACCGCGTCGCTCGAGGCCAAGATCGCGGAGCTGGAATCCGCTGTGGCGGAAGCCAGAGATCGCTACCTCCGGCTGGCCGCGGACTTCGACAACTACAAGAAGCGCGCCCGGCAGGAGCAGATGGAAACGATCCAGCACGCCTCCGCGGATCTGATCGGCCGCGTGCTGCCGGTGCTTGACGATCTCCACAGCGTGCTCGAGCACAAGCCTGCTGCCATCGACAAGTCGTGGGTGAAGGGGCTCGAGCTGAGCGTGCGCAAGCTCGAAGAGGCGCTTGGCACCCACGGCCTGCAGCCGATCGAAGCTGTCGGTTCCCGGTTCGATCCAAAACTCCATGAGGCGGTCGGGCACGAGGAGTCCCGCGACCACCCCGAGGACACGGTGGTGTCCGAGCTGAGGCGGGGCTACCGCGTCCGCGACCGCGTCGTCCGGCCCGCTCTCGTCAAGGTTGCACGGCCGCCGGCCGGTACAGACGACACCGGAACCCAATAATCAACGAGTGGCGGTCAAGCGCGACTACTACGAGGTGCTCGGAGTCGGACGGCAGGCGTCGTCCGAGGACCTGAAGCGCGCATTTCGGAAGATCGCGATGGATTCGCATCCGGACCGCAACCCAGACGATGCAGTCGCGCATGAGCGCTTCAAGGAAGCGAGCGAGGCGTACACGGTGCTGTCGGATCCCGATAGGCGACGGAGCTATGACATGTTCGGCCACTCCGCGGTGGGCGCGGGCGGACCGGCGGTCGACTTTTCCGATATGCCGTTTGCCGACATCTTCGACACGTTCTTCGGCAGCGGCTTCGGAGTGCGCGCCCGTCGCGAGCGGTCGAACCGCGGCGACGACCTCCGCTACGACCTGACGATCACGTTCGAAGAGTCGTTCACGGGCCTGGAGAGGGAGATCGAAGTGCCGCGCCTCGCAGCGTGCGGCCGATGTTCGGGGAGCGGGGCTGAGCCAGGGACCGGCCAGGAGACCTGTCCTGGATGTGGCGGGTCAGGCCAGATCCGGCGGGCGGCGCAGTCGTTCTTCGGCCAGGTCGTCACCACGGCGATCTGCCCCACATGCGGCGGCGGGGGCCGCATTCTCAAGAGCCCGTGTGCGCAGTGTCGCGGCCAGGGTCGCGTTCAGCAGTCCAAGCGGCTGGCTGTGAAGATCCCGGCCGGGGTCGACACGGGGTCGCAGATCCGGATCAGCGGAGAAGGCGAGGCGGGCCTTCGCGGCGGTCCTCCTGGCGACCTGTACGTCGTGCTGCGGGTCAAGCCTCATCCGCAGCTTGCGCGCCACGAGCAGGACGTGGTCTTCGAGCTCCGGGTCAACATGGTCCAGGCCGCGCTCGGCGACCGGATCGAGATCCCCACGCTGGAAGGCCCGGTTGAGATCGCGATTCCCGCCGGAACGCAGCACGGACAGTCGTTCCGGCTGCAGCGTCGGGGCATGCCTGACGTGCGCGGCGGCCGGCGCGGGGACCAGTACGTCGTCGTGCAGATCGTGATCCCGAAGGATCTGGATCCGGAGCAGAAAGCGCTGCTGCGCAGGGTCGGCGGGCTGACCGGCAAGCCCGAGAAAGTGTCGAGAGGATTCTTCGACAAGCTGCGCGACGCCATCTCGCTCGACTGATGCGTCCCAGGCGCCTGGGGCCCGACTGACTGAGTTGCGTCAAGTTCTCGATACACTTCGCACCCAAATGCAGCCCGGCGAGCACCAACTGCCCGCACCCAGATTCAAGCGCTACAGTTCAACCTGATATTGCGACTATCACGTTGAAGTAGTGAAGTGATGGGCGAGGCATAACCTGGACACTTGCGGGGTAATGGATACGTTCAGTAGCTTTGAACGGTATAGAAAAGGAAACAGTGTCTAAAACCATCGATCTAGAACTGACCAGAGCTGAAGTCGAAGTCCTCGAGCTGGAAGCACGTCTCCGGGTGGTTCCCATGAACGACACGCAGCTTTCCGACGCCCTGAAGACCGCCCTCGCGGCCAAGAAGGAGCGCCTGGCCAAGCTGCGTACTCTCCACGCGACCGCCGGCCGGGCGAGCCGGATGGGTAAGGACGGGGAAGACGAGAAGGCGAATCCGCTTCACGCCGGGCGCCGGCCGCCCCTGAAGCGGACCGTCCCCCAGCGGCCCCAGGCCAAGGGCGGTAAGTAGGCCACCATCCGGCGATCGGCCCCTCCGGCCAAGCCTTGCGACCCCCCCGGCGCCACCCCCCAATGAATCGGGAAGACATGCCCACCTCCGCGTAAGCGGGGAGGAGTGAGTTCGCAGCGAACTCGGGTCCCGAACGTTATCGTTCATCGAACTTGGCTAGAGACCTGAGCGCGTCCCCCGCGGCCGACCCCTTGTTTGGGGCGGCATGGGCTGCTGCGGGGGTGCCGCGCTCGAGCCGGTCCTGGAACCTGCCATTGGTCAACGGCCTCGCTGTGGCGGCCATCATCGCCGGCGTTGGTTACCGGCTGTGGCAGGCCCACCTACCTGCCGATGTGCTGCGCGTCGAGGCGGTCTTGTTCGGCCTGGGCATCCTGCTTGGGGTGGTGGCAGTCACGGCCCGCGTTTCGAAGCTCGGCTCCCGGCTCACGGTCCAGCTCCCGATCATGGCGGCGGCCGCCATCCTGGCGGTGCTGGTGCTGGGCGCCGCGGGGCGCTGGCTGGGCGACGATCTACCTCCGCTGGCCGCAGTCAGCTTCGCGGCTGTTTTCCTTCAGTTCGACGTCGGACTCAACTCGCGGCATTTCATCTACGTGTTCGCGATCGCGATCCTCGGCCTGGGAGTGCTCTGGTCCTACGCGGTGACCCAGCTCATGGTCTCGGTCAGCGCGGTCGTCATCTGGACGCTTGTGCTCATGGGCCTGGGCATCCTCGCTTTGCTGACGAGCCGGGCGGTCGCGCGTGATCTCGGCGTTCAGGTCGAGCGACAGAGCTCGCTGCTGGCAACCCTGAGCGACCTTGGTGAGGGGCTCGTGATTACGGAAAGCGGCCGCTTCGTGGCCGGCAACGACGCCTATGTGAACCTCACCGGATATTCGCGCGATGAGCTCGCGGCGATGGCGTCGCTGGTGGACATCGCGCCGGAAGAGCAGCGGGAACAGCTGGCGGCCAACCTGGCGAACAGGCTGTCTGGCCGAAAGGTGCCGGCGCGCTATACCTCCGCGCTCATCACCAAGTCGGGGCGGCGAGTCGAGGTCGAGGTTGCGATCCACCGCGTCACGACGAGGCGCGATCAGCTCTTGGCGCTCGTCAGCGATATCACGGAGCGGCGCCGCGCCGAGGCCGGCGAACGCGAGTCCGAGACGCGCTTCCGCACTTTGTTCCAGCAGGCACAGGCCGGCATGGCGTTCGCGAGCCTCGACGGCCACATCGCCACGGTGAACCCTGCGTTCTGCGAGCTCGTCGGGTACAGCGATACCCAGCTGCGGACCCTGTCGCTGCTCGACATCACTCATCCCGACGACGTCGCGACGCTGCACGAGGCGATGCGCACGATGCTCGCCGGGGAAGAGGAAGGCCGGCGCATCGAGAAGCGGTACACGCGAAAGGACGGCGAGCACGTCTGGGTCGACCTCACCATGCGTCTCGTCCGCGATACGGATGACAGGCCGATGTACTTCCAAACCGTCGCGGTCGACATTCGCGACCGCAAGCGGGCCGAGGTCCTCCAGGCCGCGAGGTTTGCAGTCACCCAAGCGCTCGTCACGTCGCCGGGTTGGGACAACGCCGCGCCGGGCGTGCTCGAGGGCCTCTGCCGGACCCTCGACTGGGAGCTCGCGGAGTACTGGGAGGTCGACCCGGAGCGCGAGGCCATGCACTTCGTCACGTCGTGGAAGCGGCCGGGCCGCGATACCTCGGCGTTCGAAGCGACAGCCACCAATCAGACCTACCGGCGCGGCGAGGGACTCGCCGGCCGCGTGTGGGAGGCGGCCGCACCCATCGCGATGCCGGATCTGGCCGGCGACACGTCCCCTCGCGCCGCCGCCGCGGTCGGGGCCGGCCTGCATGGCATCGTCGGGTTTCCCGTGCGCAGCGGGCGCCGCGTCGTCGCGATGATCTCGCTTCACACCTGGGCCGCTCGCGATCTGGACGACGGTCTCGTGGCCGTCATGAACGATGTCGGCTCCCAGATAGGCGAGTTTGTCGAGCGGAAGCGCGCGGAGGTCGCGCTACAGGAGAGCGAGAAACGCATGCGATCGGTGCTCGACAACGTGTCCGACGGCCTGGCGACGATCGATCAGACCGGCGTCATCGACTCGGCGAACCCGGCGGTCGTCAAGCTCTTCGGCTACGCCGAGCAAGAGCTGATCGGCCAGCAGGCCGACATCCTGATCGCCACCACGCACCGCAGCGCCTTCGACAACTACCTGCAGCGGCGCTTGAAGCTGGACATCCCTGTCAGCGGCGCGCACGAGACGATGGGCAAGCGCAAGAACGGCAGCCTCTTTCCGCTCGAGTTCGTGGTCAGCTCGATGCAGGTCGGCGCGCGTCACCTCTTCATCGCCACGCTGCGCGACATCTCCGAGCGCAAGGCTCACACCGACGCGCTCGAGTACCAGGCGTTGCACGACGCCCTTACGGGATTGCCGAACCGCAGCCTGTTCGGCGACCGCTTGCGCCAGGCGCTCCTCGCGGCGCGGCGCAATCAAAAGATGTTCGGAGTCCTTCTTCTTGACCTCGATCGATTCAAGGACATCAACGACGCGCTCGGACACGACCGCGGCGACAGCCTGCTGCAGGAGGTGACGGCGCGTCTGCGCGGAGTTCTCCGCGCGACAGACACCGTCGCCCGGCTTGGCGGCGACGAGTTCGCAGTGCTGACGACAGACGCCAAGCACCCTGAAGACGTGGTCGCGTCGGCGCGCAAGATCCTCGCTTCGCTTGAAGGTCCATTTGCGATCGCCGATCAGATGGTCGAGACCGGCGCGTCGATCGGGATTGCGATGTACCCAGTGCACGGCGATGACCCGAGCACGCTGCTGCGCCGAGCGGACGTTGCGATGTATGTGGCCAAGCGTTCGGGCGGCGGATATGCGCTCTACCAACCCGAGCAGGAAGCGCAGACGCTGCGGCGCTCAGGCCTTGCCGGCGAGCTCCGCCGAGCGATCCCGCAGGGCGAGCTGGTCCTGCACTACCAACCTCAGATCACTCTTGCCAGCGGCGCGATCCACTCGGTCGAAGCACTCGTGCGCTGGAATCATCCACGCGAGGGCTTGATGCCGCCGGACCGCTTCATTCCCATGGCCGAGGAGACGGGCATCATCCACCCGCTCACCGCGTGGGTCATCGACGCCGCGCTATCCCAGCTGTGCAAGTGGGTCGAGGACGGGCTCGACGTCTCGGTCTCGCTGAACGTCTCACCGCGCAACATCGAGGACCACTCGCTCGAGGAGATGGTTGCCCGCGCCCTCGGCAATTTCAAGGTCGAGCCGAATCGCCTGACCCTCGAGATCACCGAAGGGGTCGCGATGGCGGCCGCCGCGGCGAAGGCGCTCCACCGATTGCACGAGATGGGTGTGCGGCTCGCGCTGGATGACTTCGGAACCGGCTACTCGTCGCTGCTTTACCTGATGCGGCTCCCGGTCAACGAGATCAAGATCGACCGATCATTCGTCGCCGCGCTCGCCTCCGACCCCGACTCCGGCGCCATCGTCCGGTCAGCGGTCGGGCTCGGCCACAACCTTGGGCTTCGCGTGGTGGCCGAGGGCCTGCAGGACAGGATTGCTGAAGCGGTGCTGGTGGAGGCAGGCTGTGACGCGGCGCAGGGTTTCCTGGTCGGGCGGCCCGCCGATGAAGCCGAGATCACGGCACTGCTGATGCAGCAGGCTGGACTCGCCAAAGAAAAGCTGACCGAGTCGATTTGAACGCCCTCGTTCTAGGGGCGAACGGACAGCTGGGCCTGGAGCTCGTCCGCGTGCTCGGCGACCGCAGCGCCGTGCCGCACGATCGCCTCTCGATCACGGACGCCAAGGCGGTTGACGCCTTCATCGCGTCGAGCAAACCGGATGCTGTTTTCAACTGCGCCGCGTACAACGCAGTCGATCGCGCCGAGACTGAGCGGGAGATCGCGTACGCCGTCAACGCCGAAGGTCCGTCCAACGTGGCCGCGGCATGCCGCCGTCATGGCGCGACGCTTGTCCACTTCTCGACCAACTTCGTTTTCGACGGTTCGCACGACGAGCCGTATGTCGAGGCGGACGAGCCCGCCCCTCTTTCCGTCTACGCGGAGTCCAAGCTGGAGGGTGAGCGCCGGGCGCTCCAATCTGGAGCGCGGCTGCTGATCGTCAGGACAGCGGGCGTCTTCGGGCGCGGCGTCAACTTCCCGGTGCGCATTCTCGAGCGCGCGCGGTCAGGTCAGCCGCTCCGGGTCGTGTCCGACCAGAGGATCAACCCGACGTATGCCAGGGACCTCGCCGCCGCGGCGCTCGAGCTCGTCGAGCAGGGCGCCGCCGGGATCGTCCACGCGGTGGCCGAGGGATGCACTGGATTTGACGACTTCGCGCGTGCCGTGCTGGCGGAGTCGGGCGTCGCGGCAGAAGTGGAGTCGGTTCCGACCAGCGCATTGCCTTCGCCCGCCCGGCGCCCGCTCAACGGCTGCCTTGCTTCGACCCGGTACCCGCCCCTCCGGCCGTGGTGGGAAGCCCTCCATGAATGGGCGGCGGAGGCATCCAAAAACCCATAAAAAAGGCTCGGGCCGGGCGATTTCTCGACACCGGCTCCGAGCTTGGCTGCGGGGGGTGAGGTTCTAACTGACGATGATTCCCTGGATTCCTTTCTGAAGGCCTCTGCGCACACGTGCGCAGTGAAAAGTTTGGCACGAAATCCACGAATGAACTGGTCGTTCTCTGCACATTTTCAACGACGAAGCGCCTGCCTCACTCCTGGAATCCCAAGCATGAGGATTGTGCCGGGGACTCCGATTCGTTAATGATGCGTTGCTCCAGCACACGCCTTTGCACAGATTGATCAGTTCGAAGGATGTAGCAACTCGACTTGGCGTGAGCCAGGCCACGGTTTTGCGTGCTGTGGCGCGCGGTCTCCTGCGGCCTGCCCTGATCACGCCGGGCGGCCACAGGCGCTTCAACGCCAGGGATGTCGAGGCTTTTGCCGAGCGGCTCCAGGACGAGCCCGAAGGCGCCAAGCTGGTGAGCACGGGCGAGGCGGCCCGGCTCCTGGGTGTCAGCCAGCCGACTCTGAACCGGGCGGTCCGCCAGGGCCGCCTCCATGCGACCCTGACCACGCCGGGCGGGCACCGCAGGTTCGACAGCGCCGAGCTCAGTGCCGCCCTGTACATCGAGGAAATCCCGTGACGGAAAGCCGGGCCCAGGTCCTGTGGACCGCGTCGGAGCTGGCATGAACCGCTGGTTCCGCCTTGGGGTGCAGACCGCCTTCGGCCTCGCGCTGTTGTGGCTGTGGATGCGCACCGTCTCTCTGCCGGAGGTTGTGTCCCACGCTCGGGTCCACAGCTGGTGGGCGGTGGCCCTCATGCTCTTCCTCGCCCTGGTCACCAGCGTCATCCGAGCTCGGCGCTGGATGCTGCTGCTCCGTCCCCTCGCGCCCGTGGGCATGGTTCGGGCGTTCGCGATGAATGCGGCGGGCAGCCTCCTCAACTACGTCCTCCCGATCCGCTCCGGCGACGCGGCCAGAGCGTGGTGGTTGTGGCGACGCCACCGCATCCCGGCCGGCTCCGCGCTCGCCACGATCGTCATCGACAAGGCATGCGACCTCGCCGCCGTGGCGGTGGTGCTGGCTGGGCTGGGTGTGGTCGCGCTGACTGGGGTCGTGCATGCGCCTCGCGGCCTGGCCGGCGCTGTCGCGCTCGCGATCGCCCTTCTCGCGGCCGTGCTGGGTACGGCGCTTCTCGGACCGCGCATCGCACGGTCGCGCATGGCTCGGCGGGTGCTGCCTCCGAGGATTGCCTCTGGACTGGCCGGCCAGGCATTTGCCTTTCGCGCCGGCGCGCGCGGCCTCTTGTCCCCAGAGCTGGCGGTGCGCCTGGCCGGGCTCACCGCGCTCGCCCTGGCGATCGACGCCTTCAACTTCACGCTCCTGTTCACAGCCGTCGGGATCTCGGTTCCCACTCTCCAGGCGATGGCCGCGTACCCGGCGATCTTGCTCAGCTTCGCAGTGCCCGCCGGGCCCGGCTACCTCGGCAACCTCGAGGTCGCGGGCGCTCTCGTCCTCGGTGGTGGGCTCGGGCTCGCTTCGAGCGTTGCGGCCGGCGCGATCGTCCTCTATCACGGGATCACCGCCTCATACGCGTTGGCTCTCGGCGTGCTGTCGTTCTTCCTGGTCGGCGGCAGGCGTCGCGCTCGCGCCGGTGGGCCGCGACGCATCGCGGTGTTCCATTGCGGCTTCACCTACTCGGGCGGCGGCGAGCGGTTGGTGATCGAAGAGGTCCTGGGTTTGCGCAGGCGAGGCTACGAGGTCGAGTGCTACGCCCCGACGGTGGACGCTACGCGCTGCTACCCGGACCTAATCGGCGAGGTGCGTGTCAAGACGTTTCTGCCGCAGCTGCCGCGATGGTTCCCATTCCGCGAGGCGGCGCAGATGGCGGCGACTTCTGTCCTCATGCCCCTTTATGCGTGGCGCTTCCGCGGCGTCGATGCGATCGTCGGATGCAACCAGCCGAGCGCGTGGATCGCATGGTGGGCGGCGCGCCTGATGGACGTGCCTTACGTCGTCTACCTCAACCAACCAAACCGACTCGTCTATCCCCGCAACATCGACCGCCAGACCGGATGGGTCTCGAACGCCGACTATCGCCTCCTGGCAGCGATTGTGCTGCGGGCCACGCGCTTCGTGGCGTGGGCCGACCGGCGTTCAGTCCAGGAGGCCGACCAGCTGCTGGTCAACGGCGACTACATCGGCGACATCATCCGGACGACCTACCGCCGCGCCGCCATCGACTGCCCCGCAGGATGTCACGTGGCCGCCACTGGGTTCCCGCTGCCGGCCGAATCCAGGTTTGGCGGTGGCCTGACCATCAACGGCTATCCGATCCGCCGGCCGTACGTGCTCCTCACCAACCGTCACTACCCGCAGAAGCGTTTCGACCTCGCAATCAGGGCGGTTATGGAGGTGCGCAAGAGCCAGCCACGCACGCAGCTTGTCATCCCGGGACCGCCGACTTCGCACACCGATTCGTTGAAGACGCTCGTCCGAGAGCTCGGGTTGGAAGATGCGGTGATCTTCCTGGGCGCGATCACCGAGGACGAGCTGCAGTCGTTGTACGAGGGGGCGGCGGTGTATGTGTATCCCGCCCCGGAGGAGGACTTCGGCATGGGCGTGATCGAGTCGATGTCCAAGGGCGTACCCGTGGTGGCGTGGAACCAGGCTGGACCTACCGTCACGGTAGCGCGGGGAACCGGATACCTGGCTGAGCCTCTCGAGGTCGACGACTACGCGGCGGGCATAGCGAAGCTGCTCGCAAGCCGGTCTGAGAACCAGGCCACCGGACAGCGCGCCTTCGATTGGGCGCGGCGATTCGACTGGGAAAGGCACATCGACATCCTCGAGCGAGCAGTGCTCGAAGTCGCTCGCGCGCACGAACAGATCTCCGCCGAGGCAGCGACGGCGTGAGACTCCTCGCCCGAGAGGACGAGGGCGAGGACGAGCCTTATCGCGATCCCACGCGACGACTCCAACCTGGAGCTTGCGATGCAGCTGCACCCGGAGTGGTTCGTCGATGTGGGCACCATGTCCCAGGCCGGCTGGAAGGTCGAAGGCGTGAGCTTGCCGACGATCTCCTGCCCTTACCCGGCTAGTTGACCGACTCAGCCCAGGAGATCAGGTCTCGCAGGCCGCGGTCGAATGCGACCTGCGGTTCCCAGCCGAGATCGTTCTTCGCCTTCGAGATGTCGCTCACGTAAAAGCTCTGGTCGCCCTCGCGCCAGTCGGCGTAGCTGTACTGCGGCTTCTTGCCAGTCAGCTCGCCGATCTGGTCGATGACCTCGAGCAGGTTGCGCTGATTCTCAGGCCCGCCGCCGACGTTGTAGATCTCGCCGCGTGTGATGCCGATCTTGTCGATGACGGTCGCGTAAAGGGAGCTCAGGTCGCGAGCATCCAGCAGGTCGCGCACCTGGGTGCCGTCGCCGTAGATGGTGAGCGGCCTCTCCTTGAGGATCGAGTGCACGAAATGCGCAACCCAGCCCTGGTCCTCGGTGCCGTACTGGTGCGCCCCATAGATGCAGCTCTGTCGCAGCACGACCGTGTTCATGCCGAAGCACCTGGCGTAGTCCCGGACGTACTGATCGGCGGCGCCCTTGCTGCACCCGTAGGGACTGTGGAAGTCGATCGGTTGCGTTTCTTTACAGGCTGCGTTGTTGTGGTCGAGCTTTCCGTACACCTTGTTGGTCGATGCAAAAACCAGCGGAGCGTCATGGTTGTGCAGGCGGACGGCCTCGAGCACGTTCAGCGTGCCGCGCGCGTTGACATCGAAGTCCGTCCCGGGATCGGCCAGCGACGTGGTGACCGCGACCTGCCCGGCCAGGTGGAGGATTGCGTCGTGGTCCCGCACGTGCTCTGGCAGCGCGCCGGCGTTCCTCACGTCCTCTTTGATAAATGCGGTCCGGTTCGGATACCGAGTGATCAGCCACTTGAGATTGCGTTCGGTGCCGGAGCGGCTCAGGTTGTCGAGCAGGGTCACGAACCAGCCGCCCTTGATGAGGTGGATCGCGGCATTGACGCCGAGAAATCCGGCTCCGCCCGTGATCAGGATCCGGCGTTCTGGCTCGGACGGGATGGGCGGCCGCGATTTCGTTTTGGTGAGTCGGTCCGATGGGTCCATCGAAGCGCTTAGGTTATCCCGTCGCAATGCCCCGAAAGAAGGCGATGCTCACGATCCACGACGCGCCGGCGAGCACCAGCGCTTCACGCCTGGCGTTTCCGGTGCGCGAGTACAGGTAGGCGCCCGGCAGGAAGAGGGTGGCGAAGGCTCCGTAGACCATGTGCAGCCAGCCCTGCGTGGGATGGCCGCCCAGGAACAGCGTCGCCAGACCGAGCAAACCCTGCACAGGCGTCAGCGTGGCCATGATCAGAAATGTCGAACGAAATCCGCCGCTGACCTGCATGTTGCGGAAGTATCGGTACGACCCCCAGAGTCCTAGTAGCAGCCCGAACACGAGGAGCACGCGGGCGCCGTACGCGTGAAGGAAGTTGACCGTTGTCACCAGAGTGGCCCGGCCACTCAGGTCACGCACGCAGCCGGGCGATCTGCTCCCGGAAGTAGTCGACGGTGAGGCGCAATCCCTCTTCGAGCTGGATGCGAGGCTCCCATCCCAGCTCGGCATGCGCCCGCGTGTTGTCGAGCGCGATCCTGTAGACGTCGCCCTTGCGGGAAGGTCCGAACCTTGGCTCCAGCTTGTACTCGGTCAGGATCGCGAGCTTGCGAAACAGGTCGTTCACCGTGACGGGAACGCCGGTGCTGACGTGGTACGTGCCATCGTCACCGCGGTCGAGCGCAGCGAGGTTCGCCGTCGCGACGTCGCCCACGTGCAGCATGTCGCGCGACTGGCTGCCGTCGCCGTCGATCGTCACAGGCTTGCCTTCGATCATCCGGCTGGCGAAGATCGCCACCACGCGGCCTTCCTCCGCGGCGAAGTCCTGACGCGCCCCGTAGATGTTGGCGTACCGAAGGGTCGTGTATCGCATGCCGAAGGTGCGTTGGAACGTCGCGAGGTACTGCTCGAATGCAAACTTGCCCGTGCCATACGGCGAAAGCGGCCGGATCGGATGGTCCTCATCCGCAGGCACGACGTCCGGCTCACCGTACAGCGCGCCGCCGGTGGAGCTGAAGATGACCTTGCGCACGGAGTTGTCGAGGCACGCGCGCAGAACATTGAGGCTGCCGACCACGTTCACCTGCGCGTCGTAGCCCGGATCGGCGACGGATTTCGGCACCTCGGATTGAGCCGCGTGGTGATTGACGACTTCGGGGCTGAACGACGCAACGGCCGCCTGGACCTGCGCCAGCTCGCGGACGTCGACCCGGAACAGGCGTGCGGTGGGATTGACGTTTTCTTCGCGCCCTGTGGTCAGGTTGTCGAGCACCGCCACGTCGTGGCCGGCGGCGATATAGGCGTCGACGACATGTGAGCCGATGAAACCGGCGCCGCCGGTGACGAGAATCTTCACCGAGGGTGACTCTACTGGAAGCGGAAGTCGTCAAGGCAGTACCGGCTGGGGTGGCGACCGCCTTCGTCCGGCGCGTGCTCGCTCGGGCCGAGGACGTTCCGGAGGTCGCGGCTCGCCTGCCTGGAGGCAAGGCCACGGTCGCGGTCCGGATCACGAGCGACGCCGAGCTGGAGCGGTTGAACCGCGCCTACGCCGGCGACGCGCACGCGACCGACGTTCTCTCCTTCGCCGGTTCGGACAGCCACCTGGGCGACATCGCGATCTCGTGGGCGGCGGCGGAGCGGCAGGCCGCCGAGTTTGGCCACGACGCAAAGACGGAGCTGGCGTTGCTGGCCGTTCACGGCCTGCTTCATCTGCTGGGCTGGGACCACACGACAGCGGCCGAGCGAAAAGAGATGACGCGCCTGACGGTCGCGGCGCTGGGGCGCTCTGGGATCAGGCTCGCTCCGCGGCGCCTTTAAACTCGGTCGTGCATGGTCTGCGGCGCTCGCCGCGGGCCTACTTGTGTCTGGATGGAAGAGAAGCAAGAGAAGAAGGATCGCGAGGAGCGGCTGATCGTCGGGCTCGGCAATCCCGAGTCGGAGTACGCGGACACGCGCCACAACCTGGGCTTCGCCTGCGTGCGCGAGCTCGCGCGCCGTCTTGGCGTCCCGATGGAGAAGAAGAGGTGGCAGTCGATCGTCGGCCGGTCGGAGGCGAAGGGCGTGTGGCTGGTCATGCCGCAGACCTACATGAATCTCTCCGGGCGGGCGGTGGCGAAGGCGCTGAAGGACACCGCTCTGTCGCCTCAGCAGACCTGGGTCGTGTATGACGAGCTGGACCTCCCCTTGTGCCGGATGCGCATCCGGCGCGGAGGGTCGGGGGCGGGGCACAACGGGGTGAAGTCGCTCATCGAGTCGCTCGGCACAGATGAGTTCGTGCGGTTCCGGGTCGGCATCGGCAAGCCGGCTCGAAAGGGATCGCAATCTGGCGTCCACTACGTCCTCGGACGCTTCACCAAGGCCGAGGCCGAGCGGCTACCGCACGTTGTCGACGGCGTCGTGGACGCGCTGGAGCTCGCGCTGGCCGCCGGTGTCGAGCGTGCGATGGACCGCTACAACAGGCCTGGCGCGCTGGGCTGTGAGGAGTTGGCATGACCAAGCTCTGGGCGGCGGTGGTCGGCGCCGCGCCGCAGCTCGCCGGTTGGATTGGCCGCGGCTCAGGTGGGCTCGACGTGGCGCGGCTGCCTCGGCCGGCCTGGCCAATCGTGGCGGGCGCCGTCGCGCGCGCGATCACGGAGCGCGGCGTTTCCGTGGTCATCCTCGTCCCCGGGCCCGATCGCTTCGCCGACGAGCTTCGCGTCTGGCTCGCCGGAAATCCAGCCACCCATGTGTTCGCCGAGGTCGGGGTTTCGTTTCTGGACCGCCCACCGGCCTTCGACGAGGCGGTGAACCGCCGTCTCGAGGCGATTACCGCGCTGGCCGGTGGCGAACCGATCGTGGTGGTCTCTTCTCGGCGGGCGATCACGCGCCAGACGATCTCCCGGCGGGACCTCCTCGAGAGCACCGTGGAGCTGAGGCCGGGGGCAGGACCGGACCCCGTGTCGGTGGCCGGGCGGCTGATCGAGCTGGGCTACACACGCGAGCCCCTGGTCGAGGAACGAGGGCAGTTCTCGTTGCGCGGCGGCATCCTCGACGTTTTTCCGGCCGCGGCAGATGCGCCGGTGCGTGCCGAGTGGGCGGGAGAAAGCGTCGAAACGCTCCGCCTGTTCGATCCGGAGAACCAGCGCTCGGTGATGCCCATCCCGGAGGTGACCATCCGCACCGGCCGCGAGCTCTTGATCGGGCCCGAGCGCGGCGCGGAAGCGGTCGACCGTCTCAGGCGGTCCGTTTCGCTCGACAGGTTGCGGGGTGACGTGCGTTCGGAGTGGGAGGACGAGCTGGTGCGACTGGGCGTGGGCGCGGCTTTCCCGGGCGTCGAGTTCTATGCCGCGTACCTGGACCCGGCCCGGCCGTCGCTCCTTGACCACATGCCCTCCGCTGCGGCCGTGCTGGATTTCGAGCCGGGCCGGCAGCTCGTCGACGCGCGCACCCTGCTGGACGAGACGGCGATGCTCGCCGCGGCCGAAGCCGAGGGCGGTGAGCTCCCGCGCGGGTTCGTGCTGCCCACCGTCACGGCGCTCGACGATTTCGGCTCCAGGCGGCGGCTGACGGTCACGGCCGCCGAAGGAGCCCGCGACGCGATCGACCTCGGCTGGTTCGCGGGCGAGCCGCTGGTTGGCCAGCCGCGGGCGCTCGCGGGGTTCGCGGCCCGGGGTGACTCGGCCTCGATCGTGTTCGCCACCGAGCAGGACGAGCGGCTGCGGGCCCTGCTCGACGAGGCAGGCGTGAAGACCGCGTTGAATGAGATCGATCTCGAGCTGGACCTCGCGCTGGAACCCGACCTGCATCACGCGTCACTCGACATCGCGGCCGGCTGCTCTCAACCCGCGATCGGTTTTCATCTGGCAACGGACGCGGAGCTGTTCGGCCGCTTGCGGCGCCCGTCACGCGGCCGCGCCCGGACGCGCGCCGCCGACCTGACGCGCGAATTCACGCTTGACTTCGCGCCCGACGAGCTCGTGGTTCATGTCGATCACGGCATCGCGCGCTTCAAGGGCATGCGCCTCATCGAGTCGGACGGCGCGCACCGGGAGTACCTGGAGCTCGAGTACGCCGAAGGCGACCGCCTCTTCATCCCTGTCGAGAACCTCGACCGGGTGCAGAAGTATCTGGGCGGAGAGGGCGCTCCGACGCTCCATCGTCTCGGTACCTCGGATTGGTCGCGGGCGCGGGGACGCGCGCGCAAGGTCGTCCAGGACGTGGCCGAAGACCTGCTGAAGATCTACTCGTTGCGCGAAGCGCGGCCCGGCGTCGCTTTCGCGCCAGACACGGCGTGGCAGCAGGAGCTCGAGTCGTCCTTTCCTTATGAGGAGACGCCGGACCAGGTCGCCGCGCTCGCCGAGATCAAGGCCGACATGGAGTCCGACCGGCCCATGGACCGCCTGTTGTGCGGCGACGTCGGATTCGGCAAGACAGAGCTGGCGCTACGCGCGGCTTTCAAAGCGGCGATGAGCGGCAAGCAGGTCGCGGTGCTGGCGCCGACCACGGTGCTGGCGCAGCAGCACTTCCACGTTTTCCGCGAGCGTCTGAAGAACTTCCCGGTTGTGGTCGAGATGCTGTCGCGCTTCGTCGATGAAGAGACGCAGGAGCGGACGGTCGAAGGCTTGAAGTCCGGGCACGTCGACATCGTGGTCGGCACGCATCGCCTGCTCCAGCGCGACGTCCGGTTCAAGCGCCTTGGGTTGCTTGTCATCGACGAAGAGCATCGGTTCGGTGTCATGCAGAAGGAGCGCCTGAAAAAGCTCCGCACCCAGCTCGATGTGCTCTCGCTGTCGGCGACGCCCATCCCGCGCACGTTGCACATGGCGGTCGGCGGCATCCGCGACATGAGCGTGATCCAGACTCCGCCCGAAGAAAGACAGCCGATCAAGACCTACGTGACCGCGGACGATGACGAGCTGATCAAGGAGGCGGTGGGGCGCGAGCTGCAGCGGGGAGGCCAGGTCTATTTCGTGCACAATCGAGTACGCACGATCCAGAAGGCAGCGGAGCGCGTGAACCGCCTTGTCCCCCAGGCGCGCATCGCGATCGGCCACGGTCAGATGTCGGAAGACGAGCTCGCCTCCGTGATGGTGGAGTTCGAGTCCGGCAAGCACGACGTCCTCGTCTGCACGACGATCATCGAGTCAGGCCTGGACATTCCGAACGTCAACACGATCCTCGTCGAGCGCTCTGACCGGTTCGGGCTGGCCCAGCTCTATCAGCTGCGTGGTCGGGTGGGCCGTTCAGGACGGCGCGCCTATGCCTACTTCCTTTATGACCCTCGCCGGTCGCTGACGGAACAGGCGGACAAGCGGCTCGACGTCATGTCGGGGCTGCACGAGCTCGGCCAGGGATTCAAGATCGCGCTGCGCGACCTGGAGATCCGAGGCGCGGGCAACCTGCTCGGCACAGAGCAGCACGGTGCGATCGCTTCCGTCGGCTTCGAGATGTACCTGCAGATGCTGCAGAGCGCGGTGAACAAGCTGCGCACCGGATCCGAGGAGGCCGCGGTGGGGGATGTCCTGTCCACCGAGGAGATGAACCTCGACCTTCCGCTCGACCACTTCATCCCTCGCTCCTACATTCGGGACGAGAAACTTCGCCTGGGCGCGTACCGGCAGCTGGCCAACGCGGAGGACGAGGAGGAGCTGGATTCGACGCTCCGTTCGCTGAAGGATCGTTATGGTCCAGCACCGTCTCAGCTCGACAACCTCGCCTACTCGCTGCGTGTGAAGCTCCGCGGCCGTCGCATCGGTCTGCGCGGCGTGATCGCAGACGGCCACGACATCGTCATCCGCGTCGACCCGCAGCGGTTCCTCGACGTCGAGGAGCTGTCGCGGCGGATGGCGGGTCGTATCGTGGTCGGTCCAAATCGAATCAAGATGCGAAGAAAAGGTGAAGGCTGGCAGGACGACTTGCTGAGCCTGCTGGACGAGATGGCGCAGCTGTACGAATCAGGCCGCGCAGCGCCGGTCGCGTCGGCGCCATGAACTCATCAGAATCGGACGGAGTGGAGAAGCCGTATTCGGACGGGATCGGAGCCATCTTCGAGGTTGTGCACCGGCTTCGCGCGCCCAACGGCTGCCCGTGGGATCGCGAGCAGACTCACGAATCGCTGCGCCCCTACCTGCTCGAAGAGACTTACGAGCTGCTCGAGGCCATCGACTCAGGCGACGACGCGAAGATGATGGAGGAGCTCGGAGATCTTCTCCTGCAGGTTGCCATGCATGCTGAGATCGCGGCTGAGGAGGAGCGCTTCGACGCCAAGCAGGTCTCGGAGGCGGTGGCGGCCAAGATGGTCAAGCGCCATCCTCACGTTTTCGGCGACGTATCGGTGGCGAACGCGGATGAGGTCTTGCGCAACTGGGAGCACCAGAAGATGCACGAGGCGCGCAAGGCGGGCGGCGAGGAATCGGTCGTCGATCGGGTGCCCTCTAGCATGCCGGCCCTCGCCTGGACGCTAGGCCTTCAGAAGAGAGCGGCGCGCGTGGGGTTTGACTTCGCGTCGCCCGCCGCCGCGGCGGAATCCCTGGCCGAAGAGGCTCGCGGTCTGGCCGAGATCAACGACCACGATCGAGCCTTCGAGGAGATGGGCGATCTGCTGTTCGCGGTCGTGTCGCTGGCGCGCAGCTTGAAGATCAACCCGGAGGATGCGCTCCGTGTCGCGGGGCAGAGATTTCGACGCCGCTTCGCGGCCACCGAGTCAGCCGTGCGTCGTGAGGGCAAGAGCCTTGGCGACCTGGGAGAAGAGGAGAAGCTCCGGCACTGGGAGGAATCGCGGTAGCCATTTGATATAGTCGCCCCCTCCTAGACGTCGCAGAAAACAACGCAGCATGAGACAAAGCAGAAACTTGACCGTTGCGGGCAGCGTGCGCACCAACTCCTTCGGCGTGCGCAAGACGGTCGTCGGGCTGGCCGCCGCGGCGGCGCTGGTGTGGGCCGGCATCGCCTTCGCCCAGGAGGCTTACATCGGCCACAAGCTGAGCCAGCAGGTGTCCGATCTGCGCAAGCAAAACACCGAGATCGCTGCGCAGAACGCGGGCTACCGCAAGGACGTCCAGGGGCTCACTAACGGCACCGCCGACGAGGAGGAGGCAAGGCTGAACGGCTACGCCAAACCGAACGAGAAGACCTACCTCGTGACCACGCCTCCCAGCCCGTCGCCAAACGCTTCGCCCCACCCCTGAGGGGAGGGGGGCAAATGAGCCGGGTATAATTCACATCGCGGAGTGGAGCAGCGGCAGCTCGTCGGGCTCATAACCCGAAGGTCGTCGGTTCGAATCCGACCTCCGCAACCACTCTGATCCCAAGCCCCAGCCGCTCATGCGTGCCGGAAGGAAATGAACAAGAGAAAGCGCGTCGCGATCGCGAAGCACCGGAAGAAGAAGCAGAAGCTGAAGGCGCGCGCCCAAGCAACTCGCTAGGGCCCCTAAAGTAGGCGCGGCGGTGCCGTAGCTCAGGTGGTAGAGCGCGCGACTCATAATCGCGTTGTCGCTGGTTCGAGTCCAGCCGGCACCACCATGGCTGAGCTCTCCACCGCGCGAATCCTCGTCGCGGTTTCGGGCGGCCCCGATTCGACCGCGCTTCTCTTGGCGCTCCATGAAGCCGGCCGTGACGTAGTCGCCGCGCACTTCGACCACGCGCTCCGCGAAGGCTCTGACCAGGTCGCCAGAGAGGTGGCGGCGATGTGCGCCGGCCTCGGCGTCCCCGTGATCGCCGAGCGCAGGACCGAGCCTCTCCCGAAGAGCTCGCTCCAGGCCGCGGCACGAACGCTGCGTTACGCCTTCCTGGATCGTGCCCGCGCCGAGTCGCGGGCTGACGTGGTTGCGCTTGCGCACACTGCGGACGATCTGGTCGAGGGTGCGGCCCTGCACATGTTGCGAGGTTGCGGCCTGGCGGGCTTTCGCGGCATGCCTGCCCGGCGCGGCCACCATGTGCGTCCCTTTCTCGGCGTGTGGAGACGCGACGTGCGTGAGTTCCTCGAACAGCGCGGCGTGGTCGCGTACGAAGACCCGGCCAACGTCGACACCCGCTTCGCGCGCGTGCGAGCGCGTCTTCTTATCCTGCCCTCCCTGGAGCGGGATCGGCCGGGCATCCTGAGCCGGCTCCACGCGGCCGCCCTTGCCGCGTCGACGTGGCACGACGTGGCTGCCCGCGAGGCTTCCCAGAGGCTTGCCGCCGGACCACTCACCGGGACCGGGCTGCGGGCCTTAAGCGACGCGGCGGCCTCCGCGGCGCTTCAGCTCCTGTACGTGCAGGCAGGCGGTTCCGAGCCCGGTTTGTCCCGAGCCCACATCGCAGCGATGCGGCGACTCGCCGAGCCGGGTCCAGGAGGTCGAGGCGTAGATCTTCCCGGCGGCCTGCGTTTCCGTATCGTGGGGGACCTCATGCAGGTAGTTCCATCGCGGCTCCGCTCCCGCGAGGCGACGCGCCTCGACGTGAGGGCTTGCGCGGGATGCGCCGACGGGCACGCGGCTCACCTTCGCCCGGGGCTGCGCCTCAGCCTGGGGTTCCGCCGGCCCGGGCTGCGGATGCGTCCGGTCGGCGGCCGAGGAACTCGCAAGGTCCAGGACATCTTCGTCGACGCGCGCGTGCCGCGCGAAGAACGCGACGGGTGGCCGCTTGTGTTCGCAGGCGAGCGGCTGGCATGGATTCCGGGCATCGCGATCGAGGCCGATCTCACCCGGCGCCCCGAAGAGCGCGGCCTGCATGTGACTGTTACGCCTATGCCGGTTGCTTCCGCAGGGAAAATTGCTAGGCTAGAAACTCCAAAAGCCCGCGAGGAGATCTAATTGTTGAGTCGCTTCCCCCGCTCCAGCCTCTTTTACTTTGCATTGGTCGTCGTTCTCGGTCTCATTTTCTGGTTCACCTGGACCTCGATTCAGAACAGCCAGAACCAGAGCGACTGGACATATACGCAGCTGATCGACCATGCCAAGGATCACCAGGTCAGCGACCTCGAGATCAACGGGACCGACGGGATCGCGGCCGAAACCGGAGGCAAGAAGCACAACGTCGTGCTGCCTGATTGCAGCAGCGGCTGCTCGCAGCTCCTCACAGAGATGCAGACCGACGGGGTCAACGTGAAGTTCGACAAGAACTCAGGCAGCAGCTACCTGATCAGCGTCCTGCTGCCGAACATCATCCTCGTGATCCTCATCGCCGCCTTCATGTGGTGGGTGCTGCGGCAGACGCAGAGCGGCAACAACCAGGCCATCTCGTTCGGCCGCTCGCGGGCGCGGATGATCGCCGGCGATAAGCCGGCCATCACCTTCGCGGACGTGGCCGGGGTCGACGAGGCGAAACAGGAGCTGACCGAGATCGTCGAGTTCCTCAAGTACCCCGAGAAGTTCGTCGCCTTAGGTGCTCGGATTCCGAAGGGCGTGCTGCTGGTCGGACCCCCGGGAACCGGAAAAACCCTGCTCAGCAAGGCAGTCGCCGGCGAGGCCGGCGTTCCGTTCTTCTCCATCTCGGGTTCGGAGTTCGTCGAGATGTTCGTCGGTGTCGGCGCAAGCCGCGTCCGCGACCTGTTCGACCAGGCCAAGAAGAACTCTCCATGCATCGTGTTCGTGGACGAGATCGACGCCGTCGGACGCCAGCGAGGCGCCGGCCTGGGCGGCGGCCATGACGAGCGCGAGCAGACGCTGAACCAGCTGCTGGTCGAGATGGACGGCTTCGACACGAACACGCACGTCATCGTCATCGCGGCGACCAACCGCCCAGACGTGCTCGATCCGGCGCTGTTGCGCCCGGGCCGGTTCGACCGCCACGTGACGCTGGACCGCCCTGACATCAAGGGTCGCCGCTCGATCCTCGATGTGCACGCGCGCAACAAGCCGCTCGACTCGACCGTCGACCTCGACGTGCTCGCGCGGCAGACGCCTGGCTTCAGCGGAGCCGACCTGGCGAACCTGATCAACGAGGCCGCGATCCTCGCCGCCCGCGCCAACAAGAAGGTGATCGGGATGGACGAGCTCGAGGAGGCGATCGCGCGTGTCATCGCCGGCCCTGAGCGGAAGAGCCGGCGCATCTCCGACAAAGAAAAGGAAGTCATCGCCTACCACGAGACCGGCCACGCCCTCGTCATGAAGGCGCTACCGCACACCGACCCCGTGCACAAGATCTCGATCATCTCCCGCGGGATGGCGCTCGGCTGGACGCTGAGCCTGCCGGAGGAGGACAAGTACCTGGTCTCGCGCGATGAGCTGATGGACCAGATCGCCGGAATCATGGGCGGGCGCGTCGCGGAGGAGATCGTCTTCGGCGATATCACCTCCGGCGCGGAAAATGACATTCAGAAGGCGACGCAGATCGCGCGCCGGATGGTCACGCAGTGGGGCATGTCGGACAAGCTCGGCAATGTCCAGATGGGCCATCGCGAAGAGCTCGTCTTTCTGGGCCGCGACCTGGGTGAGCAGCGCACCTACTCGGAAGAGGTGGCGGCGATCATCGACGAGGAGATCCGCAGCATCGTCGACCACGGCTATCAGACAGCCAAGAGCGTGCTGACCAAGTCGCGGTCGAAGATGGACGCGGTGGTCGAGCGGCTCAAGATCGTCGAGACGATCGACGGCAAGGAGCTCGACCAGATTCTGGCCGGTGAGGAGCCGCGCTCTCCGGCCGCGGCCGGCTCGTCCGCAGGCTGAGTTTCCGAGCCACTCCAAAACGCCGGAACTTCTAACAGTCGCCGGCCGGGGCAACCTCGGCCGCAGCCTGGCCCGGGCCCTGCATGCCCACCTTGTGCCTGCACGCACCGGTTTCCGTCTGCCGCGCCGCGGTTTGCTGTTTCTGGCCATCCCCGACGCTGCTGTCAGCGGAATGGCGACTCGCATCGCGCGCATGGAGCCGCCGGCGGAGCTGGCCGTCGTTCACCTGAGCGGTGCCCTCGGACTCGGCGCGCTGGGCGCGCTCGAGGGCAACCCGCGCGGCTCGTTCCATCCCTTGCAATCGTTTCCCTCGCCCCGTGGGCCGGAGGCGTTCCGCCGGATCACGATCGCGGTCGATGCGACCTCGCCCGCGCTCCGGCGCCAGTTGTCGGCGCTGGCCCGCAAGCTCGGGGCCCGCCCCAGGCACGTCGACGACAGCCGCCGCGTTCTGTACCACGCTGCCGCCGTGTACGCGTCGAACTACGTCAACGTCGTCATCGCCGAGGCGGTGGCGATGTTCGGGCGCATCGGCTGGAGCGAGGGCGAGGCGACGCGGGCCCTGATGCCGCTGGTCGAGGGCGCCGTTGAGAACATCCGCAAGCGTGGGCCGGTCCAGGCCCTGACCGGACCTGTCAGACGGGGCGACGCGGAGACGGTCGCGCGCCACCTCGAGGCGGTGGAAGACCCCAATCTTTATCGTATGCTCGGCCTGGTCGCGCTCGAGATCGCGAAAAAGGCGGGACTCGATCCCGCTGCGGCGGAGCGGACCAAGAGGGCGCTGACCCGAGATGTGGCAGCGACCCGAAGGAGAGGTCGCAGATGACCACGGTGCTGGACATCCAGCGGTTCAAGGACGAAGGCCGGCGCTTTGCCGTGCTCACCGCTTACGACTTCCTCAGCGCCCGGATCCTCGACGAAGCGGGGATTCCGATCCTCCTCGTCGGCGACAGCCTCGGCATGGTCATGCTGGGCCATCCGACGACTCTGCCGGTGACCCTCGACGACATGCTCCATCACGCCAGGGCCGTCGCCCGCGGGTCGCGGCAGGCGCTGCTCGTGGGCGACCTGCCATTCATGTCGTACCAGGTGTCGACCGAACAGGCGATCGCGAGCGCCGGGCGCTTCATCCAGGAAGCCGGAATGCATGCGGTCAAGCTCGAAGGCGGTGGACCGGTGATCGAGATCACGCGGCGCCTCGCCGAGATCGGCATTCCCGTGATGGGACACCTCGGGCTCACACCGCAGTCTGTCCACACGATGGGCGGCTTCAAGGTCCAGGGTAAGACGGATGCCCAGGCGGCCCGCATCATGTCCGACGCCAAGGCCCTGGAGCAGGCCGGCGCGTTCAGCGTTGTGCTGGAAGGCATGCCCAGCAAGCTGGCGAACACAATCACGCAGACGCTGCGGATCCCCACCATCGGCATCGGCGCCGGACCTGGAACGGACGGGCAGGTCCTGGTTCTGCACGACATGCTCGGCCTGACCACCGGTAAGGCGCCGAAGTTCGTCAAGCGGTACGCGAACCTCGCCGAGGACATCGCCCGAGCTGCGACGGCCTACTCCGATGACGTCCGGACCGGGAAGTTTCCTGGACCGGAGCATGAGTACTCGGCCAACGGATCCGCGCCCGCGAAGGATCGCGAAGAGGTCAGGTACGGCGGCTGAAGCCCGACCGAACATCCGCCCTGTCGTAATCCAGGCGCCCGGCGCGATGCTCGAAGCCTCACGCCGGTGGCGGTCCGCCGGCCGCTCGATCGGCCTCGTCCCGACCATGGGCGCTCTGCACGCGGGCCATCTGAGCCTGGTCGATGCCGCACGGCGGGAGAACGAAATCGTCGTCGTCAGCATCTTCGTCAACCCGATCCAGTTCGGGCCGAACGAAGACTTCGAGCGCTACCCGCGCGATCCTGAGCGCGACGCCGTGCTTCTGGGCGAGGCGGGCGTGGACGCGATCTACGAGCCGCCGATCGCGGCGATGTACCCGCCTGGCGCGAGCACCCGGGTCCGCGTGGGGGGCGTGGCCGAACCGCTCGAAGGCAAGGCGCGTCCAGGGCATTTCGAGGGGGTGGCCACGGTCGTGACCAAGCTTTTCGCGGCGGTGCAGCCGGATCGAGCCTACTTCGGTCAGAAGGACGCGCAGCAGGTCGCGGTGGTCAAGCGCCTCGTTCGCGATCTCGATCTTGGGGTGGGCGTCCGGGTGGGGGAGACCGTGCGCGAGCCCGACGGGGTGGCCCTGAGCTCTCGCAACGTGTACCTCGACCCGGCCGAGCGACGGGCAGCCGCCGGGATCAGCGCCGGCCTCCTCCAGGCGGCATCCGCATACGCCGCAGGGGAGCGCCGGCTGGACGTGCTGCGGGAGCTCATTCGCGCCCGGCTCGCCGCGGAACCGCTCGTTCAGCTCGAATACGCGGAGCTGGTCGATCCTGACACGTTCAGCGCGCCTGGGACGCTCGCGGTGATCGCCGCCAGGGTGGGGAAAACCAGGCTTATCGACAACCTGGATCTATCGAAACCTGCCCCCGGGTAGATCCTGAGTTCTGCGTTACAATTGACGTTCGTTTTGGCGGAGGCCGTTTTGACGACCAAGACCACATCAATAATCTCTAGGGGGTTCGTAATTTGTCCATTGAGTCTGGTGCCGTCCTGACCGAAAACGAGGAGGGGACCGACCAGGATTCATCCGCAGCGATGACCATGGAGGACTACCTCCACTTCGAGGAGGAGGCCTTCAAAACCCCCAACCACGGGGACATCGTGGATGGGATCGTCGTACGAGTCGACCCGGACGAGGTCCTCGTCGACATCGGGGCCAAGGCCGAAGGCGTCATCTCGAGCAAGGAGCTCGGACTGCGCGGAGACGTGGATTCCGAGCTCGAGCCCGGCGACCAGATCAAGGTCTACGTCCTCCAGCCCGAGAACGAGGAAGGCAACGTCGTCCTCAGCCTGCGCCGTGCGCGTGCCGAGACGACCTGGATCGTGGCCGCGGAGAAGCAGACCGACGGAACCGTGATCGACGCCGACGTGCGCGAGCAGAACAAGGGTGGTCTGATCGTCAACATCCTCGGCCTGCGCGGCTTCCTGCCGTCGAGCCAGGTGGCGCGTGCCTATGCCGGCAGCCTCGAGTCGCTGGTCGGCAAGCGCATCCCGGTCAAGATCCTCGAGGTCAACCGCAAGCGGAACCGGCTGATCGTCAGCCAGAAGGCGGCGGAGGACGAGGACCGCGCGCGCAAGCGCGAGGAGCTCTTCAGCCGGCTGCAGACCGGGGGCACGGTGAAGGGCACCGTCTCCGGAATCACCAGCTACGGCGCGTTCGTCGACATCGGCGGTGCGGACGGCCTCATCCACATCTCCGAGCTTTCCTGGGACCGTGTGTCCAAGGTCACCGATGTCCTCCAGCTGGGCGAGGAGGTCACCGTCAAGGTGATCAAGCTCGACCCGGAGCAAACACGCATCTCGCTGTCGCTTCGCCAGCTGCAGCAGGATCCATGGGAGCGGCTCGTCCAGTCGATGCCTGTCGGCTCGATCGTGGAGGGTCAAGTGACCAAGACGAAGAAGTACGGCGCCTTCCTGCAGATCATGCCGGGCATCGAAGGCCTCCTCCACATCTCCGAGCTCTCGTGGGATCACGTCGAGCGGACCGAGGACGTTTTGAAGGTGGGCGAGACGGTGCAGGTCAAGGTGATCGGCATCGATACGGCCCGCCGTCGGATCTCGCTGAGCCTCAAGCAGCTCTCAGCGCCACCGGCGAGCTTCGCCGGGCCCCGCGCGGAGCACCGTAGCGACGAGTATCCGGAAGTCGACGACGAGGAGTAGCTAGCCGCCGAGCGCCGACAGGCGCTGTGCCGCAGGGCTGTAGTACGGGTCGATCTCGAGGGCGCGCCGATAGGCGTCGCGCGCCCGCGTACGGTTCCCCAGCCCAAGCTCGCGGTCGCCAAGCGTGACGTAGAAGCCTGGCTCGGTCTCGCCGAGGGCGGCGGCCTGGCGCAGCTGTTCGATCCCGCCCAGCGCCCAGTGGTACTGGGCCTGCAGCGGATCGACCTTGACCGCGAGGTCGGCGCGGCCCTTCAGGTACCAGACGTCGGCGAGGACCGGGAAGACGGCGAAGACGATCGCGGCCAGCACAAGCCCGACCGCTCCGATGGATCGTCCGGCCTGGCCCCTCCGGCCCTTCGGGCCACCTCCCAATGAATGGGGAGGAGCGCTGACTGCGCTCCATAGGGCTCCTGCCAGGAGCCAGAACGCGCCCGTCGCCGGGGCCCAGTCGAAGTTGAAGAGGACCCACGCGGAGTAGCCGGCCAGCGCCGCGGCGAGGCCGCCGACGTCAGGCGCAGATCGCTTTTGCCAGGCGCCTTGGAGCAGAACGACGAGAACCCAACCCAGAGCTGCCAGCCCGAGCAGGCCCTGAGTCGCCGCCACGTCCAGCGGCCCCGAGTGGATCCGGTCGAACGTGACCAGGCTCGCATAGTCCTGGCTCAGGAAATGTCCGAATGACAGTCCCGTCGCGTCTTCGCCCCAACCGGTGAGCGGGCGCGCGCCGATCATCCGGAGGCCGTCGCTCCACAGGTGGAGACGCAGCTCCGGCGGGTCATTGTTGAGGACACGCAGCGGCGAGGCCAGCAAGACGAACAGGGCGATCCCGACCACCGAGGCGGCGCCGGCGCCGATGGCCAGGCTGAAACGCCGTGGCACTGTGAATACGATCAGGGCGAGGCAGCCGGCGAGGACGCCGAGTCCGCCGCTGCGCGAGGTCGTGACGAGCAGGCCCGCACCCATCACGACCACCGCGGCCGCCCAGGCCAGCGCGGCTGGCGTGCCTCGGCGTGCTCGGTCGACCGCGAGCGGAATGCCCATCACGGCGAGCCCCGCCAGCAGGTTTGCGTTCCCGAGGTCGCCATCAGGCCGAAACGGCGCGTGGTAGGCCCACTGGAGCCACCCCTTGAGGCACGCGATGGAGGTGCCGAGCACAAAGGCGGCGACAAGCCAGTCCCGCTGACGCTTTGAGCCCAACAGCCACACCGACGACGCCAGGAGGCCGAGGTAGGACAGGCGCATCGGCAGGGACTCGTATCGTGTGTACGAGCCGGCGAGGCTCAGCGGCCAGGAAACGGACGTCAGGAATGCCAACAGGGAGGCGCCGGCCGCAGCGATTAGAGGCCAGCGTAACGTGCCAAGTCGGGGTCCGTTGGGGACTAGAAGGGAGGTTCCGACGGCAAGACAGGCGCCGCCGATCACAATCGAGGCGCGCGGGAGGATGTAGGAATCGCTTGCGGAGGGTATATAGACAACCGGCAGCGTTAGGGCGATAGCACCGGGAAGGAAGCCACCGAGGCTTCCGAGAAGGTGCTTCACAGCACCACTCTTAATCGAAATCTACTTCCAGAGTTGGACGTTATATTAGGTGCAGAGGTACCGCCGGGTACCAAAGCAAAGACGAGGAGGTGCTGGCCCCACCTAAGCAGTAAGAGGAGTCCAGGAGGAAAGGGACCTTGTATCCGTTTGAGAGATTTACTGAGCGGGCCAAGAAAGTTCTGACGCTCGCTCAAGAAGAAGCAGAACGATCGCACCACAGCTATATCGGCACCGAGCACCTGCTCCTTGGCCTGCTCCGTGAGGGCGAAGGCCTTGCCGCCAAGGTTCTGAACAACCTTGGCGTGGAGATCGGCAAAGTTCGCCAGACCATCGAGTCGGTTCTGGGTCGGAACGAGCGGATCATCATCCAGCAGATCATTCCGACGTCGCGCGTGAAGAAGGTGATCGAGATCTCCTTCGAAGAGGCGCGACGCATGGGCCACAACTACGTCGGCACCGAGCACCTTCTGCTCGGGCTGCTCATCGAGGGCGAGGGCATCGCCGCCCACGTGCTCGAGGACCTCGGCGCGAACCTCGAGAAGGTGCGTGGAGAGATCGAGCGCCTGCTTCACGACTCGAGCGCCGAGACGGAAGCCGAGCCGGCGCCCAAGAAGCCTTCGAAAACCCCGCTCCTCGACCAGTTCGGCCGCGACCTCACCGAGCTCGCGCGTCGCAACCAGCTCGACCCGGTGATCGGACGCGAGACGGAGATCGAGCGCGTCATCCAGATCCTCAGCCGGCGAACCAAGAACAATCCGGCGCTGATCGGCGAGCCGGGTGTGGGCAAGACCGCGATCGCGGAGGGCCTCGCCCAGCAGATCAACCTGGGCAACGTGCCCGAGTCGCTTCAGCACAAGCGCGTGCTGACGCTCGACATGGGTGCACTCGTCGCGGGCACCAAGTACCGCGGTGAGTTCGAGGAGCGCTTGAAGAAGATCCTCGACGAGATTCGCTCGAGCCGAGAGGTGGTTCTTTTCATCGACGAGCTGCACACGCTGGTCGGCGCAGGCGCAGCTGAAGGCGCGATCGACGCCGCCAACATCCTCAAACCGGCGCTGGCGCGCGGCGAGATCCAGTGCATCGGCGCGACCACGTTGAATGAATATCGCAAGTACATCGAGAAGGACGCGGCCCTCGAGCGCCGCTTCCAGCCGGTGTTCGTCGACCAGCCGACGATGGCCGAGACGATCGACATTCTGAACGGCGTGAAGTCGCTGTACGAGAAGCACCACCGCGTCACGATCACCGACGCAGCGGTCCACGCCGCGGCTGTGCTGAGCGACCGGTACGTCAGCGACCGGGCTCTGCCAGACAAGGCCATCGACCTGATCGACGAGGCGTCCGCACGCGTGCGCATGAAGCTCACGACGACGCCGGACGACCTGAAAGAGCTGCAGAAGGAGATCCGCCGGCAGCGCGCCGAGCAAGATGACTCCGTCAACAAGCAGGACTTCGAGGCTGCGGCGGGCGTGCGCGACAAGGTCAAGAAGCTGCAGGACAAGCTCGCGCTGAAAGAAGCCGCGTGGCGCGACAAGCTGGGCGAGACCGTGCCCGAGGTGGGTGAGGAGGACATCGCACAGATCGTCGCCGCCTGGACGGGCGTGCCTGTGTCACGCCTTGTGGAGGAGGAAAGCGCCCGGCTCCTGCGCATGGAGGACGAGCTCCACAGGCGCATGGTCGGTCAGGACGAGGCGATCATCACCGTCTCACAGGCGGTTCGCCGTGCCCGCGCCGGCCTGAAGAACCCACGCCGGCCCATCGGCTCGTTCATCTTCCTGGGTCCCACGGGGATCGGAAAGACCGAGCTTGCGCGTGCCCTGGCCGAGTATCTATTCGACTCGGAGGACGCGCTGATCAAGCTCGACATGTCGGAGTTCATGGAGCGCCACACAACGGCGCGACTGGTCGGATCGCCTCCGGGATACGTCGGCTACGACGAGGGCGGCCAGCTGACCGAAGCCGTCCGCCGCCGGCCCTATTCGGTGATCCTGTTCGACGAGATCGAGAAGGCGCACCCCGAGGTCTTCAACATGCTGCTGCAGATCCTCGAGGACGGGCGCCTGAGCGATGCGAAGGGCAAGATCGTGAACTTCGCGAACACGGTGATCATCATGACCTCGAACCTTGGGATCCGGGATGTCAATCAGGCGGCTACCGCGTTGGGTTTCCAGCAAGCGGTTGTCGACGAGAAGGATGAGGTCGAGCGCAGGCACCAGAACACCAAGCAGAAGATCGATGACGAGCTGAAGCGGATGTTCCGGCCAGAATTCTTGAACCGCGTCGACGCCGTCGTCGTCTTCAAGAGCCTCACCACCCACCAGATCCGCGAGATCGTCGACCTGCAGCTGGTCCGTCTCAGCAAGCACCTGGCCGAGCAGCAAATCACCATCGAGGTCACGGACCCGGCCAAGGACCTGCTGGCGAAAGAGGGCTACGACCGCACTTACGGAGCGCGGCCCCTGCGGCGTGTGATCACCAGCCGCATCGAAGACCAGCTGTCAGAGCATCTGCTGCGGGGCAAGATCGCCCGCGGCGACACGGTGCAGATCGACATCGAAGGCGAGGACGGGCTGAAGTTCACGCCGATCAAGCCCCGGCACAAGGAGCCTGCCGCGGCGGGGCCTGCCAAACCGTAGGCCGCCCGGCGCCTTCGGCACCACCTCCCCGTAAATGGGGAGGAGTGTTCTGGGTCGCTAGGTCTTAAGCCACTCTTTCAGACGGTTGGAGAGCCGGGCCGGCGTGGTCTGGCTCTTGATCAGGTGGTCGAGGGCGCCGAGCTTGACTCCGCGCTCGACCAGCTCCTTCTCGTTCCAGTTGGAGAGGATGACCACCGGGATGTCGGTTGTGGTGTCGTCGGCGCGCAGGCGCTCCAGGACGGTGAGGCCGTCGAGCTTGGGAATCCTGATGTCCATAAAGATGATGTCGGGGTGCAGGGCCCTCGCTTTTTCCAAGGCGCTCAAACCGTCGGCGACGACATGGACTGTGTAGCCGTCCAGTTCGAGCTTGAGCCTGTACATCTGAGCCACGGATGCATCGTCCTCGACGAAGAGGACGTTTACGTCATCTGGTTGTGGCTCGGCACGTTGATTCAAATCCCATCCCTTCTTTCGTGCAACGCTTAGACCGGTGCGTGTACCAAGCCACGAAAGTTCAGGTACGTGAGCGTATCGGTTCCGCTGCGGCTACGACCGCTCGAGATCGGCGACCTGCTGGACGAAACATTCCGCATGTACCGGCGGCACTTCCTTTTCTTCGCCGGGATCTCGGTACTCCTCGCCATCCCGTCGGCCGCGCTGTACGGCCTTGCTTTCGCCTGGTTCACCTTCGCGCTGCAAGAAAACACGTCGAACTTCGCGTACCTGACGCCACTGATCGCCACCGCCGCCGCTGGTTTTCTGGCGACACTTTTGATCCTTCCCTTCACCAACTCGGCCGTCATGTACGCGGCCTGTGAGTCGGCGGTCGGCCGGCCGGTGACGTTGGGCGGTGTGTTCTTCGGCATCCTGCGTCGCTACTTCCCGCTGCTCGGCTACTGGTTGCTCTTCAGCCTTTCCGCGTTGGTCGCCGCGCTGCTCTGCGTGGCGCCGCTTGCGCTCTGGGTCTGGATCTTCGTCGGATGGATTGTCGTCACGCCCGCGATGTTCATCGAGAACATCAGCCTCGGCGCCGCCATGAGGCGCAGCTGGGAGCTGGTCAGGGGGCGCTGGTGGCGAACATTCCTGGTCCTGTTGTTGATGCTGATCGTCTGGTACGTGGCCCGCCTTGCACTCGACGCGTTCCTTCAGCTCGGACAGTTTCTGCTTGCGATTGTCCTGTCGCCTTTCATCATCGCCGGCGTCACCCTTGCGAGCGCTGAGCTCGTGAGCGCCCTGGTGAGCCCAGTTCTGCAGATCCTGATCGTGCTGATCTACTTCGACCTCAGGGTCCGCCGCGAGGCGCTCGATCTTTTTCAGATGGCCTACCGGCTGGCGGCGCCGGCGACTTCGTCCTAAGGCCGGCGTTGACGGCGAGCCGCCTCGTCGCGCTGATCCCCGCGATCTTCCTGGTCCTCGTCGTGCACGTCACTGCGTCCGCGGAGCCGCCGGCGGTTCCCTATGCAGAGGCCGTGCGGCAGGCCTCCGACATTCTGCGCGGGGCATCAGGCCCGGACGCGGCCCCGGCGACGGCGGCGCTGCGCGTGCTGCTGGCCGGAACGGGATCGAGCCAGCCCGAGGTCATCGCCGACCTCACAGCTCGACCCCCCCTCTACGACGACGCACGGATCCGGTTGTCGGCGCTCCTGAACGCGCTGCACCAGCCGGTCAGCTCTTCCGATCCCGAGCCGGCGCAACGGCGCCTGCACGACGTGATGTCGATGACCCGTTACGACGCGTTGCGCCGTCCGCCGTCACCGCTCGAGCGCTTGACCCGGTGGATTCAGGACAGGATCCGCGCCCTGCTGCGGCTTTTGTTTGGCCCGCGCGCAGGTGGTCAGTCGCTCGACTGGTGGTATTACCTCGCGGGCATCGCCGTGATCGCGGCCGTCGCGTTTGTGCTTTTTCGGGCGTCGCGTGGACGGTTCGCCCAGTCTATCGACCTCGCCTCCGACGGCCCGCGGCCGGCCGCCGACTATTTCGCCGAGGCAGACCGGCTGGCCGCCATGAGCGATCGTGTCGGCGCGATTCGGGCCCTGTGCGCCGGCGTCGCGGCGACCCTCGCGGGCGAACGTTCGTGGGAAGGCAGCCCGCTAACCGTGCGCGAGATCTTTCAGCGGGCGCCGGACCACGACGAGCTCCGCGCGCTGCTGCTGCCCTTCGAGGCCGCGGTTTACGGTGGCCGTGACGTGGACGCGGCGACATACCTGAAGGCGGCGCAGGTGGCGGCTCGCTTTCGGCCGCAACCCGCAAGGGCAGCGGCATGAAAGGAGCTCGCGGCTGGGTGGTGGCGTCACTGCTAGCGATCGTCATCGCCACGGCGGCGTATCTGCTCCAGCCGAGGCAGGAATCGCCCGAGCACAGCACGAACAGCGACGCGGCCAACGGCGCATCGGCCGCACTCCTGTTCAGCGAGGCCATGGGCCACCCGACCGATCAGATCACGGGCACGTTCGATGCGCCGGCCATGGGCTCGCTGATGTTCGTGTTCACGCCGACGAGCCCCTACACCTCGGACGAGGCCGACCGCATCCGCCGGTGGGTGCTCGGCGGCGGCGGCACGCTGGTCTACGCGTCGGAGCAGGGGGACCCTGAGCTGGACCGCGCCCTGAATGTGACGCGGTTTGGCGGATACTCGGAGGGGCTCGCATACATCGCTACCCCGGTCCTCGACGGCGTCTCCCGCGTCGCGGGCGCTGACGCGGTCATCCCCCTCGATCCATCGCCTGCGCAGGTCGCGCTCTTCCGCACTACGGGCGGTTACGTCACCGGGTATCTGCAGCGCATCGGGCTCGGAACGGTGATCGTGCTCGCCGACCCGCTTGTGATCTGCAACGGCTATCTCGAACACGCTGACAACGGCAGACTGCTCGCGGACCTGTTGGCCGCCGCCGGGCCGAGCGCGCACGTCGCATTCGACGAGTACCACCACGGACTCACGTTCAGCGACTTCGCGCCGCAGGCTTGGCTCAGCACGCCGTGGGGTGCCGCACTGCTCTGGCTGCTCATCGCGGTTTTCTTCGGCCTGGTTTTGCGAGGCCGCAGATTCGGTCCGCTCCTCGAGCGGCCCGCCGAGGTCGCGCGCTCCGACGCGGAGTGGTCAGTGGCCGTGGGTCAGCTCCTTCGGCGATCCAGCGCCCGCGGCGTGACGCTCGGTCTCCTCGCCGCCGCCACCGAACGCGCGGTGGCGGCGCGCACCGGGCTGCCGCTACATCCGCGTGAGCGCTTCTGGAATGCTCTTTGGGTGCGCGCACCCGAGGTTGCAGCGGAGCTCGCCCAGGTCGAGAGCTCGATCCACGCCTCTTCGTCGACCGAGCGTGGTCTGCTCAACGCTGCGCGCCGCCTGCACGCCATCGCCCACCCGGCACCGAAACGATTGCCAGGGTCGGTTCGTTGACGGGAGTCGCTTCCACGGTCGCGACCGAGTTTTACGCCCGCTTTCGAGACCAGCTCGCGAAGGCGATCGTCGGCCAGGATGACGCGATCAGGTTGTGCGCGATCGCGCTCGTCGCGCAGGGTCACGTCTTGCTCGAGGGCGTGCCCGGGACGGGTAAGACCCTGCTCGCCAAGTCGATCGCCCGCGCCCTCACGCTCGACTACGGGCGCGTCCAGTTCACGCCCGACCTCATGCCCGCCGATATCCTCGGCACGTCGGTCTACGACCTTGCGACCCGCACCTTCGCGTTGCGGCACGGCCCGATCTTCACCAACATCCTGCTCGCAGACGAGATCAACCGGGCGCCCGCCAAGGTCCAGTCGGCCTTGCTCGAGGCGATGGAGGAGCGCGGCGTGACGCTGGAGGGCCAACAGCTGGCGCTTCCCGCGCCTTTCTTCGTGATGGCAACGCAGAACCCGGTCGAGTACGAAGGCACCTACCCGCTGCCCGAAGCGCAACAGGACAGGTTTCTCTTCAAGGTCCGGCTCGACTATCCATCCGCGGCCGATGAGATGGAGGTGCTGCGCCGCTGGGAGTCCGGAATCGAGCTTCGCGATCCCGTCAAGGCAGGCGTCGAGCCGGCCCTGGGTGCCGCCGACATCGATGCGTGCCGGGCGCACGTATCGCAGGTCGTGCTCGATGAGAAGATCCGCCGCTACGTCGTCGACCTCGCTTCGGCCACGCGTTCGGCGCCCGAGATCGCGCTTGGTGCGAGCACGCGGGCCGAGGTGCTTCTCATGCTGGCGGCGCGCGCGTACGCGGCGTTCGACGGCCACGAATTCGTGACCCCCGACGATGTCAAGGCTCTTCTCGCGCCGGCGTTTCGCCACCGCCTGATCCTTCGGCCCGAGGCGGAGGTCGCGGGCCAGACCCCGGACAGCGTGCTCGACGCGGTGGCTGGCCGGGTCGTGCCACCCCGCTGAACTTCATCCGGGGCCTGGCGCCCCAGCCGCGATTGATCTGGGCCGCCGCCATCGGTGCGGGCCTGATCGCGCTGGCGGTGGCCTCACCCGTGCTGGGCTTTGTGGCCGTCGTCTACCACACCGGCTTGGCGATCATCGCGGCGCGCGATCTTGCCCTGCTGCCTGGACGCTCCGGTTACACCGTGCGGCGCGCAACGCCGGAGCCATTCTCGCTGGGCGAGCCCGAAGAGGTGGCCGTTGTCGTGCAGAACCGAGCCGCGGCGGGCTTGATGGCAAAAATCGCTGATCACGCCCCAGCGAAGCTCCGACCCGAGCCGCGCGAGGTGTCCGGCCATTTCGATCCGCACGGCCTCTTGAAGCTCAGCTATCGCACGTTCTCGCCGAAGCGAGGCGCGTACAGGTTCGGGCCTGTCGACCTTCAGGTGTGGCGCGAGGAGGGGTGGTGGCGGCGCCAGGTCCGGCTGCCGGTCCCGCAAGAGGTCGCCGTGTTCCCCAACGTCGTGGCGATCAAGCGCATTCAGCTGTCGCTCCGCCGCGGCTTACGGGCGATGGCCGGCATGCGCCGCGCTCGACCGCCAGGCGCGTCGACCGCGTTCGCGGGCCTGCGCGAGTACGTGCGCGGCGACGATGTCCGCCGTGTGAGCTGGACCGCAACCGCTCGTCGCGACCGACCGGTCGTGGTGGAGGTCGAGGCGGAGCGCGGGCAGCAGGTGATCATCGCTCTCGACTGCGGACGCTTGATGACCGCGCCGGCCGGGGACCTGGACAAGCTCGACCACGCGGTCAACGCGGCGCTGATGCTCGCCTGGGTCGCGCAGGCCTACGGCGATCGGGTCGGCATGATGACCTTCGATGACCGCGTGACCGGGTTCATCAAACCCGAGCGCGGGCCGACCCAGCTGCGCCGCATCACCGAAGCGCTGTACGCGATCAAGCCCGAGTATGTCGAGCCAGACTTTGGCCACGCCATGACCCATCTCGCGCTGCGCGTCGGCCGGCGCTCGATGGTCGTGATCCTCACGGACGTCCAGGACGCCGAAGCGTCGCGCGAGCTGGTCGCGCACGCATTGAGGCTGGCTGCGAAACATCTTGTGCTCGTAGTGGCGATGTCGGATCCCGCCGTCATCGGCGCGCGCGATGATCCGATCGAAAGCACCAGCCGCGCCTATGAGTGGGCTGCGGCCGAAGAGTTCGTGGCGAGCCGGCGCGAGAGCTTCGAGATGCTCAGGCGCGGGGGAGTCCTGGGCCTGGACGTGGTGGCGGGAAGGCTATCGCCCGCTTTGGTGGAGCGGTACCTGGAGCTCAAGGAGCGAGCGCTTCTGTAATCGGTTTCTGGCGCCCAACAGGAGGTACGAGTAGAAGAGCACGCCGGTCGTCAGGCCGATCGCCAGCTTGACGGCAAAGCGAGCGCCGGAAGGCGAGATGTTGCCTTCGATGATCCCGGCCGCAACGAGAAGGGGGCCAAGTCCCAGCAGGAGCGTGAACGCGCGGCGTGTCGCGACCACCAGCGAGTCGGAACGCTTGAGATTGCCGGGCGAGATCAGCGACCAGCCCATCATCAAACCGCCGCCGGCGATGGTCGTGACGATCGAGAGCTCGAGGACGCCGTGGGCGATGACGAAGTCGAAAAGCCCACCACCTAAACCGTAAGCCTGGGTCAAGCCGAAAAGGCCGCCGAGGCTGATCCCATTGATGATCAACACGGCTATCACCGGCAGCCCGAATACGACGCCGAACGCGAACGCGATCATGACCACGCGGATGTTCGTGGTCATGATCAAACCGGCGGCCTGCGCCCGCTCATCAGCCGGTATATGCGTCCACAGCTCGTGGTGGTGGACCTTGTCGATCAGGCTTGGCGACACGATGGCGTAAGCCGCGTCGGGATTGGCGAGGACGACGAAGAAGGTGACGAGCGCGGGAACGAACAAGAGCGCTCCCGCGGCCAGGACGAACGGCCACGCCTCCCGGTACGTGCGAGGCAGCGTCTCGACGTAGAACCGGCGGACTCTCTTCCGGATCTCGCCCCCCCGGCGGTACACGATGCCGTGGCCGCGCGCCACCAAACCATTGAGATAGCGATGCACGGGCTCGCCCGGCCAGTCACGTTGGGCGCGGGCGAGGTCCGCCGTGGCGCGCCTGTAAAGCGCGGCCATCGTCAACACCTGAGCGGGCGTGAGTGCGTTCATGTGACCGGCCCCGGCGTGTGAGAGCAAATCCTCCAGACGGTTCCAGTCGTCGCGGCGCAGCGCGATGAAATCCTCAGATCTCATCGCTCGATTGTGAGTTACTTAATGCAATGGACCAGCCGCTCCCCGATACGGACCTCGTCGTCGCCACGCCGGAGCGAGTGTCTTTCGATTACCAGGTCGCCGGCCTGGGCACCCGCGCGATCGCGCAGATCCTCGACCTGCTGATCCTCACCGGCGTGCTGGCGGGTTTGTATTTTGCCGCGTTCGCCGTCGGTGCGGCGGGCATGAACACAGTCGCGTACCTGATCGCGGTCGTCGGAACCTTCGTCATCGTCTTCGGCTATTTCTGGACCTGCGAAGCGTTCTGGTCCGGGCAGACTGTGGGCAAGAAAGTCTTTCGGCTTCGGGCCGTAGGGGATCGGGGAGAGCCGATGACTTTCGTGCAGGCCGGTATTCGGAACGTGGTGCGACTGATCGACTTCCTGCCCTACGCGTACGGCGTAGGGGTGGTGGTGCTGTTCGTCAACGGCAAGGGCAAGCGTCTTGGTGACCTGGCGGCCGGGACGATCGTGGTCAAGGACTCGGACTACTTGATGTTGTGGCAGCTGCCCGGCGGGCGTCCCCCTGCCGCGAATCCCATCTCCACGTCAGCGAGTCCCGCTCCGCCGACGGCACCATTCGCGCCCGCCACACCCGCCGAGATGCAGCTCAGGCGCCTCGACCCGGAGCTGCGGCGGTTCGTCACCTCGTACGCGCGGCGCCGGCCGGACCTGCCGCCGTCCTTGCGGGCGCAGCTGGCTGGTCTGGTGCAGACCAACCTGCAATCCGCGCTCCCCGACGTGTTCGCGGAGAACGGTCCGCTGGCGGCGCTCGACCACCTGGCCGACCTGGAGCGTCTCTAGAAGAACCAGTCGCGCATCTGGCTCTGGGTCAGGTTGCCTCCCGTCAGCACTGCCGCAACACGTTTGCCTCTCCACTCATCGGCAACCTGAGCCATCGCGGCGACGCCCGCGGCGCCGGACGGTTCGACCACAAGCCCGGCGTGGTCGATCAACAGGCGCATCGCGCCGAGCATGTCTTCGTCGCTGACGAGCATCACCTCATCGACGGTTCCGGCCATGATCCCGACCGCCTCAGGCACCGGGACCCGGACGGCGATGCCGTCCGCGATCGTTTCGCTCGAGGCCGCGATCGGTTTGCGTTCTTTCCACGACAGCGCCATCGAGGGCGCGGTCTTGGCGCAGACGGCGACCACGCGTGTGGCCGGCGAGAACCGCTTCGACCACGTGCCCATGCCGTTGACGAGCGACCCGTTCCCGAGCGGCACGAAGACCGCGTCCAGCGGCTCTGGGTCTTGGGTCAGCTCGACCGCGATCGTGCCGGCGCCTTCGGCGATGGCGCCGAGGAGTCCATCCTCGACGTAGAGCTCGTCGTTCTCTTGCGCATGACGCTTGGCAGCTTCCTTGGCCTCGTCGAAGTCGGCGCCGCGCAGTTCGACAGTGGCGCCAAGCGCGCGCATGCGCTCCACCTTGAGCGGATTTGCGCTCAGCGCCGCGAAAACGGTCAGCGGTCTTTCCCTCTTGCGGCAGGCGTACGCCATGCCTTGACCGAAGTTCCCAGCGGATGCGCAGACAATTCCGCCGCGATCGCCTGCGAGGTGGTGGAGGAGGTAGTCGGTGCCTCGACCTTTGAAGGAGCGGATGGGGTTGATCGTTTCGACCTTCAGGACGGGGATGACGCCGAGGTGCGCGCTGAGCGACTCGGACACGAACTGGGGCGAGTGGAGGAAGACGGGGTCGATTGCTTTCGAGGCTTCGCGGATGCGATCGATGGAGATCGAAGCGTCCACGTCCCGAGAATAAAGCCCCAGCTTGAATCAGATAGGGACGCCGCCCCGGGGGTAGTCAGGGCGGCGCCTTGACGCTCAAGAGATAAAACGATGCCCAGCAGTAAAACGGTACGGCCGACCTTGTAAAAACCCGATCATGGGTACACAGTCTGCCTATGCCCAAATCGACCATCACCTTTGTCTGCACCGAATGCGGAGGCGAGAGCCTTCGCTGGGCGGGCCAGTGCCCGCACTGCCGGGCCTGGAACACGCTGCAGGAGTTCCAGGTGCGGAAGGCCACCAAGGAATCGAAGTCGAGGCCCCTCGAGGCGGCTCGGGTCGTCCGGCTCAGCGAGATCCCGACCGAGGATGCGGCGCGGACCCCGCTGGCCTGGGCTGAGCTCAACCGCGTGCTGGGCGGTGGCATCGTTCCCGGCAGCCTTGTCCTGGTCGGTGGCGAGCCTGGCGTCGGCAAATCGACCATGCTCATGCACGCCGCGGCTCAGATCGCGAAGGCGGGCAACGTCCTGTACGTGACGGGCGAGGAGTCAGGCCACCAGGTCCGCATGCGCGCCGAGCGCCTTGGCGCGCTGGAGCCGGCGATCCTCCTCCTGGCCGAAAACGATCTCGACGCGATCTGCGATGCAATTCGAAACGAGGCTCCCCGGCTGGCCATCATCGACTCGATCCAGACCGTGACCGACGCCGGCTTCGAAGGTAGCGCCGGCAGCGTGACCCAGGTTCGCGAGTCGGCGGCCCGCCTCATGCGGCTGGCCAAGGAGACCGGCGTACCTATATTTCTGGTCGGCCACGTGACGAAAGAGGGTTCGATAGCCGGACCCAGGGTCCTGGAGCATATCGTTGACACCGTGCTGTACCTCGAAGGCGACCGCCGGCAGGAGCTTCGAATCCTGCGGGCGACCAAGAACCGCTTCGGATCGTCCGAAGAGATAGGCGTCTTCGCCATGGGCGAGGCCGGCCTGGAAGAGGTATCAGACCCGTCGGCCGCCATCCTAGCGAGCGCCGCGCCGGCCGCCCCGGGCAGCGTGATCGTGGCGGCGCTGGAAGGCACCCGCCCGCTCCTGGTCGAGGTTCAGAGCCTGGTCAACAAAAGCCAGAACACGATGGTTCGCCGCATCGCAAACGGCATCGACATCAACCGCCTCCACATGATCCTGGCGGTGCTTGAAAAACGTCTCAACAGATCGTTCGGACAGTCGGACGTCTTCGTCAGCGTGGCGGGAGGCATCCGGATCACGGAGCCGGCCGCCGACCTCGGTCTCGCCCTGTCGATCGTCAGCAACGAGAGCAACAGGCCAATACCGGACGGCCTGATCGTGATCGGAGAGCTGGGATTGTCAGGCGAGGTGCGTCGCGTGGGCCACCTCGAGCGTCGCCTGCAAGAGGCGGCGCGTCACGGCCTGACGCGCGCTTTGATTCCGGCCGGGGCTAAAGCCGGCCGGCCTTCCGGTCTCGACGTGGTCGAGGTCCGGACCCTGGCGGAGGCAGTCTCCGCGGCGTTTTCTTCACCCATCAAGTCCGGTGCATTCATACAGGAGGCCGGGCTCTCGGTCTCTTGAGGAGGTAACCCGTGAAGCGTTCCGAGTTGCTGGCCCGATGGCTCGGGGTGGTGCTCGGAGTGGTCGGTGGTTTTCTGCTCGGTTATTTCATGGTCCGGGGCAACGCGCGCCCGGGCTGGGCGATCATCGGGCTGACGACCCTGGAAGGTTT
>Ga0209807_1000005_pt1 | contig 122440 bp, 104 predicted proteins | sample GraSoiAngelo_154_FD_186168 | JGI IMG/M metagenome (GOLD analysis project Ga0209807, IMG submission 186168) | Grasslands soil microbial communities from the Angelo Coastal Reserve, California, USA - 14_1009_13_20cm (SPAdes) (version 2) | ecosystem: Environmental > Terrestrial > Soil >... | reverse complement strand
TGCGGACCGGGGTCCCCAAGCGGGCAGCCCGCTTGGGGTGGTGGATGCGACCGGATCCAGCCTGAGACTGAACTGACTTGTTCTACTCTGTTGCGACAACAGCAAGCGTTCGGCTACACCCGCGAAGAACTAAAGTTGTTGCTGACGCCAATGGCGGCCGGAGGTAACGAAGCCATTGGTTCCATGGGCACGGACACGCCGCTGGCGGTCCTGTCTGAACGCCCACAGTTGCTTTACAACTATTTCAAACAACTATTTGCGCAAGTCACCAACCCACCCATCGATGCCATTCGCGAAGAGCTGGTCATGTCCACGGACACCACGGTCGGTCCCGAAGCCAATATGCTCGAGCCGACGCCGGAATGCGCGCGACAAATCAAACTGGATTCGCCGATTCTAACTAACCAGGAACTTGAAAAGTTAAAGCACCTCGGCGATGCCGGCTTTTCCGGATTCAGATCCATCACCTTGCAGATGCTGTTCGACGTGAGCGAAGGCTGGCACGGAATGGAGCAGGCGCTCAACGGTCTTTGCCACGATGCCAGCAAGGCAATCGATAATGGTTACGGAATCATCGTGCTTTCGGATCGCGGCATCACTCATGATCGAGCGCCGATACCGGCATTGCTCGCCGTCTCTGCGATTCATCATCATCTGATCCGCGAAGGCACGCGAACTCAAGTCGGCTTCGTGATCGAAAGCGGCGAGCCGCGCGAAGTGCATCACTTTGCTTTGCTGCTTGGCTATGGCGCAGCCGCAATCAATCCCTATCTCGCACTCGAAACGTTGCGCTCAATGAGTCATGAAGGCCTGCTTGATGGAGTTGACGCGGAAAAAGCCTTAGGCAATTACATCAAGGCCATAGTCAAAGGCGTCGTGAAAGTTATCTCGAAAATGGGTATCTCAACCATCCAAAGCTACTGCGGCGCACAAGTGTTTGAAGCCATCGGTCTCGATCAGGATTTTGTCGATCGGTATTTCACCTGGACGCCATCGCGTATTGGCGGCGTCGGCCTCGATGTAATCGCTGAAGAAGTGCGGATGCGACACCGGCAAGCCTTTAGCGATCGCCTTGGCGAGGAAACGACGCTCGATGCCGGAGGCCAATACAGCTTTCGCCGAAACGGCGAGTACCACCTGTTCAATCCGGCTACGATACACAAACTTCAGCGAGCTTGCCGCTCGCATAGTTATGACGACTTCAAAGAGTACAGCCGGCTGATCGACGACGAAACGCGGAAGCTTTGCACGTTGCGTAGTTTGATGCGGCTCAAGTCTGATCGCGAGCCAATCCCAATTGCCGAGGTCGAACCAGTCGCATCAATCGTCAAGCGATTCAAGACGGGCGCGATGTCATACGGCTCGATCAGCAAAGAAGCGCACGAGTCGCTGGCGATTGCGATGAATCGTATCGGCGCTCGAAGCAATACCGGCGAGGGCGGTGAAGATTCGGCGCGCTACTTCATCGAGGCGAATGGCGACTCGCGTAATAGCGCAATCAAGCAGGTTGCTTCGGGACGGTTCGGGGTGACGAGCAACTACCTCGTGAATGCTCAGGAACTGCAAATCAAGATCGCCCAGGGCGCCAAGCCCGGAGAAGGCGGGCAGCTTCCCGGACACAAAGTCTATCCGGAGATTGCGCGCGTGCGGCATTCGACCCCGGGCGTGGGATTGATTTCGCCGCCACCCCACCACGACATCTATTCGATCGAGGATCTCAAGCAACTGATCTATGACTTGAAATGCGCTAACCCACGCGCGCGCATCAGCGTCAAGCTGGTCGCCGAGGTCGGTGTAGGAACCGTGGCCGCCGGCGTGGCGAAGGCGCACGCCGACGTCATTCTGATCAGCGGCCACGATGGCGGCACGGGCGCATCGCCCCAAACTTCCATCAAGCACGCCGGCGTCCCCTGGGAGTTGGGCCTCGCCGAAACACATCAGACCCTGGTGCTCAACAATCTGCGCGGCCGCGTCACTCTGGAAACCGACGGCCAGCTAAAAACCGGGCGCGACGTGTTGATAGCCGCGCTGCTCGGCGCTGAAGAATTCGGATTTGCGACGGCGCCCCTGGTGAGCCTGGGCTGCGTTATGATGCGCGTCTGTCATTTGAATACGTGCCCCGTGGGTGTGGCAACACAAGATCCAAAACTGCGCGCGCGATTCACCGGCGATCCATCACACGTCGTGAACTTCATGTACCTGATCGCGCGGCAAGTGCGTGAACTCATGGCTGAACTCGGCTTTGGCACAATCAATGAAATGGTCGGACGCACGGATTGCATTGAAATGCGCGCGGATATCGATCATTGGAAAGCGCATGGGCTCGACTTTTCTCAAATTGTTTATCAGCCTGACACCTCTGAATCAGTCGCGCGCTACTGCCAAATCGATCAGGACCACGGGCTGGACGGTTCACTTGATGCCAGAGAGTTACTGAATCTGTGCCAACCTGCCCTCGATGCCGGAGAGCAGGTCGAAGTGAGCCTGCCAATCCAGAACGTGGATCGAGCGGTGGGAACGATGGTTGGCAGCGAAGTCACCCGACGCCATGGGCCACACGGACTTTCTGAAGACACAATTCGTTTGCACTTCAACGGTTCGGCCGGCCAGAGTTTTGGCGCGTTCGTGCCGCGCGGCATGACGCTTAGCCTGGAAGGCGACGCCAACGATTACCTCGGCAAAGGACTTTCGGGCGGCAAGATTATTGTCTACGCGCCGCGCGAAGCAACGTTCATCGCGGAACAGAATGTGATTATCGGTAACGTCGCTCTCTATGGCGCGACGAGTGGCGAAGCCTACATCTGCGGCGCAGCGGGCGAACGTTTCTGTGTGCGGAACAGTGGAGGATCGGCCGTGGTTGAAGCTGTTGGCGATCACGCTTGCGAATACATGACTGGTGGACGCGTAGTCGTGCTTGGTCCGACGGGACGAAATTTCGCCGCTGGAATGTCCGGCGGCATTGCTTACGTGCTCGATGAGGAAGGCCAGTTTTCTCGGCGATGCAATAAAGAGATGGTAGCCCTGACCGGTCTGGACGACGAGCAAGAGATCGAAGCCGTAAAAGACATGGTCTTCCGCCACGCCGAATACACTGGCAGCCGGCGCGCGATCGAAATGCTGTTGGCGTGGGACGACTGGCTCACAAAATTCGTACGCGTAATTCCTCATGACTATCTCCGCGTGCTCGAAGCACGGAAACAATTCATGCGGGAAGGCATGCTTAGCGAACATGCGGCGATGGCCGCTTTTGAATCGAACGCGCGCGCGCTGGCGCGAGCGGGCGGAACATAAGACATAGCCGATTGCCAATTTCCAATTGCCGATTGATGAACGTCGGCAATGAGGCGAATCGGCAATTTCAATTGGCAATCGGCAATTGGAAATTGGAAATGATTAAGACCACTGGATTCATGGAGTACGCGCGCGCCCTTCCGGTTTTGCGTCCAGCGGCAGCGCGCGCATCGGATTGGAACGAATTTCACAGCCACCTGCCCGAGCCGCTCTTACGCGAGCAAGCGGCGCGTTGTATGGATTGCGGCGTTCCGTTTTGTCATATGGGGACGACTATTAACGGCGCAGCTTCGGGCTGTCCGATTAATAACTTGATTCCCGAATGGAATGATTTGGTTTATGGCAACCGTTGGCGAGAAGCACTCGATCGCTTGCACCAGACAAACAACTTTCCGGAATTTACCGGTCGCGTCTGTCCGGCGCCGTGTGAAGGATCGTGCGTGCTCGCTATCAACGATTCACCGGTGACGATCAAAACGATCGAACAGGCGATTATCGATAAAGGCTTTGAGGCTGGTTGGGTTGTGCCCACACCGCCAAAGACGCGCACCGGCAAGCGGGTTGCCATCGTAGGTTCCGGTCCGGCGGGCCTCGCGTGCGCGAGTCAACTAAACCGCGCTGGTCATCAGGTCACTGTTTTTGAGCGTGCCGATCGTGCCGGCGGGCTGTTGATGTACGGCATTCCGAACATGAAACTCGAAAAAATGATCGTGCAACGACGCGTGAATTTGATGTCTGCCGAAGGCGTTCGATTTGTAACGGGGATTAATGTCGGGCACGAGTACGGGGTGGACCAACTCGCGTCAGAGTTCGATTCCATTGTTCTTTGCGGTGGCGCGACCAAACCCCGCGATCTCTCAATTGAAGGGCGCAACCTGAAGGGCATTCACTTCGCAATGGAGTTTCTCCACGCGAATACCAGGAGTCTTCTGGACAGCAATCACCAGGATGGCAATTACATCTCTGCAAACGGTAAGGACGTAATCGTAATCGGTGGGGGCGACACGGGCACTGATTGCGTGGCCACGGCGTTACGACATGGATGCCGAAGTCTGGTCCAGTTTGAGATCCTGCAACAGCCGCCGCCGCAACGCGCGCATGAGGTTTTCCGCTCCGAATTCGACGCGGCCTGGGAGTTCGGCGCGCTGTGGATCTCGGTCTGGCACCCGGCGCTTTCCGGGCGCCTCGCCCGCTCTGGCGATGCGCAACTTGGGGTGCGGCGTGGGCAGGGTGCTCTCGCGGTCCGAGAGGAGCTCTTCGTAGAGTTTTTCCCCGGGCCGCAGGCCGGTGAACTCGATCCTGATGTCCTCCTCGCTGAAACCCGAAAGGCGGATCATGTCGCGCGCGAGGTCGACGATCTTGACCGGGTCGCCCATTTCCAGAACGAAGATCTCACCGCCGTTTCCCATGAGGCCCGCCTGCAGCACCAGCTGCGCGGCCTCGGGAATCGACATGAAGTAGCGAGTCACTTCCGGATGGGTCACCGTCAGGGGTCCGCCGCGGGCGATCTGCTCGCGGAACTTGGGGATGACGCTGCCGGTGCTGCCGAGCACGTTGCCGAAACGGACCACGACGAAGCGCGCGCCGCCGGGGCGCTGCAGGGCCTGGCAGACTTCCTCGGACAAGCGCTTGGTGGCTCCCATGACGTTGGTCGGGTTCACCGCCTTGTCGGTCGAGATGAGCACGAATTTCTCCACGCCGTGATCGCGCGCGGCGCGCGCGAGGCGCAGCGTCCCGAGGACGTTGTTCTGCGCTGCTTCCCAGGCATTGTCGTTTTCCATGAGCGGCACGTGCTTGTAAGCAGCGGCGTGGAACACGACCGCCGGTTTGAATCTGGAGAAAACCGCCTGCACACGCGCCGGATTGCGCACGTCGCCGATGATGGGCGTAATTTCCGGCCTTTTTTTCGAAGACAGGAATTCCTGTTCGATGCTGTACAAGGCGTACTCGTTCAGCTCGAACAGGACCAGGCGCTGCGGCTCGAATTTCGCGATCTGGCGGGCGAGCTCGGAGCCGATCGAGCCGCCGGCCCCCGTGACCATCACGACCCTGCCCGTGAGGAGCCGATGCAGGCCGCCGTCGTCGAGCACCACTTGGTCGCGTCCGAGCAGGTCCTCCAGTTCGATGCGACGGATCTGGGATACGGTGACCTTGCCCGACAGCAGATCGTCGTAGGAAGGCACGGTGAGGACCGTCAGCCCCGCGGCGGCGGCGCCTTCCGCGGCGCGCCTGCGCACGCCTGCGGAAGAAGTCGGAAGCGAGATGATCGCATGGCGGGACTCCAGCTGCTGCGCCCAGCGGCCGACATCGCCGAGTCCCCCGAGCACCTTCACGCCCAGAAGGACCTGCCCGTGCCAGGCCGGGTCATCGTCGAGTATGCCGACCGCGCGCCACTGACTGGAACGTTCCATCTCGCGCAGCAGATTGACGGTGATGTCGCCCGCGCCGATCACGAGCACCGGTTCGCCGGTGAGGTGGATGTGACCGTACAGGGCGCGCTCCTTCCAGGCGCGATAGGCGATCCGGCTACCCGACATGATCGCGGCAAGGAGAAAAGGCGCGAGGATGAACGTGGAGCGCGGCACGTTGACGTCGGCGCGAAAGAACGCGAGCAAGGCGGGCACCGCGAGCGCGCCGATCAGGCAGGCGAACGCTATTCGTTTCAGATCCGGCAAGCTCGCGTAGCGCCAGCTGCCCCGGTACAGGCCGAGCGACCAGAATATCAAGGCGTGCAGGGGAACGGCCGCCGTCACCGCAGCGGCAAGCGCCGGGAGAAACTCATCGGGGGGGAACTCCAGGTTGAAGCGCAGCCAGAACGCGAGCACCCAGCAAGCGGCGGAAGCGAGCACGTCGTGCGCAAAAGCAAGCGCGGACCGGTAACCGGGCTTAAGCGGATTCAATGGATTTGCTCTCGCGGCGCCGGCACGCGTGGTCCACCCACAGCGCCAGCGTTGCATGGAGCGCGACCAGCCCGACGAGGGCGCCGAGCTGCAGGGGCAGCGGCTCGCGCAGCGCCCAGAGCGCGGTCGTGCCGCAGGCGAGCATCAGGGCGTATTCGGCGAGCGCCGTGCGGCGGTGGCCCCAGCCCATTCGCACGAGGCGTTGATAGTAGTGCTTGTTGTGCGCTTGCCAGAAACGCTCACCGGCGCCGATCCGCTTCAGCAGAGTCACGGTGGAATCGGCGATGAAAGGCGCAAACACCGCTCCCGGAAACCAGAGCGGCCAGTCTCCATCGCGCCAGCCCGAAAGAGAGAGAAGGGCGGCGAGGAAACCGATCGGGACGGACCCGGCGTCACCCATGAAAACCCGCGCGGGAGGAAAATTGAACGGCAGGAACGCCGCGCCGGCGGCGGCCACGATGGCGCACTCGATCAGCAGGGCGTCGTCGCCGCTCATCCAGGCGCCGGCTCCCAGGAACGCAAAGCCCGCCATCGTCATGCCGCCCGCGAGTCCGTCGGAGCCGTCCATGAAGTTGTAGAGATTCGTCATCCATAGGATGCCGATTACGATCAGGACGAGCGAGGGGAGCGCTACCGTGGGGAGGGCGCCGAAGGCGAACCCTGCAGCGGCGGCGAACTGGGCGCCCAAACGGATCGGAATCGGCAGGCCGCGAACGTCCTCCAGATGCGAAACCGCGACGAGCGCGGCGGCCGGGAGCACGACCACGAGCGGGGTTTGCAGGATCGCGAAGCCGGAAAAAATGCCCGCCATCATCGCAATGCCACCCGAGCGCGGCACGGGACTGACGTGCAGCGAGCGTTGGTTGGGCACATCGAGCGGCCACCGGTCCTGCGCTCTCTGCATTCCAGCGATGAGCAGCAGCGTCGCGAGCGCCGTGACGATCGGCGAAACGGGGGCGATTTCCGGGATCGCCACTCACCTAGTCCGCTCGGGGAAACACGGGGCGCATTCTAACGTGTTCCGAAGACTCTCAGGCGCGCACGGACTTGAACCAGCGCGCCGTTTGTGCGAGTCCCGCGTCGAGCGTGTACGGGGGTCGCCAATCGAGCAGCCGGCGCGCTCTAAGCGAGTCGATCGCGAGATTGCCCGTCAAGCGCCGGATTTCGTCGCGACGCCCCGCGATGATTGCTGCCGCGCGCAGAAGCGCGAGCGGTGCGGGAAGGAGTCTTGCAGGCTTCCCGAGCGCGCGGGCGATGCGCGACACCAGCTCGGGGGTCGAAACGCTCTCGTCGTCGCTGACCAGAAAGGGCCCGCGTGCGGCGGGGTGCTCGGCAAGGCGCGCGAGCGCGTCGACGAGATTGCCGACGTAGATCAGGCTGCGGCGGTTGCGCACGCTCGCGAAGGGCAGGGGCAGTCCCGAATCGACCCAACCGAGCAAACGCAGAAAGTTGGCCTTGACCTCGGGTCCATATACGAGAGGCGGCCTGACGATCACGAGCTCGATGCCGCTTCGGGCTGCGGTTTCGGTCAGGGCCCGCTCGGCTTCGAGCTTGGAGCGGCCGTAGGAATCCTGCGGTTCGAGCGCGTCGTCCTCAGCGTACGTCATGCTGCCCGAATCCTCGCCGTGCACCTTCACCGAGCTCAGGAAAATAAAGCGGCGGACGGATCCGGCAGCGGCTTGGGCGAGCCTGACCGCCGCGTCGCAATTGACGCGCCGCATTTCCCCGTCGTGGAGGTTTGATCGATGCGCGATCGCGGCGAGGTGGACGACCGTTCCGACGCCGTCGACGAGCGCGCGGCGATCGAACTCGGCGGCGATATCGGGGACGAGGATCTGATGCAGTTGGGACGGAACGGCGCTCGGCGGGACGAGGCGCCTTACCGCGGCGCGGACCGTGTGTCCGCGCGCGAGCAGCTCGCGGCACAGGGCGGTGCCGACGAAGCCCGACGCACCGGTGACGAGAATGCGCATGTCCGAACTGCGGGAAGAAGTGCCGCCTTCCCCATTGGAGCGATCCCGGATTCTAGCAAGCCTCTATCTGCGGGGAGCGGCTGCCACTACAATACGCGCTTTATCGAAACACAAGGCCGCGCGAGTGACGATTTCCTTCTACCCCGTGATTCTCTCCGGCGGATCAGGCACCCGCCTGTGGCCGATGTCGCGGCGGCTTCTGCCGAAACAATTCCTGCCCCTCGTTTCCAATCGAACCCTGCTTCAGGACACGGTACTGCGGGTGCGAGGTTTCGACGGCGCTCGCGCCCCGATCGTCGTTTCGAACGACGAGCACCGGTTTCTCGTCGCCGAGCAGATGCGCGAAATCGGGGTGAAGCCCGAGATCCAGATCCTGGAACCCGTCGGCCGCAACACCGCGCCGGCGATCGCGGTCGTGGCGCTCCACGTCCAGAACCACCATCCCGACGCCTCCATGCTCGTGCTGCCTTCCGATCACCTCATCCGGAACGTGCCGGCGTTTCACGCGGCCATCGCCACGGCGCTTCCCCTCGCCGCGGGCGGCTCGCTCGTCACTTTCGGGATCACGCCGCGGGGGCCGGTCACCGGATACGGCTACATCGAACGCGGCGACCCGGTTCGAGGAAGCGAGCGCAGCTTCCGCGTGCGGCGCTTCGTGGAGAAACCCGATCTCGAGACGGCGCGGCGCTATTTTTCCAGCGACGGGTTTTTCTGGAACAGCGGCATGTTCGCGCTCAGGCCCAGGCGCTTTCTCGAGGAACTGCAGCGCTTCCGCCCCGAGATTCTGGCCGCAGCCAAGGCGGCATTGGAGGCGGGCAAGAGCGACCTCGATTTCCTGCGGCTGGATTCGGCCGCATTCACCGCCTGTCCGTCGGACTCGATCGACTACGCCGTGATGGAGCGCACCTCCGCGAGCGCAATGGTCCAGGCCGACATCGGTTGGAGCGACGTCGGCTCGTGGACGGCGCTTTGGGAGGCCGGAGATCAGGATGCGAGCAAGAATGTCGTGCGCGGCGACGTGGACCTGCGCGAGGCGAGCGGTTGCTACGTTCGCGCCGAGCACCGCATGGTCGCGGCGCTGGGCGTGCGCGACCTCGTGATCGTCGAGACCGATGACGCCGTCCTCGTGGCCGACAAGTCGCGCTCGCAGGAAGTCAAGGAAGTGGTCGAGACGCTTGCCCGTGAGGCGCGGACCGAGCACGTCTCACACAGCCGGGTGTATCGGCCCTGGGGCTACTACGAGAGCATCGATGCAGGCGAACGCTTCCAGGTCAAGCGCATCATGGTCAAACCGGGCGAAGCGCTCTCATTGCAGATGCATCACCACCGGGCGGAGCACTGGGTGGTGGTGTCGGGCACCGCGAAGGTAACGCGGGGCGACGAAGTCAAGCTCCTGTCGGAAAACGAATCCACCTATATCCCGATCGAGACCAAGCATCGACTCGAAAACGTGGGAAAGGAGCCGCTTTTCCTGATAGAAGTCCAGTCGGGGAGCTACCTGGGCGAAGACGACATCGTGCGTTTCGAGGACCGCTATCACCGAAACTGAGAAGCGGCCCGGCCTTTAGCGTGCTAAGTCCTTCGCGGCCTTGCGCCGCCTCCGGGAAAGAATATAGCGAATCATGCTGTGCAGGTGCCAAACGAGATATCTGATGTCCCGCCGGCTCTGGCGTCGCGCGAGATGCACTGCGGAGACGCTTGGGACTAGGCGGATGTCGTAACCCGCCAGCCTGAGGCGGGCGCAGAGGTCCACGTCCTCGTAATACAGGTGATAGCGCGCGTCGAATCCACCCACCGCGGCGAAAGCGTCCCTCCGAAGCAACATGAACATGCCGCCGACCCAATCCGGGGAGATGCTTTCCTCGCCGATCTCGTAGTACCGCTCCGGCGCCGCCCCCAGTGCCTTGCCAACCAGGCTTGATAGGGTCGGAAACGGACGCGCGCTGTCTTCAATCGCGCCATCGGAGTCGAGAATGAGGGGAGCGGCAGCGCCGACGCCGGGGTTCGCGAGCTCCCCGACCAGCGCCCAAAAAGGATCCGCGGTGAGGCGAATGTCGGGATTGAGCACACAGAAGAAGTTTCCGCGGGAAAGCTCGAACGCAGCGTTGTGATTGGCCGCGAAACCTCGCGGATTGGCGTTTCGGATCATTCTTACGGAAAAAGGAAAAGAGTCCGGATCGAACGGCAGCGCCTCCTCGATGTTGAGGGTGAGGATGACTTCGATTCCCCTCGGCTTGTGAACGCGCAGGTCATCGAAGAGTCGCTGAGCGAGCTCGGCGTCGCCGTGGCTTACGATAGAAACCGATATTAGATCCGGAACGCCGACCATGAGGATCCCGCTCGCCTAGCGACGCAGCCTGACACAGAACAACAGCGCGAGATTGCGCATCAAGCCCGGCATGAGGATGCCGTGGCGCAGGAGAATCCGCCTTCGGCCCAACCAATTTCTCCCGGGTAGATTTACGAAGTCCTCGATCAAGGTCCGGTATTCGGGAGCAAGTGAAGCATGGCAGCGCTCGGAGAGAGCCGCCGCCTGCCGGCGCAGGGCCCCCATATCCCATTGCGCGAATCCGCCCGCGAGGCGACCCAGGAGGGCTTTCAAGCGATAAGGCCGGGCTCCAATCACGTTGCGTGGGTGTTGGCGATAAGCCACGAGCGGCTCTTCGACGATACCGAGGTGGCCGGCGGCGCCGGCCACCAGTGCAAGCCAGTAGTCGTGCACGAGGGCAGCCCGCGGTACGGGAAGCGCGAGCTCGATCAGGGCCCGGTTGACAAGGGACGCACATCCGGTAACGGTATTCTTGATCAGCAATCGCGGAAGGCTCGTGCCTCCGGGATCGAAGCCCGAATAGCGCCAGAACGAAGAATGCCGCTCGCGAAGCGTTTCGTCGACGACGGTGAGATCGCTGTGCACCAGGAGGGGAGTGTCGGGGCCGTGCTGGCTCTCCAGATCGCGCATCACGCCGAGCAAAGTGCGCAGCTTGTGCGGTACCCACACGTCGTCCTGGTCGCTCAGGGCGGCGTACGGCGCCTTTGCTTCGCGGAGAAGGCAGGCGAAGTTTCCGACCGCTCCAAGATGGTCCGAGCCGCCGACGCGAATGAAGCGGTCCGGTCTCGTGCGCCTGTAGTGCTCGATCACCGCCGGCGTCTCGTCCACCGATCCATCGTCTCGGACCAGGATGCGGAACGCCACGTCCTCCTGGCCGAGTATGGAATCGATCTGGGGCCGGAGATAGCGCGCTCCATTGTAAGTGGCGAGCAGGACGTCGATGCTTGAAGAGTCCATTTCTGACGGCTCACCGCTCGGCGTAATCAGTGCGTTCTACGATCATCTCAAGGTGAACGGGGCACCACGTCCAGCTTCGGAAGCGGAAATACGAGCGCGGCCTTCTTCGGTTTGTATTTGCGGAGAAAAAACTCCCGAAAGTGCCAGGGCAGAACCAGGAAAAAATCCGGCTCGTCTCGGAGCAGCTCTTGTTCCGGCCGGATCGGGATCAGCGAGCCCGGCGTGAAGCAGCCGAATTTGTCTTCGTTCACTTCCCCGATCGCGTAGAGCTCGCGCTCCGATAAGCCGCAATACTGCAGCAAGACGTTGCCCTTGGTCGAAGCCCCCAGGCCGGCGACGCGCTGGCCGCTGGCGTTCGCCCGCGAGAAAAAAGAACGCAATTCTTCGCGGCTGGCTGCGGCACGGGCGGCGAACGCCCGGTACGGTTCCGGACCGTCAAGACCGGCTTGTCTTTCCCTGTCGAGAACTTTCTGCAATCCCCGGAACTCGGGGTAGGTCGAGGAAATCTTCGCGGCCGCCACGGAAAAGCTTCCTCCGTTCATTTCGTTGAATTCCACGTCCACGATCCGCAGTCCGACGCGATCGGACATCCACTTGACCTGGGCGAGCGCGTAGTACTCCAGGTGCTCGTGGCAAACGGTATCGTAGGAGTTCCGTTCGAGCATCGACGGCATGTAGCTCTGCTCGAATATCCACAGGCCGTTGTCCTCGAGTATTTCGACCACCTCTCTCATGAACGCGAGCGGGTCTTCGAGGTCGTAGAACATGGAAAACGAGGTCACGATCCTGGCCTTGCGTCCCCGTGCGGCGTTCATGTAGGTCGCTGCGGAGAAGAACTCCGGAACGACCGTGACCTTGTCGGGATAGTGCCGGCGGAATTTGTCCGCGGTCGGGTCGATGCCGACGAGGTCGCAGCGCGTCGTGGAATACGCGCGCAAGGTGGTGCCATCATTGCTCCCGATGTCCAAAACGACCGGATGTCCGGACAAATCGGCGAGCCCGAGTATTTTCTTGATCTTCCCGCGGAGATGCTCGACCATGCTCTGATTGAGGCCGGACCGGTACCCGTAGTTGCTCCCGTACATCTCGTCGTGATCGTAGGAATGGGCGAGCTGAAGCAGTCCGCAGCAGGCGGCCTCACCCGTGCATTTGACGAGTTTCAACGGCCCTTCGGTCACAGCTTGCTCCCGGGTCGCGGGGAAAACCCCCGTGAGAGCTTGCACACCCAGATCGAGAACCTCGAGGAACTTGCCGTTTCCGCAGATACGGCACTGCTTCACCGCCCTATGCACGAGTGCGTCCCTTGGGGGATCGATTTTCGCCCGGAACCGGGTCGGGCGAAAGCGCCTCGTAGTCGGCATCGACCATCATGTAGACGAGCTCCTCGAAGCCGATCGCGGGCCGCCAGCCCAGCTGCAGGCGAGCCTTTGCGGAGTTGCCGCGCAATTCGACGGCATCCGCTTCGCGCTCCTGGCGAGGGTCGACCACGACGTGCTTGCGGTAATCGAGGCCCAGACGGTCGAACGCGAGCTCGCACAGTTCTCTCACGGAATGCGTTTCGCCGCTCGCCAACACGAAGTCGCCGGGCTCGGGCTGCTCGAGCATGAGCCACATCGCATGCACAATGTCTCCGGCAAAGCTCCAGTCTCTTCGCCCGTCGAGGTTTCCCAGAACCAGAGACTTTTCCAGCCCCGCCTTGATTCGGGCTGCGCTCGAGGTGATTTTGCGCGTCACGTAGTCCAACCCCCGCCTGGGGCTTTCGTGGTTGAACGGGACGGCCGTGCAGGCGAATAGGCCGTAGCGTTCGCGGTAAGCTTCGACCATGTTCTGGGCCAGCACCTTCGCGGCGCCATAGGCATTGCGGGGTCGCAAAGGAGTCAGCTCGTCTTGGGGTGACTGCGCAGCCTTGGCGAACACCTCGCTGCTGGAGACCTGGCAGAAGCGCGTCCGTGCGGATTCGGTCCGTATCGCCTCCAGCATGTGAACGACGGCAAGCCCGTTGATTCGGGTCGTTGCCACGACATCGTCGAAAAGCTGGGCGCTCGATGCGCGCGCCGCAAGGTTGTAGAGATGATGCGGTTGGTATCGCTTGACCAGTGCGCGAATCGCCTCGCCGTCGGCAAGATCCAGTCCCAGCACCTCGATCTCCTTTGCCGCGCCAGGCCGGGTCCTTTGCGCGCCGCGATGGGAGGTGCCGATGATTCGATAGCCTTTGGTCGTCAGCAATTCCGCGAGATAGGAGCCGTCCTGGCCGAGCACGCCTGTGATCAGGGCCGTCTTCGTATCGCGCTCACTCATGCGGCCGCCCCCAGACATGGTAGCGGCTGTGGCGCAGATCGTAGAGCCCCCCCTTGCGCGAACGCGCAAACAAAAACCCATAGACGAGCGCCAGCAGATTCAACAACCGCCCGGGCGTAAGCGCCACCAATGCGGGGAGCCAGCTCGAACGCCCGGCCTGCAGCGTGGGGCGGATCGAAGCCTGATACTCCTTCCACGAATACCAGCCCTTGGCGCGCAACAGCAGCAAAGTGCCCAGGCTGCGCCAAGGCTCGCGTGGAGTGACTTTCGCTCGCGCCGCCTCCGAAATGTGCGAAAACGACCATACGAGCGCCGGCCATGTGAACATCCATACCTTGAAGGAACGAGACGTCCAGCTTGCGACGCCGTATCGAAGCCTTACCAGGGGCTCGCCGACGGCGAGAACCGTACCGGTCAGGGGCGCCTGGAAGATCACTCCGAAGTGAATGAACTCCGTTCCGTAGTAGGGACGTCTTTGTCTCGCCATCCATGCGGCTCGGCGCACGACCGCGCCGCCGATGTATGTCAGATGCTGAGCGCATTCCACGAACAGCTTTTCAACGTCACGCGCTCCGTATCGCCGCTCCCCGCTGAACGGCAATCTGCGCTCGATCAGGATTTTACTGAAATCATCCGAGCAGACCTCGACGTCGACGATCAACACCTCCGGATTCGTCTCGAGCAAGCCGAGGACGCGTTTCACGGCGCCGTCGACGAGAAGATCGTCATCGGACATCGGCCAGCAGTATTCTCCGCGGGCGAGTTCGACCGCCTTGTCGAAATCGCCGTCGATTCCGGAGTTCGAGGACTGCGGACAATAGCGGATCTGAGGGAAGCGGAGCCGTTCGGCTTGGACGATTTCGGCCGTGTTGTCGGTAGACGCTCCGTCCACGACCACGACCTCGGTATCTCCAGTCAATTGGCTGCCGATTTGCTCGAGCGCCTCCCCGATGAGCTTGGCTCGGTTTCTCGTCGCAATGCAAATCGACAGACGCTTGCCTTGGGGGCTCATGCATGAGTCCCCTTACCGGGACTGCCCATGCGGCCGGGCCTCCCCGTTCCGGTGACCGACGGGTCGTCGCGCCTTCGCTGGCGCCACCATGAAAGGAGCCGCCGCGCAGGCGGCTCTAGAAAAGGCGGGAATCCCCAATACAACGCAAGCTTCCACCAGCCGGGCGGACCCGCGTTTCCGTGACATTGCACGAAGAGGCGGTCGAGTTGCGCGCGATTTTCGCGTTCCGGGTCGCTCCGGCAGGCGGCCTTCGCTCCGATGAAAACCGTGACGGGCAAATCGGCACGTACCAGACGGCGGATCTGCGCGGCTTCCCACTCATCGCGTGCGAACTCTCGCGCGATGCGCTCGTAGCCGTCCACCGCGAGAGCTAATCGACGCACAATCCCGCGGTCGCGAAAAGAATCATTTTCGCCGCGCCGATTCACCAAGGGCCGAGGATGGTAGACCACCTCAAGTCGATTGCGGGCGATTTCCAGCAGTCGTGCGACGTGGCCCCAGCCGCTCCGATCGAAGTCATACCGCGCCGGCATCGAGTTCCACGTCTGGCGGCGCACGACTAGCGTGCTCGCAAAACTGAAGAGGGCTTCGGTGTTGAGGGCTTGGGTTAGCCAGAGACGCCGGGCGTCGCGCTGGCCGAGGTCTGCCCGCAGCGGCCCGATTGTAGCCAACGCCGGGTGGACCCTGAGGATTTGCATGTCGAGAGTACAGTCCGTGTGGGTCAGCAGATGCACATCGACACCGGATTCCAGCGCCGAGAGCACGTACGCGACGCCCCCGGATTGCAGCGTGTCGTCTCCGCTGAAAAGCCAGCAATACTCCCCACGCGCTGCATCGATGCAGGAAGCCAGATCGGCGTCGATACCGCCTCGCACGTCGCGGCGCAGATAGCTCACCCGCGGATCCCGTGCGCAGATGTCCCCCATTAGCTCGGGAGTGCTGTCGGTCGAACCGCCGTCGAAGACGACGATCTCCAACGCGTCGTGCATCTGGGGGAGAATGGATTCGAGCGTGGCCGGCAGGAAAGCGCCAAAATTGTGGACGGGGATGCAGAACGACAGTACCGGTGCGGCCGTCATCCGGCCATCCTCCGGTAGGAGCTCTTCGCCGCGAGGTAAAGGCGATACAGTAACGCAAACGTGCGCCCGAACGGGTCGTCAGGGAATTTCACCACGCCATCGAATAGGTTCGGCGGCAGCGCGAAATGCTTCAGCAGCGCGTCGCTTTCCCGGCGCACATAGAATCGATTGAGACCGTCGTACCAGGCGTGAAGATAGCCGGAGTCGAGAAGGAGAGGCTCGAAGGTTCTCCACACAGGTTCGCGCGTAGCGGTAACCGACTCCACGACCACGATCCAGGGTCGGAAACGATGCCAGTTCCCGCTTCTCAGCACCACCGCCTCGTGACCCTCGACGTCGACTTTCATGAAATGGATCTCGCGATCGGCGACGTGCTGCTCGCACAGTGCAGCCAGCGTAGTGGCCTGGGTCTCGAAGGTTCGCGTTGCGAACCCGTGACGGCGTGCCTCGACCAGCACTGTGTCGTCGCAGCCCGAGATGCCCGAGCGAGGTGTTTCGTGGAAGCGAACCGGCCCGAGGTGGCTGGAAACGGCGAGATTGAGGTTCAGGTCGCGCGGCCTGCGCCGCTTCAGCAACGAGAAATACGTGCGGCCCGGTTCGACATTGATTCCGTTCCAGCCCAGCTCGTAAAAGTGACGAGTAACGGAATGGCGATCCGGGTGCCACGCGCCGATGTCGATATAGAAGCCGCGCTCGACCGATTCCAGCGCCCGGGCAAGCATCACGTCTTCGAAGTTCTGCGCGTAACTAATCATAGTTGCTCGCTCCAGACGGGTCTCAGAGCGAAGACCTCCACGACCATACGCCAAGCCTTCCTCGCACTCCCGGCGTCAGAGTCAGCGAAATCGCCAAGGCAAGCACCAGTAGAACCAGAAGTTCCATCGCCATCCCGAAACCTTCCCGGGACAACGGCATCCACGCCCGGGCTCCGGCGATCAAACAGACAGAAGGCGCCTGACCCACGAACATATCGCGGTAGAAAAGAACCCAATTGCGCGATCCGAGGCAGAGGCTCCAGGTCAAGGGGAGGCCCGCGATCAGATACAGCCCGTTGAGCGCGGGCCATACGGACGCTCCCCCCACGATGCCGAAGTGATACGTGAGGAAAACAATGCTCGGCACCATGACGACGCAAAGCACCAGGTTGATGGTGAAGCCGATTCTAGTATTGCCACGTGCGAGCTGCAGCGCGTACGGAACAAACATGAGGCCGTTCAGCGCCGTTCCGGTCGCAAGCAGCGCCAACAAGGGCGCGGTGGGCGCAGCGACCTCCGGGTTACGTGTCCACAGAACCAATACTTCGTATGAGAAAAGGACCAAAAAGACTACGGTAGGAACCAAGATCGCGCCCATCAAGTTGCTGGCGGACAGAAAGGACGTCCGCAAGCGGGCCTCGTCCCCGGAAGCGACAAGCTCGCACAGCCGCGGATAAACGGCGTTGAATATCGGCAGAATCACGACGGACAGGCCGCCGGCAAGCACCTGCGCCATCGCATACAGACCGTACTCCTCTAGGGGGACCAGTTTTGTCAATATCAGCTTGTCCATCTGCGTCAGGATGGTCGCGGTAATCGATATGCCCAGCATTCCCGCCGAAAATCGCCATCCGGCGCGTATCACCGCCGTGTCGAACCGCGATCGTTCCCGGAGCGCGGGATCCGCCCTCCACGCTATCCATCGAATCGTCAACAGCTGAACGAGCGTACCTGCGGCCAGAGAGGCGAAGAAGACGACGATCGTAGGCTTTGCGACCCAAAGTGCAAGAACAGCGCAGGTGTTGACTATCGTATACATGCCCGCATTGGCGATACTCAGCTTTACCTGCTGCTGCAGCCCCTGGAGCGTCGCTACGTAAGGGGCTTGCGCCCAGCGCAGGAAGAACAGCAGCCCCATGAGTCGAACCGCCGTTTCGATTTCACCCTGTGGCACGACGGATGACCTGAGCCAGTGCTCTCCCACAAAAGGCGCCGCGCTCGCTATAGCGACGGCCACAACCAGGCCGATCCCCGCGAACAGGATCTCGAACGTTCGCAGCACGGTCGCGCCGCGCCATGGGGCGTCGACGGAAGGCAGGTGCCTTGCCATGACCCGCGTCAGGAGAGGGGTGAGCCCCAGGTCGAGGATGGCGAGCACGGCCACGAGGGTTGTGTAGAACCCGACGAGGGCAAAAGCGCTCGTCCCGAGCTTCCAGACCAGCAGCGGGGTGACGACAAGCTGGACTGCGGCGATGCAGCCGGTGCTCACCAGATTGGCAACGACGTTCCGGCGAAATCTCGAAACCATAAGCCGCAGATTCTCTAAGGCGCGCCCGAGATTTTTCTGAGACCGACTTCCCACGTCGGCAGGGTAACGCCGAGGCGCCGAAACAGCTTCTCGTTGGACAGACGCGAGTTCTTGGGCCTTCGTGCGGGCGTTGGATACTCGCTCGATGCAATCGGCACGACTCGGACCCGAAATTCGCACCTTTCCAGGCGTACCAATTCCGTCGCAAATCCGTACCAGGACGTGGATCCGGAGGACGTGGCGTGATAAATGCCCCGCGCGTCGCCCAGCCCAGCGGCGCCGTGGCGACGGAGAAGTTCGGCGGTCGCCTGCGCGAGGTCGCCGGCCGTGGTCGGTGCCCCGATCTGATCGGATACGATGCGCAGTTCATCTTTCTCCCGGAGCAGACGCCGTACGGTGAGGAGGAAGTTCTTGCCCCGCGTCGAGTACACCCAGCTCGTGCGCAGTATCAAATGAGCGCCGCCGATGTCGTGAATCGCCTGCTCTCCGGCGAGCTTGCTGCGGCCGTAGGCGTTGATGGGATTGGGGTGGTCCTCCTCGATATACGGGGCATCCTTCGTTCCGTCGAAGACGTAATCGGTCGAATAGTGGACGAACAGGGCTCCGACCCGTTTCGCCTCTTCGGCCAGGACGGCGACTGCGGCGGCATTGACGGCGTAGGCGGCGTCCGGCTCGCTTTCCGCGCGGTCGACGGCCGTATAAGCCGCGGCATTGATGAGCACTTCGGGCCGCACCGAGCGAACGACCGAGACGATCTGGTCTGGAACTGCGAGGTCGAGATCTTCGCGGTCAAGGGCGATGACTTCGCCGAGCGGTGCGAGCGCATGCGCGAGCTCCCAGCCGACCTGCCCGCTCCTTCCGGTCAGCAGAATCTTCACTGAAACACTTCGGCATCCCGCAGCCGCGTCCCCGCGGCGTCTTTGGCCGATAGTGCGGGAGCGCCGCCGGGGATGGGCCAATCGACGTGGAGTTCCGGATCGTTCCAGAGGATGCAGCGCTCGTCCTCGGGCGCGTAGAACTCCGTGGCCTTATACAGGACCTCGGCAAAGTCGCTCAGCACGCAAAAGCCGTGCGCGAAACCGACCGGGATCCACAGCATCTTGTGCGATTCCGCATTCAGGCGAACGCCCTCCCAGCGGCCAAAAGTGGGTGAGCTGCGGCGGATGTCCGCCGCCACATCGAAGATCTCGCCGGCGACGACCCGGATGAGTTTGCCTTGCGGCCGGCGGATCTGATAATGCAGCCCACGCAGCACGCCTCGTCCCGAGCGCGAGTGATTGTCCTGGACGAAACGGGCACGGATTCCTATACGCTCGAACTCCCGTTCGTTCCAGCTCTCGAAGAAGAACCCGCGCGAATCGCCGAATACGCGGGGCTCGATGAGCAACACTCCAGGAAGGCCGGTCGGCGTAACCTTCATTTGTCGTGCGGGCCGCCTCGCAGCAGCGACAGCAGGTAGGTCCCGTAACCGCTATTCCTGAGTGGCGCCGCCAGCGCCTCGAGCTTCGCGTCGTCGATCCACTTCTTGTTCCAGGCGATCTCTTCGGGGCAGCCGATCTTCAGACCCTGCCTCCGCTCGAGCGTCTCGATGAAGTGGCTCGCCTCGAGCAGCGATTCATAGGTGCCGGTGTCGAGCCACGCGTGCCCCCGTCCCAGCGTTTCCACGTGAAGCATCCCCTCTACGAGGTAATGGCGATTGACGTCGCTGATCTCCAGTTCCCCACGCGCCGAAGGCTTGAGCGATTTCGCGATGCGCACGACCTGGTTGTCGTAGAAATAGAGCCCCGTCACTGCGTAGTGCGACTTGGGCTTCGCCGGCTTTTCCTCGATGCTGATGGCGCGGCCTCTCACATCGAGCTCGACCACGCCGTAGCGCTGCGGGTCCTGCACCCGGTAGGCGAACACCGTCGCACCCGAGGATTTCTTCGCTGCTTGCCCGAATGTGGGTTGCAAGTCGTGGCCGTAGAAGATATTGTCCCCGAGCACCAACGCGCAGGGCTCGGTGCCGATGAACTTCTCGCCGACGAGGAACGCCTGGGCGATGCCCTTCGGCTCCGGCTGTATCTTGTAGCTGAAGCTCACGCCCCAGGAGGCGCCGCTGCCGAGAAGCCTTTCGAAGCGCGGCGTGTCATCCGGAGTGGAAATGACGAGGATGTCGCGGATATCGGCGAGCATCAGCGTGCTCAAGGGGTAATAGATCATCGGCTTGTCGTAGACGGGCAGGAGCTGTTTGGAAACGACCTGCGTCACTGGGAAGAGGCGCGTGCCGCTGCCTCCGGCGAGGATGATGCCCTTCACGCTTCGCCTCGTTTGGCATAGTTCTTCTCGATCCATTGGCGGTAGGCGCCGCTCGTCACGTGCGCGACCCAATCCGGGTTGTCCAGATACCAGGCGACGGTCTTGCGCAAACCGGAATCGAAGCTCTCCGAGGGTGTCCACTCGAGCTGAATGGCGATCTTCGTCGCGTCCATCGCGTAACGGCGATCGTGTCCCGGACGGTCCTTCACGAAGGAGATCAGCATGGAATGCGGGCTCTTGCGATTGGGCCTCGCTTCGTCGAGCAGCGCGCAGATTGCGTTCACCACCTCGAGATTGGTCTTCTGGTTGTAGCCGCCGACGTTGTAACTCTCGCCGACGCGGCCGCGCTCCAGGACCCGTCGGATCGCCGTGCAATGATCCTGCACGTACAACCAGTCGCGCACGTTGCCGCCCTCGCCGTAGACCGGCAGGGGTTTGTGGGTGATGGCGTTCAGGATCATCAGGGGAATGAGCTTTTCGGGGAACTGGTAAGGGCCGTAGTTGTTCGAGCAGTTGACGGTCAGCGTCGGCAGCCCATAGGTGTGATGGTACGCCCGCACCAAGTGGTCCGCGGCTGCCTTCGAAGCTGCGTAGGGGCTGTTCGGCGCGAAGGGAGTCGATTCCTTGAACGGCGGATCGTGGGGCGCTAGCGAGCCGAATACCTCGTCGGTCGAGACGTGCAGAAATCGGAAATCCTCGCGTCGAGAGGGCGCTTGCTTTTCCAGCCAGCTGCGCACTTCCTCGAGCAAGGTGAAGGTGCCGAGGATATTGGTCTGGACGAAATCACCGGGCCCGTGAATGGAGCGATCGACGTGGCTCTCCGCCGCGAAGTGAACGATGGCGCGCGGGGCGTGCCGTTCGAGGAGGCTCCGCACCAGTTCCCGGTCGCAGATATCCCCGTGGACAAACACGTGCTCCGGGTTGTCCTTGAGCGCGTGCAGATTCGCAGGATTGCCCGCGTAGGTGAGCTTGTCCAGGTTGATCACGGGGCCTGCGCCTTGCGCGAACCAATCCAGGACAAAATTCGAGCCTATGAATCCGGCACCCCCTGTGACCAAAATGGTCATTCCGAGGCGCGCTCCAGCGCCTTCAGTTTCGCGTACTTGTTGAAGCTGTTCATGCAGCCGATCGTGATGTGCACCAGGCCCGGCACGCCGTCGAGGAATCCAAGCCGCCAGAGGTAGAACTTGACGAAGCGCAGCAAGGGTGAGAGCACCAGCTGGCAGGCATTCGCGCGGCGACCCGCGGCGCGCAACGATTCGGCCTGCAGGCTCGTGTAGCGGTTCTGCTTGTCGAGATACTTCTCCAGGGTTTCCGCCGAATCGTGCAGCAGGTCGCCTCGAAGCCTGAGCACGGGCGATCGGGTCACGATCCTTTCGTGCACCGGCTCGCTTCCCCAACGCGCATGCTCGCGGTGAAACAGGCGCACGTTCCAGTCGGGATAGCCTTCGCCGTGCTTGAGCCAGCGTCCCAGAAAGCGATTGCGGCGCGCAACGGCGTAGACGAAGCCGCGCGGTGCTTTCAGCTCCGCGACGATAGCCTCGCGAAGCTCGGGGCTCAGGCATTCGTCGGCGTCAACGCACAATACCCACACGTGGCTGGCAGCGTCGACGGCGTACTGCTTTTGCGCGCCGAACCCGAGCCATTCCTTCCGGACTACGCGCGCGCCGTGGCGAGCGGCGAGCTCGACCGTGCCATCCGTGGAGCCGGAGTCCACCACGACGACCTCGTCGGCGAAGGCGATGCTAGCAAGGCAACGTTCCAGTTGGCCGGCGGCATTGCGTGTGATGATGGTTACGGACAAGGGCATGGGCAAGGAAGAGACGGCAAACCCGTATAATCAGCGGCTTATGCGCGGCATTCTAACCGCCTTTGAGGCCGTCGGGGCGTTCTGATGTGGCGGGCCGGCTATAGCTTGCTCCTTTGGTTCGCTTTTCCCTTCGTGCTCGCGCGCCTGTGGTGGCGTGGGCGACACGAGCCGGCCTATAGGCAGAACATCGCCGAGCGATTCGGCTTCTACGGCAGGACGCCGGCGCGGCCGGTGATCTGGCTGCACGCCGTGTCGGTGGGTGAGACACGTGGCGCGGAGCCTCTGCTGCATGCGCTGCGGTCCCGCCACCCGGGCTGCGATTTGTTGATTACCCAGATGACCGCAACGGGCCGGGAGGCGGCGCAGCAACTGTTCGGTGGCGCTGTGCTCGTTGCGTGGCTCCCTTACGATTACCCCTCGGCCGTCCGGCGGTTCCTACGCAGCTTCCGGCCACGGCTTGGCATCCTGATGGAGACCGAAATCTGGTTTCACCTCGTGGGCGAGTGTCAACGTTCTGGCGTGCCGCTTCTGCTCGCCAATGCCCGAATGTCGGCCAAGTCGGCGCGCGGCTACAGCGCGGTCGCGCCGCTCGTGCGGGCCGCTCTAGGGAGCTTGAGCGCGGTCGCCGCGCAAACCACCGAAGACGCCGAGCGGCTTCGATCCCTCGGCGCGCGCGATGTGGAAGTCACCGGAAACCTCAAGTTTGACGCTGATCCGGACCCCCGGAGCGATTCGCTCGCAGCGCAATTCCGGCACCGGTTTGGCACTCGAGCAGTGCTGCTTGCCGCCAGCACTCGCGAAGGCGAGGAAGAGCTGCTGCTTGACGCCTTGGAGCCCAACGCTCTCGGCGACGCACTTCTGGTCATTGTGCCGCGGCACCCGCAACGGTTCGACTCGGTAGCGCAGCTCCTTGCATCCCGGGGGCTGAAGTTCATCCGGCGCAGCACGAACGCGCCGCTCGATGCCGACTGCGGCATCGTGCTCGGGGACAGCATGGGTGAAATGGCAGCCTACTACCGGGCCTGCGACCTTGCCTTCGTCGGAGGAAGTCTGCTCACTTACGGCGGTCACAACCTGATCGAAGCTTGCGCGGCGGGCGTGCCGGTACTGATCGGGCCCTACACCTACAATTTCGCGCAGGCGGCCGAAAGCGCGGTCGCGGTCGGCGCCGCGGTGCGTGTCAACACCGCCGAAGAAGTGATGCGGGTGGCCCGATCCATACTTCAAGACGCCGGGCTGCGCGAGCGAATGGGAAAAGCTGGAGTCGCTTTCTGTGCGGCGCATCGAGGCGCCACCGAGCGGACGCTCGCGATCTGCGAGCGATTGCTGAGGTGACTGCGGAGGTCAATTCGTCCCCAGCAAGCGGTTCACCTCTTCGACGTCGGCTTCGCCTAGCGTCCCCGAGGCCGACTTCAACCGCAGGCCGTTCAGGATCGTGTCATAGCGCGCCCTCGAAAGATCGCGCAACGTGCTGAAGACCTGTTGCTGGGCGTTCAAGACGTCGATGTTGATGCGCACCCCGACCTCGTAGCCGAGCTTGTTCGAATCGAGCGCGCTGCGGCTGGAAACGAGCGCCGCCTCCAGGGCTTTCACCTGGGCCATCCCATTGGTGACGCCAACGTAGGACTGGCGGGCGGATAACGCGGCGGTACGCCGCGCGCCCTCCAGATCCTGCTGCGCTTTTTCGCGGTTGGCGACCGCTTGCCGCACAAGCGAGCTGACATTGCCTCCCGCATAGAGGGGAATGGCAAGCTGCAAGCTGATCGCGCTGCTGGTCGCGTCCGAGGCGTTGTTGTTGATCGACGTAGAGGTGCTGATGCTCGAAGAACTGCTGCCAGTGCTCCCGACGATGTTCAGGGTGGGCAGATGCCCGGCGCGCGTTCGCTCGATCTCGCGCACGGCAATTTCGAGCGCCGCTTCCTGCGCGCGTACCGGATAGCCTTGGCTGGCGGCGGCGGTGGCCCAGTCTTCCATCGAGTTCGGCTTGGGCGGGTTGAGCTCGATGTTCGGCTTCAGCGGCTCGAGCCTCTCAGGAAACTTGCCCACGATCTGCTGCAAAGTGCGCTTCTTGATTTCGAGATCGCTTTGCGCCGCGATTTCCTGAGAGGTCGCGAGGTCGAAGCGGGCCTGCGCTTCGTGAGTATCGGTGATCGTTGCGGTGCCGACCTCGAAATTGCGCTTCGCCTGTGCGAGCTGCTCGGAGATCGCCACCTTCTGCCCTTGGATGAATGCCAGACTGTCCTGCGAAGCGAGCACGTCGAAATAGGCTTGCGCGACGCGCACGATCAGGTCCTGGGTCGCTTGGCCGAATGTGGCTTCGGCTTGCGCCGCCTTGAACCCGGCCTCCTTGTACGCCTGGATGTTTTGCCAATTGAAAAGAGGCTGCGTGAGCGTCACGGTGAACCCGTTGGAATTGCCCTGCCGCTGGGAGTCCGGCGCCGCACCGCGAAAGGAAATATTGTTGCGGTTATCCTGGGTGAATGCGGTAGCGTTGACGGTGGGCAGGATGGGGGCAAGGCCCTGCGGCAGACTTTCAAGACCCGCGTCGCGCGTCGCGCGCGCGGACGCGTAGGTGGCATCGTTCGCGAGAGCGTCGCGGTAGATCTGCAAAAGATCCGCTGCGCGGGCGGGCACTGACGATAAGGCAACGGCGAGTGACAGGGGGAGACAAGACCGCGGCATGAGCACTGCGACTCAGGCTTACCGTTAAAATTCGAAGCGCGCTGGCTGCAGCGCATTCTTGAGCGGAGCAAGACAGGTCTCGAACAGAGCAGTCGTATGGCATGAGTCTTCGCCAACGCTGGTAATGAGCCGCGCTTCCATGACCGGGGGATCGCCCACGACCGCGAATAGCCGTCCCGTTACCTTGAGCTGCAAGACCAATGTTTGCGGCAAAATCGGCGTGGAGCCGGTGAGCACGATGACGTCGTAAGGCGCATGTGTAAGCCAGCCTTGCGCCGCGTCTCCGAGCTGGACATCGGTGTTCTCCACGCCGCTGCGCCGAAGATTCTCCTCCCCGAACGCCTTCAGCTTCGGATTGATTTCAACGGAGTACACATGGTGCGCCCGGGCGGCGAGAAGCGCGGTGAGATAGCCGCTGCCGGTGCCCACTTCGAGCACGCGTTCGTTTTTCTTCACCGCGAGTTCCTGCAGAATGCGCGCCTCCACCTTGGGCTGCATCATGCGCTCGCCCTCGTCTGCGCCCTCGTACAGGGGAATTTCCATGTCCGAGAAGGCAAACGCCCGGTACTCGGCGGGGACAAACTCCTCGCGGCGCACCACGTATAAGAGGTCGAGCACATCCTGGTCGAGCACCTCCCACGGGCGGATCTGCTGCTCGACCATGTTGAAGCGGGCTTGCTCGACGTTCATGTGGGACTGGGAGTTGCGCGAAAGGCGCCGATTCTAGCATTGATTGCGGCGCGTTCCGGCGCTAGACTTCTGACTATCACTGACGTCAGCGGCGAATGGAGACCGAGGCGCCGTCCCAGCGGCTGCACTTGAAGCGCGCTGAGCGATGAATCAAAATAGCCCTCGACAGCAATAATTTCTGAACGGATGCAATTCTCGATACGCCGCAAGCGTGTTTAACGGTCCGGGGGGGTCTATCCGTTCCATGCATGTATCCCAAGAGCGTTACGGCGACACGCTGGTGCTCACCCCTATCGGGCGAGTCGACAACAGCACGACCGACCGGTTGAAATCCGGGCTCGACGCCTATATAGCCAGCTCCCGAGCAGGGGGAAATCGCCTGGTCTTGGATTTTTCGAAGGTGGACTACATTAGCAGCGTCGGGTTGCGCGTCTTGATGCTGGCGGGCAAGGAAATCCGTGAGCAGGGAGGCTCGATCGTGGTAGCGGCGCTCCAGCCTGTGGTGCGCGAAATCTTCGAGATCAGCCGCTTCAATCTTGTCTTCCAGTGTTTTGGGTCGGTTCGCGAAGCTCTGACCAAGGTTTCGCCGACAGCCCTGGCGGCCTATGACTCCGCCCATGGCACTTGACCGATGGCACTGTGGGTCACGTTCTGGGGAACGCGCGGCTCCATCCCCGTCTCCCTGGACTCCGCGTCGGTCAGGGACAAGCTCGCCCAGGCGATAGTCGCGGCTTCGGGTGAGCGTCTCGACACGCAAGAAAAGGCGCGGGCTTGGGTCGACTCAGAGCTTGATTTCGCCGTCTCGCACACTTTCGGAGGCAATTCCGCCTGCGTGCAGCTCGATGCGGGTGAGGACGAGCATGTATTGTGCGATCTCGGGAGCGGCGTACGCGCCTTCGGAAACCATGTAATCACCCGTGACGGTCCCGCCAAGACCAACGTCTTCCACGTGTTCCAGTCCCACCTTCACTGGGACCACATCATGGGCTTCCCCTTTTTCGCCCCCGCCTACATCCCTGGGAACAGGATTCTGATTTACGGCTGTCACACCAATCTCGAAGAAGCGCTTCGTCGCCAACAGGACCCGCCCTGTTTCCCTGTGCCGTTTGATCGCCTAGGAGCGTCGGTAGAGTTCGTCACACTCCAGCCTGGCCGGAGCTACGAGGTCGCCGGATGGAGCGTGACCGCCAAGCTGCAGAGCCATTCCGGAGATTCCTACGGGTATCGATTCGTCCGTGACGGCCGGATCATCGTCTATTCGACCGACTCCGAGCACAGGCTGGACGTCCCGGATGCGGTCGAAGGCGCCGCAACTTTCTTTGCGGACGCCGACTTGGTGATTTTCGACGCCATGTACTCGCTCGCGGAAGCTGTGTCGGTGAAGGAGGACTGGGGACACTCGAGCAACGTGGTTGGGGTCGAGTTGTGCCAGCTTGCCCATGTGAAACACCTGGTGCTTTTCCACCACGAACCGGCCAACAACGATGAGCGCATCGCCCAGATTTGGCGAGAAACCCTGCGTTACGAAGAAATCTCGCGTACGGGTGAAGCGCTTCGCATCTCGGTCGCCTACGACGGCCTGGAGATCGAGCTCTGAGGAGCAAATCCTTACCGGATGCCAGGGACGTCGGCCCGTACTCCGGATCGGAGTTGGTCGCCCGGGCAAATCCTCTCGGGACGATGTTCAATTCACGCGGGGTTGGTCACGGTGTGGCGCTGCTTGCGCTGCTCCTGGTGCCGATTCTGTGGCAGGACATGCCCATCGTCGGTGCAACGCGCCTTGCGTGGCTCGACGGCTATCAGGAACTGTCTCCGCGCGAGAGGCGCTCGGCGCCTGCAGTCATCGTCGCCATCGACGAGGTGAGTCTGGACCGATTCGGTCAATGGCCATGGCCGCGCACATTGGTCGCACAGCTCATCGATAAACTGGGTGCAGCCCGCCCTGCGGCAATCGGGGTAGACATACTGTTTCCTGAGCCCGACCGCCTTTCCCCCGAATGGCTTGCACCATCGGTGGCCGAAGTCGATCCGCGATTGGCGGCGCGTCTCGCAATGCTGCCGCGCCACGATGCGGTACTGGCCGCGTCGATCAAAGCTGCTCCCGTAGCACTGGGCATTGCAGGGCTAGAGGCCGGCAAGCCTTCCGAGGTTGCCCCGCTGACTCCATCTCTGCAAAGAGGATCCGACGCGCGAGCGGCTCTGCGCCACTATGCTTCTACGCTTCGCAGTCTCCCGGAAATCGACACGGCCGCGAGAGGACACGGACTACTCAGCGCCGATACCGAGGCGGGCGTGGTCCGGCGCGTGCCGCTCGTCGCGCTTGTCGGGGTGACCCCAGTGCTACCTTTGAGCCTAGAGACTCTTCGTTTGGCGAGTGGCGAACCGCTCTTCTTCGTGCAAGGCGGCGTGGCCGGGGTTGAAGCCGTGGGAATCGGCGACTTGGTCGTCCCCACTCAATCTGACGGACGCCTGTGGGTCCACTACACCCCACACGATGCAAGTCGCTTCGTCTCGGCGGCGGATGTGCTCGGCGACAAGGCAGACCCCGCTCAACTCGAGGGCAAGCTCGTGCTCGTCGGCGTCACCGGGCTTGGTCTGATCGATTACCAGTCCACGCCGCTTGGCGAGCGCATGCCCGGGATCGAGATTCATGCGCAGGTCCTTGAGAACGTTTTTGACGGCGCACTGTTGGTGCGCCCGCGCTGGGCAACCTGGGTCGAAGGATTGGCCCTTTTCGTCATGGGGTTGGTGGTCGTGTGTTCCGTGCCTCGACTCTCGCCGGGACGTTCGACGGTCCTGCTCCTTTTATCACTGATAACGCTGGGTGCGGCTGGCTTCGGCGCATACCGGGTGGCGGGGCTGCTGCTCGACGCTTCGGTTCCCGGCGCCGCGATCGCCTTCCTGTTCGCTGCGATGCTTGTCGAGACGCTCGCGGAGGCCAACGCGCAGAAAAAATTGCTGCAGGAGCGCCTGCAACGCGAACGCGAGTCTGCCGCTCGGCTCGCCGGTGAGCTTGACGCGGCGCGACGCATCCAGATCGGTAGTCTCCCGCGGCCCGAGTCGGCGTTCCCTTCAGAACATCGCTTCGAGATTTCTGCAGCCATGGAGCCGGCGCGCGAAGTAGGAGGGGATCTATACGATTTCTTCATGCTCGATGCCGAGCACTTATTCTTTCTCGTAGGCGATGTATCCGGGAAGGGCTTGCCTGCCAGCATCTTCATGGCGGTTAGCAAAGCTCTGTGCAAAAGCGCTGCCCTTCGACGCGGGCGTCGGGTCGATGAATTGCTACATGAGGCCAACGCGGAAATTGCGCGGGAGAATCCCGAGTTCTTGTTCGTAACCGTTTTTGCCGGCGTGCTCGACGTTCTGAGCGGTCGCCTGGAGTATTGCAGCGCCGGACATGAACCGCCTTTCGTTCTGGCTGCCGATGGCGAGATCGCCAGGCTTGAGGAGGGCGGCGGGCCGCCGTTATGCGTGCTCGAAGAATTTTCCTACGTTGCCGCCGAGCACGAGATGAGCCGAGGAGGAATTGTATGTGTTGTATCCGACGGGGTAACCGAAGCAATGAATCCGGCGGGGGAGCTTTACGGTGCCGTCCGGTTGCGCGAGGCACTCGAGCGCGGCCGGAACACTGAAAATCCCGCAGCCCTCGTCAATGCGATCCGTGCGGATATCTCGCAATTTGTCGACGGAGCGGAAGCTGCAGACGACCTGACGCTCCTGGTGCTGCGCTGGAACGGGCCTAGCGCACGTTGATTTCGACTCGCCGATTCCGCGGCTCGGAAACCCCTTCGACTGCGGGGATCAAAGGCTCGCGCCTGCCGCGGCCAGCGGTCAGGATCCGCTCAGCCGGAATACCCATTCCGGCCAGGATCGACTTAACGCGCTCGGCCCGCTGAAGAGAAAGCGCATCATTGGAAGGGTCCGGGCCGACCAGATCGGTATGGCCAATGACGGTAATGTCCGGCGCCTCCCTGCGCGCCATCTCCGCGAGCAAACGCCTGACTTCCTGCTTCGATTCCTCGGTAAATTCGTCGTTGCCACTCTCGAAGTAGAGGATAAAGGAGATCGGGCGCGACGGCTGGGCTGCGAGTGCGCTGCCAAAAACCTCCTTTACCTCGCTCTGGCTTGCAATGCCGCGCTGCATACCGCCTTCGGGCGTCGTCCGGGCGGCGGCGTACGCGGTATTGAGCACAGCCTTACCCTTCTGGCCTTGGACAACGACTGTTCCGACTTTGCCCTCCTTGTCCGGCAAAAGCACGATCAAGTCTTGGCTCGGTGTGGCGCAGCTCCCCAGGACCCATGACGCGATCAGCGCAGCGCAGTGCCGGCGCATGAAGTGCCTTAGGGCCTTAGTCGCTGGAGCGAACGAGGAACTCGGTTCCGCGCACCCCGAGTATCGAAGAAGGAGTCTTCACTTTCATTGCATCGGGAGACTGCTTGGCTATTTTTCCAGACACCACCGAAAGAGTTCCCCTGCGGAGAGAGGATTCGAAAGCACCTTCGTGCGTAGTCGAGTTGAACGCGTATCGCTCGATGGCTAGCACGCTGTTGGGGCCGACTGACAAAAGCGAATTGTCCACGAAGGCGATACCGGCCGATCCGTCCGCCCCGGTCACCACGGTGTCGGTTGCCTGCAGATGCGTTCCTACGCGTGCCGGGATGCGCTGGCCGCTGCGCTCGAGATACACAGAACCCCTGGCGACTCTGAACTGCGCTATATCACTACCCCAGCTTGCGATCGGCACAATGCTGCACGCGCAAACAACGAGAAACCGACGAATGACGATCAAACGAGTCGATTGCATTACAACCCCCCAATAATTGGCCTGCCTTTGCAACTGCGGAGGTGGCCAGCGCCTGCGAGGCCGCTTTGTTCCTATCTATAATAGCTTAAACAGCCTTTTCCCGGCTCATCCCGTCGATGGCTAACGCCCCGCTTGCCCGGTTCCCGGCCAGGATGGACTCCATGGTCGAAATCCGAACCTTTGTTGAGGACGCGTGTACCACCGCCGGGATAGGCCGGGAAGACTGCCTGAAGGTCCTCCTTATCGTCGAGGAACTATTCACGAATACGGTCACCCACGGCTATTGCGAAGAGAGCGAATCCCCGGTGTGGATCGCATTTGATCCCCGTGACACGGGATTTATTTTGCGCTATGAGGACGCGGCCCCGCCGCACAATCCGTTCGGCGAATTTCGCCCCATGGATACGGGCGTCCTCGTTGCTCAGCAACCGGTGGGCGGTCTCGGCTTGAAATTGATCAGGTCGCTCGCGAGGGACGCGAGCTACAGCCGAGAAGGCGAGCGCAACTGTATCCGGCTTACGTTCGCCACAAGTCCGAGCGATTGACTGCGCTTGCCAACCCCTCGGGCTTGGAGTAACTTTGCCCGAGCAACGTAGGGGTCCTGACCGAGAAAATTCTGCCTGGCCGGGTGAGAGTAAACCCTTCGAACCTGATGCGGATAATGCCGCCGCAGGGAAGCGTTGAATGGTCCATCTCTTCGCTCCCCTTCGGTTCTTGCACGAGGAGCGCCATGAACGCCAATCCGAAGTTCCTAGCCCGGACCGCGCGCGTCGATGATGCGGCGGTCAAACCCATGCCGAACTCGCGAAAAGTTTACGTCGAAGGCTCGCGCAGCGACCTGCTTGTACCGATGCGCGAGATCGTTCAGTCCGACACGCCGGCTTCGTTCGGCGCGGAGAAAAATCCTCCGATTTTAGTCTATGACACCTCCGGCCCCTACACGGATCCGCGGGCCAAGATCGACATTCGCGCTGGCCTAGCACCGGTGCGCGCGCAGTGGATCGAAGAGCGCGCCGATACGGAAGAATTGCCCGGCCCGACTTCGAGGTACGGCCTCGAGCGCCTCGTTGATCCAAAGCTTGGGGAAATGCGCTTTAGCCTGAAAAGGAAGCCGCGCCGGGCGAAGTCGGGTCGCAACGTGACCCAGATGCACTATGCGAAAAGGGGCATCGTCACCCCGGAAATGGAATATATCGCGGTCCGGGAGAACCAGCGATGCGACGCGCTCCCGGAATCGATCACCCGACAGCACCGAGGCGAGTCGTTCGGGGCGTCACTGCAGAAATTCATCACTCCGGAATTCGTGCGCGATGAAGTGGCTCGCGGCCGCGCCATCATTCCGGCGAACATCAATCATCCAGAAACCGAACCGATGATCATCGGCCGTAATTTCCTGGTGAAGATTAACGCCAACATCGGCAACTCGGCCATCAGTTCCGGCATCGCCGAGGAAGTCGAGAAAATGACCTGGGCGATACGCTGGGGCGGCGACACGGTCATGGATCTCTCCACGGGCAAGCACATTCACGAAACGCGCGAATGGATCATCCGCAACGCTCCGGTGCCGATAGGCACGGTGCCGATCTACCAGGCGCTGGAAAAGGTGGACGGAAAGGCCGAAGAGCTGACCTGGGAAATTTTTCGGGATACGCTGATAGAGCAAGCCGAGCAGGGCGTGGACTACTTCACCATTCACGCAGGCGTGCGGCTGCCATTCATTCCGATGACCGCGAAGCGCATGACTGGGATCGTCTCGCGCGGTGGCTCGATCATGGCGAAGTGGTGCCTAGCGCACCACGAGGAGAGTTTTCTCTATACGCATTTTGAAGACATCTGCGAGATCATGGCTGCGTACGACGTATCGTTCTCGCTTGGCGACGGCCTGCGTCCCGGCTCGATCTACGATGCGAACGACGACGCGCAGATCGCGGAACTCAGGACGCTCGGCGAATTGACTGATACCGCCTGGAAGCATGATTGCCAAGCGATGATCGAGGGCCCGGGGCACGTGCCCATGCAGCTCATCCGCGAGAACATGGACCTGCAGCTCAAATACTGCAAGGAAGCGCCGTTCTATACGCTGGGACCGCTCACCACCGACATCGCCCCCGGCTACGACCACATCACTAGCGCGATCGGCGCGGCGATGATCGGTTGGTATGGTACGGCCATGCTGTGTTACGTGACGCCCAAGGAGCACCTCGGACTGCCGGACAAGGACGACGTCAAGGACGGTATCATGGCGTACAAGATCGCGGCGCATGCCGCCGACCTCGCCAAGGGGCATCCCGGCGCGCAGATCCGAGACAACGCACTTTCGAAGGCGCGTTTCGAATTCCGCTGGGAGGACCAGTTCAATCTCGGGCTCGACCCGGACAAGGCAAAGCAGTTCCACGACGAGACCTTGCCCCAGGAAGGAGCGAAGCTCGCGCATTTCTGCTCGATGTGCGGGCCTCATTTCTGCTCGATGAAGATCACTCAAGATGTACGCGAGTACGCGGAGAAACACGGTCTTTCAGAGCGGGATGCATTGAAGAAGGGCATGGAGGAGAAGGCGGTGGAGTTCGTCAGAAAAGGCGCGGCGGTCTATCAAAAGGCCTGACTGAGATATCGTCACGAGACAGGCTCATCACACTTCTGACGGTTTCCGTTAGAATTTCGAGGCGGCAGTTCCTGCCGCCTTTTATTTTCTGGAGACGCCGTGGAATTCGCGCTACTCGCAAAGGCTTTCGTCCTCGGCGTCGTGGAAGGGCTGACCGAGTTTCTGCCGATCTCGTCAACCGGACACCTGATTCTCGTCGGCGAGCTGCTTGGCTTCACCGATGAGAAGGCGAAGGTATTCGAGATCGTGATCCAGACCGGCGCGATGTTCGCGGTCGTCTGGGAATACCGTGCGCGATTCGGGCGTGTATTGGCGGGCCTTATCACCGATCGCGCGGCGCAGCGTTTCGCGCTCAATCTCCTAGTCGCTTTCACTCCTGCAGCGGTGTTAGGCCTCGCGTTCGGCAAGCTGATCAAGACCTATCTTTTCCACGCCGTGCCCGTTGCGCTCGCGTTCATCGCCGGAGCGTTCATCATTCTTTGGGTGGAAAGACGTCGACGCGCCGCCGTGATTCAAAACGTGGACGAAATGACCTGGAAAGACGCGTTGAAAGTCGGCATTGCGCAGGCGTTCGCGCTGATCCCCGGTACTTCGCGTTCGGGAGCGACCATCATCGGCGGGATGTTGTTCGGACTTTCGCGGCGCACCGCGACGGAGTTTTCCTTTTTCCTGGCCGTGCCGACGCTCGTGGCAGCCGGCGCATACGATTTCTGGAAGAACCGCGCGCTCTTCGCTTCGGGCGATGTGGGGATGTTCGCGGTCGGCTCGATCGCGGCGTTCGTGTCCGCTTTCCTTTGCGTACGTTGGCTGCTGCGCTACATCGCCGCGCACGACTTCACGCCGTTCGCATGGTACCGGATCGCTTTCGGCGCAGCGGTACTCGTTACGGCCTACACGGGAATCGTCAATTGGTCGGCGGGATAGAGGCGATCGGGCCCTCCTTTAGGTCAGCCTTGGATCCAGGGTAAGCCCGCGAATCGCCAACCGCCGACCGTACCGCGATGGCCCTGCGGATCCTTCTCGCCTTCGAATCCCTCGAGCACGTTGTAGGAGTTGGGATAGCCGGCTTGCGTTGCCGCTACGGCGGCGTGGTGCGAGCGCGCCCCGGAGCGGCACAAGAATATTACCGGTGCTTCCCTTTTCGCGACCCGCGCCTGGAGCTGCTCAACGAACCGCGGATTGCGCTCGCCACTCGGGTAGGTGTTCCATTCGATCAATACCGACTCAGGAATATGACCGACATAGTCCCACTCGGCCTGGGTGCGCACGTCGACCAATCTTGCTTCCGGGACATTTTGAATCACCGCGTGGGCTTCACGCGGCAGCAATGCTCCGGCGTAAGGTAGGTTCATCGCCTTAGCTCGCTCTTGGGCCTGGGCGAGGATGCCCTCAACGGAATCTTTCTTCATGATGGAATTCAGCGGTAACGGGATATGCATAGTTTAGCTCCAGGCGAAGCCGTCGGAGTTGATTCGCACTGACGCGGTGCGCATAATGGCTGCTTTGCGCCGGTTTGGTGCGCCAGCCCCTAAAATCGCGTCGAGTGCTCGCTTTTGACACAATGGCCTGCCTTTTTTGCGCCGGATGGCATGGAATCTGCAGAGATTCCCTCGATCTAGCGCTTGTTTCCCTTCCTAACTCACCAACAATCCGAACCCTGAGGAGATCCTGCAATGGCAATGTCTGCCAATGACGTCATGAAATTGATCAAGGACAAGGAGGTCAAGTTCGTGGACCTGCGCTTCACCGACACCCGCGGCAAGGAGCAACACGTCTCCGTGCCGGTCAAGGCGTTCACCATGGACAAGTTCGAGAGCGGACATTTCTTCGACGGTTCCTCGATCGCGGGGTGGAAGAGCATCGAGGCCTCGGACATGCTGTTGATGCCCGATCCAGACAGTGCGCGAATGGACCCTTTTACGGATGAGCCGGTGCTCAACATCACCTGCGATTGCGTCGAACCCACCGATGGAAAAGGCTACGACCGCGACCCGCGCACCATCGCTAAACGCGCCGAGGCCTACCTGAAATCGAGCGGTTTGGGCGACACCGCGTATTTCGGTCCCGAGCCCGAATTCTTCATTTTCGACTCGGTGACCTGGAATGTGGACATGTCCGGTTGTTTCTGCAAGATCAAATCCGAGGAAGCGCCGTGGTCCTCCGGGGAGGAGTACGAGGGCGGCAACATGGGTCACCGTGCCCCGATAAAAGGCGGCTATTTTCCAGTGCCGCCGACGGACACGCTGCAGGATATTAGGAACGCCATGGTGCTCGCAATGGAGCAGCAGGGCGTTGAGTGCGAAGTGCATCATCACGAAGTGGGTGCGATGGGCCAGAACGAAATCGGTACTAAGTTCAACAGCCTGGTGAAACGCGCCGACTGGATGCAGATTCTGAAATACACGGTCTGGAACGTTGCCCATTCCTATGGGAAAACCGCGACCTTCATGCCCAAGCCCGTCGTAGGCGATAACGGCTCGGGGATGCACGTCCATCAGTCGGTGTGGAAAGAGGGCAAGAACTTGTTTCAGGGTGACGGCTACTCGGGGCTGTCCGACTTCGCCCTGTACTACATCGGCGGCATCATCAAGCACGCAAAAGCCTTGAACGCGATTACCAATCCGGGTACCAATTCGTACAAGCGCCTGGTGCCGGGGTTCGAGGCACCGATCAACCTCGCTTACTCGTCGCGCAACCGTTCCGCCGCCTGCCGCATCCCGCTCGTCACCAACCCCAAGGCGCGCCGGGTAGAAGTGCGCTTTCCGGACCCGACGACCAATTCTTATCTCGCTTTTGCGGCGATGCTGATGGCCGGACTGGACGGAGTGCAGAACAAGATTCACCCTGGCGACCCGATCGACAAAAACATGTACGACTTGCCGCCGGCCCAGGCAAAAAAGGTCCAGCAGGTGTGCTCGTCACTCGAAATGGCCCTGGAATGCCTCAACAAGGACCGCGACTTTCTGACCAGGGGCGGGGTGTTCTCCGACGACATGCTTGACGCCTACTGTTCCCTGAAGCATGAGGAGCTCACGCGCTTTCGCATGACGACCCACCCGGTCGAGTTCGACATGTACTACAGCTCGTAAAAGGCGCAAACCCAAGGGCCCCATGGGGCCGGGCCGGGATTCCAATCCAAATAAGGGGAGGACGGAGTACCCGAAGTCGGGTGTTTCGTCCTTTTTTCATTTGAAATCAGGGTTGTTTTGGCCTACACTTAAAGCTCCCACTAGGGTCCGGGGGGGTGATGGCACTGAACAAGCGATTGATCGGCTGGGTTTTTCTCGCGTTGGTGACGCCCTGGGGCCGCGCTCAGAGCGAAGTGTACAAGTGCCCCGATGCGAGCGGGCGTCCGACTTACACCAATGTCAAACGCGACACGGTGGGCAAGAACTGCACATTGGTGAGCAAGGAAGTGTCCGTCGTTCCTGCCCAGGTCCCCACGCGCGCGGTGCAATCTTCAGCCGTAACGGACCCTGCTTGGGCGCGCAACGAGAACCGCCGCAGGATTCTCGAGTCAGAGCTTCAAAACGAGCAGCAACTACTCGCCGATGCCCGGCAGAAGCTGACCGAGCAGGAAGGAACTCGCGACGGCGACGAGCGCAACTACGCTCGCGTGCTCGAGCGACTGAAGCCGTACCAGGAAGCGGTCAGCCAGCACACAAAGAACATCGAGCAGCTTCGCAGCGAGCTCGGACGCCTCAAATAGGAGCGACTCGCGCCGCTCTTACGAATCGGGTGACCTGGCCCGGGCGGGGTCCTGCTTTTTTGGCGCTGCACGGCGCACGCGCGTGGCGCCATGGCCGCCCCGTTCCCAGAAACGGGTCGCACCCATGAGTCCGGCAGTCTCGCCGGGCTTGGACTGGCTCGCCACCGCCGTGGTCCTTTTGGATCGGGCCCTTCATGTAAGGTACCTGAACCCTGCGGCGGAAACCTTGTTCGCGGCTAGCCGTAAGAGCGTCCTCGACCAAGCTTTTCCAGGACTTTTTGCAGAGTCGGGTTCCCTAGCGGCTCTGTTGCATCAAGCGATTCGCGAAGAGCGCGGCTTTGCTGATCAGGACTTGATCCTCGTTCCAACGGGCCAGGAACCCCTGCATCTTGACTGCATTGTTACGCCGGTCGAGCTGCCGCAAGCCGCGCTGCTGCTCGAGCTGCGGCCGATAGACCAGAGGCTACGCATCGAACGAGAAGAGCAGCGCATGACGCAGCACCGGGCAAATCGCGAGCTGATCCGCAACCTGGCTCACGAAATCAAGAATCCGCTGGGAGGTTTGCGCGGGTCTGCTCAACTCCTCGAACGCGAGCTCGACCGGCCGAGCCTGCGCGAATACACCCGGGTGATCATCAAGGAGGCCGACCGTCTGCAGGCCCTCATGGACCGGCTTCTTACACCGCATCGTCCTCCGAATCAGGTGCCGATGAACATCCATGAAGTATGCGAACGAGTGCGCAGCCTCATTCTTGCGGAGTTTCCCGAAGGCATACGCGTAACACGCGATTACGACGTCGGTCTACCTGAGTTTCGCGGGGATCCTGAGCAACTCATCCAAGCTGTGCTCAACATCGCGCGGAACGCCGCGCAGGCGATACTGGGAGCCGGTGCCGCGGCGGGGCTCCAAAACCCGGGCGAAATCGTCCTGCGCACCCGAGTTGCCCGCCAAGTGACGCTCGCCCGGCGCTTTCACAGGCTGGCATTAGAATTGCAAGTGGTAGACAACGGGCCGGGCGTTCCAGCGGAAATCCGCGACCAGATTTTCTATCCGCTGGTATCCGGCCGTGAAGGTGGAACCGGGCTCGGCTTGACGCTCGCGCAGACTTTCGTGCAGCAGCACCACGGGGTGGTGGAATGCGACAGTCAGCCGGGAAGAACCAGCTTCCGCATCGTGCTACCGCTTCGCTGAAAGACGATGATGAGACCTGTCTGGGTCATCGATGACGACCGCTCCATCCGTTGGGTGTTCGAGAAGGCCCTTGCACGCGAAGGCATTCCCTTCAAAACCTTTGCTCAGGCGACTGAGGCGATGGAGGCGCTCGAGGCGGCCGGCGCTCCGCAGGTGCTCGTTTCGGATATCCGCATGCCCGGCACCTCGGGCTTGGAGCTGCTGCAAACTCTAAAGCAGCGTTTCCCCGATCTTCCGGTCATCGTCATGACGGCGTACTCCGATTTGGAGTCGGCGGTGGCCGCGTTCCAGGGGGGCGCGTTCGAATATCTGCCAAAGCCTTTCGATGTTGACCAGGCGGTCGAGCTCATACGCCGGGCACTGGGCGAGAGCGCGCGGGAGGGCGAAGCCGCGGAGTCGTTGCCCGAGACACCGGACATCCTCGGGCAGGCGCAGTCGATGCAGGAGGTATTCCGCGCAGTCGGGCGCTTGTCGCAATCGAGCGCCACGGTCCTGATCACTGGCGAGTCCGGAACGGGGAAGGAACTCGTGGCGCGGGCGTTGCATCGCCATAGCCCGCGCGCAGACAAGCCATTCATCGCAATAAACACTGCGGCAATGCCAAAGGACCTTCTGGAATCGGAGCTGTTCGGACACGAGCGCGGTGCCTTCACGGGAGCACAGGCATTGCGGCGGGGTCGCTTCGAGCAGGCCGAAGGCGGCACCTTGTTCCTGGATGAGATCGGCGACATGCCGGCCGAGCTGCAAACACGCTTGCTGCGCGTATTGTCTGACGGAACTTTCTATCGGGTTGGCGGCCATCAGCCGATTCGCGCGAGTGTCCGCGTCATCGCAGCGACGAATCAAGACCTCGAAGCGCGGGTTCGCGAAGGCCTGTTCCGCGAGGATCTATATCACCGGCTGAACGTAATCCGGCTACGCCTTCCCTCGCTGCGCGAACGCCGCGAAGACATTCCGCTGCTTGCGCGACACTTCCTGGCAAAATCGGCTCGGGAGCTCGGCGTGGAGCCCAAGCGTCTGTCGGATTCGGCGATGGCCCGCCTCTCAGCCCAGAATCTCGCCGGAAACGTCCGTCAGCTCGAAAATGTGTGCCACTGGCTCACCGTGATGTCACCCACGCAGATCATCGAAGTCGGCGATTTTCCGCAGGATCTCCGCGAGGATGCCGCAACGCCCTCGGGCGAGTGGCTCGCGGCGCTCGCACGCGAAGCGGATCGCAGACTGGTAAACGGGGAAACGAACATCATGGAGGAACTCTCGAAGAGCTTCGAAAAAACGCTGATCGCGAAGGCCCTCGCGCATACGGGCGGCCGACGCATCGAGGCGGCGGGCCGGCTCGGCATCGGTCGCAATACGATCACCCGCAAGATCGATGAGCTGGGTATCGGAGATGGGACGCTGACCGACGCGGAATAGTCGAAGATACCGTTCGGCGAGCCATTTTGAAGACGTGAATCATGAGGCTAGAATGGTTCGGCGCAGTACTTTGGGGAACACGGCGACGTGGCATCTTCGCTTGACTCTCTAACGCCAACTCTTCCGGCAGGGGTTGAAATCCGTGCGCCCGCCCTGTCCGGGGCGGAACGGGTTCTGACACCAGCGGCCTTGAGCTTCGTCGCCAAGCTGCATCGCGCCTTCGAATCGCGCCGCCAGGACCTGCTTGCACGGCGCGCGGCGCGCCAGGGGCAATTTGACGCCGGCGAATTCCCCGATTTCATTCCGGAAACCGCGCCGCTTCGCGCCAAGGAATGGACGATCGCACCGCAGCCGAAAGACTTACTGGACCGTCGCGTCGAGATCACGGGGCCGACCGATCGCAAAATGGTGATCAACGCGCTCAACTCGGGTGCCTCCACTTTCATGGCGGACTTCGAGGACGCCAACTGCCCGACCTGGGCCAACATGATCGAAGGCCAGGCAAACCTGTACGATGCCGTGCGCGGGAGCATCAGTTTCGTACAAGAGGGAAAGTCGTACCGCTTGAAGAACAGGGTAGCAGTTCTGATTCCGCGCCCGCGCGGCTGGCATCTGGACGAAAAACATCTCCTCGTGGACGGAAAACCTGTTTCGGGAGCCCTATTCGACTTTGCGCTGTATTTCTTTCACAACGCCAAAGAGCTGCTTTCACGCGGCGCGGGGCCGTATTTCTACCTTCCGAAGATGGAGTCGCACCTCGAGGCCCGGCTTTGGAACGACATTTTCAAGCTCGCCCAGAGAGAATTAGGCGTGCCGCAGGAATCGATCAAGGCCACCGCGCTGATCGAGACAGTAGTTGCCGCGTTCGAAATGGACGAGATCCTGTGGGAGTTGCGCGAGCACTCCGCCGGTCTCAACATCGGTCGATGGGACTATATCTTTTCCTGTATCAAGAAGTTCCGCGCGAACCGCGGGTTTTGCCTCGCCGACCGCGCGCAGGTAACGATGACCGCGCCGTTCATGCGGGCCTACGCGCTGCTCCTCGTGAAGACGTGCCATCGCCGCGGCGCCCCGGCGATGGGCGGAATGGCCGCGCAGATCCCGATCAAGAATGATCCCGCGGCCAACGAAGCTGCGCTCGAGAAGGTTCGCGCCGACAAGCTGCGTGAAGTGACCGATGGCTGCGATGGAACTTGGGTTGCACATCCGGGGCTGGTGCCGATCGCTAGAGCTGTATTCGATGAGCACATGCCCCAACCCAACCAGTACGAGAAGCAACGGCCGGATGTAATCGTCGCCGCTAGGGACCTGCTCGACTTCCGGCCGGAAGGACCGATCACCGAAGCCGGTCTGCGTAACAATATCTCAGTCGGTATCCAGTACTTGGGGGCTTGGCTTGCGGGTAACGGTTGCGTACCCGTATTCAATCTGATGGAGGATGCAGCCACCGCAGAAATCTCGCGCTCCCAGATCTGGCAGTGGATGCGTTCGTCCAAAGGGAAACTGGACGACGGCCGCAAAGTCACCCGAGAGCTGTTCGGAAGGTTACTCGCCGAAGAATTGCCTAAAGTGAAGACCTACCTCGGTGACGAAGCATGGAATGCGGGCAAGTACGAGGAAGGCGCGAAGCTCTTCGACCGCATCACGACTGACGATCGCTATGTCGAGTTTCTTACCTTGCCGGCTTACGACTACGTCGACTGACTTATCGCTGCGGCAATCCGCTCGTGTGTCAGCGGGAGATCGCGCATGCGCAAACCGAGCGCATGCGCCACCGCATTGGCGATTGCCGCCGCCGTTGGGCCTTGCGCGGCTTCGCCCGCGCCGACGGCGGGCAGCTCGGGTCGGTCGATTAACTCGACTTCTACGACCGGTGCCTCGCTGAATTTCAGGATGGGGTAATCCTCCCAGCCGAGGCTCGCGATGCCACGTGCACCTAGCTTCACCTGTTCCTTGAGCGTCCAGCTGGTCGACTGAATTGCGCCACCCTCGATCTGATTGATCACGCCGTCTGGGTTGATAACGAGCCCGACGTCGACAGCGAGGATCAACCGCTCGACGCGCACATCATGGCCGACCTCTACCTCGGCCACTGCAGCGCAATAAGCGCCCAGGTTCTTGTACCTCGCGAATCCGATACCGTGGCCGCGGCCTTCGGCGGGTTTCCAGCGGTCCCATTCGGCGCGCCACGCAGCTGCTTCTATGACGGCGCGACCACGCGGATCCTTAAGGTGCCGCAGGCGGAAAGCAATCGGGTCAATCCCTGCAGTCTGAGCGAGTTCGTCCATGAAGGATTCGATCGCAAACACGTTGGCGTACGCACCCAGCGAACGCAGCGCCGAGGTCCGCACCGGCATTTCGCGTACGTAGTGGTTGACGACGCGCTGGCTCGGAAAATCGTATATCGGAATTGCGTTGCGGTCCGCTGCGCCTGCGGGGAGCGGCATGTTGATCGCCGAGGGCCGCTTATGCGGCCTCGCCAGGTGCCAGGCTGCCAGGAGCGCCGGATCGTCCGCTCGGCCGGGCCTGCTGCTGTGACCATTGCTCCAAAGTTCGTGCTCCCAATCGACGATACCGCCGTGGGCGTCGAGTGCCGCACGCAAGCTCAGGGCCATGGCCGGGCCGCAGGGAGCCCACGCGAATTCGTCGTCTCGCATCCACTGCACCTGGACCGGACGACCGCGTGCCGCTCGCGCGAGCAGGGCCGCGTCAAGCGCGGCGTCGTCGGCGCCGTTGTGACCGTAGCAACCCGCGCCTTCGGCGTGCCGCACGACGATCGCGTCCTCGCGCATCCCCAGAGCCAGCGCAAGGTCTCGGCGCAGATTGAAAATTCCCTGGCTGTGGGTCCACACCGCGAGTTTGCCGTCATCGATCTGGGCGATAGCGCAGGACGGACCGATTGAGGCGTGCGATAGGAAGGGTTTCGTATAGGACGCTTCGAGCGCCCTCGTTGCGCGGGATCTCGCGTCGGCGTTTTCCTTCTCGCTGATGACGCGGTGCTCGGCCGCGTGCTCTTTGAGCCATGTATGCACGTCCCGGGGCGGCGGGTCGGCCTCTCGCCAGGACGCTGCCAGCCGAAGGGCGCGTTGAGCCGAGATCGCCACATCCTCGCGCTCGGCAAGGACGCCGACAAAGCCGCCGTCGCGCACGATCGCAGCGAGCCCCGGCATCGATTTGACCTTGCTGTCATCGAGTGAGATGAGCCCCGCGAAATTGTGCGGCGGACGGACTACGCGGCCGTAGAGCATCCCCGGCAACGCCATGTCCTGGATGAAACGGGGGCGACCGGCAATCTTGTCTGGAAGGTCACGCCGCGGCGCCGGCTTGCCGACCACGCGGTAATCGCGCGGCGATCTCAATGCCGCTGTCTCTTCGACGTCGCGGTCAAACAATGCATCGTCCGCGCATTCCCAGAAGCTCGTGCTCCGGCCGGCAGCGTGAACAGAACCGTCCTCCACCCGCAAGTCGCCACCCGACACGCCGAGGCGCGCCGTTGCGCGCTCGAGGAGCAACGTGCGGGCCTGCGCGCAGGCTCGGCGTAGTGCGACACCGGAATCCTGGATCGAGAGGCTGCCCGAAGTGACGCCCTCGTCGGGGCTCAATGCAGTATCGGCAGGGACCATGCGGATGCGCTCGACTGCAATTCCGAGCTCCTCCGCCGCGATCTGCGCAAGGGCAGTCAGGATACCCTGGCCGATTTCGACTTTACCGCTGTAGATCGAAACCGTGCCGTCGCGGTGGACATGCAGCCACTGCGAAAGTCTCGGGTTTTTCTCGAGGCTTGCGGGCCGCTTGAGTCGGGTTTCGGCAACGGTGTTCAAGGCGCTATTCCCGAGCCGCGCGCAGCACTGCGCGCACCATTCGGTTATGCGATCCGCAGCGGCACAAGTTGCGGTCGAGCGCCTCGCGAACTTCGCGCTCCGTCGGTCTGAGATTTTTCGCCAGGAGCGCCGCGGCACTGATCAGGATGCCGCTCGTGCAATACCCGCATTGGGCTGCCTGCTCGGCGAGAAAGGCGTTGTGCAGAGGATGCAACTCGCGGCCTTTGCTCAAGCCTTCAACGGTGGTAATTATTTTGCCCGCGACGGACCACAGAGGAGTGTCGCATGCGGGGGCCGGATGGCCGTCGATCAGGACGAAGCATGCGCCGCACTGGCCGTTGCCGCAGCCGAAGCGCGTACCTTTCAGCCCGAGGTCGTTGCGGAGTGCGTAGAGAAGCGGCGTATCCGGACTCGCCTCGAGCTCGGATTCGTTACCATTGACGGTGAGCCGGAAGTGCTCGGCCACGGGTTTCCCGGGTTCCTCGGCAACTGCGTACTTTGGCGCGCGTGCGCTAGTCGACCTTCGCTCCAGAGAATTTCACGACCTTCGCCCACTTCTGGATGTCCCGCTCCAAGAATTTCCCGAACTCCGTGGGCGTCATGCGCATCGGGACTGCGCCTTGCTTGGCCCAGGCTTCCTTCACGTCTGGCAAGTTGGCGATTTTCTGGATCTCGGAATTCAGACTGTCGACGATCGGTTTCGGGGTCGCAGTTGGCGCCATCATCCCCAGCCAGATCACCGCGTCGTAACCCGGCAAGCCGGCTTCGTCCAGAGTCGGCACGCCCGGCGTGATGGAGGAGCGAATCTTTCCGGAGGTGGCGATGGCGCGAACCTTGCCCGACTGCGCGAGCGACGCCATGGTCGTAATCGCGTCGAACATCATCTGCACGTCGCCCGCGAGGACGCTGGTACGCGCTTCGGCGCTTCCCTTATGCGGCACGTGTACCACGTCGATTCCGGCCATCGCCTTGAACAGCTCGCCCGCCATGTGATAGGGCGTGCCCGGCCCGGAGGACGCGTAATTGAGAGCTCCCGGCCTCGATTCGGCGAGCGCGATGAGCTCCTTCAGGTTGTTCGCCGGTACCGAGGGGTGAACGACGAGAAGGAGGTCGGAATAGTTGATCGGCGAGATCGGCGCAAGGTCCCGCATCAGGCTGTAGGGCTTCTTCGTGAACAGCGATTCGTTTACCGTGTGTGTGTTCGACATCATGAGGAGCGTGTATCCGTCGGGGGCGGATTTCGCCACCGCGTCGGTGCCGATGATCGCGCCGGCGCCAGGCCGGTTCTCGATTACAAAGGGTTGTCCAAGAGTCTTCTGAACACGGTCGCCGATAAAGCGCGCATAGATGTCCGCCGGCCCACCCGCGGAATAGGGAACGACGATCCTCACCGGTTTCGTCGGGTAGACGGTCTGCGCCAGCACGCCGGTCGCGACGCAAGCCGTCGCAACCGAACCGGCGATTTGACGCAGCGACTTGTTGAAAGCCATGGTTCCTTTCCTCCTGACTCAGATGCCGCGATTTAAGCGAATTTGACTCGCTGCCCGGGAAGAGCCTGCGCCCCCGATCTATCGGGCGCTGGCATCGCCCGCGGGCTGCGCACCAGCGCTCGCGCCCTGCTGAGGCTGCGCCGACGACGCGGGATTCATCTTTCGCAGCGCTTCGATCGGCGCAGGCGGCACAGAAGACGGATAGCCCGCCGAGTCGAGCAGCCCGTTGAGGAGGCCTTCATGAAATCCGGTTTGCACTTGCGTGCCGACGACCAGCAACGGCAGGTCGTTCTTGCCGGACAGCCTCTTCACCTCATCGGCGTCCTTCTGAGTGACAACGCTCGCTTCCGTGAAGGGTACCGCGCGCTTGACGAGCAATGCGCGAGCCTGGTCGCAGGGGGAGCCGCAATTCGGGAGGGTGTACAGAGTTACGGGAAAGTTCTTCGCCGCTACCTGGGTCGCGTAAGGCAGATTGGAGACATCGGCTCCGCCACCGCGAAAACTCTTTCGTTGTACGTTTCTCGCGTTCGGTGGCGGGGGTGTTTGCGTGTAGTGGACCCTACCGTCCTGATCGACCCAGCGATAAGCCTGCCCGAAGGCGTCGGCGCAGAGAGCCGAGAGGATCGCTGCAGCAACGAGCAGTATGCGCATGCGGTAAAGCTCCTCAAGGCGCGATCATACCATTGTGACGCAGCAGGGCATCGATTCTCGGCTCCCGGCCTCGAAAAGCCGTGAACGATTCGAGCGCAGGTCGGCTGCCGCCGACGGCGAGAATCTCCTCGCGGAATCGCGTCCCAGTGCGGGAGTCGAGCACGCCGTTTTGTTCGAACAGGCTGTATGCGTCGGCCGAAAGCACCTCGGCCCACTTGTAGCTGTAGTAACCGGCTGCGTAAGCTCCCGAAAAGACATGCGAGAAGTTGTTGAGGAAGCGGTTGTACTCCGGCGGGATCGCCACGGCGACTTTCGCCCTGATTTCGCGCAGCAGCTGCAGCGGCGTCTTCGCTCCCGCTGGGTCGTAATCATGGTGTAAATGCATATCGACCAGCGCGAACTCGATCTGCCGCACAGTCTGCATGCCGCTTTGGAAATTCTTCGCTGCCAGCATCTTGTCGAACAAGCTGCGCGGTAAAGCCTCTCGACTTTCGACATGAGCAGTCATGCGGGCGAGAACGCTCCATTCCCAGCAGAAGTTCTCCATGAACTGGGAAGGCAGCTCGACGGCATCCCACTCGACACCGCGTATTCCGGACACGCCCAGATCGTCGACTCGCGAGAGCAGATGGTGCAAGCCATGACCGAATTCGTGGAACAAGGTCATGACTTCGTCGTGCGTGAATAGCACGGGCTTGGTCCCGACCGGTGCTGGAAAATTGCAGATGAGATGGGCAACCGGAGTCCGGAAGCCGCCGGGGATCCGCTGCCGCGTGATCACCTCGTCCATCCACGCCCCGGCGCGCTTGGTCTCACGCGAGTACAGATCCAGATAAAACTGACCGATGAGGCTTTCGTCCGAGTCGGCGATCCGGAAAAAACGCACGTCCGGATGCCAGGTCTCGGCCACATCGGGGAAAATGCGAATGCCATAGAGGGTTTCGACAAGCCGGAACATGCCTTCCAGGACCTGCGGTTCCGGGAAATATCGCTTCACTTCTTGATCGGAAAACGCGTAGCGTTTTGCGCGCAGTTTTTCCGATGCAAACGCGATATCCCAAGCCTGCAGCTCCTGGATTCCGAGCTCCGTGCGTGCGAACTCCTCCAGCTCAGCGTAATCCCTGCGTGCTTGAGGCAGCGCTCTCGAGGCGAGGTCATTGAGGAAGTCGAGCGCAGCCTCGGGTGACTCGGCCATTTTCGGGACGAGCGAAAATTCCGCGAAACTCTCATAACCGAGCAGTCGCGCCTTCTCTTGTCGCAGGCGAAGCTCGCGAACGATGATCGAGGTGTTGTCGAGTTCCGCATCTCCGAGTTCGCTCGCCCGTGTGACGTGCGCGCGGTACAGATTTTCCCGCAGGCCGCGATTCTCGGCGTATTGCATCAGAGGTCCGTACGACGGCGCTTGCAAGGTGAACTTCCACCCCTCCTGGCCACCCCGACGCGCGGCCTGTTTGGCGGCTTCGAGCACATCGTCGGGGACGCCGAGCAGCTCTCCACGCTCGGTGATCAGCGCCGAGAAAGCATTGGTTGCGTCGAGCAGATTCTCGGAAAACTTGGTTTCGAGCGCAGCAAGTTCTTCCTGGATTTCGCCAAAGCGCCGCTTGTTCCGAGGCTCCAGTTCGGCTCCTCCCAGACGATAGTCGCGCAAGTCGTTCTCGACGATCTTGCGCTGAGCTTGAGACAGCGCCTCAAATCCCGGTAAGGCGCGCAACGCCTTGAACTTTTCATAGAGCTGAAGGTTTTGGGCGAGCTCGGTGCGGTACCGCGTGATTTTCGGCAGATTGGCGTTGTAGGCATCGCGGATCGCGGCGCTGTCGTCCACCGCGTGCAGGTGAGCGACCACGCCCCAGGCGCGCCATAGGCGTTCATTGGCGTCTTCCAGCGGTTCGGCAAACCCCTTCCAGGACGCTTCAGCGCCCTCCGCTGTGAGCTGGGCAATCAGGGCGCGGTTTTCGGCGAGCAACTGATCGATCGCGGAGACGACGTGCTCCGGCCGGACCGATCTGTAGCGGGGCAAGCCCGAGAAATCGAGCAGCGGATTGACGATGTTTTTCAGGTATAACTCCTAATTTTCTCCGGTTGAGGCCACGGATTTCGCGCCACAGTCTCAGGAACTGCCGCCACCGGCGGAAGCCCGCTCGGCGGACATCACGGTGTTCTCGAGCAACATTGCGATCGTCATGGGGCCCACTCCGCCGGGCACCGGCGTGACGCACGAGGCGGTTCCGAGCACGCTCTGAAAATCCACATCCCCGGTGAGTTTGCCGTCCGCAAGCCGGGTGATACCGACGTCGATGACGACGGCCCCGGGCTTCACCATGCCGGCTGTGACGAGCTTGGGTCTGCCCGCCGCCACCACGAGAATGTCCGCTTGCCCGGTCATCGCTCTCAGATCGGGGGTTCTGGAGTTGCAAATGGTGACCGTGGCGCCCTTTTGCAAGAGCAGCAGTGCCAGCGGTTTACCGACGACGTTGCTGCGGCCGACCACGACGGCGTGCCGGCCCTGCACGCCGATTTCCTCGTGCTCGATCAGCTTCATGACTCCGAGGGGCGTACAGGGCACGAAGCGAGGATTGCCGATTGCGAGCAGGCCCATATTGGTGGGATGGAATCCGTCTACGTCCTTCGCCGGGGCCAGGGCGTCGACCACCCGTGCCGCTGAAAGTCCACTAGGCAACGGGAGCTGTACGAGGATGCCGTGGATACGAGTGTCGCTGTTCAGGGTCCGGATGCGCCCGAGGAGCGTCGATTCATCCGCATCGGCCGGCAATTCGATGTGCTCCGAATAGAGCCCCACTTCGTCACAGGCCTTCATCTTGTTCCGCACATAGATTCTCGAAGCCGGGTGGTTTCCGACTTGCACCACCGCGAGACCGGGGCGCACTCCCAACGCCGCAAGCGCGGCGACACGCCGAATCAGCTCGGCGCGCAACTCCCGCGCAATGGCGTTGCCGTCAATGATGCGGGTCTGCACGGGCGAGAATCGGCGCGGCGAGCACGGAAGGCGCGCATTCTAGCATCCGCAGTTCCCCGGCTTGGGCTGGAGCCAGCTGGCGCGATCTCTTTGATTGCACGAAGCGTGTTTTCGTATAATGCGAAATGCTCTTTTATATTAGCGGTGCAATTGATCCTGTAGGCTGGCAGGGTAAGCTGCAAGCGACTGTCCGCAAGTCTCACACTCCCGACCATACCTTCGCGCAGAGAGGGAAACGTCATGTCCGCGCTGCCTGAATTCCCCGCCGCCAGCGATCCCGACGCCCTGGAAACCCAGGAATGGCTCGATGCGCTCGAGGCCGTTCTCGAACGCGAGGGCCCTGAGCGCGCCCACTATCTGCTGGAGAAGCTCGTCGACAAGGCACGCCGTTCGGGGGCCTACATCCCCTTCTCGCTCAATACGGCCTACCTCAACACGATCCCGGTGCACATGGAGGAGCGCTCGCCCGGGGATCATGCCTTGGAGGAACGCATTCGCTCGTTCTGCCGCTGGAATGCGATGGTGATGGTGGCGAAAGCCAACAAGTCGGACGACGAGCTGGGCGGTCACATCGCGAGCTTCGCCTCGGTCGGAACGCTGTTCGGCATCGGTTTCAATCACTTCTGGCACGCGCCGCACGAAGGGCACGGGGGAGATCTCGTCTACTTCCAGGGACACTCGTCGCCCGGCATCTACGCGCGCGCATTCTTGGAGGGTCGGCTCACCGAAACGCAGCTCCTGAATTTTCGTCGCGAGGTGGATGGCCAGGGCATCTCTTCCTATCCCCACCCGTGGCTCATGCCCGATTTCTGGCAGTTTCCCACCGTTTCGATGGGGCTAGGGCCGATTCAGGGTATCTACATGGCGAGGTTCCTGAAATATCTGCAGGCGCGCGGGCTCGCAGGTACGGAGAACCGGAAGGTGTGGGTGTTCTGCGGCGACGGCGAGATGGATGAACCGGAATCGCTCGGCGCGATCGGCCTCGCGGCGCGTGAGAGGCTCGACAATCTGGTTTTCATAGTCAACTGCAACCTGCAGCGCCTCGACGGTCCGGTGCGCGGCAACGGCAAGATCATCCAGGAGCTCGAAGCCGATTTTCGCGGGGCGGGCTGGAATGTCATCAAGCTCATTTGGGGCTCGTATTGGGATCCTCTGTTCGCGCGCGATCTCGAAGGTCGACTGCTTCGCGTCATGGAGGACACGGTCGACGGCGAGTATCAGAACTACAAGGCGAACGACGGCGCCTTCGTTCGCAAGCACTTCTTCGGCAAGGACCCGAAACTGCTCGAGATGGTATCGCGCATGACCGACGAGGACATCTGGCGCCTGAACCGGGGCGGGCACGACCCTCACAAGATCTATGCGGCCTACGCGGCGGCGGTGAAGCACAGGGACGAGCCTACGGTGATCTTGGCCAAGACCATCAAGGGCTACGGCCTGGGCAAGCAAGGCCAGGCAAAGAATCCGACCCACCAGCTGAAGAAGATGGACCTCGCAACCATCCGCGAGATGCGCGACCGCTTCAACGTGCCGATCCCGGACGACAAGCTCGAGGAATTGCCGCTCTACAAGCCCAAGGACGATGATCCGATCATGGTGTATCTGCAGGAGCGCAGGAAGGCGCTCGGCGGCTACCTGCCCCAGCGCCGCCGCAAGGCGGACAGCGTTCCCGCCGCGCCGGCTCTCTCGGTGTTCGATCAACAGTTGAAGGGGTCGGAAGGCCGCGAGATCTCCACCACCATGGCGTTCGTGCGCATGCTGACGGCGCTCGTGCGAGACAAGAACATCGGTAGGCACATCGTCCCGATCGTTCCGGACGAAGCGCGCACTTTCGGCATGGAAGGCATGTTCCGGCAGCTCGCGATCTATTCCTCGGAAGGACAGAAGTACGAACCGGTCGACCGCGAGCAGGTGATGTACTACCGCGAAGACAAGGCGGGCCAGATTCTCGAAGAAGGCATCAACGAGGCTGGCGCATTCTCGTCCTGGATAGCGGCGGCGACCTCATACAGCCATTCGAATCTTGTCATGGTGCCGTTCTACATCTTCTACTCGATGTTCGGCATGCAGCGCATCGGGGACCTTGCGTGGGCGGCGGGGGACCAGCGCGCGCGGGGGTTTCTTCTCGGTGCCACGGCCGGCCGCACGACTCTGAACGGCGAGGGGTTGCAGCACGAGGACGGACACAGCCATTTGCTCTCCTCGGTCATTCCCAATTGCATTTCGTATGATCCGACCTTTGCGTATGAGCTTGCCGTGATCGTGCAGGACGGCCTGCGTCGGATGGTCACGCAGCAGGAAGACGTGTTCTATTACGTCACGGTGATGAACGAAAACTACGAGCATCCGGCAATGCCGGCGGGTGCGGAACAAGCGATTTTGAAGGGCATGTACCTCTTTCGGGAAGGCTCGAAGAAGCAAAAGCGGGTGCAGCTGCTGGGCTCGGGGACGATCTTGCGCGAAGTCATTGCCGCCGGCGAGCTGCTCGAGGCCGACTGGGGCGTGGCTGCGCATATCTGGAGCACTCCCAGCTTCACGGAGCTGCGCCGCGAAGGGCTTGCGGTCGAGCGTTGGAACATGCTGCATCCGGAAACGAAGCCCGGGGTCCCGTACGTGACCCAGTGCCTCGAGAAACGTGAAGGTCCCGTGATCGCCGCGACCGACTATATCAAGACCTTTGCCGACCAGATTCGACCGTTCATCCCGAGAGACCGCGTCTACCGAGCGCTTGGCACGGACGGTTACGGCCGCTCGGATTCCCGCGCCAAGTTGCGCCACTTCTTCGAAGTGAATCGTTACTTCGTGACGGTCGCGGCGCTCAAGGCGCTCGCCGATCAGGGCGAAATCAAGCCCAAGGTCGTTTCCGACGCAATCAAGAAATACGGAATCGATCCGGAAAAACCCGGTCCAGTGACCGTCTGATCGAGCGCGCGCCGGAAGCATCGGCGGGGCCCGCCCCACGGCACTCCAATCGCGAACTGAGCAAGCATGGGAACCCCTAGGGAAGTCTTCGTACCCGACATCGGCGACTTCAAGAACGTCGATGTAATCGAGGTGCTCGTCAAACCGGGCGATGCAGTGCAGCCGGAACAGTCGCTGATCACCGTGGAATCGGACAAGGCGACGATGGAGATTCCGTCGCCGGCTGCCGGTGTGGTGAAGGACTTGCGGGTCAAGACCGGCGACAAGGTTTCACAGGGCAGTCCCATCCTCATCCTCGAAGAGACAGAAAGTGCTGCGGCGGCGCCGGCGAAGCCGGTCCCGAAACCTACAGACGCGCCCAAGGGAAAGCTCGCCCCGGTGCTTGCAGCCGTCCCGTCACCGGCCCCCGCCGCCCCCACAGTGGGCCGCGCCGAATCGATCTCCAATGCGTCTGCGCCGGGTCCTGGAGGGACGCCGCACGCGAGCCCCTCGGTGCGCAAGTTCGCGCGCGAGCTGGGCGTCGACCTCATTCGGGTCAAGGGCTCGGGCCCGAAAGGACGCATCACGCAGGCGGATGTCCAGGAGTTCGTGAAGGGAGTGATGAGGGGTGCGCCCGCCGCCGCCGCCGCGGTCGCCGCGCGCGGCGGACTCGTTCTGGATCTGCCCGAGTGGCCGCAGGTGGATTTCGCGAAGTTCGGCCCGATCGAAACCAAACCGCTGTCGCGAATCAGGAAGCTTTCCGGGGGGTTCCTGCACCGCAACTGGGTCTCGATCCCGCATGTCACTCAGCACGACGAGGCCGACATCACCGAGCTCGAGGCGTTCCGCAAGGAGAACGCGCAGGTCGCGGAAAAAGGAGGCTTCAAACTCACCATGCTCGCGTTCCTGGTGAAAGCTTCGGTGAACGCGTTGAAGGAGTTTCCGGACTTTAACGCATCCCTTGACAAGACTGGCGAGAACCTGATCGTCAAGAAGTACTATCACATCGGAGTTGCGGTCGATACGCCCGACGGCCTACTGGTGCCAGTGATCCGCGACGCTGACCGCAAGGGTGTTTTCGATTTGGCGAAGGAGCTGGCTGAAATTTCCAAGGCAGCGCGCGAGAAAAAACTCAAGCCCGACAGCATGCGCGGCGGCACCTTCAGCATCTCCAGCCTTGGCGGCATCGGTGGCACGGCGTTCACGCCCATCATCAACGCACCCGAAGTTGCGATTCTCGGTGTGGCGAGATCGCAGATGCGGCCGGTGTACAAGGACGGGACTTTCGCTCCGCGGCTGATGCTGCCCCTGTCGCTCGCCTACGACCACCGCGTCATCGACGGTGCCGCTGGCGCGCGCTTCACGACCTATCTGGCCTCAGTCCTCTCCGACATCCGCCGCACCCTTTTATGAGGACGGCGTGGCGCAGATGATCGAAGTCAAGGTACCGGATATCGGGGATTTCAAGGACATCGACGTCATTGAAGTTCTGGTGAAACCCGGTGACCGTGTAGCCAAGGAAACCTCCCTCATCACGCTCGAGTCCGACAAGGCGACGATGGAAATTCCGTCCACGGACGCCGGCGTCGTCAAGGAGCTGCGGGTCAAGGTCGGGGACAAGGTCTCTCAGGGGTCGGTCATCGCCTTGCTCGAGGCGGAGAGTGCGGTGGTGGCGCCGTCCGCGCCGCGTCCGGCCGCCCCTGCGGCATCGACGATTTCCGCACCTGCCGCAACCAAGGCCTACGGCGGCGCAGCCGACATGACTTGTGACATGCTGGTGCTGGGTTCCGGTCCTGGCGGTTATTCGGCCGCCTTCCGCGCCGCCGACCTCGGCTTGAACAGCATTCTGGTCGAACGTTATCCGACGCTCGGCGGCGTCTGCCTGAATGTCGGCTGCATCCCGTCGAAAGCGCTCCTGCACGTCGCTGCGGTCATGGACGAGGCAAAGCATCTGTCGGAGCACGGCATCGGCTTCGGCGAGCCGAGGGTGGATCTCGACGCGTTGCGCGCGTGGAAGAACAAGGTAGTGGGCAAGCTGACCGGAGGGCTTACGGGCATGGCGCGCTCGCGCAAAGTGACGGTGCTGCAGGGTACCGGGGCCTTCCTAGGGCCGAACCATCTTGCCGTAGAAGCGAAGGACGGGCGCAAGGTCGTCGCATTCAGAAACGCGATCATCGCAGCGGGCTCGCAATCGGCGAAGGTCCCCTTTATTCCGGAGGACCCGCGAATCGTCGACTCGACCGCGGCGCTTGAGCTGCGGCAACGGCCGAAGCGCCTGCTCGTGATTGGAGGCGGCATCATCGGCCTGGAAATGGGCACGGTATATTCCACCCTCGGCGCCCGGCTGGATGTGGTCGAGGTGCTCGATGGCCTGATGTCCGGGGTAGACCGGGACCTGGTCAAGGTATGGCAGACGTTCAACGCGCGCCGCTTCGACAACGTCATGCTGAAGACCAGGACCGCCAAGGTCGAAGCCGTGAAGGAAGGACTGAGGGTGTCTTTCGAAGGCGAGAACGCCTCGGCAAAGCCGCAGCTCTACGACATGATCCTGGTTTCCGTGGGCCGGACTCCCAACGGCAGGAAGATCGGGGCCGACGCCGCCGGCGTAGCGGTGAACGAGCGCGGCTTCATCCCCGTGGACGCGCAAATGCGCACCAACATCCCGCACATCTACGCGATCGGCGATATCGCCAGGCTGCCGATGCTCGCGCATAAGGCGGTGCACGAAGGTCACGTCGCAGCGGAAGCTGCTGCGGGGCAGAAATCCTACTTCGACGCGCGCGTGATTCCCTCGGTAGCGTATACCGATCCTGAGATCGCCTGGGCGGGACTAACCGAGGAGGAAGCGAAAAACCAGGGAGTCAAATTCGGGGTTGCCAAATTTCCCTGGGCAGCTTCGGGACGCGCCATCGCCAACGGCCGCGACGAGGGCTTCAGCAAGCTGATCTTTTCGGAGGAGTCGCAGCGCCTCATCGGCGGAGCCATCGTCGGAGCTGGAGCGGGCGATCTCATCAGCGAGATTGCGCTCGCCGTCGAAATGGGCGCCGACGCCGTCGATATCGGCAAGACCATACATCCGCATCCGACGACGAGCGAATCGGTTGGAATGGCGGCAGAGCTGTATGAGGGCGTGTGCACCGATCTGCCACCGTCGAAACGGCGATGACCCAGGACGAGCTCAAGCAGGCAGTCGCCCGCGAGGCGATCAAGCACGTGGTGGAGGACGCCGTGATCGGCGTCGGCACAGGGTCCACCGCCAGTCTTTTCATCGACGAGCTTGCCAGAATGAAGAATCGCATTGCCGGCGCGGTCGCGAGCTCGGAAGGGTCCGCTGAGCGGCTCAAGGGTCGCGGCATTCGCGTCTTGGATCTCAACAGCGTCAACGAGCTGCCGGTCTATATCGACGGTGCGGACGAAATCACCGAGCACCTCGCCATGATCAAGGGCGGGGGCGGCGCGCTCACCCGAGAGAAAATCGTCGCCGCGGTGGCGAAGAAGTTCGTTTGCATCGCGGACGAGTCGAAGCTCGTTCCGGTGCTTGGCAAATTTCCGCTGCCGGTCGAAGTGATTGCGATGGCACGCGCCTATGTGGCGCGCCAGATGGTGAGGCTCGGCGGACAGCCCAAGCTTCGCCAAGGCATTACCACCGATAACGGCAACATCATCCTCGACGTGTGGGGGCTCTCGATCCTCAATCCGGTCGAGCTGGAAACGGCGCTCAACAATATCGCCGGCGTCGTCACCAACGGATTGTTCGCCCGGCGCCGAGCCGATGTGCTCCTGCTCGGAACCAAGACGGGCGTGAGAACGATCGCCCGGAAATAGAGCGCCTACTTGTCCGGTGGCACGTAGCCGGAAGCCACGTCGGCTCCGGATCCGAAGAAATGCTTCTCCATCTGCTCGGCGAGATATTTCCGCGCACGCGGGTCGGCGAGGTTCAGCTTGTTCTCGTTGATGAGCATGGTCTGATGCTTGATCCAGGCCTGCCAGGCTTCCTTGGAGACATTCTCGTAAATGCGCTTGCCGAGCTCGCCCGGGTAAGGGGGTAAGTCCAGCCCTTCCGCGTCGCGGCCGAGCTTGATGCATTTCACCATCCTTGTCATTTTCGCAACCTCGATTCTGTTATCAGGTCGATTTTAAGTCCGCTTTACCAAAATTTTCGAGCGCCGCTGGTAGTTATACAGTGCTTTCCTTTCCCCCGGCAGAGCGGCGATATCCGCTTCGGCGAACCCGCGCTCTATGAACCAGTGGGTCGCCCGCGTCGTGAGCACGAACAGCTTCTTCAGCTTGGAGGCTCGCGCCTGTGTCTCGACATGGTTCAGCAGGCGTTCGCCGTAGCCTGCGTCCCTGTAATCGGGCCGCACCGCGAGGCAGGCAAGCTCGCCGGCGCGGGCGTCCGGGAACGGGTAGAGTGCCGCGCAGCCGACGACCACCCCGTCGTGCTCGATCAACGAAAAGCGCCCGATCTCGCGTTCGAGCAGTTCGCGCCCGCGGCGCACGAGCGTCCCGTCTTCCTCGAGCGGCTCGATCAGCTTGAGAATGCCCCCCGCATCGTCGATCTCGGCCGGGCGTAGCTTCACCACCTTGTCGGATGTGATCATGGTGCCCGAACCTTCATGGGTGAACAATTCGATCAGCAGAGCGCCGGGGACCGTCCGGCTGATGATATGGGCGCGTTGCATTCCCCCGCGCACGGCCTCGACGGCGTGTGCGAGGTAAAGCCGCGTATCGTCGGACAGACGGTTGCTGCGTGCGAGCAGCCCCGCTGCCTCCTCCGCCGTGAGCTCTGGCAGCAACTCGCCCTCCTTGTCCTGTACGGGCGCATCGGAGAAGAAGATCAGCTTTTCGGCGTGGATCGCCGTCGCCGTTGCCACCGCTACGTCTTCCATGGCGAGGTTGAAGACCTCGCCCGTGGGCGAATAGCCGACGGGCGACACGATCGCGATGTTGCCGGCGTCCAGACACCCCGCGATCGCCTGCGCATCGACCTTGCGCACCGAGCCGGTGTACTGGAAGTCGATGCCGTCGTGCACGCCCATCGGCTGCGCCGTGATGAAATTTCCCGAGACGCTGTTGATCGCGGCGCCCGCCATGGGCGAGTTGGGAAGGCCCAGGGACAGCAACGCGTCGATCTCCACACGCAACAAGCCGACAGCCTCTTTCACACATTCGAGCGCAACGGGATCCGTGATGCGCAACCCCTTCGCATAGCGCGAGCGGAGCTTGCGGCGCTTGAGTTGCGCCTCGATCTGCGGGCGTGAGCCGTGCACCAGTACCACGCGTATGCCGGTGCTATGAAGTAGGCTGATGTCGTGTGCGAGGTCGACGAACCTGCGCTCCGCGAATATCTCTCCGCCAAACGCAAGTACGAAGGTCTTTCCGCGGAACGCGTGGAAATACGGGGCAACAGAGCGAACCCAGCTGACGAACTGGGTGGGATGGGACGGCATGGTTGCGTTGTTCTTAAGGAACCCCGATTCTAGCCAGTTGCCCCCGCTAGATACAGCGCGCCCGGCATGCAGAGACTAACAATCGCCCCACAGCGCCTGCATCGCTGCGATCGCTGCGAGCGGCGCGGTCTCAGTGCGAAGCACCCGCGGCCCGAAGCGGACCGCAACGAACCCTCTCCTTTCCGCGCGCTGCCGCTCCTCGGGCGCGAGCCCTCCTTCCGGTCCGACCAGCAAAGTCACCTTGCCCGGCGGTTCAAGCCGTTTCAAGTCTCGATCGGCATCGGGCGCAAGAAGCAGCCGCAATCCGTCGGCGGCCGCCTGACCAAGAAACCCATCGAAGTCGATGATCGCTGCGACCTCCGGTACGTGGTTGCGTCCGCATTGCTCGCAGGCGGCAATCACGACGTTGCGCCAGTGGGCGACGCGCCTGTCGGCGCGATCGCTCGAGAGTCTCATTACGGAGCGCTCGCTCGCGATGGGCACTATCCTGGAGACGCCAAGCTCGGTGGATTTCTGCAAGGTAGCGTCCATCCGATCTCCGCTCGATACGCACTGAGCGAGCGCGATGACCAGAGGCGACTCGCGCTCCGACGTCTGTCTCGATATCACATGGGCACGCGCATCGCGGCGGGAAACCCGCGTCAGCTCGGCGGAGAATTCCCCGCCCTCTCCGTTGAACAAGACGACCGCGTCGCCGCGGCGCAGGCGCAGGACCGCACAATGACGCGCCACCCGCTCCGGCAAATCGATCTCGGCACCGAGGGAAAGCTGCATCGGTGCAAAAAACCGCGGGACGCAAGCTGGAAGAGCTTTCATGCCGCGATTTTATCCAAGGCGGACCCCGGCCTTGACTTTCTCTGTAACCCCATGATTTCAAGGAAACTACGGCTTTTTTCGCCGTGGCGCTGTTATAATCCGGGCAATAAGAATAGCTCTGGGGAGAACGGCTTACGTAGGAGACCGGCCGCACCAATTGCTCTCGTTGCGCTGCCGCCCAGGAGGGAATGGGCGGCTCAAGACTGCGACGATATCGAGCACCCTTGCTTGCACCCAGCCTGCGCTTGCTCCAAGAGTTGCGATTTTTTTAAGCGGCCGCACGATGATCTGGAAAGGAAGCCAAAAATGAAGCTTTGTCGTTACGGCAGGAACGGGTTCGAAAAACCGGGCGTCATCGACGCGCAAGGACAGTTGCGCGATTTGTCAGGGGTCCTCTCCAACATCGACCAGGAAACGATTTCCTCTAAAGGTTTGACGAAGCTGCGCAAGATTCGTCCAGAATCGCTGCCCTTGGTGCGCGGCAACCCGCGCTTCGGCGTGCCGTACACGGGCATCTCCAAATTCGTTGCCATCGGCCTGAATTACGTCGATCACGCGCACGAAGCGGGTCTGCAAATACCCGCCGAGCCGGTAGTTTTCATTAAGGCGACGACGTGCATCAGCGGCCCGAACGATGATATCCAGCAGCCGCGCAATTCCACCAAGCTCGATTACGAGGTCGAGATTGCGATCGTGATCGGGACGCGCGCCGAATATGTACCGGAGGACGAGGCTCTGGCCCACGTCGCCGGCTACACGATCGTGAATGACGTATCCGAGCGTGCTTTCCAGCTGCAGTCCTCCCAGTGGGACAAAGGCAAAGGATGTGACACCTTCGGACCGATCGGACCATGGCTCGTCACGACCGACGAGATCACCAATCCCCAGGTGCTCGACGTCTGGCTCGACGTCAACGGCGAACGCCGGCAATCCTCCAATACCAAGAACATGATCTTCTCCTGTGCGAAGCTCGTCTCGTACGTGAGCAACTACATGACGCTGCTCCCGGGTGACATCATTACCACCGGAACACCGGCCGGGGTGGCGCTGGGCATGAAGCCGACCCAGGCGTGGCTGAAGCCGGGTGACGTGGTCACCCTTGGCATCAAGGGACTCGGTGAACAGCGGCAAAAAGTGATTCCTTACACGGGAAAATAAGCAAGCCTTCCCGTTTTGTTGAACGGCCTCAGCGTAGTGCACGGGCGCGGCCGAAGGGCTTGCTTGCCGTGTGAAAGTCAAGAGTGTAGATTCGTTTGCGGGGGGATATAGCGCGAGCTTTCCCCCTTTTGCTTTTTATCGGAGGCGGGCATGAGAGTGATCGTTCTCGGCGCCGGTGTCATAGGCACGACGAGCGCGTGGTATCTCGCGCAGAGCGGCCACGAGGTCATGGTGGTGGACCGTCAGGCCGAACCTGCGCTTGAGACGAGTTTTGCAAATGGCGGGCAGATTTCAGTGAGCCACTCCGAACCCTGGGCCAACCCGACCGCTCCGTTGACGATCTTGAAGTGGTTCGGGCGCGAGGACGCCCCGCTGCTCTTTCGGCCGCGCGCCGACCTCGCCCAATGGCTTTGGGGCGTGCGCTTCCTCTTTGAATGTTTGCCGGGCCGGACCCGTCGCAACACCGATTCCGCTTTCACACTCGCGCTGTACAGCCGCGAGCAACTGCGTCAACTGCGCCGCGATACCGGCATCCGCTACGATTTTGATACCCGGGGCATCCTGCACCTGTACGAGGACGGTGACGAATTCGAGCACGCGAGGAAACAGGCCGGGCTGCTCAGGGCTCGCGGCCTTGACATCGAAATCAAGACGCCCGAAGGGTGCCTCGCGATCGAGCCGGCGCTCAAACATTCCATAGCACGGGTCGTGGGGGGAGCCTACGCGGCTTCCGATGAATGCGGCGACGCGCAGGTTTTTACTCGAGCCTTGTCCGATCTTTGTGGGGCGCACGGCGTGAGTTTCCGGTTCAATGTAAGCGTGAAGCGCCTCGAAGCCGCGCGGGGAGCGATCGAGCGCGTGGTCATAGACGGCGAAAAAGGAATCGAGGAGTCTCTGCGCGCTGAAGCTTACGTTGTTGCGCTGGGAAGCTATAGCCCGCTCCTGCTCGCGCCGATCGGCGTCTCGATACCGGTGTACCCCGTGAAGGGCTATTCCGTTACCTTGCCCCTTGAGCCCGGTGACGAAGCCCCGCAAATGAGCCTAACCGATCACGCGCGCAAGATCGTGATCTCGCGACTGGGCGATCGCTTGCGCGTGGCAGGCACCGCGGAGTTGAACGGCTACGACACCGAGATGAACGAGCCCCGCTGTGCGGCGCTCGTCAAGCGCTGCTTCGAATGGTTTCCGAACGCGGGACGTCCGGAGCGCGCGCAGTTCTGGACGGGACTGCGACCGGCCACCCCCAACAATCTTCCGCTGATTGGACGTTCGAAGTACTCCAACCTTTTTCTCAATACAGGGCACGGCACGCTCGGGTGGACGCTTGCGTGCGGCTCGGGTCGAGCCCTTGCCGACATCGTGAGCGGCCGAAAACCGGAGCCCGAGTTCGGTTTCCTCGGGTTCGAGACCAAAACGAAAAGGGCAACTCTCTCGGTTACCCCGCACCCAACCGGCTGACGCCTGCGTCTACTTCACCCCGCCCGCGGCGCGCTTTTTCGTCGCCACGAGCCGGGGCTTGGGTACGGCGTCCACGGTGAGCTCGCGCACGAAATTCGGCAACGCGAACAGCGCCTGATGAGCGGCGCCGTTGTAGTACTGCAGATGGCTGAGACCGCGGTTGCCGATTCGTATATCGATCTCCCCGCTATTGACGGCGGCGACGTCTGTGGAATCCGAGCACGCGCACATCGACCACAGGCAGCCGTACAAGGGAATGAACATCGTGTACGGCCGGGCGATCTTGAACATCTTGGCCAGACGTCCATAGAGCATCTTCACCCGGTCGGGGCGCGACCAGGGGGAGCCCATGTGCAAGGTGAGCACGCCGCCTGCGGCAAGCGCCCGCTTGCAGTCGCGGAAAAACGCCTCCTCGTAGAGTGCGGTGGCGGGGCCGATGGGGTCGGGCAAATCAAGGGCGATGTAGTCGAACTTTTCCTTAGTCTCCGCGAGGTATTTCAGCCCGTCCTCGATCAGCAGCTTGAGTTTCGGATTGTCGAATACGCCGCGGTGAATCGCACCGAAGTACTCCTTGGCGATCTCGACCACCTTCCCGTCCAACTCGACCATGACGAGCTGCTCGATCGACGGGTGCTTGAGGGCTTCTTCCGCCGCGCCGCCATCGCCCCCTCCGATCACAAGGACCCGCTTGGGCGAAGGGTGGGCGGTGAGTGCAGGGTGGGTCAGGGTCTCGTGGTAGACAAATTCCTCGCGCTCGGAGGTCATGAAGCACCCGTCCAAGCGAAACAGCTTTCCAAATTGGGGCGTCTCGTGGATTTCGAGGTCCTGGAAACGTGTCTTCGAGGACTCGATCAGCTTGGAGGACCGCAGGAAGAATCCGTAATCCCCGTTCAGCGCTTCGTACATGAGGCGCTTGTCGCGCGGCACATCGTGCTGCACGTGTTCCTCAGGGCGAAATAGCTCCATCAGATCGGTTACGACCTGGCGCGCCTTGGCGCTGTTGTCCTGGGTGTAATTGCACACGTAGACGTCGACGGTGACGCTCTGGAGTTCTGGCCAGGTATGGATGGCGAGATGTGACTCCGCCAGCACCACCGTGCCCGTGACTCCGCCACCGTCGAACTCGTGGAACAGGTCACCGAGTATCGTGAGACCGGCCCTGTTGATGGAGTCGTGACAAAAACGACGCAGCCCGGCTGCGTCAGTCAAATACCGTGCATCCCCCCCGCAACGGTACAGATTCGCAACAATGTGCAGTCCGTCCAATTTGCATAAATCCCCACGATCGTTGATAACCGAGATGCCGAACTACGATGCAAGCATCTCCCCTTTTGCCGCATCGATCAGCCTGCGAGCGATGCTGATTCTAGCAGGCAATCGCGGCAAATTTTCAAGATTTTTCACGTTGAACCACTTCGCGTCTTCGATTTCCGCTCCGTCGACGCGAATTTCGCCGCTGCAATAATCCGCGAAGAACGCGATCATGAGCGAATGCGGGAACGGCCACGGCTGGCTGGCGAAATAGCGCACGTTACGCACCTTGATCCCGACCTCTTCATATACCTCGCGCTCCAAGCACTGCTCCAGGGTCTCACCCGGTTCGACGAAACCAGCCAAGGCGCTATACATATCCTTGGGGAACCGCGGCGAGCGCGCCAAGAGAAGCTCCTTTCCACGCCGCACCAACCCCATCACTGCGGGCGCGAGCCTGGGATACGCCACCAGCCCGCAACCCGGGCACTCTCGGCTGCGCTCGCTTGTCCGCGCGGCCGTTGTCCTCCCGCATGCACCGCAGTACTGGTGCGTGCGGTCCCAATCGACGATCTGCAGCGCCCGTCCGGCGAGCGCAAACTGCGCTTCATCGAGCACACCGAATAGGGCCCGCAACCCTTGCCAGATCCATCCTTGCGGCGCCACGGCATCTGCCGCAAGCTCGGCCGAGAAACAATGCAGCTCGCCGAGAACCCCAAGATATTGTATTCGTTGGGGCATCATACCCAAAGTATTGGGGTGATTGCAATGGGGAAGTGTGGCCGCGCCCGGCCCAGCGGCGACGAGCAGCTCGGCGCCGCGGAAAACGAACCAGAGCGCACCCTCGCGCAGGTCAACGGGAGGCTGAATGGCTGGCGCGTAGGCCGCCGGCCACTGGAAAGGTATGCTCACACTGTGGGGCGTGCCGGAAAGGGTGCCCCAGGGGCGGATCAGACTCGGCGCAGCCGCCGGATCAGGCTGGAGGTATCCCAGCGGCCGCCGCCCATCTTGGAGACCTCGTCGTAGAAGCCGGCGATCGTCTGGGTGACCGGGAGCTCAGCGCCAATCTCCCGTGCCGTCTCGGAGCAGATACGCAGATCTTTTCTCATCCAGTCCACCGCGAAGCCGAAGTCGAACTTGTCCTCGACCATAGTCTTGCCGCGATTCTCCATTTGCCAGGACTGCGCGGCGCCCTTCGAGATCACGTCGAGCACCAGTTTCGCGTCGAGGCCGGCCCGGATGGCGAAGTTGAGGCCTTCGGACAGGCCTTGCACGAGGCCCGCAATGCAAATTTGGTTGACCATCTTGGCGAGTTGACCGGATCCCGAGCCTCCCATCAGCGTCACCGCCTTGGCGAAATGTGCGACGACCGGTTTCGCTCTCTCGAAGGCAGCAGCATTGCCCCCCACCATGACGGTGAGCTGCCCGTTTTCGGCGCCCGCCTGACCTCCGGAAACCGGCGCATCGAGGAAATCGAAACCGCGCTTTTTTGCCTCGGTGGCGAGCTCTCGCGCCACTTTCGCCGAGGCGGTCGTATGGTCGACGAAGATCGCGCCCTTGGTCATCTTCTGAAAAGCGCCGTTCTGCCCCAGTGTGACTTCGCGCAAGTCCGGGTCGTCGCCGACGCAGGAGAACACGATCTCTGCCCCTTCGGCGGCCTTGGCCGGCGTGTCCGCGAGGCGCCCCTCGTGCTTGCCGACCCAGGCTTCGGCCTTTGCGCGGCTACGGTTGTACACGGTGACCTCGTGGCCGCCTTTGGTCACGAGGTGTCCGGCCATGGGAAAACCCATCACGCCGAGCCCGATGAATGCGAGTTTACTCACTGCTCCTCCGTTGCGGTTTTTCTCGCCAAGCGAGCGAGATTCGCCGATAATTATAAGGTTTCCACCTACCCTCCTGAATTCTCCGAGTAAATGAGCCAGGACCTGACCAACGCGATTCGTGCGTTGGCCATGGACGCCGTGCAGGCGGCAAATTCCGGTCACCCTGGAATGCCCATGGGAATGGCCGAAATCGCGCTGGCGCTGTGGGGCAGGCACCTGCGGCACAACCCGGCAAACCCGCAGTGGCCAGACCGCGATCGCTTCGTGCTGTCCAACGGCCACGGCTCGATGCTGCTGTATGCGCTCCTTCACCTAACGGGCTACGACCTGTCGATGGACGAGCTGCGACGTTTTCGACAGTTGCATTCGAAGACACCGGGCCACCCCGAGTACGGGCTTGCCCCGGGCGTGGAGACCACCACCGGCCCCTTGGGACAGGGCTTGGCGAACTCGGTCGGGATGGCGATCGCCGAACGCATCCTCGCTGCCGAGTTCAACCGCCCGGGCTTCGACATCATCGACCACCGTACCTACGTTTCGGTCGGCGACGGCTGCCTGATGGAGGGAATCTCGCACGAGGCCTGCTCGCTCGCCGGGGCGCTAGCCTTGGGCAAGTTGATCGCCCTCTACGACGACAACAAAATCTCCATTGACGGCGAGGTGAAGGATTGGTTCCGAGACGATACGCCCAAGCGCTTCGAAGCCTACGGCTGGCACGTGATCTCCAACATCGACGGCCACGACGTCGAATCGGTTGACCGCGCGATCGGAGCGGCGAAGGCGGTGGCGGACAAACCGAGCCTCATCTGCTGCAAGACCGTGATCGGCAAGGGAGCTCCCAAGCGCGCCGGGACGGCCAAGGCGCACGGGGAGGCGCTCGGGGCCGAGGAGGTCGCGGCGACGCGCGCGGCGATCGGCTGGCGCTACCCGCCGTTCGAGATTCCTCGGGAAATCTACGACGGCTGGGACGCGAAAAAACGCGGCGCAGCGCTCGAGCGCGCCTGGAATGACAAGTTCGCTGCGTACCAGAAGGCGCATCCGGAACTCGCGCGCGAATTCCGCCGCCGCGTCGCCGGCGACCTGCCGGCAAACTGGAGTGCCCACTGTCAGGTGCTGCTCGAAAAGATCATCGCCGGGACCGAATCCATCGCCACTCGCAAAGCCTCGCAGAACGCGATCGAGGGCCTCAGCCCGGTGCTGCCCGAGTTGGTCGGCGGCTCGGCCGATCTGACCGGCTCCAACCTCACCCTGTGGTCCGGCTCCAAGTCCGTCGGGCGCGAGGGGGGCGGCAACTACATTTATTACGGCGTGCGCGAATTTGGCATGAGCGCAGTCATGAACGGCCTGGCGCTGCACGGCGGGATCATTCCTTACGGCGGCACCTTTCTCACGTTCTCGGACTACTCCAGAAACGCGCTGCGCATGGCGGCGCTGATGAAGATCCGCTCGATCTTCGTCTTCACCCATGACTCGATCGGTCTGGGCGAGGACGGCCCCACGCACCAGTCGGTCGAGCACGCTTCGGCTCTGCGCCTGATCCCGGGCATGGACGTCTGGCGACCTTGCGATCCGGTCGAAGCGGCACTGGCCTGGATGGGGGCAATCGAGCGAAAAGATGGGCCGACGTCGCTATTGTTCACGCGGCAGAACGTACCGTTTCAAAAGCGCGACGCTCATACGGTCTCGGCAATCCGCCGCGGCGGCTACGTTCTTTCGGATGCACACGAACCCGAGGCGATCATCCTCGCCACCGGATCGGAAGTGCAGCTGGCTCTGGGCGCGAAGCAAAAGCTGGCCGGGGAGGGCGTTTCGGTTCGGGTTGTGTCGATGCCCTGCACATCGATTTTCGACCGCCAGCCGCCGATGTACAAGGACGTCGTGCTGATTCCCACGCTGCCCAAGGTCGCCGTCGAAGCCGGTGTCAGCGACTACTGGCGCAAGTACGTCGGGCTCGAAGGCGCGGTGGTCGGGATCGAGCGCTACGGCGAGTCGGCGCCCGGCTCGAAACTGTTCGAGTACTTCGGTTTCACCGTGGACAATGTGGTGAAGGCCGTGAAAAGCGTATTGAAGTAAAGGAAATCCGAAGGAGCCTTGCATGATCATTCGAGTCGCCATCAACGGTTACGGCCGCATCGGCCGCAACATCCTGCGCGCCTACTATGAAGGCGGGAAAAAGCACGACCTGCAATTCGTCGCCATCAACGACCTCGGCAATGCGCAGACCAACGCGCATCTGACGCGCTACGACACCACGCACGGAAAATTCCCCGGAACGATCGCCGTGGAAGGCGAATCGATGGTCGTGAACGGCGACCGCATCCAGGTGTGTGCGAAGCGCAACCCGGCCGAGCTGCCTTGGAAGGACCTGAAGGTGGACGCGGTGCTCGAATGCACCGGGCTTTTCACCAGCAAGGAAAAGGCCTCGTCGCATCTGGCGGCCGGGGCGAAGAAGGTGGTGATTTCGGCGCCGGGCGAGAAGGATGTCGACCGCACCATCGTCGTCGGTGTGAACGACAAGACGCTGAAGGCCTCCGATACCGTGATTTCAAACGGCTCGTGCACCACGAACTGTCTCGCACCGCTGGTGAAGGCGGTTGACGACCGCATCGGCGTGGTTTCCGGCCTCATGACTACGGTCCACGCCTACACCAACGACCAGGTGCTGATCGACGTCTACCACAAGGATCTGCGCCGCGCGCGGTCGGCGACGCACAACATGATCCCGGCGAGCTCCGGCGCCGCGGCGGCGATCGGTTTGGTATTGCCGCACCTCAACGGTAAGCTCGACGGGTTCGCGTTCCGCGTGCCGACTATCAATGTGTCGATCGTGGACCTGAGCTTCGTGGCGAAGAGGCCGACGACGGTGAAGGAAGTCAACGACGCGGCGAGGCAGGCATCGCAAACGGATCTCAAGGGCATCCTCGAGTACAACAGCGAGCCGCTTGTGTCCTCGGACTTCAACCATAACGTGGCGAGCAGCGTGTTCGATGCTACCCTGACCCGGGTGTCGAACGGTACGCTGGTGAAAGTCTGTTCTTGGTACGACAACGAATGGGGTTTCAGCAATCGGATGCTGGACGCGACGGTCGCGTTGATGAACGCGAAGTAGTCGATGCGCGTGCTGAGGATGTCGGAGGTGGACCTGCGCGGCAAGCGCGTGCTGGTCCGCGTCGACTTCAACGTTCCCATTCAGAACGGCAAAATCGCCGACGACACGCGCATCCGCGCGGCGGTCCCGGGAATCCGCGAGGCGCTTGCGCAACGCGCGCGCTTGATGGTCGTGTCACACCTCGGTCGGCCGACCGAGGGCGAGTTCAGCGAGAAGGAGTCCCTCGCCCCGGTCGCAAGACACCTGTCCGGATTGCTCGGCGAGGACGTGCCGCTCAGGCGCGACTGGTTGGACGGGGTTTCAGTCGAACCCGGCAGGGCGGTGATGTTGGAGAACTGCCGGTTCAACAAGGGGGAGAAAAAGGACGACGATACGCTGGCGAAACGGATGGCGGCGTTGTGCGACGTTTACGTCAACGATGCTTTCGGCACGGCGCACCGCGCCGAAGCGAGCACTCACGGCATCGCGAAGTACGCGCCGCTGGCTTGCGTCGGGCCCTTGATGGCGGCGGAGATCGAGGCGCTGTCCAAGGCGCTCGAGCGCCCAGTACGTCCGTTGGTGGCGATCGTCGCCGGGGCGAAAGTCTCGACCAAGCTTGCGGTCCTCGGCGCCCTCGCGGAAAAGGTCGACCGGCTGATCCCGGGCGGAGGTATTGCCAATACCTTCATGCTCGCGGCCGGCATGAAAGTTGGCAAGTCTCTGACCGAGTCTGAGCTCGTCGGCGAGGCGAAGAAAATCGCAGCGAGCCTGCGCGACAGAGGCAGCGAGGTGCCGTTGCCGGTGGACGTGGTCTGCGCGAAAGAAGTCTCGGTAACGGCCAAGGCGGTGATCAAGCCTGCGGGCGAGATTGACGAGGACGACATGATTCTCGATATCGGCCCGCGTACCGCTGCGGCGTTCGCAAAACGGCTCTCCGAGGCAGGCACTATCGTCTGGAACGGCCCGCTCGGCGTGTACGAATTCGATCAATTCGGACAGGGAACGAAGGCGATCGCCGAAGCGATTGCCGGATCGGGTGCTTATTCGCTCGCCGGCGGCGGCGAGACGCTAGCCGCTATCGCGAAATACGGAGTCGCCGAGGGGATTTCCTACATCTCGACAGGCGGCGGAGCTTTCCTGGAGTTCCTCGAGGGCAAGAAACTGCCCGCGATCGAGGTGCTGGAGCAGCGTGGCAGGCCCTAAGATTTGGCCCCGCGGGTCTCGATCCCAGCGGCGCGTGCAAGCTCGCGATGGACCCGGCCCACGCGCTCGACTTCGCCCTTGGCGGCGAAGCGCTCGTAGAAGCCCTCCGACTTGAACGCCTTCACCTGATCGCGCCAGGGGGCAAGCCGCTCTTCCCAGCGCTTGACGCGGCCTTCGGCGGGCTCACCGTCCTCGCGAGCGAGGTCGGCGCACACCCGCAGCATGGCTTTTAGAGTCACCGGCTTGGTGGCCATGTAGTTGCTGTGGCCCCAGGCCTCGCCCCAGACGCGCTCGGCCGCCTTGAAAAAGTCGCGCACCATGCCGTAGTAGTTCGGCACCTGGGTACGGCTGCCTCCGGCCAGCTGGATCTTGCGCCAGTCGCGGTTGACCCAGCGGTGCAGTTCGTTGAACAGCTCCGCCTGTAGGATCCACTTGTCCTGAGCGCTGCGCCCGCCGAGGCGGTTGATGCGGTAGCGCAAGGGGCTGTCCCCCTCGCTGTAGAGGCTGCCGACCAGACGCGAGGCAAACTTGCGGTGGGGCTCGGCCCAGGACACGCGCTCGTACAAGTCGATCAAGTGGCTCTTGTTGATGCGCGTGGGTGTGGAATTGATGATGACGAACATCTCCGTGGCGAAGTCCTCGCTCCTGCCGTCGAAAATCACGCACGGTACATTGATGGTTTTCGCGTCGTCCGGGCGCTCCTCCAGGTAGAAGCGTAGCGCCGCAAGACGGTGTTGGCCGTCGATGATGAGGAACTTGGACTGTGGCTCGGTCAGCTGGCCGATCCCGTCGGTGCCCCCCACGGATTGGAAGCGCAGTTTTTCCGGAGTAAACAACAATACCGTTCCCGGGATCGGCGGCTGGGTGATCGCTGTCTCATAGAAATTCTTGAGCTGGCGCACCTTAGCCCGGGACAGGGTTCTCTGAAAGGCGCGGTCGGTGCGCTCGATTTTGGCGATGAACTGGGCGATCTCGTCGTCTTGGGAGACGCGCCCCGGGGTGATCTCCTCGCCTTCGCCGTAAAAGCGGCTGATAAAACGGACCTTGGCGAGCAGCTCGGGAGCGCGGACGCTGCCGAAGTAGAAGATGCCATCCTTCTGGCGAATCTGCGTGGCAAGCACGGTGTCCTCCCTAGTAAGTATGGCTCAGCCGCTGGCGCAGACCGGAAATATAGCCGAAACCGGGCGCTCACTGCGAAAAACCGGGTTCGGGGGCCTGTCCCCGGCCAAGTCACGCCGGAGCCGCTCCTTGAGCGGTTACGGTGCATTTGCGCCTTCCCGGCGGGAAGTCGCCTCATACGCATCTGGTAAAGTAGAACGGTTTTCCCGGAGGGTCAATGAGCAGGAGCACCAAGATTGTCGCCACACTCGGCCCGGCGTCCAACGACCCTCAGACGCTCGAGCGGATGTTCCTCGCGGGAGTGGACGTCGTGCGCATGAACTTCTCGCACGGCACCGCCGCGGACCACGAGCGGCGCGCGGAATTGGTGCGCGAGGCCTGCCGCAAAACCGGCCGCACGGTCGGCATCATGGGCGATCTGCAGGGTCCGAAGATCCGGATCGGCAAATTCAAGGACGGCAAAGTCGTTCTGAATCCCGGGGACGCCTTCGTGCTCGATGCCGACTGCGGGCTTGGAGTCGACGGCCGAGTCGGTCTGGATTACAAGGAGCTGCCGCGCGACGTGCGGGCCGGCGACGTGCTGCTTCTCGACGACGGCAAGATCGTATTCGAGGTCGAAAAGGTCGTGGGCAACGAAGTGCACTGCCGCGTCCGTCACGGGGGAGTGCTCTCCAACAACAAGGGCATCAACCGCCTCGGAGGCGGCCTCACCGCCCCTGCGCTTTCCCCGAAAGACATGGAGGACATTCGCACCGCGGCGAAAATCAAGGTGGATTACCTCGCCGTTTCCTTCCCCAAGTCAAGCGCCGATATGCACAGGGCAAGGCAGCTCCTGCAAGCCGCGGGCGGCGAGGCTTTCCTCATCGCCAAGATCGAGCGTGCCGAAGCCGTCGAGCCGAAAGCGCTCATCGACATCATGTCGGCCTGCGAGGGCATCATGGTGGCACGCGGGGATTTGGCGGTCGAAGTCGGCGATGCCTCGGTCCCGGCCCTGCAAAAACGAATGATTCGGCTTGCGCGCGAGCAGAACAAGCTCACCATCACCGCCACGCAGATGATGGAGTCGATGATTTCGAGCCCGGTGCCCACGCGCGCGGAGGTGTCGGACGTCGCCAATGCCGTGCTCGACGGGACCGACGCGGTGATGCTGTCCGCGGAAACCGCAAGCGGCAAGTACCCGGTCGAGACCATCGCCTCGATGAGCCGCATCTGCGCAGTCGCGGAAGACTCGGCCCAGGTGACGCTCGACCGCGACTTCCTCGATCGCGTCTTTACGCGGGTGGACCAGTCGATCGCCATGGCGGCGCTTTTCACCGCCTATCATCTCAAGGTGAAAGCGATCGCCGCGCTCACCGAGTCGGGGTCGACTGCGCTGTGGATGTCGCGCATCAACTGCGGCGTTCCGATCTACGCGCTCACCTCGCAGACCGTAACGCGTTACCGTTGCGCGTTGTTTCGCGACACGTATCCGCTGATGGTCAAGTACGTCGGGGACGACCGTGAGGAGCTACTCGAGGAGGCCGAAAACGTCTTGGTGAGGAACGGGGTGGTACAAAAGGGGGACCTCATCGTGCTCACCATCGGCGAGCCGATCGGCAAGGCTGGCGGGACCAACACCATGAAGATCGTCCAAGTCGGGGAGCACCGGAAGGGTTGATCTCGCAGGGCCGCCCTGTTTGGCGGCGCCGGGCCGGGAAGGTAAAATTACCAACTTCCGGGTTTCCCTTCCCCATCCGGCAACAGGACTGTCTCATGGACCGAAATCTCCTTTCCAAAACCGCCGCGGCCATGGTCGCAAGAGGCAAAGGGCTGCTCGCAGCCGACGAGTCCAGCGGCACGTGCGAGAAGCGATTCAAGTCGGTTGGAGTCGAGTGCACGGAGGCCAACCGCCGTGCCTACCGCGATTTGCTGTTCACGACGAAAGGCATCGAGGAATTCGTAAGCGGGGTGATCCTGTTCGACGAAACCCTCCGCCAAAGCACGGTGTCGGGCAACGAGCCGTTCCCGAGATACCTCGAGAAAAAAGGTGTCATCCCCGGCATCAAGGTGGACAAGGGCACGCACGACCTCGCGCTCTCTCCCGGAGAAAAGGTGACCGAGGGACTCGACGGCCTGCGCGGCCGGCTCGAGGACTATTTCGGGCTCGGTGCGCGCTTTGCCAAGTGGCGCGCGGTGATCACGATCGGTCCCGGGATCCCGAGCCACGCCTGCATCTACGCCAACGCGCACGCGCTGGCGCGCTACTCGGCGCTGTGCCAGGAGGCGTCCATCGTGCCCATCGTCGAGCCCGAGGTGCTGCTCGACGGCGATCACACGATCGAGCGCTGCTACGAGGCCACCGAGGCAACGCTCTCTGCGGTATTCGCGGCCCTGCGCGCTCACAACGTGTCGTTCGAGCATACCGTTCTCAAGGCTTCGATGGTCGTCTCGGGCAAGGACTGTCCGAAGCAGGCCGGAGTCGAGCGCGTGGCGGAGGAAACGATGCGCTGCCTGAAGCGCACCGTTCCCGCGGCCCTGCCCGGTGTCGTGTTTCTCTCGGGCGGTCAAAGCGATGAGGCCGCGACGGCGCACCTCAACGAAATGGCGAGAATGCCGGGGCTGCCTTGGCCGCTCACGTTCTCCTACAGCCGAGCGCTGCAGAATCCGTGCCTGAAGTCTTGGCGCGGCCAGTCGGGCAACGTCGCAGCCGCTCAGCGGGCGTTCCATCACCGGGCCCGCATGAACGGACTCGCGGCTCAAGGAAAATACCGTCCGGAGCTTGAGAAACAGGCAGCATAGGGAATGGCTTTCCCGCTCTACGAGTCGAATCTGAAGAGCCTGAAGCTGCTCGGCCGGGGCAAGGTCCGCGACATGTATGCAGTGGACGGCGACCGCTTGCTCATCGTCACCAGCGATCGGCTTTCGGCCTTCGATGTCGTGCTTCCCGATCCGATACCCGACAAGGGACGTGTGCTGAACGAAATGTCCAATTTCTGGTTCAGAAGGCTGGGACACATCGTGCCCAACCATCTCGACGTCGCCGCGCCCGAGTCGGTGGTGAAGGGCGGCGACGACGCGGCGCAGGTCAAAGGCCGCGCGGTGGTCGTGAAAAGACTCAAGCCGCTGCCGGTCGAGGCGGTGGTGCGCGGTTATCTCATCGGCTCGGGCTGGAAGGACTACCAGAAGACTGGCGCAGTTTGCGGCATTCGGCTGCCCGCGGGTCTGAAGCAGGCGGACAAGCTGCCGGAGGTGATTTTCACGCCGGCCACCAAGGCAGAAGCCGGCGCTCACGACCAGAACATATCGTACGAGCGGACTGAAAAGCTGATCGGCAAGACGCTTGCGGCCAAAGTGCGCGATGTGAGCCTGCGCCTATACCGCGAAGCGGCAGACTACGCCCGCGGGCGTGGCATCATCATCGCCGACACCAAGTTCGAGTTCGGGACGGATGAGAAGGGGAATCTGGTGCTGATCGACGAGGCGCTCACCGCGGATTCCTCGCGCTTCTGGCCCGCGGACCGGTACCAACCCGGTTCGAGCCCCCCGTCATTCGACAAGCAATACGTGCGCGACTACCTGGAAACCCTGGATTGGAACAAGACACCGCCTGCGCCACGGCTCCCGGCGGAAGTGATCGCAAAGACTTCCGACAAGTACCGCGAAGCCCTTCGCCGTCTGACCGGGCACCCATTGGGAGGATGAAAATGGCTAGCCGCCCGCCGCTTGTCGGCATCGTCATGGGAAGCGCGAGCGATTGGGAGGTGATGCGCGAGGCGGCAAAGCAGCTCACCGATTTTTCTGTGCTCTACGAAGCCAAGGTACTTTCCGCGCACCGCTCGCCTGACGCGCTCACCGAATGGGTCGAACAGCTCGGTGCCAAAGGCGCCTGCTGTTTCATCGCGGGTGCCGGAGGTGCGGCGCACCTGGCCGGTGTGATCGCGGCAAAAACGACGCTCCCCGTGCTCGGGGTGCCGATGCCCTCCAAGTATCTGCATGGATTGGATTCATTGCTGTCGATCGTACAGATGCCCAAAGGAATCCCGGTGGCGACTTTTGCCATCGGTGAGGCGGGCGCCGCCAACGCGGGACTGTTTGCCGTCGCGATGCTTGCCCAGGGAGACGCGAAACTCGCCAAACTTCTCGCGCAGTTCCGCGCGGGCCAGGCCGAAGCGATAAAGAACGCCAAGCTGCCGGGTTGACACGGGCTCCGTCCCGCTTTTTCCTTGCCTGCGAAAGTCGACGCGCTCCAATCCGTTCCGGTTCGGGATGCAGTGGCGATACTGCGACGCGGCGGCTTGGTTGCCTTTCCCACGGAGACCGTCTACGGACTGGGCGCCGACGCGTCCAATCCCGACGCGGTAGCGCGAATCTACCAGGTCAAGGGCCGTCCCGCGGGGCATCCTGTCATCGTCCATATCGGCGACATCGGGCAGTTGGCTCGCTGGGCGCGCGATGTTCCCGAGGCTGCGACCAAACTCGCAACGCACTTTTGGCCGGGGCCGCTGACCCTGGTGCTGAGGCGTGCGCCAAACGTCGATAGTCAGCTCAGCGGCGGCCAGGATACGATCGGCCTCCGCGTCCCCGGGCATCCGGTCGCTCTTCAGCTTCTCAGGGAATTTGGCGGAGGCATAGCTGCCCCGTCGGCCAACCGGTTCGGCCGGATCAGCCCGACGACGGCGGAGCATGTGCGAAGCGATCTGGCGAGCGAAGTCGAACTGATCCTGGATGGAGGCGCGTGCGAGATCGGCATCGAATCCACGATCGTGGATCTCTCTCGCGGCAGGCCCGTGCTCCTTCGGCCCGGCCGAATCGCTGCGGGGGATATCGCTGCTCAGCTCGGCGTCGCGCCCTTGGCGCGCGATTCAGCTGCCCCGCGCGCGCCCGGGGAACTCGCGGCGCACTACGCGCCCCGGCAACCCCTTCGGCTCGTCGCATCGGACCGATGGGAGCGAAGCGTACAGGGCAGTTCGCGTGGGCGAGGCGTGCTGTCATTCCGTTCCGCTCCGGAGGGGGACATGAGCGCGATGTGGATCGAAGGGCCGAGGGAGCCGTGGCGATACGGGCACGACCTTTACGCGAACCTGCGCGCGCTCGATTCGTCCGGCTGCGATCGAATTCTGGTAGAGGGGCCCCCCGATACGCTCGAATGGGCCGCGATCCGGGACCGACTCACTCGCGCAGGCTCGGTCTGAAATGCAAGCTTGTCACGATGCCTCTGCGAGTCGGGTTCTTGATCTGCGCGGCGTTGAGGAAGAAAGGAATTGCGGCTAAAATTATCGTGGCGTGGGGTTGTAGCTCAGCTGGGAGAGCGTCGCGTTCGCAATGCGAAGGTCGGGAGTTCGATCCTCCTCAACTCCACCACCGCCCGCGGATTTGACGTATTGTGGGTCTAGCCCACCTCATGGACGCATGCCCACGCCCCTCAAACTCCTGATTCTCGAAGACAACACCTTCGACGCCGAGCTCGAAGTAGGGAGGCTTCAAGCCGCCGGCTATGACTGCGACTGGAAGCAAGTGCAGACGCGGGAGGAATTCGAGGCTTGCCTCGATCGCCCGGAGTTCGAGTTGATCCTCGCCGACTATAACCTTCCGGATTTCGACGGGCTGAGCGCGCTAAGCCTGCTGAGGGAGCGCGGACTGGAAATTCCCTTCGTCCTCATCTCCGGCACGCTCGGAGAGGAACGCGCCATCGAGAGCCTCAAAGCGGGCGCCACTGACTACGTGATGAAGGAAAGGCTCGAGCGCCTTGCGCCGGTTGTCACGCGCGCCTTGAATGACCGCCTTGAGCGAGCCAATCGCAGCGCCGCGCAACAGGCGCTGCGGGACGCCCACCGCAGGTTGCAGGCGCTTTCGGTGCGACTCCTCCAGGTGGAGGAAACCGAGCGTCGCCGCATAGCGCGCGAATTGCACGACGGTATCGGGCAGCTGCTCACTGCGGTCAAATTGCGCCTCGCGGGCCTCAATCCGTCCTCAGCGGACTACGGCTCTCGCCGGGGCGAATGCGTTGCGGCGATCGACGATGCGCTCGAGCAAGTGCGTCGCGTGTCGCGCGACCTGAGACCCTCACAACTGGATGATCTCGGTCTATTGGCGGCGTTGCGCTCGCACCTCGACCAGCAGGCAAGCAGCGCCGGATTCAAGCCGAATTTCACGCATGAGGGGGTACCCCAGCGTCTCGCTGCTGAGATCGAGACCACGTGCTTTCGCATCGCGCAGGAGGCCCTTACCAATATTGTGCGCCACGCACAGGCGAGCGAAGTTTGGGTTACGCTCGCCGGCACGGAGGAGGAATTGCGTTTGGAAGTGCGCGACAACGGTCGGGGTTTCGATGTCGCGGCCGCGCGGCTGCGTGCGACGGCGGGCAGCAGCATGGGGCTGCTGAGCATGGAAGAACGCGCTACGCTTGCGGGGGGGCGGCTCGCGATCGACTCGGCTCTCTCGCGGGAGACGCGGTTGAGCCTTACGCTCCCTCTGGTGCCGGCCGGCGCGGAACAAGCATGATCCCGGTGCGCGTCCTTCTCGCCGATGATCACGCGTTGGTGCGCGCTGGAATACGCGCGCTCCTGGAGAGTCTGGAAGGGGTCACGGTCGTGGCCGAAGCAGGCACCGGCAGCGAGGTGCTTGAGCTTGCGCGCAAGCATCACCCGGATGTCGTACTGCTTGACATTTCCATGCCTGGACTCGGAGGACTCGAAGCAAGCGCTCTGCTCAAGCAAGAGCTTCCGGAGGTGCGAGTGGTAATGCTCTCCATGCACGCCAACGAGGAATACGTGCTGCAGGCGCTGCGCGCGGGAGCTTCAGGCTACATGCTCAAGGATTCCGCGACCGCTGAACTGGAGCTCGCTCTACAAGCGGTGATACAAGGCGAAACCTATCTCAGCCCGCGCATATCAAAACAGATGGTGGAAGGCTACGTGCAGCGGGTCGGGGGCGAGCAGCCCAAGTCCGACAACCTTACGCCGCGGCAGCGCCAAGTCCTGCAGCTCATCGCCGGGGGTCACAGCACCAAGGAAATCGCCTATCGCCTCGAGCTTTCCGTGAAGACCGTGGAAACCCATCGTGCTCAGCTGATGGATCGCTTGCAGATCCGCGATATCGCCGGTCTGGTGAAGTACGCAATCCGCAACGGCCTCGTCACCACCGCAAAATAATAGGCTTTTAAATCAAGAGATTTTCTCGCAACCCCGGCCTGCTCTTAAGGTATTTAGCGTGCCTTGCTCAGGGCTGGCCCGATAGGCTCATCCTCCGTCTCGCTCTAAGGTGTCGGGTATCGCCCACAGGCGGTTCGCCGCGCGCGCCTAAAGCGGCACGCCGCCTGCTCGCGTCCGAGAGGGGGAGACGTTGAAGCGCATCAGGGTCATGGTCGTCGACGACAGCTTGCCATTCGCAAGCGCGGTCGGGCAGTTTCTTGGACGGGTGATCGACTTGAAGCGCGAGGTCGTAGACGCGCGCAGGCACGGGCTATTCCATGCCGCCTGAGGACGGCCCGCTCGGCCTTTCCACGAGCGAGACTGGGTCACAGTCGAGCGTCCTCCTGCTCGACGACGACGAGAGGGATCTGACGCTGCTCGAAGAGATCCTGCGCCCCGACGGATTCCGGGTGCTGAAGACGACCGATCCGACCCGCGCCTTCGAGCTCCTCGCGAGTCATCCGGTCAGGATCGTGATTTCCGATCAAAACATGCCGGGGCTCACCGGGGTGGAGTTCCTGAGCCAGGTGAGAAAGCTCTATCCCGAGGTGATAAGAATAGTCTTTACCAACTCACAGGATCCCAAGGTGTTCGCCGACGCCGTCAGCAAAGCCGCCATTCACAAGTTCATCATGAAACACTGGCACGGCGAGCGGTTGCGCGCGGAGGTGCGAGAGGCGTCTCGTCGTTATCGTCCGAAAAACGGGACGCTCCCCTCATCCGCAAAATAGAGTCGCTGCTAGACGCTCAATTTCATCGGCAGGATGACCATCTGCATGCCGCGCAGATGGAAGCGGCGCTGCAGCGCCATCGCCGCCTGATTGTGCAGTATCTGCGTCAACCAGTTGTCCTCGTCGAAAATGAGCTTGCTCGTGAAGAAAATGGCGTTGGGGAACTCGCCCAGGACGCGTTCGGCGAGCCTCGTGAATTCATCGATCGGATCGGTGCCGAAGGATAGGTATGACTTCGCTGCCCATCCCTTGCTGTTGCAGAAGTTGACGAAGTAGGAAAGCGAGGCCTTCGCCTCCACCTTCATCGCTTCGAGGTCCTCGCGCCCGCCAAAGCTCTGCGCGTCCACGGTGCGCGCGTTGACGAAAATGAAGTTCCTGAAGTGGTCCGGGAACATCCGCTGCACCCAGAGCAAGGCATGCAGCCCCCCGCCGCGCGAGGAGCCTACCAGAAACACCGCGGTGGGCCGACTGGGGTCAGGCTTGGGCGGATTGGCGACGCTGCCGAAGGGAATGCCAGAAAAGTCGGCGTCGATTTTCTTCAACTGCGCCTTGGTCCATTCGTAGTGGTTGCGTATGGTCACGCATACCGCGATGATCGCGGCGATGATGAGAACTGCCAGCCATCCGCCTTCAAGGAACTTCTCGGCGAGCAGCATGAGCAGAATGCCCGCACACACCAGGAACCCCGCCGCGGACAGCGCGAGCCTACCGAGCCAGTTTCGCCCCGCTCGCAGGCGGGCCCAGTACAGGCACAGGCCGAAGAGCGACACTGCGAAGGTCAGGAACACGCTCAGGCTGTATAGAACGACTAGCGTCGAAACGCTGCCGGCTGTCCACAAAAGGATGATGAGCGATCCGAGCCCCATGACGAGGATGCCGTTCTGGGTGACGAGCCGTGTCGACAAATAGCGGAACTGGTGCGGCACCCAGGAATCGGCGGCCATGTTGGAGAGCACTGCCGGACCGCCGAGGAAACCGGTGTTGGCGGCGACGAAGAGAAGCCCTGCTTCGAGTGCGAGCACGACCAGCAACGCAATCCCGCTGTCGCGGGTTTCCCAGCCGAAGCTGTCTATGATCGCTCCAAAGGCCACCGCGTTGAGCGTCCGTCCTTCCACTGGACGCGCGCCCCACAGCAGGTACAGCAGGATGATCCCGCCGGCGGTGAAGGCGAGCGACAGCGCCATGTAGAGCATGGTGACCTTGCCAGTGTGCACTCGCGGCTCCGCGAGCACGTTGACGTTGTTCGACACCGCTTCGATCCCGGTGTAGGTGCCGCCTCCCTGGGAATAGGCGAGCAGGAGCAGCGCCGCGACGCCTGTCCAGCCGAGCTGCGCCGAAAGTTCCGAGGTTCCACGCCAGACATCGGGCACCAGAGTCGGCAGCACCGTCGCATGGGAGAGCACGCCGTACACGATCAGGAACGCGTGCGTGAGAATGAAACCGACAAAGATCGGCAGCAGGACCGTGATCGCTTCCCTCATCCCACGCAGGTTGAGCAGCACGAGCCCCACGATGAACGCGACTTCGGTTGCAAGCTTGTATGGTTGGAAGGGGAGGGGAAACAGCGAGAACAGGGCATCGACCCCGCTCGCGATCGAAATCGAGACGGTGAGCACGTAATCGAGAATGAGCGCGGCGCCCGAGACGAGGCCCGCATAGGGGCCGATCAAGCGCGTGGCGACCCGGTAGCCGCCCCCGCCCGTGGGAAACAGCTCGATGACCTGGTTGTAGGCGAGCGCGATGATGAACACGGTCGCTGCCGTGGCGAGCGCGAGGTAAAGGCCCAGATCCGTATGCTCGCCCAGCGCGCGAAAAGCCTCTTCGGGACCATAGCAGGAGGAGGATATCCCGTCCGCTCCAAGCCCCACCCAGGCGAAAAAGGCGACGAGCGCGATATGCCTTCGCGTCTTCGTATCCAAGGGGTCGAGCGGCTTGCCGAACAACTTCTGTCGCAGCTTGGCAAGCGCTCTCATGCGCCGGTTGCCTTGCCCGAAGCGATGGCCTTTTCGAGGCGGCGCGCGAACACGGTCATTTCCTTCGCCGCCTGCCGGTCACCCTTGGCCTGAGCGACCTCGATGCCTTTGCGGTAGGCCGCGAGCGCCTCGTCGCCCCGTCCATGTTCGGCGAGCGCTTTCCCGAGGAGTTTCCACGCTGCGGAATATGCCGGGTCTTTTTCGACTGCCGCATTGAGGTGCGCGATGGCGGGTCCGAATTCGGCGCACTTCAGGTACTCGCTCCCGAGAGAAAAACGCAAGAGCGCGCCGTCCCTGGGCGTGCCCACGAGCTTCAAGAGATTGACCATCTGCTGCGAAGTCATCGGGGATACCGGGATGCTGGCGCCGCCCAGCCGAGCGCGGATATTATAACCGCTCGCTCCCGCTGACTTCATACTCAACATGACACGATCCACCGTTTCCACTTCGAACGCGCCAGCTGCGATCGGCACATATTCCCAGGCGGTGCGCGCCGGTGGCACGCTCTATCTTTCCGGCCAGATCGGGCTGGACCCGACAACCGGGCAGCTCGTCGATGGAATCGAGAACCAGATCCATCGCGTTTTCGCCAACCTGAAGGCCGTTTCCGAGGCCGGAGGCGGGTCGCTCGCGGACGCGGTCAAGCTCACCGTCTATCTGACCGACTTGTCGCATTTCGCCCGCGTCAACGAGATCATGGCTCGATATTTCGAGAAGCCGTATCCGGCGCGCGCCGCAGTCGGCGTTGCGGCTCTCCCGCGCGGCGCGCTGGTCGAAGCGGATGCGATCCTCGTGTTACAGGGTTGACACCGGGATCGAGGGATCAGTCGTGCGGAAGGCTTCGGCTCGATCCTCGAGCAGCCGGACGGTTGCCGCGAAGCTCAGCAAACTAGGTATTCGTCGCGACTTGGATCTCGTGCTGCACCTGCCTTTGCGTTACGAGGACGAGACACGCGTCACGCCGATCGCAAACGCGCCTCCCGGCCTGGCCGTCCAGGTGGAAGGCACGGTGCGCTCGACCGAGATCGTGTACCGCCCGAAGCGCCAGCTGGTCTCACGGATCGAGGATTCCACGGGCGAACTGGTGCTGCGCTTTTTCAATTTCTACGCGAGCCAGGCAAAAGCGCTCGCTGAAGGCGCAACGGTGCGCGCTTTCGGCGAAGTGCGCACGGGGTTCTTCGGCGGCGAGATGGTCCATCCGCGCTTTCGCGTTCTGCTCGGGTCGACGCCGCTGCCGCAGGCTCTGACGCCCATCTATCCGACTACCGCCGGGCTTGGGCAGGGATCGCTGCGGAAGATGATCGAAGCGGCACTCGCACGCGCCCCGCTCGATGACACGCTGGCCGAGGGTGTTTCGAAGGCGCTCGGGCTGTGCGGATTCCGCGAGGCGGTCGACTCGCTACATCACCCGCGTCCCGGGGCCGATGAAGCCGGGCTCAGCGCCCGCACCTCTCCCGCGTGGCGGCGCATGAAATTTGACGAGTTGCTCGCGCAGCAGATCTCGATGCGTAAGTACTATCGCGAGCGAAAAGCCCGCGCGGCACCGCCGCTTCTGCGGCCGGACAAGGAGCGTTGCCACACTGCGGTTCTGGTCGAGCGACTGCCGTTTCGTTTGACTCGTGCGCAGCAACGGGTGTGGAAAGAAATCGAAGGAGATCTTGCGCAGCCGCATCCGATGCACCGGCTGTTGCAGGGAGACGTCGGCAGCGGCAAGACCGTCATTGCCGTGCTCGCCGCGCTACGCGCCGTCGAGAACGGCCTGCAGGCGGCAGTCATGGCGCCGACGGAAATTCTCGCCGAGCAACATTTCCGCAAGTTCAGCGAGTGGCTCGGCCCCCTGGGGCTGGAAGCGGCGTGGCTCACCGGAAGCCAGACGAGGAAGGAGCGGGAATCCACGCTCGCCGCCGTTGCCTCGGGAAAAACGCCGGTCGCAATCGGTACCCATGCGCTGTTCCAGGAACACGTGCAGTTCCGCTCGCTCGGCCTCGCCGTGGTCGACGAGCAGCATCGCTTCGGCGTTGCGCAGCGCCTCGCCCTGCGAAGGAAAGGGGCCGAATCGCATCAGCTTATGATGAGCGCGACGCCGATTCCGCGCACGCTCTCGATGAGCTACTACGCTGATCTGGATGTGTCGGTCATCGACGAGCTGCCCCCCAGCAGAAAGCCCGTCGTCACCAAACTCGCAGCCAGTTCGCGCCGCGTGGAAGTCGTGGGGCGCATCCGCGAGTCCTGTGCCGCGGGAAGGCAGGCGTACTGGGTATGCCCATTGATAGAGGAGTCGGAGCAGCTGCAGTTGCAGACCGCGCTCGAGACATACGCCACGCTGAAGGCGGAGTTTCCCGAGCTCGAGGTGGGACTGATTCACGGGCGCTTGAAACCGGCGCAGAAGGCGCAGACGATGGCCGCGTTCCTCGCCGGCAGCATCAAGCTGCTGGTGGCGACGACCGTGATCGAAGTAGGCGTGGATGTCCCCAATGCTTCGCTCATGGTGATAGAGCATGCGGAACGCTTCGGACTTGCCCAGCTGCACCAGTTGCGCGGGCGCGTGGGCCGGGGGGCGGAGGAGTCGGTGTGCGTGCTCCTCTACCAGAAACCCTTGGGTGAGGCGGCTCGCAGCCGGTTGCGCGTGATCTTCGAGAATTCCGACGGCTTCGTCATTGCCCGCGAGGACCTGATGCTGCGCGGGCCTGGCGAATACCTGGGGGCGCGCCAGAGCGGGGCGCCTTTGTTGCGCTTCGCCGATCTAGAAAAAGACAGCGATCTGGTCGAGGCGGCGCGCGGGACCGCGGAGGTGCTCCTGCGCGATAGTCCCGAGGCCGCAGAAAGGCACCTCGAGCGCTGGCTAGGTGGGCGCGCCGATTTTTTAAGGGCCTGAAGCCGGCGGGCTACAATGCGCTCGCGATGAATCTCGCCGCTCTCGCCGCCAGAATGACGCTGTACGAGCGCCTGATGCGGCTCGACAAACCGATCGGCACGCTCCTGTTGCTGTGGCCTACGCTGTGGGCGTTGTGGCTCGCGAGTAACGGCAAGCCGGAGGGGCGGATCGTGTGGATCTTCGCGCTGGGGACCCTCCTCATGCGCTCGGCCGGCTGCGTGATGAACGACCTCGCCGACTGGCGCTATGACGCTCACGTAGAGCGCACGCGAAATCGACCGCTCGCCACGGGAATGGTGAGCCGACGCGAAGCCTGGATTCTCACCTCTGTGCTGACACTCGCCTCCTTCGGGCTGGTGCTGTCGCTCAACCGGCTGACGGTGCTTCTCTCATTTGCCGCGCTTGGCCTCGCGGCGACCTATCCCCTGACCAAACGATTCCTGGCGATTCCCCAGGCCTATCTTGGAATCGCGTTCGGGTTCGGCATTCCGATGGGGTACGCCGCAATCCTCGAGACCATCCCGTCCGAAGGCGGGTGGCTGCTCCTTGCCAACATCTTCTGGGCGATCGCCTACGATACGGAATATGCTATGGTGGATCGCGACGACGATTTGCGTATCGGCATCAAAACGGCCGCGATCACCCTCGGCCGATACGATGTGCTTGCGGTAATGGTCTGCTACGGCGTGACGCTCGCGCTGCTCGCAGTCATCGGCCTGCACCGCGGGCTGGGTCTCGTCTACTATCTGGGTCTCGCCGCTGCGGCCGCGGTCATGACCCATCACTATCGCCTCATCCGCGGTCGCGACCGAGAAGCCTGCTTCAAGGCTTTTAACCAGAACAACTGGATCGGCGCGATCTTTTTTGTCGGAATTTTTGCCGACTTTGCAATTGGGCGGGGAATCCCGTGGACCTGAATCTCGCTCGACGGTGCCGACACGGCAACGATCGCCTAGAGAAATGAGATACCGGGACCTGCGCGATTTTCTGTCGCTGCTCGAGCTAGCGGGCGAGCTGAGGAGGGTGCGCGCCGAGGTCGATCCGAAACTCGAAATGACCGAGGTCTGTGACCGCGTGCTCAAGGCGGGCGGCCCGGCCCTGCTGTTCGAAAAGCCCAAGGGCCACGTGATCCCAGTGCTCGGCAACCTGTTTGGCACGACGCGCCGCGTTGCCCTCGCCATGGGTGGGGAGATAGGCGCGGACCCGCGCGAGACGCTGCGCGATGTCGGAAAGCTCCTCGCGTTCCTCAGGGAACCGGAGCCGCCCAAGGGATTTCGCGATGTGCTCGAGCGCTGGATTCCGATCGGAAGACAGGTGATGCACATGGCCCCGAAGGAAGTTTCGGGCGCTCCGTGCCAGCAAGTGGTTTGGGAGGGAAAGGACGCGGACCTCGCGCGCCTCCCGATCCAGACGTGCTGGCCCGACGACGCAGGGCCCCTCATTACGTGGGGATTGACGGTGACGCGCGGGCCGCACAAGGCGCGCCTGAACCTCGGCATATACCGCCAGCAGCTCATCGCTCCGGACAAGCTCATCATGAGATGGCTTCCCCACCGTGGTGGCGCGATCGACTTTCGCGAACATTGCGAAGAGCGTCCGGTCGACCCCTTTCCGGTGGCGGTAGCGCTCGGGGCCGATCCCGCTACGATTCTCGGCGCGGTTACGCCGGTCCCCGATACGCTCTCGGAGTATCAGTTCGCCGGGCTGCTGCGCGGCTCGCGCACCGAGCTAGCAAACTGTCTCGGCTCGGATCTGCAGGTGCCGGCGTCGAGCGAGATCGTGCTTGAGGGCAGCATTCAGCCGGGAGAGACGGCGGTCGAAGGTCCGTTTGGAGATCACACGGGCTATTACAACGAGAAGGAAAGCTTTCCCGTGTTTACGGTCGAACGCGTCACCATGCGCCGCGAGCCGATCTACCACTCGACCTACACAGGCAAGCCCCCCGACGAGCCAGCCGTACTGGGCGCCGCGTTGAACGAAGTATTCGTGCCGATCCTGCAGAAGCAGTTCCCCGAGATCGAGGACTTTTACCTGCCGCCGGAGGCGTGTTCCTATCGGCTTGCCGTGGTGAGCATGAAAAAGCAGTACCCGGGACACGCCAAGCGGGTGATGTTCGGAATCTGGAGCGCATTGCGGCAGTTCATGTATACCAAATTCATAATCGCGACCGACGATGACGTGGATATTCGCGAGTGGAAGGAGGTCGTATGGGCGTTGAGTACGCGCGTGGACCCCGGCCGCGACGTGCTCATCGTCGAAAATACGCCCATCGACTATCTGGATTTTGCGAGCCCGGTCGCGGGGCTCGGATCGAAGATGGGAATCGACGCAACCAACAAATGGGCCGCGGAAACTTCGCGCGTCTGGGGTCGGCCGATCACAATGCGCTCCGAAGTGAAGGGACGCATCGACCTGCTCTGGAAAGAACTCGGCCTGTAGGAGACCGAAGAGAAAGAACCTGGAAAGCGTTTTCTTAGAACAGCCGCCCTCAGAATTTGAAGATGAGGTTAGCCGAGGCCATCTTCGCGTTAGCGCGGCCGACACAGGGTTGGGTCGAGCAGTCGCCGACCGTGCCGAAATTCTCGTACTCGAGGCGTATGCCGTTCTCGCCCCCGAAAAAATATTGCGCGCCGAAGCCGGTGATGAAGCTCGTTCCGCTTACCTGGCGGCCGTCACTGCTCGCGCCGTTGACAAAACCACTGTTGTAAAAAGTCAATCTCGCTTGGGAAAAGAATGCTCCAAATCGCCCGTAAACGGAGAGGTTCCTGGTCAAAGGAACCGTTGGTATCGCCGAGAACCCCACGCCCGTCACCTTGTAGACGGCATCCTGCGTGACCGTCCCGTCGTTGTACTTGTAGTGAAATTTACCGACTGTCGCGTAGCTCACCTCGGCCGCCCAGTTTCTGTTGATCTGGTAGCCCAAGAACCCCTGGAAACCCCCGTCGAATTCCTTCTTGGATTCAGTGCACGGTCCTCGAGGGCTGCAGGTGGGGGATCCTCCAAAACTGAAATCCGCCGGATAAAATTGAACGCGTGAGTAACCTGCCCCCACTCCGGCGTACCAGTAGGTGTTCTGGGCGTGGGCCGAGGGCACGCCCGACAGCAGCAATGCCGCGACTGCGCAACACAGAGCAGGGTGTTTCATCGGGCAGGCCCCTTTCTCCCTCTTGAGTGCTCAAAAACCAGTCTGAAAATCGAGTCTTAGCGGCACCGCCGCACTGTAATCCAATGGGGAAACTTGTGTCAAGCCAAGAGTTTGGCAAATCTATGTAATCCAACTTCTGCACAATGCGGGTTTATTGCCGGAATTTGGATACTTATCGCCGCGGTCAACTGCGGCGGCTACGCGCAGAGAAATATTGGACGGTGTTTCTTGATTATCTGAAGGGCACCTCGAGCACCACGCCAGCTTCGAATGAACGGCGGCTGCGGAAAGAGATCGGTGCGTGCCGACGCGGGCGGGACTTGAAATTTGCCGGCCTCGCCCGTATGATTAGCACTCGCTGGAGATGAGTGCTAAAACATGGTTTCCCCTATTTATTCATGGCCACATCGCCAGTTAGTGGCTGCTAACACGTTCAATGTTAAGGAGAACATCCGATGATGACCAAGATTCGACCCTTGCACGACCGCGTCGTAGTGAAGCGCCTCGATGCGGAAAACAAATCTGCAGGCGGGATTGTGATCCCTGACACCGCCGGAGAGAAACCGGATCAGGGCGAGGTCGTTGCGATCGGCAAAGGCAAGATCCTCGAGGACGGCAAAGTGCGCCCGCTCGACGTCAAAGTCGGCGACCGCATCCTGTTCGGAAAATACTCCGGCCAGGCAGTGAAGGTCGAGGGCACCGAGTATCTGGTGATGCGCGAAGACGACATCATGGGCGTCGTCGCGAAGTAAATTCATCGATTTCAATTCAGGAGTAAACAATGCCTGCTAAAGACGTACGTTTTCACGAATCAGCGCGGCACAAGCTGCTCGCCGGGGTGAATATCCTCGCCGACGCAGTCAAGGTGACCCTCGGCCCCAAGGGCCGCAATGTGGTACTGGAGCGATCCTTCGGTGCGCCCACCGTGACCAAGGACGGCGTGTCGGTTGCCAAGGAAATCGAGCTGAAGGACAAATTCGAGAACATGGGCGCGCAGATGGTGAAGGAAGTCGCCTCGAAAACTTCGGATGTCGCGGGGGACGGCACGACCACCGCAACCGTGCTCGCTCAATCGATCGTGAGAGAGGGTATGAAGTTCGTGGCCTCGGGAATGAACCCGATGGACCTGAAGCGCGGGATCGACAAGGCGGTCATCATGGTCGTCGAGGAGCTGAAGAAGCTCTCCAAGCCCTGCACCACGAGCAAGGAAATCGCCCAGGTCGGCGCTATTTCCGCCAACGCGGATGAGGCGATCGGCAAGATCATCTCCGATGCGATGGACAAAGTCGGCAAGGAAGGGGTGATCACCGTCGAGGACGGCAAGGGTCTGCAAAACGAACTCGAGGTCGTCGAAGGCATGCAGTTCGACCGCGGGTATCTCTCGCCGTATTTCATCAACAACGCGGAAAAACAAATTTCGGTGCTGGAGGAGCCCTACATTCTTCTGCACGACAAGAAAATCTCCAACATTCGCGAGCTGTTGCCGATCCTGGAGCAGGTGGCCAAGTCCGGCAAACCGCTTCTCATCGTCGCCGAGGAAGTCGAAGGCGAGGCCCTCGCGACGCTCGTGGTGAACAACCTGCGCGGAATTCTCAAGACCTGCGCCGTCAAAGCTCCGGGGTTCGGGGATCGCCGCAAGGCGATGCTCGAAGACATCGCCATCCTAACTGGCGGCCAGGTCATTGCCGAGGAAGTCGGACAGACCCTCGAAAAGGCGACCCTCAAGGATCTCGGGCGCGCGAAACGCATCGAGGTCGCGAAGGAAGAGACCACGGTCATCGACGGAGCCGGCGATCCCATGGCGATCGAGGCGCGGGTCAAGAACATCCGTACCCAGATCGACGAAGCGACCAGCGACTACGACAAGGAAAAGCTGCAGGAGCGCGTAGCGAAGCTCGCGGGCGGCGTTGCGGTGATCAAGGTCGGTGCGGCGACCGAGGTCGAAATGAAGGAAAAGAAGGCCCGCGTCGAAGATGCTTTGCACGCGACGCGTGCCGCGGTCGAGGAAGGCATTGTCGCCGGCGGCGGGGTGGCCTATATCCGCGCCAGGGCAGCGCTCGACAAGGTCATGGGCGAGAACCCCGACCAAGAAGCCGGCATCAAGATCATCCGGCGAGCCTTGGAAGAGCCGCTACGCATGATCGTCGCCAATGCCGGCGCCGAACCTTCGGTGGTCATGAACAAGATCATGGAAGGAAAAGGCAACTTCGGCTTCAACGCTCAGACCGAGCAGTTCGGTGACCTGGTCGAGATGGGTGTGCTCGATCCGACCAAGGTGAGCCGCACCGCGCTGCAAAACGCGGCTTCGGTCGCCGGACTGCTCCTCACCACCGAGGCGATGGTTGCCGAGCTGGTCGAAGAGAAGAAGAATGCCGGCGGTCACGCCCACGGGATGGGCGGAATGGGTGGAATGGAAGGAATGGATATGTAACTCGCTTGGCGAGTTACCCTTCCTCGGAAGGTCAAAGCCCCGCTTCGGCGGGGCTTTTTGTTTCCGGATGGCCGGGGGGGCTCGGGCTCTAGGGCTGGACGACCTGACGCATTGCCTGTTAGCATCGCGCGCAGGTTGTGCGGGGGACCTGAAAATACACTCGACAACCCAACTAGCTTGCTGAGAAGTATTTTTCCTTAAAAACGAGGAGGACAGCTATGGCAAGTCAGATCCCGAAGAACTTCCGGACTGTGATCGTCGCCGCGTCAGTGGGAAACGTCATCGAGTGGTACGACTTCTATATCTTCGGCAGCCTGGCTGCGGTTTTGTCGGTCAAGTTCTTTGAAAAGTCCCACCCGGTCGCGGCCCTGCTCTCCACGATCGCGCTGTTCACGGCCGGATTCCTGATTCGTCCGCTGGGCGCATTCCTCTTCGGGTGGTTGGGCGATCGGGTCGGCCGCAAGTACACCTTCCTCATCACCCTGACTGGCATGGGCGTCGGCACGGGATGCATCGGATTGATACCGACCTACGAATCGATCGGGCTGACCGCCGCCTTCCTTCTCTTCTTCCTGCGGATGATCCAGGGTTTGTGCCTGGGCGGCGAGTATGGAGGCGCGATCACTTACGTCGCCGAGCATGTGTCGGACGAGCGCCGCGGCTACTACACCGGCTGGCTGCAGACCTCTCCGACTCTCGGGATCGTGGTGTCGCTGGCGGTGATCGTCGGGTGCCGCACCTATTTTGGCAACGACGCGTTCAATGCCTGGGCGTGGCGCGTTCCGTTCCTGATTTCCTTCCTGCTGGTCGCGATCGCCATCTACATCCGGCTGCAGCTCCAGGAGACGCCGATCTTCCAGGAGATCAAGGCCAAGGGCCAGATGACCAAGAATCCTTGGAAAGAAGCCTTCCTAAGCGCGAACATCAAATTCGTGCTGATCGCCAGCATCGTGGTGATCGGGGAAGGCGTGGTCTGGTACAGCGGTCAGTTCTGGGCCCTGTACTACCTGCAGCAGGTTTCCAAGGTGGACCCCTTGACCACTGCCTACATCGTGGGAGCCGCGCTGCTGCTTGCATCGCCGACCTTGATCTTCTTCGGCTGGCTGTCCGACCTGATCGGGCGCAAGCCGGTGATCCTGGGGGGCTTCCTGCTCGCGGCGGTCACTTACTATCCGTTGTATTCGTGGCTGGGTAGTGTGACGCAACCCGGAAAAATCAACTACCCGGTTGCGATCTTCATCATTTTCATTCTCGTGTCCTACGTGGGCATGGTGTACGGGCCGATCGGGGCCTTCCTGGCTGAATACTTTCCCGGTAGGATCCGCTACACGTCGGTGTCCGTCCCGTATCACATCGGCAACGGCTGGGGTGGCGGGCTGGTGCCGTTCATCACTTCGGCGGCGTTCGCGGCCACGGGCAGCCTCGGCAACGCACTGATCTATCCGATTGCGGTGCCGGCGGTGTGTTTCGTGCTCGGCCTCTTCCTCATGCCGGAGACGCGCAAGCACAGCATCTGGGAAGAGGGGATGATGCCGGCGCGCAAATAGACGCCGCACCGAACGGACGAGTGGAAGCCCGCCCTTGAGGCGGGCTTTTTTTGGTTCGGAGGACCGGCTATTTCTCGGTGCAGAGAGTGTTGAAATGCCACGCTTATTGGCGGTCTCGAGACTTTCCCCTTATAATCCGCGCTCCTTTTCCGCGCGCTCCGGTTTCCGGACGCACCGGCCCGGCCAAGTAGCTCAGTTGGTAGAGCAGCGGACTGAAAATCCGTGTGTCGCTGGTTCGATTCCGGCCTTGGCCACCATCCACCCGACGCCTCTATCCGCTCAGCGCTGCTGGCTTCTGGTTTCTTCCGCGGCGATGAGGGCATCAAAAAAACTCACGCGGCTCGTGGCGACCGATCGCCGGAACTCTTCGTAGCCTGCCTTGTGCTGCTGCTGAAGGGTTTCGATTTCGCGGCTGAATTCTTCGGTTCGGCCCAGCGAAGCTACTTTTTCGAGCACGTCGCGTGCGGCGCCGTACGGCCGCAAGGAATCGCGGTCGTAACGCTTGAGCAGTAGATCGAACAGGGTTTCGATGCCCACGGCACGGTCGCAGAGGTCAAAGGAAAGGTGCAGGGAATAGTCGCCGACCGTCTCGACCTGGTGCGGCGTGCCGCTGCGCAGGAACAATACGTCTCCCTCGTGCATGACCAGCTCGGCATCGAGCGGCCCCATTTCCGACTCCCCCAGCTCGACCAGGTGCGTCCGCCGGGGAGATTGGCGTCGGTGCAGGCGCCACTTTTTTGCCCCCGCGAGATGAATTGCGAGCACGTCATCGGTATCGAGATGCCCTCGATACGCTTCGCTGCCGCGCTGTGAAAAGAACACCACTGCATTGCTGAACGTGCACGAATGCGCCCGGTCCAGGCAGGCAGCGAGCAGGTTGACCTGCGGCTCGAGGATGTCGACGCCCTCGAGCAGGCAGGCAGCTCCGTTTTCCAGATGCTTCTGTAGGACAAGCCGGTTGACGAATTCGATCTGACGACGTTGCACGACCTTGAAGCAACGCGCGGCGCGCAAGTCGACCAGTTGACCGCGGTCGATGATCTGCACGAAGTCCAGATCCAGGAAGGGATTGTTGAGGTGCTTGCGGAGATCCTCCAGCCGGAAGATCGTCTGGTTCTTGATGAGCTCCGGGTGGTGAATGTAGGTGCGCTCCGGTGACAAGGCCAGGGCCTGTTTGAAGAAAAAGTCCCGGACCTGTCGCAGCTGAGGAGGAAGCTCGGTCATATTCGCTGCTCCCAACGCAAATTGTTTGGGCCGAACACCTTGGCCGCAGTCGCTCCTGCGGGCCTCCGAACTTGCTAGCTTATAATAGCAGGTCACGTAGACCGCTCTCGCCATGCAGCTATTCACGCTCGGATTGAATCACCAGACCGCTCCCCTTGCGATACGCGAGCGAGTGGCGTTTCACGCCGAGCGCCTTCGATCGGCGCTTGCGGAGCTGACTCTGCGCGAGCCGGTCAGGGAGGCTGCAATCCTTTCGACCTGCAATCGCACAGAGATTTACTGCGCGCTCGGCGAGCCGCAGGCCACACTCGAGTGGCTCGCCGGCTATCACCGCGTCCAGCCCCAGGAACTGAAGCCCTACCTCTATACCCTCCCGCAGGGCGAAGCGGTGCGGCACGCGTTCCGAGTCGCCTCCGGCCTCGACTCCATGGTGGTCGGCGAGCCGCAGATCCTCGGACAGATGAAAGAGGCAGTTCGCGTCGCCGAGTCCGCCGGTACCCTTGGGACGCTTCTCAATAAGCTCTTCCAGCGCTCTTTTGCCGTGGCAAAGGAAGTGCGCAGCAATACCGGGATCGGCGCCAACGTCGTCTCGATGGCGGCTGCCGCGGTAAAACTCGCCGGCCGGATATTTCCCAGCCTCGCCGAGCAGAAAGTGTTACTGGTCGGTGCAGGCGAGATGATCGAGCTCGCCGCGACGCACTTCGCCGCGCAGCGGCCGCGCGGCATGGCGGTCGCGAACCGCACGCTGGAGCGGGCGGAATCCCTCGCGCGCCGCTTCAACGCGGAGTCGATCGAGCTGCGCGACCTGCCCGAGCGCTTGCCGGAGTACGACATCATCGTCTCCTGCACCGCAAGCTCGCTACCGATCATCGGCAAGGGTACGATGGAGCGCACCATCCGCGCCCGCCGCCACCGCCCGGTATTCATGGTCGATCTCGCCGTGCCCCGGGATATCGAAGCCGAGGTGGCGGAGATGGACGACGTATTTCTCTACACCATCGATGATCTCGCGGCGACGGTGCGCGAGGGCATCGACGCGCGACAATCCGCGGTCGCTCAAGCCGAAGTAATCATTGAATCCCAGGTCGGCTCTTTCCTGCATTGGATGAAGACGCGCGAAATGGTGCCGCTCATTCGCCAGCTGCGCGAATCCGCGGAGGAAGCGCGGCGCCTCGAAGTCGAGCGCGCGGTGCGCATGCTCGCCCGCGGCGACGACCCCAAGACGGTGCTCGAAGCGCTGTCCCGGGGCCTCACCAACAAGCTGATGCATGCACCCACCGAAGCGCTCAACCAGGGCGGCGAAGCGGACGAGTCGCTGAAGGCACTCGTGGCGCGGTTGTATCAGCTTCGCGCGCGCGATTGACCCGGGCGTCTGCCCGTGAATCGATGAAGACCAGCATCGCGGCCAAGCTCGATCAGGCGCGCCAGCGGCTCCTCGACATCAACGCGCTCCTATCTTCCGAGAATGCGACCCGCGACCTGGACCAGTTTCGCAAGCTTTCGCGTGAGCATGCGGAGCTCGAGCCCATTGTCGAGCTGTTCAACACGTACCGTGACACCGAGCAGCGCGTCGCCGAAGCTCAGGAGCTGCTCGACGATCCCGAGATGAGAAGCTACGCGGAAAGCGAGATCAAAGTAGGCCGCGAGCGGCTCGTCGCGCTCGAATCGGAGCTGCAGCAGCTGCTCCTGCCCAAGGACCCCAACGACGAGCGCAACATCTTCCTCGAGATCCGCGCCGGGACCGGCGGAGACGAGTCGGCGCTCTTCGCGGGCGACCTCTTCCGCATGTATTCGCGCTACGCGGAACGCCAGGGCTGGCAGGTGGAGGTGATATCCGAGTCTCCGGGTGACGCCGGCGGGTACAAGGAGATCATCGCGCGCGTGATCGGGCAGGGCGCTTACTCCAAGCTCAAGTTCGAGTCCGGCGGCCACCGCGTCCAGAGAGTGCCCGCCACCGAGACGCAAGGGCGCATCCACACCTCCGCCTGCACGGTCGCGGTCCTGCCCGAGGCGAGCGCGATCGGCGACGTCGTGCTGAATCCCTCGGACCTTCGCATCGACACCTACCGCGCTTCGGGCGCCGGCGGGCAGCACGTCAACAAGACCGACTCCGCCGTGCGCGTCACGCATCTTCCGACCGGAATCGTCGTGGAATGCCAGGACGCGCGTTCGCAACACAAGAACAAGGAAAAGGCGCTCGCGGTGCTCGCGGCGCGCATCAAGGACAAGCAGAGACGCGAGCAGCAGGCGAAGGAAGCCGCCACGCGCAAATCCCTGATCGGCTCGGGCGACCGTTCCGAGCGCATCCGCACCTACAATTTTCCGCAAGGGAGGGTCACCGACCACCGCATCGGTCTCACCCTCTACAAGATCAACGACATCATGGACGGCGATCTTTCGCAGCTGACGCAGGCGCTGCTCGCAGAGCACCAGACCGAGCAGCTCGCCGCGTTCGCCGAAGAGCGATGAAGGAAAGTCCCGCGGTGAGTACGGTCGAAACCGGCGCGACGATAGGCGGCTTGCTGCGCGAGTGCGGACTGCCGCGGTTGGAAGCCGAGCTGTTGATCTGCTCCATCCTGGGCTGCGAGCGCGTCTGGCTCCTCGCCCACGCCGAAGAAACGATCGATTCGTCCGGGGCGCGCTCTGCGCGCGCCCTCCTCGCACGGCGACGCGCGGGCGAACCCGTTTGCCACATTACGGGCTGGCGCGAGTTCTACGGCCTGGCGCTGCGAGTGACCCCGGCGGTCCTGATCCCCCGCCCGGAAACCGAGCGCCTCGTCGAGCTTGCGCTCGATCGCCTTCCTTCGGGTGCCCCGGGGCGCGTGCTGGAGCTCGGAACGGGCAGCGGCGCGATCGCCATCGCTCTGGCGAGGGAGCGGCCGGGGTTGGCGATCGTCGCCACCGATGTTTCCGAGGCGGCCCTCGCTCTCGCGCGGCGCAACGCGCGCGACCACGGGGCCGAAATCGACTTCGTTCTCAGCGACTGGTTTGACGCGCTCGCGCCGGGGCAATTCGATCTGATCGTGTCCAACCCGCCGTATGTTCCGGCGGGAGACATTCATCTCGAGCGCGAGGACTTGCGCTTCGAGCCGCGCCTCGCGCTGGTCGGAGGCGAGGACGGGCTTGCCTGCATCCGGGAGATCGCTACCGGCGCGCAAAACCGGCTTCGGCCAGGCGGCTCCTTGCTCATGGAGCACGGCCACGATCAGGGAGGTCGCTCGGCCGAGCTCCTCAGCGCGCTTGGCTACGCCGAGGTCGCCGATTTTCGCGACCTTGCTGGATTACCGCGCGTGTGCGCGGGCGTTTGGCGCGGTTGACCGCGTTCAGGGCGAGCGGTACAATTCCCGACGATTTTTATCAGGTATTTGAGGGTTCATCATGGACGCGCAAGAACGCATCAGACAGCAAGTCACCGGAAACCCCGTCGTTCTCTATATGAAGGGGACTCCTCAGTTTCCGCAGTGCGGGTTCTCCGCCAGCGCCGTGCAGATCCTGAAAGCCTGCGGGGTCGAGCGGGTGTTTACGGTCAACGTGCTCGAAGAACCGGAAATCCGACAGGGCATCAAGGAATACGCCAATTGGCCCACCATCCCCCAGCTCTACGTCAACGGAGAGTTCGTGGGCGGTTCCGACATCATGCGCGAGATGTATCAGTCCGGGGAGTTGCAGAAGCTCCTCACCGGGGAAAAAACCCCCTCTTAGTCGGAACACCGATCGCCTTATCGCAGTTCCGCAAGGAGGCGCTCGATCATCGCTTTCGCTTGTCCCGCGTAGCCGCCGCCGAACAGATTCGCGTGGTTGAGCACGTGGTACAGGTTGTACAGCATCTTTCTGACGGCGTAGCCTTGAGCGGGGGGCGCAGCTTCCGCGTAGGCGGAATAGAAAGCCTGCGGAAATCCGCCGAACAGTTCGGTCATGGCAAGGTCCGCTTCGCGGTCTCCCCGATAAACCGCCGGGTCGAAAAGCACCGGCGCGCCGTCGGCGAGAAAGCCCGCATTTCCACTCCACAGATCGCCATGCAGGAGCGATGCAGCGGGCGCATGCGGAGAAAGCAGTCGGGGCAGCCCTTCGGCAAGCCGCTCCCCCTTTTCTACGAGATCCCTCCCGAGGGCGTTTTTCCTCGCCAGCTCGAGCTGAGGTCCCAGCCGTGCTTCGCGCCAGAAGTCGCTCCAGGAAGATGATCTCCGGTTGAGCTGCGCCGTTCTTCCAATGTAATTGTCCCGGTGCCACCCGAAGGCTTCGCCGTGGACCGAGTGCACCGTGGCGAGCGAGCGCCCCAGCGCGGCGTAATCCCCGTTTCCGCGCAGCTCAAGGTGCTCGAGCACGAGGAATGCCTGCTCACCCGCTTGTCCCTGGCACAGCGTGGCGGGAACCCGGGCACCGGCTGCGGCGAGCGCCGCGAGGCCGTCGGCCTCGGCGGCGAAACTGTCGAGTGCCGAGCGGTCGTTTGTCTTGGCGAAGTATCTGCGCCCGCCACCCTCGAGTATGAAGCAACGGTGGATGCAGCCTCCCGCGACAGGCGTCGTGCGCTCGATTCGGAACGAGCCCGCGACATCTGAAACGGATGTCTGCAGTGCGGCGAGAAGCTCGCCCGATGGGCCTCCCATCACTGCAAGATCACGGTGCCGCGTCGGCCTTCAGCAACTTGCGCGCGCGCCTGATCGCCGCACGCACTTGCGCGGGCGCGGTGCCGCCGATGTGCGAGCGGCTGGCGACCGAGCCCTCGGGCGTGAGCACGCGGTAGACGTCCTTTTCCACTTTGGAGGAAAAACGCCGCATCTCCGGGAGCGGCAACTGCTCCAGACCCAGGCCCGATTTTTCGGCGAAGCGCACCGCCCGCGCGACGGCTTGGTGAGCGTCGCGAAACGCGACTCCCTTCCTTACCAGGTAGTCGGCGAAGTCTGTCGCCGTGGCGAAGCCTTCCTTGGCCGCAGCCTGCATCGCAGCCGCGTTGACCTGGATGCCGGCGATCAATTCGGAGAAGACGGCGAGCGTATCGCGCAGGGTGTCCGCCGCGTCGAACAGCGGCTCCTTGTCCTCCTGATTGTCCTTGTTGTAAGCAAGAGCTTGTCCCTTCATCAAGGTAAGCAGCGCGACGAGATCGCCCGCGACTCTACCGGTCTTGCCGCGCGCGAGCTCCGGAACGTCGGGATTCTTCTTCTGGGGCATGATGGACGAGCCGGTGCAAAAGCGATCCGGCAGGGCGACGAAACCGAAGCGCGGATTGCTCCAGAGAATCAGCTCTTCGGACAAGCGCGAGAGATGGATCATCGCGAGCGCGGCGCAGGCGCAGAATTCGATCGCGAAATCCCGGTCGGAGACCGCGTCGAGCGAGTTTCCGCTCACCGATTCGAACCCCAGCTCGCGCGCGACCTTCTCGCGGTCGATCGGAAAGGAGGTTCCGGCGAGCGCAGCCGCCCCGAGCGGGAGGCAGTTCACGCGCCGCCGGCAGTCGGAAAGGCGCGCGCGGTCGCGCTCGAGCATCTCAAAATACGCGAGCAGGTGGTGCCCGAAAGTGACCGGTTGAGCGACCTGCAGGTGGGTGAAACCCGGCATCACGGTGGCGGCATGTTTTTCGGCCTGATCGACGAGTCCCCGCTGCACAGCTCGCAGCAGGCCTCCGATCTCGTCGATCGCTTCGCGCAGCCACAGACGCAGATCGGTCGCGACCTGATCGTTGCGCGAACGCGCGGTGTGCAGGCGTTTTCCCGCCTCCCCGACGAGAGCGATCAGCCGCCGCTCGATGTTGACGTGGACGTCCTCGGCCGCGAGCGACCAGCGAAAGCGTCCCGTTTCTATCTCGCGGGAGATCCTTGAAAGGCCGCGCTCGATCGCCTTGAGATCCGCGGTCGTCAGAATCCTAACGGCGCGCAGCATGCGCGCGTGAGCAAGGGACGCCCGGATGTCGTGGGCGGCGAGGCGCCGGTCAAACCGCACCGAGGCGGTGTAGCGCTTGACGAGCTCGGATACCGGTTCGGCGAACCGCCCGGACCAGAGCTTCTTGCCGGGCTTGGGCTTCGCTGCCATGGTTGCCTGTAAAATGCACCGAAGTCGTGAAGCGCGCGGCACATCGCCGCAAGCGTCGACTTTTGCGTCCGCACAAAAGTGCAAAGTATACGGCAAAACGACCTGCCCGACGCCCTGCCGGACTTCCGCAATCTGGGCGTGATATCGCGCATCCTGCTTTCGGTCAACGCGCTCGCCCTGTTTTTCGCCCTGGCGCGCTCGCGGGAGATCGGCGAGTTCGCCGCAAAAGTCACCGAGATCGCAGGGTCGCTCGAACCCATATTGCTCGTCGTGGTGATCTTGCTTTATGCGGGATCCACGCTGCTCGAGCGGCTCGCGTACGTTCAGGGTCTGCTGGCAGTCCTTGCGATTGTGCTTGCGGTAACCGCGGCGCTCTTTCCGTTCCAGTCCCTGCTCGGCGAAAGCGGCGAGTGGCGCGAACTCGCGTGGAGCCTCGGCCACGCGGCGCTGGGGACAGGGGCGATCGCTTGGTATTTTCACCTTCGCAACCGCGCATTCTCGCCGGCGATTTCCGAGGCGCGGCTGCAGGCGCTTCAGGCTCGCATCCGGCCGCATTTTCTTTTCAACACGCTGAATGCCGTGCTTTCCCTCATTCGCAAGGATCCGAAGCGAGCCGAGGGCGCTCTGGAGGATCTGGCGGAGCTGTTCCGCACCGTCATGGTCGACAACCGTAAGCTGATCACTCTCGGAGACGAGCTCTCGTTGTGCCGTCAGTATCTCAACCTGGAGCAGCTGCGCCTGGGTGAGCGTCTCAGTGTCCATTGGCGGCTGGATCCGGCCATCGAGAATGCTCTGGTGCCGCCGATGCTCCTGCAGCCCCTGGTGGAAAACGCCGTCTACCACGGAATCGAGCCGGGAACCGCGCCCGGGATAATCGAAGTGCGCATCGAACGCCGCGACGACCGCCTCTGGCTGCATTTGGCCAATCCCTACCACGAGGACTATCAGCATCGCCAGGGAAATCACATGGCCCTTGCCAACATCCGCGAGCGGCTGCAGCTCCATTTCGACGTCGAGGCGAGCCTGGACACGCGCATCGCCGACGGCCGCTTCGAAATCGGCATCGCGATGCCCTATCGCACCAGCCTATGAACCTTCTCCGAGTAGTCATCATCGACGACGAAGAACCGGCCCGCAACCGCTTGCGCGAGCTTCTGGAGGACTGCCGCGAAGAACTGCCTCATTCCATTGCGGGCGAAGCGGCGAACGGCGTGGAGGGGCTGCAAATCATCGCCGCGGCGGGAGCGGAGGTCGTCCTGGTCGACATCCACATGCCTGAGATGAGCGGCATCGAATTCGCAAGGCATCTGCAGGTTCTGGAGCGGCCGCCCGCAGTGATTTTCGTGACTGCGCACGATCGCTACGCGGTCGAGGCGTTCGAGGTCAACGCCGTCGACTACCTGACCAAGCCGGTTCGCGCGATGCGGCTTCTCACCGCTCTGAAGAAGGCCGCAAACGGCGCACGCTTGGCGCGCGGCGTGCTCGAGAGCATCGATCCGGCTCCGCGGCGTTTTTTCAGCGTTGCCGAGCGCGGACGCATGACTCTGGTCCGTGTCTCGGACGTGATTTACCTCAGAGCCGAGCTCAAATACGTCACCGTGCGGACCCGCACCGGCGAGCACTTGATCGAGGAGTCGCTGACGCAGCTCGAGCAGGAATTCAGCGGGGTGTTCGTGCGGATTCACCGCAATTGCCTGGTGGCGCGGCGGTGGATACGCGGCGTCGAGCGCGGCGCCGAGAGCGAGAGTGAAGCCGGATGGTCCGTGGTCCTCGAGGGGCTCGACGAAAGGCTGGCGGTGAGCCGCAGGCAATGGGCTCAGGTCAAGGCGCTGGTAAGCTAGGGACGAGAGTTGAGTCGGGATTCCGAACGAATCGTCATCGCGTCGCGCAGGAGCCGGCTCGCGATGTGGCAGTCCGAGCACGTCGCGGGCGAGCTCAAGCGCCTGTATCCGCATTGCGAGGTGAGCATCCTCGGAATCACGACGCGAGGCGACCAGATCGTCGATCGGCCGCTCGCCCAGATCGGCGGAAAGGGCCTTTTCGTCAAGGAGCTCGAGGCCGCGCTCGAGGACGGGCGGGCCGATATTGCAGTGCACTCCGCGAAGGACGTGCCGATGCGCCTGCCCGAGATCTTTTGTCTGGCTGCGATCTCCGCGAGAGAGGACCCGCGCGACTGCTTCGTGTCGAACCTGAGCGCGAGCCTCGAAGCGTTGCCTTCGCGAAGCATCGTTGGAACGTCCAGCCTGCGGCGCGAGGCGCAGTTGCGCGAGCGCCATCCGGGGCTGCAGGTGAAACCCCTGCGCGGCAACCTCGACACGCGCTTGGCGAAGCTCGACCGGGAAGAATTCCAGGCAGTCGTGCTCGCCGCGGCAGGGCTCAAACGGCTCGGCCTTGCCGCTCGAATCCGGGCGATGCTCGAGCCCGAGCAGAGCTTGCCCGCGCCCGGGCAGGGCGCGCTCGTGATCGAGTGCCGGGCGGACCGAGGCGAACTGCGGCAGCGCCTGGCTCCGCTCGGAGACTCCGACACTACGGCCTGCGTGCGCGCCGAGCGAGCGCTGAGCCGCGCATTGTCGGGCGATTGCCAGCTACCGCTCGCGGCATACGCCGTGACAAGCGGGGCGCAGATTCGCCTGCGCGGCCTGGTGGCGATGCCCGATGGCAGCAGAGTGGTGCGCGCGGATTTGAGCGGCCCGATCGCGGCGCCGGAGGAACTGGGTGAGATGATCGCGGCGAAATTGCGTGCGCTGGGCGCAGACGCCATTCTCGCGTCACTGTCATGAGCGAGGGACCGCTCTCGGGCCGCGGTATCCTGGTGACTCGCCCGAGCGAGCACGCTTTGGCGCTTGCCGACCGGATCCGCGCGGCAGGCGCAGAGCCGGTTCTCTTTCCCACCATCGAGATCCTGCCTGTGGAAAATGCAGCGGCGGTCTCGAGTCTGATTGCGCGCCTCGATGGGTTTCAGCTTGCGATCTTCGTCAGCCCGACCGCGGTGATGCGGGGACATGCGATGGTCGTCGCGAGCCGGAAATGGCCGGCGGGCTTGCGCGTGGCCGCCGTGGGGACCGGGACCGCAAGTGCGCTCGAGGAATTGGGATTCCATTCGGTGATCGCGCCCTCGGGTGAGGCCGATAGCGAGGCGCTGGCCGAACTTCCCGAGCTGCAGGATCTGCAGGGGCGCTCGGTCGTGATATTTCGCGGGCAGGGCGGACGCGAATGGCTCCGAACGAGACTCGAAGCGCGGTGCGCGCGAGTCGAGTACGCCGAATGCTACCGGCGTGCGCGTCCCGCCGTCGACGCGGGAGGGCTCCTCGCCCGCTGGCAGAGCGGCGGAATCGAAGCGGTCTCCATTACCAGCGCCGAAGGCTTGGCGAATTTCTTCGAGATGCTGAGCCCGACCGGCAGGGGATACTTGCGCGCGACCCCGGTGTTCGTACCGCATCCGCGGATCGCGCTGGCCGCTCGGAAGCTCGGCGTGCGGGAGATCGTAGTGACCGGTCGCGGCGATGCTCGCACCGTCGCTGAGATGGCGGCTTTTTTTGCTAAAGTATGATCGCCTCTCATCGGGAGTCGGCTCAGGCATGGAAAACGACACGGCATCGGCGTCCGGGACTCGGGGAGCTTCGAAGCTCAAAGCCTGGCGCGCTTCGTCGGCGGTGGCCGCATTCGGGTTGCTGGCACTGCTCTTCGCGTGGCAGTGGTACGACGGTTACAACCGGATCGGCGCCCTGCGCGACGAGCTCGCTCAGCGCGTGCGCGAGAGCGAGTCGGACAGCCGCGACGCGCGCTTCGCCGCGAGACAGGCGCAGGAGGCGGCGCGCGAGGTACAGGCGAAACTCGCGCAGATCGAGTTGAAGTTCGCGGAATTCCAGAATCAGCAGATCGGTCTCGATGCGCTCTACCAGGAGCTGTCGCGCAATCGCGACGAATGGGTGATCGCTGAAATCGAGCAGATCCTCACCATTGCCTCGCAGCAACTGCAGCTCACCGGGAGCGTCCAGGTGGCCTTGTCCGCGCTGCAGACGGCCGAAGCGCGCTTGGCGCGCTCCGGCCGCTCCCAGTTCCTGCCGCTGCGCAAGGTCTTCGCCCGCGATATCGAACGCCTCAAAACGGCGCCCGGCCTGGATGTTCCGGGACTTGCCGCGAAGCTGGATCAGCTGATCGCGGGTGTGGATTCCCTGCCGCTCGTGCAGGAAGCTCGCCCGCAGGCGTCGGCCGCCGCCAAGCGTGAGGCCGACGGATTATGGGAAAGGCTGGCCGCGGAGCTGCTCGGCGAGCTCAAGCAGCTCGTCAGGATCGAGAACATGGAAGGCTCCGCCCCGGCGCTGCTCAGCCCGCCGCAGGAATTTTTCCTGCGCGAGAACCTGAAACTGCGCCTGCTGAACGCGCGCCTCGCGCTTCTTGCGCGCGACGAAACCGCCTACCATGGCGACGTGAAGCTCGCGGCAAGCTGGCTCGGGCGATACTTCGACACGCGTTCTCGCGCTGCCGTGGCGATGGCGGCGACGCTGAAGCAGCTCGGGTCGGACAGCGCAGGGGTCTCGCTCCCGACGATCGGCGAAAGCCTCGCAGCGGTGCGCGCCTACAAGCCGGTTCGGAAACAGGTCGGGCAATGAAGGGCTTGCTCTGGCTGCTCGTCCTGTCGGCGCTCGCCGTGGCCCTTTCGCTGGCAATGCGAAGCCACGGCGCTTACGCGCTATTCGTAGTACATCCGTGGCGCGCCGAGATTTCGCTCAACCTGCTCGCCATTCTTCTGGTCCTCGTCCTCGCGGCCGGATACTTTCTGCTCAGAGTGGTGTGGCATGCCGTGAGGCTTCCGTCGCATGTGCGCGCTTTTCGTGAACGCCGGCGCGATGAAAAAGGACGCGCAGCGGCGCTCGGGGCGATTCAGGCGCTCTTCGAGGGTCAATTTGTCCGCGCCGAGAAGCTCGCCTCCGGGGCGGCCGGACTGGGCGCGACGCCGGGTCTCGCGAGTCTTCTTGCGGCGCGTGCGGCGCAGAGGCTGCGGCAATTCGGCCGGCGCGATCAGTGGCTCGAGCGGGCGAAGGAGGGGGACGGTGAGTGGCGTCTCGCTCGCTTGATGACAGCGGCGGAGCTCCTACTGGAAGAACGGCGCTTCCTCGAAGCGCGAGCCGTCCTGCGCGAACTGAACGCCGGCCGGACTCGGCATGTTGCGGCACTGTTGCTGTCGCTGCGCGTGGAGCAGGGCCTGGCAAATTGGGACGAGGTCCTCCGCTTGGCGAACTTGCTGGAGAAACGGGATGCGATGCCGCCGGAAGCCCTCGATAGCGTGCGAGTCAACGCCCGCGTCGCGATACTGTCGCGCAAGGCGGTCGATCGTGAAAGCCTCGCTCGGCACTGGGAAGACACGCCGCGCTCCGAGCGCTTGCATCCCAAGATCGCGGCCGCCGCGACGCGCGCTTTCATCGAGATGGGGGATTGTCGCAAGGCTCACCGCATCATCGAGGAAGCGCTCGAGCGCGACTGGGACGGCGCGCTCGCCCTGCTCTATGGGGAATGCATCGACGAAGACGCGTTCGAGCGCCTCGAGCGGGCCGAACGATGGCTGCGCGAGCGTCCGGGAGAAGCCGAATTGCTGCTCACGCTGGGCCGCTTATGCGTGCAGCGCGAGTTGTGGGGGAAGGCTCAAAGTTACCTCGAGGCGAGCCTCGCTACGCAGCCGACGCGGGCGGCGCACGTCGCGCTCGCGCGCCTCTTCGAGCACATCGGGCGGACCGAGGAAGCCAACCAGCATTTTCGCGCGAGCGCCGACCTCGGGTCGGCGCCACGGGCATAGGACTGAAAGTCCGGCCAAGTCCGGTTCAAATGCCCAGTCCGGCGAGCTGCTTCTCCGGATAGCGGGTGCCCGAGGCAGCTCCGGGAGGAAACGTCTTCGCGAGCTGGGCGATTTCCGCCGCGTTCAAAGCCATGCCGGCCGCGGCCGCATTCTGTTCGAGGTAGTTGCGCCGTTTCGTTCCCGGGATGGGCACCACGTCCGGCCCGCGAGCGAGCACCCAGGCGAGCGCCACCTGCGCCGGCGTGGCCTTGCGGGCGGCGGCGATCGATTCGAGAGGCTGCAGCAGCGCGACGTTGCGCCTGAGGTTGTCGGGATTGAAGCGCGGATGATCGCGACGCCTATCCTTCGGCTGGAGCGCGTCCAGCGTCTTGATCGTTGCAGTGAGGAACCCGCGGCCTAGAGGCGAATACGCCATCAAGGCGATACCGAGCTCGCGGCAGGCGGGGAGGATGTCTTTTTCCACGTCGCGTGACCACAGCGAGTACTCGGTCTCGAGCGCAACGAGCGGATGCACCTTGTGCGCGCGCCGCAGGGTTGCCGCGCCCGCCTCGGAAAGCGCGAGGTGGCGCACCTTGCCGTGGTCGACCAGCCTCTTCATCGCGCCCACGGTATCCTCGATCGGCACTTTGGGGTCGACGCGATGCAGCCCGTAGATATCGATCACTTCGACGCCGAGGCGCTTGAGCGAGGCGTCACAGGCCTGCGGCACGTAAGCGGGGTGACCCGCCGAAAGGCCTTCGGGAAGCTTGAAGCCGCTCAGGCCCAAGTTCCCGAATTTCGTGGCGAGGAGCACCCGGCTGCGTTTGCCCTTGAGCGCGCGCCCGACCAGTTCTTCGTTGTTTCCCGCCGCGTAGGCGTCCGAAGTGACGATCAGGTTGACGCCGAGATCGATGGCGCGATGAATCGTCGCGATCGACTCGGCCTCGTTCGGCTCGCCGTAGATTCCCGTCATTCCCATGCAGCCCAGACCCAGCGCCGAAACGGCGGGCCCATTTTTTCCAAGCTTGCGTGTGTCCATATGCTCCTTTCACCGTAATCATTCCCCGAGCCAGTCCCTGGCACGCAGGAAATCCCTGTAAAGTTTTCCTTCCGCGCTCGACGGCTCCGGTTTCCAGTCATAGCGCCACTTCACGAGCGGGGGCAGGGACATCAATATCGATTCGGCGCGGCCTGCCGACTGCAGGCCGAACAGCGTGCCGCGATCATAGACGAGATTGAACTCCACATAGCGGCCGCGGCGATACGCCTGGAAATCTCGCTCGCGCTCGCCGTAAGGAAGATCTTTCCGGCGCTCGATGATGGGAAGATAGGCCGGAAGAAAATGGTCGCCGACGCCGCGAGCGAGCTCGAAGCACGAATCGAAACCACCCTCGTTCAAATCATCGAAGAAAATCCCTCCGATGCCGCGCGGCTCGCCGCGGTGCTTGAGATAGAAGTACTCATCGCACCAGCGCTTGAAGCGGGGATAGCACTCGGGGCCGAAAGCCTCGAGCGCCTGCCGGCACGTGGCATGAAAGTGGCGCGCGTCCTCCTCGAACCCGTAGTAGGGGGTCATGTCCATGCCGCCGCCGAACCACCAGATCGGCTCGCTTTGCGGCTTGGTCGCGACCAGGAACCGGACGTTCATGTGAACGGTCGGGACATAGGGATTGCGCGGATGCAATACCAGGGACACGCCAGTGGCCTCGAAGGCGCGGCCGGCCAGCTCGCGCCGCGCGGCGCTGGCGGAAGGCGGGAGCCGCTCCCCGTGTACCCTGGAGAAATTCACGCCGCCGCGCTCGAACACGTCCCCGTCCTCGATGATGCGGCTCTCACCGCCGCCGCCTTCCTCCCGCTGCCAGGGATCGCGGCGGAAGCTGCGTCCTTCGACGCGCTCCAACTCCGCGACGATGCGGTTCTGCAGCTCGAGAAGATAAGCGTGGATCGCGGCCGGGTTCATCGATGCGTTTTCAGGTCAAGGCTTTTCTCACGGCAACGGCGCGGTGCCCGATGTCGCCCCGATATTGCATGCCGTCGAAACGGATGCCTTTCACGACTTCGTAGGCGCGCCGCTGCGCCATCTTGATCGAATCCCCGAGGGCGGTCGCGCACAGCACGCGCCCCCCGTTGGTGACGATGGCGCCGTCTTTGAAAGCCGTGCCCGAGTGGAATACCCGGAAGTCCTCTGCCGGCGCCGGCAGTCCCGTCACGATATGGCCTTTTTCCGGCGCCTCGGGATAACCCGCGGCGGCGAGAACCACCCCCAACGCGGCGCGGCGGTCCCAATCGGCCTCGACCCGATCGAGCTTCGCCTCCATGGCGTGTTCGATCAGCTCGAGCAGGTCGCTCCTCAAGCGCAGCAAAATCGGCTGCGCCTCGGGATCGCCGAGACGGCAGTTAAATTCCAGCACCCGGGGATTGCCCGAGCCGTCGATCATGAGGCCCGCGTAGAGGAACCCGGTGTAGCGCTCGCCTTCCTCGGCCATTCCCGCGAGCACGGGCCGGATGATTTCGCGCACCACTCGCGCGTGCAGCGCGGGCGTCACTACCGGCGCCGGAGAGTAGGCGCCCATGCCGCCGGTATTGGGCCCCCCGTCGCCGTCCCGGAGACGCTTGTGATCCTGGCTGGTCGCAAGCGGGAGCACGTGCTCGCCATCGGCCAGCACGATGAAGCTCGCTTCTTCCCCTTCGAGGAATTCTTCGATCACGACCCGGTTGCCCGCAGCGCCCAGGGTACGCTCGACGAGGATTCTCTCGACCGCGCGATGGGCTTCGTCTGCGCTCGTCGCGACGATCACGCCCTTTCCCCCCGCCAGGCCATCCGCCTTCACCACAATGGGCGTGCCGCGCGCGTCGATATAGGCGTGCGCGGCGTGCGCCGCGTCGAAGCTCGAGAACTTCGCCGTCGGGATCCGGTGCCGGACCATGAATTCCTTGGCGAACTCCTTGGAGCTCTCCAGCCGCGCGCAGGCCCGGGTCGGGCCGAAGATCCGCAGACTCCTGGAACGGAACAGATCGACGATGCCTTCGGCGAGCGGCGCTTCGGGTCCCACCACCGTCAGGTAGATATTTTCAGCGAGCGCGAATTCAGCCAGTTTGTCGATCGCAGAAATCGCGACGTTCTCCAGGCCAGCCTCGCGCGCCGTCCCGCCGTTGCCCGGCGCGACGAAGACTTTTTGCACGCGGGGGCTTTGCGCCAGGCGCCACGCGATCGCGTGTTCCCTACCGCCGGAACCGATGACCAGAAGCTTCATGTATCAATGCCGGAAATGCCGCACGCCTGTGAACACCATGGCGATTCCAAGCTCGTCGGCGGCCGCGATGACTTCGTCGTCGCGCACGCTGCCCCCGGGTTGGATGACAGCTTTGGCGCCGGCTTGGGCGACCACGTCGACGCCATCGCGAAACGGAAAGAATGCGTCCGACGCGACAACGGATCCCTTGAGGTTCTGCGCCTTGAGTGTGGCAACACGGGCCGCGTCGACGCGGCTCATCTGGCCCGCGCCGATACCGAGCGTCCGGCCGCTCGCACAGAACACGATGGCGTTCGATTTGACGAACTTCGCCACGCGCCAGGCGAACAGCAAATCGGCGATTTGCGCTTGAGTAGGTTTGAGCCGGGTGACGGTGCGAAGGTCCGACGCCTGCACGTTGCGCGCGTCGGGAGTTTGCATCAGCACTCCGCCTCCGACGCGTTTGAAGTCGTACGTTTGTGCTGCGCGCGCAAGGCTTGCCGACATCACCCGTACGTTGGCTTTGGCGGCGAAGAGCTGTCGGGCTTCGGCGTCGAAATCGGGCGCGATCACCACCTCGACAAACTGTTTGCATACCGCCTCGGCAATCGCCGCATCGAGCTTGCGGTTGAAAGCGATGATGCCTCCGAACGCAGCAGCAGGGTCGGTGGCGAAAGCGTGCTCATACGCCTCCAGGGATGAAGCTCCGATCGCGGCACCGCAGGGATTGGCGTGCTTGACGATCACGCAGGCCGGCTCATCGAAGGTCTTCACGCATTCCCAGGCCGCGTCGGCGTCGGCGATGTTGTTGTACGACAGTTCCTTGCCTTGAATCTGAGTGTAGCCGGCGATGCCGCCGGGAGCCGGATTGCCGTCGCGATAGAACACCGCCGCTTGATGCGGGTTTTCGCCGTAGCGCAGGTCCTGCACTTTTTCGAACTGAAGCGTAAGGCGCCCGGGGAAAGGCGCAAGCTCCCCGTCGCTCCCCACCCCCGTGAGGTAATTGCCGATCGCGGCTTCGTACGCCGCGCTGTAGGCAAACGCTTTTTGGGCCAGAGCGAAGCGCGTGCTCTCGCTCAAGGCGCCGCTGCGCTCCCCCATCTCCGCGAGGACCTTCGAATAGTCGGACGGATCGGTCACGACCGCAACGCCCGCATAGTTCTTAGCCGCTGCGCGCAGCATGCTGGGACCCCCGATGTCGATGTTCTCGATCGCCTCGGCGAGAGTGCAATTCGGTTTCGCGACGGTTTGTGCGAACGGATAGAGGTTGACCACGACAAGATCGATCGGCTCGATACCCGCCGCCTTGATCGCAGCCAGGTGCGCGGGGGAATCGCGCCGGGCGAGTATGCCGGCGTACAGTCTCGGGTGCAGGGTTTTCACCCGTCCGTCGAGCATTTCCGGGAAGCCGGTATAGTCGGCCACCTCGGTTACGGCGAGGCCTTGCTCGGCGAGAAGTTTCGCCGTGCCGCCGGTCGACAGGATCTTGACCTTGTACCGGGCGAGGCCGCGCGCAAACTCGGCAAGGCCGCTCTTATCGGATACGCTGACCAGCGCGGTCCGGATGGCAATCATGCAGGTCGACCGTGAACGGCTGGACCACCGCTCACATCTTTATTTTCAGCGACTGGATCTTCTTTCGCAGGGTATTGCGGTTGATCCCGAGCATCTCGGCGGCGATGGACTGATTTCCCTCGGCCCGGTCGAGCACGAGCTCGAGCATCGGGCGCTCGACGTTCTTGAGCACCATGTCGTAGATGGCGCGCGGCTTCGCCCCGTCGAGGTCCTTGAAGTACCGCTCCAGAGATCTACGGACGCAGTCCGCGATCTCGTTTGTCTGCCTCATGCCGCCAGCTCCACGTCATAGCGCAGGCGCAGATTCTCGCGCCCGAACTGCTCGAAGAAACGATTGACCGCGTCGAGTTGCTCCGCGCACGTTTCAAGCTGATTCATGTGATGCCGGAAGCTCGCCGAACCGGCGAGCCCCTTCGTATACCAGGAGATGTGCTTTCGCGCGACCTTGACTCCCGTTTCCGTGCCATAGAACGCGTAGAGCTCATGTAGATGCGCGAGCAACACGGTATGGATCTCGGAAACGAGAGGATCGGGGAGTTTCTCGCCCGTTGAAAGATAGTGTTCAATTTCGCGGAAGATCCAGGGCCGCCCCTGAGCCGCGCGGCCGATCATGATCCCGTCGGCGCCCGTGTACTCGAGCACATACTTCGCTTCCTCGGGCGTAGTGATATCCCCGTTTGCCACCACGGGCAGGCGCGTAGACCGCTTGACTTCGCGGATCGTGTCGTACTCGGCCCGGCCCGAGAAGCCGCAGGCGCGGGTGCGGCCGTGCAGTGACAGAAGCTGCACGCCGCTGTCCTCGGCGATCTTCGCGACCTTCAGAGCGTTCTTGTTGCTCAGGTCCCAACCGGTGCGGAACTTGAGCGTGACGGGGACGTTCACCGCCTGCACCACAGCCTTGAGGATGCGCCCGACCAGGGGCTCATCCTTGAGGAGGGCGGATCCGGCCAGGGTATTGCAGACCTTCTTCGCCGGGCAGCCCATGTTGATGTCGACGATTTGCGCGCCCCGTTCCACGTTGAAGCGGGCGGCCTCGGCCATCATGACCGGGTCGGCCCCGGCGATCTGTACCGAGATCGGCTCGACTTCGCCCTCGTGATTGGCGCGGCGGCGCGTTTTCTCGCTGCCCCACAGCAAAGAGTTCGAGGCCACCATTTCGGATACGGCAAGGCCCGCACCGAATTTTTTGCACAGCTGCCGGAAGGGGCGGTCCGTGACCCCGGCCATCGGCGCGACAAAGAGATTATTTCGCAAAGTGCGCGAACCGATTCGCATCGACGATCACGGAGATTTTTCTGGAAGGAGCGCAATTTTATACCTAAACGTGAACGCTTAGGGAAGCGCTCGAGCGCTTCGCGCAACAAAAAATCGACCGCGAATTTTTTTTGATTCCCGCACCGCAAAAGCGGCGCCGTGCCGTTCAGGGCAGCGCGCGAGCGCCGAAGATCATGCGGCGGGCGAGAAAACGCCTTGCGGGCGGCAGGACATCGAGCGCGGCCAGGCCCGCGCCGCGCGCCAGCGCGAGCGGTGCAAGAGAATTCGAGAAGATCCTCACCAGAAAATCGGTGAACCCGATTCCGGCGTAGCGGTCGACGGCGCGGCTACGGGCGAAGCGAGCGAGAAAACGGGGTGCGCCAATTTCTTCCTTCGCGGCGTCAAGCAACATCTGAGCCAGTTCCCACGCGTCGCGCAAGCCGAGATTGAGTCCCTGCCCGGCCACCGGGTGCAGCGTTTGCGCGGCGTTTCCGATCGCGAGAACTCTCGTTGCGGGAACGGTCCTGCCGTAACGCAAGGAAAGCGGGAAGGTCGAGCGCGGCCCGACCCAGCCGAAATTTCCGAGCCTTGCGCCAAAGATTTCGCGCAAGCGCGCGAGAAAATCCGGATCGGAAAGCCCGAGCAACTCGGCGGCGCTCGCCGGGCGCACGCTCCAGACCAGCGCGTAGCGGTCCCTGAACGGGAGCAAGGCAAGCGGCCCCTCGGCCGTGAAGCGTTCCCAGGCGACCCCGGCGCGCGGGTGCTCGGCCGTGACCTCGGCCACGATGGCTTGCTGGCGATAATCCCTGGCATACCGCATGCGGCGACTCTGGCCGCCGTCGGCCAGCACGAGTAGCCGAGCGCGCATGCCTCTGTCCTTTTCGCCGCGGGACAGCTGCAGCACAACTTCGTCGTCATTCGATTTCCAGTCTCTCAAGGATTCCGCACTCACGGGAGTGCGCCCTGCAAGCTGCGCAACGAGCTCCGAGTACGCGGTGACGTATCCCAGCGCCGGCAAGCCGTGGTCGGCGCAACGCATTACGGTTCGGCCGAAACCTTGCTGGGAAACATGGATGGTTTCGATCGGGTTGTTTGGGACAGAGTTCCATGCCCCCAGGCGCTCCAGGATCAGGCGGCTGCCGTAGGAGAGGGCGATGGGCCTCTCCGCGAAATCGACTTCGCCGGCGATCCGAGCGACCGAGACCGCGCTCCCGGACAGAGCAAGCGCCAATGCACATCCGACCGGTCCGCCGCCGGCAATGGCGACATCGACCTCCGGCGGCAGCTCAGCCACGACCAACCAGAGCCTCCATATCCCGGACCGAGTTCGGTGCGGCTGCAGTCAATACTTCGCACCCCGAGGGCGTTACGACAACGTCGTCCTCGATGCGCACGCCCGTGTTCCAGAATTGCCGAGGTACGTCGTCGGCAGGCCGGATGTAGCAGCCCGGTTCTACGGTCAAGGTCATGCCCGGCTCGAGGCGGCGCCATTCCCCGTCCGATTTGTATTCTCCGGCGTCGTGGACGTCCAGGCCGAGCCAATGTCCGGTGCGGTGCATGTAGAAGCGCTTGTAATCCTCGGTCTCGATCACTTTTTCGAGCGTCCCGCAGCACAGCCCCAAATCCAGGAATCCTTGAGCGAGCGTCCTCACCGCGGCATCGTGCGGATCGTCCCAGCGGTTGCCCGGCTTTACCCTCGCGATCGCCGCGGTTTGCGCGGCGAGCACCAGTTCGTAGATGTCCTTCTGCGGGCCGCTGAATTTTCCGCTCACGGGGAAAGTCCGCGTCACATCCGAGGCGTATCCGTCCAGTTCACAGCCCGCGTCGATCAGCAAAAGATCCCCGTCGGCGAGCCGCGCGTTGTTGTCGCGGTAATGCAGGATGCAGGCGTTGGCTCCTCCGGCGACGATAGGCCAGTACGCGGGGTACTGCGCGCCGCGGCGGCGAAACTCGTAGAGAAGCTCCGCCTCGATCTCGTATTCACTGCGTCCGGGGCGGGTCGCGCGCATCGCGCGTTCGTGGGCGGCCACCGAGATCGCGGCCGCGCGGCGCATCACGGCGAGCTCCCCTTCGTCCTTGATGAGACGCATGTCGTCGAGCGCGGTGCGCACGTCGCGGATCTCGGCAGGCGCAGTGACGCCCGCGCGCGCCTGCGCCCGGACTTGATTCAGCCATCCCATAATGCGCCCGTCCCAACCCGCGTCGGCTCCAGGGGCGTAGTAAAGCGCAGGCTGATCGGCGAGGAGCTTCGGCATGTGCTCGTCGAGCGACCCCACGGGATAGGCCTCATCGAAACCAAAGGCGGCTCTTGCGCCCTCGGGGCCGTTGCGGACGCCTTCCCAGAGCTCGCGCTCCGGACTGCGCTCGCGGCAGAAGAGAATCGACTTGGGCTCCTCTCCGGCGAGGAGGACCAGCATCGCCTCGGGCTCGGGAAACCCGCTCAGGTAGTAGAAATAGCTGTCGAAACGGTAAAGGTAATCGCTGTCGCGATTGCGGATGCGTTCCGGTGCGGTCGGAATGATCGCGACGCCTTTCCCCATGCGCAGCTGCAGCGCGTGGCGGCGCTCGGCGCAGCGCGAAAGATTGCTGGTGGTGTCCATTGCCGCGATTGTCGTCCGCTTTGCGGCGACGATCAAGCGACACGCTCGTTCAACGCGGAAAGCCGCGCGGGCGTGCCGACATCATGCCAGACGCCGCGGTGCACCTCGCCCGTGACCAGCCCGCGCGCCATCGCCGCGCGCAAGAGCGTTGCAAGCTGTCCCTTCGAGCCCGGCCTGATGCTCGAGAAAAGTTCCGGCCGGTAAAGACCGATGCCGCTGAAGGTGAGCTTGGTTTGTCCTGCGTCGGCGACCTGTTTGCCGTTCAGCGCGAAGTCTCCTTGCGTGTGATGCGGCGGATTCGGGACCAGCACCAGGTGCGCGAGATTCTGTTCCAGCGCAGTCCCGATGAGAGCGGAGAAGTCGAAGTCGCAGAGGAGGTCGCCGTTCACGGCGAGGAACGGCCTCTCGCCGAGCAGGGGAAGCGCCAGGGCAATTCCGCCGGCGGTTTCGAGCGCTTCGGCTTCGCGCGAGTAGCCGATCGCGACGCCGAAGCGGCGTCCATCGCCGAGCGCGGCTTCGATCATATGACCGAGGTGCGCGTGATTGATCACGATCTCGCGAATGCCCGAGCGCGCGAGCGCCTCGATCAACCGGACGATCAGAGCTTTGCCGCGCACTTCGAGGAGCACTTTGGGGATCGTGTCGGTGAGGGGTCTCATGCGCTCGCCTCGCCCTGCCGAAAGAATCATGGCTTTCATTGTTCGAAAATCAGAGCGTATGGCCAACGCGCCTTTCCTCTGGCTCGAGCTCCTCAAGCAGGCGCCCGAGCGCGGCAAGCTCGTGATAACGCTCGCACGTGCGCCGCAGGTAGCTCATCACGAGCGGCTGGTCTTTCAGATAGCCGTCCTTGCCGTCCCGAAAGGAAAGGCGCGCGAAGATTCCCAGCACCTTGAGCTGGCGCTGGGCTCCCATCCACTCGAAATCCCGATAGAAATCGGCGAAATCACCGCGGACCGGCAGCCGCTGGGCGCGGGCCTTCTCCCAATAGCGGATCGCCCAATCGATGACGCGTTCCTCGCCCCAAGCGATGTAGGCGTCGCGCAGGAGCGATACGAGGTCGTAGGTGATCGGGCCGTAGACCGCATCCTGAAAATCGAGAATTCCCGGGCAGGGCTCGCAGACCATGAGGTTGCGCGAGTGGTAGTCGCGGTGCACGAACACCCGTGCCTGGGCGAGGTTGTTGTCGAGGATCGTCGAAAACGCTTTCTCCAGCGTCTGGAGTTGTGACGCGTCGAGCTCGCGGCGCAGCTGGCGCGCCACGTACCAGACGGGGAAAAGGCGAAGTTCCTTCTCGAGCAATTCCCTGCTGTAATCGGGGAGCAATCCGGGGCGGCTCGCCCGCTGAATCTTGAGCAGTGCGTCGAGCGCGTCTTCGTAAAGCTTTCCGGCGTTGTGCTCGTCGAGCGCGTCCAGGTAAGTCGTGTCGCCCAGATCCGAAAGCAGCAGAAAGCCCTGTTCGAGATCCTGCGCATGAATTTTGGGCACGTGCGCTCCGGCCTCGGCAAGGAGATGCGCTACACGCACGAAGGGCCCGCAGCTCTCCTTGTCCGGCGGCGCGTCCATCGCGATGAGCGAGAGCTCTGATTCGCCGCGTCGAATCCGAAAGTAACGCCGAAAGCTCGCGTCGTCGGAGGCGGGCGTTATGCTGAAATCGCCCCTTCCAAGGGTTGCCGCCAGCCATCGGCGCAACTGCGTTGCGCGGTCCAAAAATCCTCCTGAAACAAAGAATTGCCTTCGCCGCAGATTTGTGCGATTTTAGCACCCGCTCAAAAGCCCAGGTCCAGGCTTCTCCGATATGTCTTGCTTACTTGCCCGCAGTGCGGCGTTGGCCCTTGCGCTGTCCTGTTCTGTCGCGGTGACTGCACAGGGGCAGGGACTTCAGCCGCGGAGTTCTTCGGAGCAACGCTCCAAGACGGACGCCTTGCCAATCATCCTCGACGCGGATCGCATCGAAGGTGTCGCCGGTAAGGACACGAGCGCAGAGGGTAACGCGAGCCTGCGTCGAGGGGACTTGTCGATCCGGGCCGACTCCTTGACCTATCACGAAGGAAACGAAGACGTCGAAGCCCGCGGGAACGTGCGCCTTCAACGCAACGGCGACACCTTGAAGGGGCCCGCGCTGAGGTATTCGATCAGGGATGCGACCGGAGTATTCGAGAAACCGGATTTTACTTTCACGCCGCGTGCGAAGACCGGTCAGGCACTCTTTTCGGCGCGCGGGCAGGCCGAGTCGATCGAACTCCTGGGTGAAAGCCAGTACCGAATCAAGGACGGCTCCTTCACCTCCTGCAAGCCGGGCGACGACGGCTGGCTGGTCAAGGCCGACGAGCTGGAACTGGATTTCACGCGCGACGCGGGGACCGCCCGCGGAGCGCGCGTGTACTTCGAGGGACTGCCCATCATCGCGGCGCCCTCTTTTGACTTCTCTCTCAATAACCAGCGCAAATCGGGCTTTCTCCCGCCTTCGATCGGCGTGACCGGGAAGAGCGGGCCCGAGGTCGGAATTCCGTATTACCTGAATCTCGCGCCTAACTACGACCTGACGCTGACGCCGCGTTACATGGAAAAGCGCGGATTGCAGGTCGCGGAGGAGTTCCGTTATTTGCAGAAGGATTACAAAGGCGATTTCAGCGCGGAGATACTCCCGAATGACCGTATCGCGGATCGCCGCCGCTATGGCATGAACCTGGTCAGCAGCTACAACCGCGATGGCTCCCTCCTTGGCGGACTCAACCTGAACAAAGTCTCCGACGACAGCTATTTCCGCGACCTTGCGACCCGCATCAACATTGCTTCGCAGGCCACGCTGCCTCGCGAGGGCTTTTTGACCTACAACGGCAAGTGGTGGGACACGGGCAGTTACTCCGCGACGGCGCGGGTACAACGGTTCCAGGTCCTGCAGGACCCGGACAATCCGATCGTGGTCCCTTACGGCCGCACCCCTCAGCTCACCTTGTCCACTCTGCGCCAGGACATCGGCGGCTTCGACTTCGGGTCCTCGGCCGAGTTCGTCGACTTCACCCACCCTACGCTGGTGAATGGCAAGCGCTCGACGTTCTATCCGACCCTCAGCCTGCCGCTCATCACGCCGGGCGCCTTCCTCACGCCGAAGGTCGGGGTGCACTACACGTACTATTCGCTTTATGAGATCCCCGCGATCCCGGTACCGACCGCAAACCCCTTCCCTATCCATGTAGCACCGACCGTTAACGCCGCTGCATTCCCGAATTCAACCAGCCGCTCGCTTCCCATTTTCAGCGTCGACAGCGGGCTGATCTACGAGAGAGCGACCCACGCGTTCGGGCAAGAGGTCACGCAGACGCTCGAACCGCGCTTCTACTACGTCTATATCCCGTTTCGCGACCAAGACCAAATTCCGCTGTTTGACACCGCGATCGCGGACTTCAACTACGCCCAGATCTTTTCCGAAAACATGTTTTCGGGCGGCGATCGCATCAACGACGCGCGCCAGCTCACCGCAGCGGTTAGCTCCCGCATGCTTCTGCCTTCGAGCGGGCAGGAAGTGCTGCGCGGTACGTTCGGTCAGCGCTACTATTTCAGGGACCAGCGGGTCACGCTCACTCCCAGCGACACGCCGCGCACTTACAACGCATCGAACTGGCTCGCCGCGCTGTCGGGGCGCGTGAGCGAGCACTGGACCCTCGAGGGTGCTTCCGAATACGATCAACGCGACTACCGCACTGAGCGCCTGACCGTGGCAGCACGCTATCGGCCCGAGGGACTCAAGGTGCTCAACCTGAGCTACCGGTACCTGAGCGGGGACATCACGCAGACGGGGCCGCTCAAGCAGGTGGACCTGTCGGCGCAGTGGCCGATAGCCGGGCGCTGGTACGGCGTCGGGCGTTTCAACTACTCGCTCGTCGACAGCCGGATCGTCGAAGGCATAGGCGGGCTCGAATACGGAGCCGACTGCTGGACAAGCCGCATCATCGTGCAGCGATTTGCGCTGCCTGGCGGCACTTCGTCGTCGAGCGTGTTCCTGCAGCTGGAGCTGAACGGCTTTTCGCGCATTGGGTCCAATCCCTTCGAGGCCTTGAAACGCAACATTCCGGGTTATCAGCGCATCAACGCACCCTCACCCGACCGGAAGCCTGGAGGCCCATTTGATTTCTACGACTGACATCGGGCCTGAAATCCGGGAAAATTGAAACGATGAGATTTCTCCTTGCCATACTCCCTCTGATCGCTTGGGGGACAGCGCTCGCGCAGAGCCCTCGCCCGGAGCAGGCCGCACCGGCGCACATCGACCTGATCGACCGGATCGTTGCGGTGGTCAACAAGGAGGTGATCACGCAGTACGAGCTGACGGAGCGGATGAATCGCATGCAGAAGGAGCTGGAGCGCCGCGGGACAACCCTTCCGGCTCGCGCCGAGATCGAGCGCCAGGTACTGGAGCGCCTCATCATCGAAAAAGTCCAGCTGCAATATGCCCGCGAGACGGGGGTGCGCGTGGACGATTTGGAGCTCGATCGCACCGTCAGCCGGGTCGCGGAGGGGAACAAGCTCTCACTGACAGAATTCAGGCAGACGCTCGAGCGCGATTCGATCCGTTTCGACGCGTTTCGGGAAGAACTTCGCAATGAGATCCTGATGAATCGCTTGCGGGACCGCGAAGTCACCGGCAAGATCACGGTCAGCGAAGGGGAGATCGAGAATCTGCTGCTCGAGCAGAGCGAACGAAAAGACACTGCGACCGAATACAACATCGAGCACATTCTGGTCCGGGTACCCGAGCAGGCGACCCCCGAGCAGCTGGAAAGCCGGCGCGCCCGCGCCGAGGAAGTGGTCAGGCGGCTCAGGGACGGCGCGGATTTCGCCCGGCTCGCCGCAACGTACTCCGATGCGCCTGATGCGCTTCAGGGGGGTGTAATGGGTTGGCGCAGTCAGCAGCGCCTGCCGGAATTGTACGTCGAGGCCCTGGCGGGCCTGAAGCCTGGAGACATCAGCAACGTGTTTCGAAGCGCCGCCGGGTTCCACGTGCTCAAGCTCCTCGAGCTGCGCGGCGCCGGCGCGCCTCTCCTCGTCGAGCAGGCGCACGTGCGTCATATCCTGGTACGTACCAACGATCTCGTTTCCGAGGACGAAGCCAAGAGGAAGCTCCTCAGCCTGCGGGAACGCATCGTCAACGGAGTGAACTTCGCGGAGCTCGCGCGCCTTAATTCGGACGACGGCTCGGCTTCCCGGGGAGGAGATCTGGGATGGATCTATCCGGGAGATACCGTGCCGGAATTCGAGCGGGCTTTTGCGGAGCTGAAACCGATGGATGTAAGCCAGCCCGTCAAGACTCCCTTCGGATGGCATCTCATTCAAGTGCTCGAGCGGCGTACCGCGGACATGTCCTCGGAGCGTAGGCGCATCGAGGCGCGTAAGGCAATTCTCGATAGAAAGGGTGACGAGGCCTATCAGGAATGGCTGCGCCAGCTGCGCGACCGCGCCTACATCGAGATACGGGTCGAAGAACGGTGAGCGCTCGACTCGAAAAGCGGGCGGCGTCTCGCGCAAGCATTGCGTCGCGCTCGAATTCGGTTCCGATCATAGCGGTGACCTCCGGAGAGCCGGCGGGCATTGGCCCGGATGTCTGTCTGGCTCTCGCGCGAAACAGGTTCGCCGCGCGCATCGTTGTTCTTGGAGACCGGGAGATGCTCGAGAGCCGCGCCCGGCAGCTCGGGCTCCGCGTTCAGCTGAGCGATCCCGGCGCAGGCTTGACGCCGGGCTCGATCGCATGCCTGCATATCCCGCTCTCGGTCCCCTGTCGGGCGGGCACGCTCGATCCGCGCAACGCGCCCTACGTGATTTCGCTCATCGACCGCGCAATCGAAGGCTGCAAAGCCGGGGAGTTCGCTGCGCTCACGACCGCACCCGTGCACAAGGGCGTGATCAACGACGGCGGCATCCCTTTCGTCGGCCACACGGAATATCTCGCCGAGCGCACCGGCGCCGCTCAGGTGGTCATGGTGCTCGCGGGCGGGGGCCTGCGCGTGGCGCTCGCGACCACGCACCTCGCCTTGAAGGATGTGCCGCGCGCGCTGACGCGCGAAGGTCTCGAACGCACAATCCGGGTCCTGCACGCCGAGCTTATCCGCCGCTTCGGAATCTCCGCGCCGCGGATCCTGGTTGCCGGTCTCAATCCGCATGGCGGCGAGGGCGGCTATTTCGGGCGAGAGGAAATCGAAGTGATCGGGCCGGTTCTCGAGAAATTGCGCGCTGAAGGTCTGCAGCTCACCGGACCGCTGCCGGCGGATACGCTGTTCGTTCCGGATCGGCTCGCCGCAGGCGATTGCGTGCTTGCGATGTATCACGATCAGGGCCTGCCCGTGCTCAAGTACGCGAGCTTCGGCAGGGGGATCAACGTCACGCTCGGCCTGCCCATGGTCCGCACCTCGGCCGACCACGGCACCGCGATCGAGCTCGCCGGCACCGGTCGGGCAGAACCCGGCAGCCTCATCGAGGCGGTCGAAGCGGCGATCGAAATGGCGCGCGCCGAGATGCGGACGGCCTGCTAGACAGTGACGACCGGTCGGCATGTTGCGAGAAAAAGATTCGGTCAGCATTTTCTCGTCGACCGGGGGATCATAGAGCGCATCGTCTCCGCGATCGGACCGCACCCGGGTGAGCACATCGTCGAAATCGGCCCCGGACTCGGAGCGCTGACGGCCCCGCTGCTCGAGCGGGTCGAGCACCTCCACGTCGTGGAGCTCGATCGGGACCTGAGCGCGCGGCTGCGCGAGCGCTACCCCGTCGACCGCCTGACGGTGCATCAAGCCGATGCGCTGCGCTTCGACTTTGCAACTCTGCCTGCGCCGCTCAGAGTCGTAGGGAACCTCCCTTACAATATTTCTACGCCGCTCCTATTCCATGTTGCCGCCGCGGCAGCACGGTGCACGGATCTCCATTTCATGCTTCAGCACGAGGTCGTGGAACGGATGATCGCGAAGCCGTCGGAACCCGAATACGGGCGGCTGTCGGTCTCGCTGCAGTACCGCTTCCGCCTCGAACGGCTCTTCACGGTCGCTCCCGGTTCGTTCCGGCCTCCGCCCAAAGTTCACTCCGCCGTCGTGCGCCTCGTACCGCGTCCTATGGCGGAGCTCGATGCCTTGAATGAAGCCGGCTTCTCCGGAATCGTCGCCCGGGCGTTTTCCATGCGGCGAAAGACTCTGAGAAACAATCTTTCGGGGCTGATTTCCTCTTCTGATCTCGCCGAACTGGGCATCGACCCGGGCAAGCGCGCGCAAAATCTCCCGGTTGCGGCTTTTGTCACAATCGCGAACCGGCTCGCGCAGCGGCGCAACTAGACCCCGCAAACGCCCGCTGGCAAAATGGTGTATAGGTGGATGGATATGAAGTTTGAAGCAGGGGGACGGCAATGGGCCTTCTTGACGACCTGAAAAAACAGGCCGACTTGGTGAAGACGCAGCAGATTCTTCAGCAGAATCTGCAGGGAGACAAGCTCAAGCTGGTCGAAGACAAGATGAAACAAACGTTCCAGTACGTGCACGAGCTGCTGAAGCAGCTCGGGGTGGTCAAGCCCACCAGCCCCCTCGTGTACTCGATTCCCGGTGTCGCCGATTTCCGGAATCTGCTGTTTACCGAGTCGTTCATCGACTATCGGAAAAAGCGCATCAACGACAAAGAATATTTCGATACGACCCATTTCTTCGTCAAGTGGGCCGGGCCGGATACCGTGGTGATCGAGAAAGACATGCCCCCCGCGATGCAGCGGATCCGCGAATCGCTGTGGCTCAGCAAGGTCAAATTCGTCGAGGAGGAGAAGAAGAACGCCAAGGGTTTCGTCATCGGCGCGAAGTTCACCGTTCCGGCAGCCGTGCTCACCGACATCGTCATCAAAGCGGATCACGACCAAGGCAAGTTGCACGTCCAGGCGACGCATCTCTTCGGCCTCGGGGTGGAATACTTCTCCGTTCCTGCGCAGGAAGTCAGCGATGACATGCTCGAGGACTTCGCCAAGGCGCTGATCGGACAGCAAAGCGATATCCGCAAATACCGCGTTGCAGGCACGCCCGGAACCTTTCGCTGAGCGACCGCGCGCAAGTTCCCGGTTCTTGGAGCGTCATCGAGCTTATTTGCGCTCGATAAGCTCGATCTTGTAGGTGTCGGGATCCTCGATGAAGGCGATCACCGTTGTGCCGTGCTTCATCGGCCCGGCCTCGCGAGTGACCTTGCCCCCGCGCCGCTTCACTTCCTCGCAGGCCTTATAAGCGTCGTCCACGGCCACGGCGATGTGGCCGAAGGCGTTGCCGAGTTCGTATTTATCCACGCCCCAGTTGTGGGTCAGCTCGATCACCGCGGTATCGGTTTCGTCGCCGTAACCGACGAAAGCCAGGGTGAATTTCCCCTCCGGGTAGTCTTTGCGCCGGAGCAGGCGCATGCCTAGGACCTCGGTGTAGAAGCGCAGCGACCGCTCCAGATCGCCGACTCGCAACATGGTGTGGAGAATTCGCATCGATGATCTCCTCTCAACGCTGGGGACACAGACTCGCCATGCGGCCCTCGATCCACTCCTCGACCGACAGGTTCAGCGATTCCGGCGTGTGGGGGCGCGAATCGATCGGCGGTCCGACCTCCACCGTTACCGTACCCGGACGCTTGAGAAACGCGTTGCGACCCCAGAACAGGCCGGCGTTGTGCGCGACCGGCACGACCGACGCCCCGCATTTCACCGCAAGCCATGCGCCGCCTTCGTGATACTTGCGGCGTTCGCCCGGTTTCACGCGCGTGCCCTCCGGGAAGATCGCGATCCAGAACCCTTGCGCGAGCCGCTCGCGGCCGAGCTCGGCCATCCGATTCAGCGCCCGGACGCCGCGGCTGCGATCGATCGCGATCGGGCTCGTCAGCGCGAGGCCCCAACCGAAGAAAGGGATCCACAAGAGCTCTCGTTTCAATACCAGCACCTGCGGCGGGAAAATGACCTGGAAGGCCAAGGTTTCCCAGGCCGATTGGTGCTTGGCCAGGATCACGCAGGGAGTGCGCGGCAGGTTTTCCATGCCGATCACGCGGTAGCGGATGCCGACCACGTTTTTCGCGAGCCAGATCATCGCGCGCGACCACCCGGAGATGACGCGATAGCGTGCAAGCCGCGGCAAGGGAAAAGTGGCGAGCGCGACGATCGCGTAAGGCGGGGTGACGAGAATCTCGGCGATGAGGAAGACGAGGGAGCGCAGGAAGTTCATTGACTCAGCGCGTGCGCCACCGCGGCCAGATCCGGATAGACGGCGGTCCCTTCCGGAAGCTGTCCGGCAGAGCGCGTTTTCGCGCCTTTGCCGGAGAGCACCAGGATGGGATGGGCTCCAACCGCGGCTGCAGCCTGGAGGTCGCGCAGGCTGTCGCCCACGCAGGGTGCGCGGTCGAGCGAGACATTGAGGCGCTCGGCGACGGCGAAGAACATTCCCGGATTGGGTTTGCGGCAGGGCGACTGGGACTCCGCGGTGTCGGGGCAATAGAACACCGCTTCGATGCGCCCGCCCGCCAGATTCACCGCCTTGTGCATCTTGGAGTTGATGGCGTTCAGGCTCACCATGTCCATGAGGCCGCGGCCGACCCCCGATTGGTTCGTAGCGACCACGACGCGCCAGCCATCCTGCGTCAGGCGAGCGATGGCATCGAGGCTTCCCGGGATCGGCCGCCACTCGTCGGGATGCTTGATGAACTCGGCGCTGTCGTAATTGATCACGCCGTCGCGGTCGAGGATGATGAGTTTCATGTCGCGAGCTTGGAGATATCGGAGAACCGATTCATCGCCTTACGCATGGCGGTGAGCAGCGCGAGCCGATTTTCGCGAAGCTTCTTGTCGTCCGTCATGACCATGACCACGTCGAAGAACGAGTCCACGGGACTCTTTAAAGCCGCAAAGGCTTTCAGGTATCCAGCGAAATCTCCGGACTCAAATAGAGGCTTTGCCGAACGGGACGCCGTCTGCAAGGCCTCGAAAAGCGAGATCTCGGCGGGTTCCTTGAGCGCTGAAACATCGGCATCACCGAATGCCTCGCCCTTGGCTTCGGCTTGTCGCAGTATGTTGGCGATTCGCTTGTTTGCGGCGGCGAGACTGGCTGCCTCGGGAAGCGCGGAAAACGCACGAACAGCTTCGAGTTGCTTGGGGATTAGGGCTATCGCAACCGGGTTCAGGCTGAGGACCGCCTCGACCTCGTTCGCTGAATAGCCGCGCTCAAGGAAATAGCTGCGCATGCGTTCTGTAAAAAACATCTGAAGATCCATTTGCGCCTTGCCTTTGAAAGGTTCGAAAGCTGCGTTTACGAGATCCCACAGGGACAACGGAAGCTGATTTTCAACAACGATTCTAATGACCCCGAGAGCTGCGCGGCGAAGTCCGAATGGATCCTTGTCTCCGGTCGGCAGCTCCTTGATGCTGAACAGGCCCGCGAGCGAATCCAGCTTGTCGGCAAGCGCTACGGCGCTGGCGATCGGCCCTTCGGGAAGCTTGTCGCCGGCGAAGCGTGGGCGGTAATGCTGCTCGATCGCATCGGCGACTTCACGCGGCTCGCTGTCATGCAGCGCGTAGTAGCGCCCCATGACGCCCTGCAGCTCGGGAAATTCACCGACCATGGCGGTAAGCAGATCCACTTTGGAAAGCTCGGCGGCGCGTTCAGCTTGTATCACACCCACGCGAAGCGAGCGCGCGATCTCGCCGGCCAACAGCTTGATTCTCTGCATGCGTTCGAGCTGGCTGCCGAGCTTGTTGTGGAACACAACTTTCGCCAGCTGCGGAACGCGCGCCTCGAGGCGGGTCTTCTGATCCTGGTTGAAGAAGAACCGCGCATCCTCGAGCCTGGGCCGGACGACCCGCTCGTTACCGTCGACGATCGGGCGCGGGTCATCGACGCGCATATTGGAGACGATGAGGAATTTGGGCAGCAGCTTCCCGTCGGGGGAGAACAGCGGAAAATACTTCTGATTCTGGCGCATGGTGAGGATCAAGCATTCCTGGGGCACCTCGAGAAACGAGGCGTCGAACTCCCCCGCGTAAACGGCCGGGAACTCGACTAATGCGGTGACTTCTCCCAGGAGGTCCTGATACTCGCCGAGGCTCGCTTTCTGACGCTTGGCCTCAGCCAGCAGTTGCTTGTCGATTTCGGATTTGCGCGCTGCGAAGTCGGCGATGACGCGGCCGTCCTTGAGCAACCTTGCCTCGTACTCGTCGGCGTTCGCCAGGCGAATCGACGCTGCGCCCATGAATCGGTGTCCGCTCGTCGTGTTGCCTGCGGGCACGCCGAGAACGGTGCCCGGGACCACGCGCCCGCCGTGCATCATCACCAAGCCGTGCACGGGACGCACGAACTGCGCTTCGCCTTCGCCCCAGCGCATGACCTTGGAAATTGGGAGTACCTTCAGCGCGGCGTCGACTTTCTGAGCGAGCACGTCGTCAAGCTGTGCGCCTTTCGTGGTGTAACTCGCGACATAAACTTCCCCCTTCGCGGTTGACACGCGCTTGAGCGCATCGACTGTAACGCCATACTTCTTTGCAAAACCCTCTGCCGCCTTTGTACCAGCTGCAACTGATGGCCCTGAAGTGTCGGAGTGCATGTCTATGGCCCTGTTCGCGACATTGTCTATCAATACCGCAAGGCGCCTAGGTGACGCAAAACAGCGCGCGTGATGCGGAAATGGCAGCAACGAACTGCCATTGAGGTTAGAGGCGAGGGCGTCGCGAAACACTTCTGCAATTCGAAGTAGGGACTTCGGGGGAAGCTCTTCGGTGAGAATCTCCACGAGCAGGCTTGCCGCCCCCGGCGCTTTGGCGGCTTTCTTCTTCGGCACCCGCTAGCCCCGCTTCCTCTTGGCCGGCTGCAGTTGCACCATCGGAAACCCCAGCCTCTTGCGCGATTCGAGATACGCCTCGGCTACGAGTTGCGCAAGCGTGCGCACGCGCCGTATGTATGCCTGACGTTCCGTGACCGAGATCGCGCCGCGCGCATCGAGCAGGTTGAAAGTGTGCGAGCACTTCAGCACCATCTCGTACCCGGGAAGGGCGAGGCCTTCCGCGATCAAGCGCTTTGCCTGCGCTTCGAAATCGTTGAACTGCGACAGTAACCAAGTCACATCGCTCGCTTCGAAGTTGTATTTCGACTGCTCGACCTCGTTCTGGTGGTAGACGTCTCGATAAGTGATACCCGGTGTCCACACTAGATCGAAGACGTTCTCCTTTCCTTGGAGATACATCGCGAGCCGCTCTAGGCCGTAAGTGATTTCGCCCAGCACCGGCTTGCAAGGCAGGCTGCCGACTTCCTGGAAATAGGTGAACTGAGTGATCTCCATGCCGTCCAGCCACTCTTCCCTGCCGAGGCCCGGGGCACCGAG
>Ga0209807_1000004_pt1 | contig 123292 bp, 127 predicted proteins | sample GraSoiAngelo_154_FD_186168 | JGI IMG/M metagenome (GOLD analysis project Ga0209807, IMG submission 186168) | Grasslands soil microbial communities from the Angelo Coastal Reserve, California, USA - 14_1009_13_20cm (SPAdes) (version 2) | ecosystem: Environmental > Terrestrial > Soil >... | reverse complement strand
CCGACTTCGAGCATGTAGGACTTGATGTCCGAGGGGGCGTTCATCCGGGGAATTTTACGCTGGCCGAGCGGAAGGCGTCATTTCCCCTCCTCATCTTGAGGAGGGGTGGCGCGAAGCGCCGGGGTGGTCAGGTTTTTCCTGTCGACCAAGCGAACATCGGCGATCCAGTTGCGCGTTCTGCGCGCGAGACGAGATTCCACATCCTCGCCTTCGAAGTCAACCGTGGCCCGGTGAAGCTGTGATGGGTCGATATTTTCGAACACGTTGACATTGACGACCGCATAGAGATGGTTCGCGATCTCGCTGGTGACCAGCGGCACGGCACCGCACCGCGAGCAGACGTGAAACGTCGCGGTCCAGGTCCCGAAGGAGTACTTCGACACCAGCGCGGAATCACGAATCGCGACCGCCAGCCTGGCATTGGGGTTCGAAGTCCAGACGCCGCCGTGCTTGACGCAGAACGTACAACCGCACGCGCGCGCCGGAATCTCGGGCGGGTCTCCTTCCCATTCGAGTTCGAAGGCGATATTGCCGCAGTGGCATTTACCGGTGATGAGCATGTAGATATCGGAGAAAGTAGGGCGCTTCAACGTCCAGGTTCAGCGGCGCGGTCGCCGCGAGGCGGACGCGTCCGCTGGAACCGTTGGCTGGGCTGCATTGACGGGCGGGAGTCTCAATAAGCGATTACGAGCGGAAGTGTAGGCCGCAGGTCGGCCTCTTTCCCCTGCCTTCCATTGTCGAACGTAAGCCTCAGTAGGGGATCGGGCCCGCCTGTGAAGGATGCGATGCCGCGCTCCACGAGAAGGGTGAGAGTGGAACTATCGAGCGTGCGCTGATCAACCACGAATTCCGCTCCGGTAACAAGGTGAACGCCCAATACGTGTTCTCTGATCTTCTTCAGTCCTGGGCGTTTTTGATACATCTCAGCCAGTGCTTCTGGCGTGAGGTTCGCCATGGTGGGTGGAACGACAAAAACAAATGGTTCTGCAGAGTTCGAAGCTGTCTGCGCCACGAGGATGGCCTCACCCGGTTGCATCCACGCGGCTCTGTGCGTAACCGTGGGGAACGGGGGACCGGTGTTCTCGCCGCGCATGTGGAGGCCGATGCCAAATGGCGATGCGCGCGCTTTCTTCCCCATTGATCTCGCCGCGAAGTCCACCTGAATCGCCGAAGCAGCCTTTTTCGCTACTTCGTAGTCGTCAATCCAGATCAGCTCCAGGTAAGCATTCTCAAAGCGAAAACCCAAAGACGACGTGCCTTGGCCCTCATGCTTCACCGGCTCGTACCCATGTAGCCCAAGCTTCCTCAGAGCATCGGCTTCGGGAGCATCCTGTTTGACCCAGATAAATATGTGGTCCAGCTCAATCGACTCCGACCCGCGACGGGATTCGACGCTGGCGCAGGAAGAAAGTAGCGAAGCTACAAACAGGAGGATTCGCAAGGGATTCATGTGTGATGCAGCCCAACTATCAATAGTCAGCAAGAATGCTTCGATATCTTTGTTAAACGGCAAAAGTGCAATTGAGCACGGTGCATTTTCCGCCGATTTGCTCGGGAATCAAGCGGTTGGTCCAGCTCCGACACGCGGCTGGGCGCACGCCCCTACAATAGCGCGGCTCATGGACCCGCTCGAATATTCCCGCTACGCCCGGCAGCTCGTCGCGGCGAGACCTGAGCTGCGCGAGGAGCTGGAACGGGCGAAAGACTCGGGCTGGACGCGCGAGGCGATGCAAGCGTTCTTGCGCGAGCGCGGCGGCGGAGACGAAGGTGCCTTGCATTCTGGATTGCGGAGGCTGCGCCAGCGCGTGCTGCTGCGTACGATGGCGCGGGATCTTTCGGGGAAAGCGAGCCTCGACGAAGTGTGCGGCGCGATGTCCGCGCTCGCCGAGGTCGCCATCGAGACATCGCTTGAGTTTCTAGAGCGGAGCGAGCAGGCGGGAGTTTTAGAACCGCGCGCCCGGCTCTTCGTGGTCGGCATGGGCAAGCTCGGCGGCGGCGAGCTGAACGTGTCCTCCGACGTCGATCTCGTCTTTCTCTACCCCGAGGAGGACGGCGCGGCGAGCAATCTGGAATTCTTCACGCGCCTCGGCCGCCGCCTGATCGCCGCGCTCGATGAGCGCACGGCGGACGGCTTCGTTTTCCGGGTCGACATGCGCCTTCGCCCCTGGGGCGACTCCGGGGCGATCGCCACGAGCTTCGACGCGCTGGAGGAATATTTCGTGACGCAGGGCAGGGAATGGGAGCGCTACGCCTGGATCAAGGCGCGAGCGCTCGGGTCCGGCGGCGAGAACGGTGCGCTCGCCGCGATCGTGCGTCCGTTCGTGTACCGCAAATATCTCGATTACGGTGCGTTCGCGGCGATGCGCGAGCTGCACGCGCAGATCCGCGAAGAGGTGGCGAAGAGGGAGCTCTCCGATCAAATCAAGCTCGGGCCGGGCGGCATCCGCGAGATCGAGTTCATCGCGCAGGTGTTCCAGCTCGCCCGCGGCGGCCGCGACCCGGCGCTGCAGATCCGCCCGACGCTCGCAGTGCTCGCGCTGCTCGCGCAAAAGAAGTTGCTCCCCGCCGCGGCATTCGACGAGCTCTCCGGGGCCTACGTGTTCCTGCGGCGCCTGGAGCACCGGCTGCAGTACCTGGACGATGCGCAAACGCACGAGCTGCCCGAGGGGGCGGAAGACCGTTCGCTCGTCGCACGAGCCATGGGCTTTCACTCCTGGGACGCGTTTCGCGCCGCGCTCGAGGCGCACCGGGCCCGGGTGTCCGCGCATTTCGAGCAGGTGTTTTCGGTCGAGGAAGTCTCGAAGCACGCGCTCGCGCCGCTGTGGACCGGGTCGGAGCAGGCCGAAACGCGTCTGGCGCAGCTCGGGTTTCGCGATGCCGCCGCGACGGCGGCGCGGCTTGCGGCGGTGCGCTCGGGCCCGCGCTACCGTGGCCTGCCGCAGGCGAGCCGGGCCCGCTTCGACACCCTGATCCCGAGGATCATCGAGGAGTCCGCCGCGCAGGAAGACCCGGACGCGGCCCTCGCGCGCGGTCTGGAGTTCATGGAGACGGTCAGCCGCCGCGCCGCGTATCTCGCGCTTCTCGAGGAGCACCCGGCCGCGCTCGAACGCCTCGCACAGTTGCTCGGCACATCGAGCTGGGCGGCGCAATATCTCAACCGGCATCCGATCGTGCTCGACGAGCTGCTCGACGCGCGCGCCTTGTTCGCACGGCCGGATTGGAGCGCTTTCGCCCGAGAACTCCGGGGCCAGCTCGCCTCCCGGCAGGGCGACGAGGAGCGGCAGATGGATTGGCTGCGCGAGGCGCATCACGCGCAGGTCTTCCGCCTGCTCGCGCAGGATCTGTCGGGCGTGCTCTCCGTCGAGCGGCTGGCCGACGATCTGTCCGATCTCGCCGGCGCGATGCTGCAGGTGACGCTGGAGCTGTGCTGGACGCAGCTGCGCGTGCGCCACCGCGACGAGCCGCGTTTTACGGTCATCGGCTACGGCAAGCTCGGCGGGAAGGAATTGGGCTACGCGTCCGATCTCGATCTCATCTTTCTTTACGAGGATCCGGACGAGCGGGCGTCGGAGATCTATGCGCGCCTCGCGCAACGCCTCGCCCGCTGGCTCACCAGCCGCACCGCTGCGGGCGTTCTCTTCGACATCGACCTGCGCCTGCGGCCCGAGGGCGGGAGCGGGCTTCTCGTCAGCTCGATCGACGCCTTTCGCCGCTATCAGCGCGAATCGGCCTGGACCTGGGAGCACCAGGCGCTCACGCGCGCGCGATTCTGCGCGGGCGAGCCGGCCGTGGGCGCGCAGTTCGAGGAAGAGCGGCGCGCGATCCTTCGGATCGCGCGCGACGAGGCGAAGCTGCGTCGCGACGTGCTGTCGATGCGCGAGCAGCTCCTCCAGGGCCACCCGAACGAGAGCGGATTGTTCGACTTGAAGCACGACCCGGGCGGCATGATCGACATCGAATTCATCGTGCAGATGCTCGTGCTCGCCCACGCGCACCGCCGCCCCGAGCTCACCGCCAACAGCGGCAACATCGCCCTGCTGAAGCTCGCCGCGAAGCTCGGATTGATTCCCGGCGATTCCGCCGGCGCGGTGGCCGACGCCTACCGCGAATACCGCCGCCGGCAGCACCGGCTGCGCTTGAACGGCGCGAGGTATGCGCGCGTGTCCGCGGCGGAGCTGCAAACCCACATCGACGCGACGCGGGCGCTGTGGCGGAGGGTGTTCAGGGGCGAGTGATCCCAGTCAGAAATACCCCAGGAATTGCACGCCCAGGCCTATCGCGTTGTATTCCGGATTGTGGGTGTGGAAGCCCTGGCCGTTCGATACGTGCATTCCCCGGAGGGTCACGGAAAGCTCCTGCCTGTCGTTCAATCTATAAGAAAGAGTGGGGCCGTACCGGAACATGAACTCGTAACGGGAAGCCCCTGCGCCGGGGAAATCTCTGTCGTAGAGCAGGACACCCGCGCTCCCATCCAGCGAAGCCGACACGTTCCCACTGCGTGCGAACTCGGTCCGAATTGCCAGAACGGGTCCCGCGCCGGTCGCGGCGCCATCGAAGACTTCGTCCATGAGCGTGCCCGCTTCGGCTGAGCCCGTCGTGAAGGATATGTTTCCCCGCGCGCGGGACAGCGTCAGGCCTCCATAGAGCTTGAACATTCCAATGTCGAAACTCTTCATGCGGAAGAGAAAATGGAGGTTCATCGTGTGGATCTGGCGATTGCGCTTGACGGGCCCGAGCTCCTCCAGCTCGGCCATGATCTCCCGCCCGGCCTGCATCTCCTGCGAGATATTCGCTTTTTCCTGAGCCTCGCACGAAGCGTTTCCGCTCAAGGCCGGGAGCAGCAACAGTGAGAGCACGGCTGCGGTGGGGCGCTTCCGGCTTGAGTGCGGGTATCTCACGGTTTCGGATGCTGTTCGGAGTCAGAGCTCAGTCGGCCCGAAGCACCAGTGCCACGGTTCATAGTCGTAACCCTGCGGATTCCCCGCCGGATACGAGAGAACGAAACCAAACCGGCCCGCGTTCTTCGACAGCCACCGGAATGCCCGGGTGTTTTCGAATTCGGCCTCTAGAGCCGGCGCACCCTCGTTGGTCGTGACATCGACTGCCCGGCCTGAGTGGTGTTCGCTGTAACCGGGAGGAGCGCTTACGCAGAGGACTGCGTCCAGGGACAGGCCTTCGGCCAGCTTGGCGCGGATTATCTCGGCTTGACGATCGATGCTTCGGAACGCCGAGGCGATCTGGATCACTACGCCGTCGGTGAGCGCCGCGGCGCTCATCTCCCGCCACTTCGCCGCCGCCGCGGGCGTAAGCAGGTATTCTCTACCGTCGTCCCCTATGGCCGCGACGACCAACCCCTGAGCCTCGGGATGCAATACCAGGGATCGCGCCGCGATCAGATCCGCCGATATCGCAAGGGAAGCCAGCACCGACCTGATTTGCTCGGGGCACTCGGTCGGCATCCGAAGGTTTGAGCGCGTCTTCTTCATGCGCGCTCGATTTCGCGCAGCATCAGCAATTCGCCCGGCTCGGTCTGTGGCTCCAGCGTGACGCTGCCGGTCTGGATGACGCGCATGCGCGCTCACACCAGCTCTTTGCGCATGACCACGCACGGTATAGACACACCCGGCTTGAGCTCATGACCGACGGACCGAACACGCCTGTAACCTGCTTGCTCATAGAACGGCAGGGAGTTGAGCGACGCATCGAGTGTGAGCTGCGCAAGTCCCGAAGCCCGGGCGATCGACTCGAGCGCGGACAGTAGACGACCACCCAGGCCTCGCCGCAGGTGGCCGGGAAGAACGTACACAGCCTCGACCATGGAGTTCTTCGGATCCAGTTGACCAAAGCCGCAGATCTGGCCCGCATCATCCGCGACAAACACGATCTTGTTCTCGATGGGTTCAGTGTATGAGGCAGGGCTCAACTTTCCGGCCCAAGCCTCAATTTGCTCGGATGTGTAACGAGTAGACGCGACATCGAGAATCGCCGATCTGTGTACTCGGAATATTCCTTCCGCGTCGGCCGGCGTTGCGCGACGAATCATATCCGTGTTGCGCGATTAGCTTGCACGCCCGCGGAACGCCAATTGCGGACGAACACGCTCGGGTTGCCCCGGGATCGGTGCAGGAACTTCACCGCAACGTTCAGCGCCGCACGCCAGATAGAAGCTTTCGGCATTCGGATCCGCGTCGACAGTGACGGAGGAGGCGCCGCCGCGAAGAGCGGTCTGGAGGGCGTGGGCTACCAATGCTCGCCCGATGCCGCGGTCCATGAACTGTGGCAAGACCCAAAGATGGTCGAGCTTCCAAGAGTCATTCGAAGGCACCAAGGAGTAGAAGCCTACAATCTCGTCCCCGACCCCTGCCACGAACGTAGGCCTCGAAGCAATCGTGTCGCTCGAGACGCTGAGGTCCTGCCTCCACGATTCGATCGCGGCGGCCGAGTAGCCCCAATACGCCTTCGCCTCGAGCGCAAGGGCGGAAAGAGCTTCTGCTTCGTGCTCTTGCGCTGGGCGGATGTTCATCTTGCAATCTTGAGGTTTGGCCTTTTCATGCACGAAGATTACTGCGATTCAGGACGATCGCGCGCCACTAGCGCGAGATATTCCGACACACTGCTGGCGGCGCGCGGTTTGGCCATGACACGCAGCGTGTTCAGCCGTTCCCATTTCTACTCTTTGACGCTTTCGAAGATCCCAATAGCCGGACCTCTCCCCAAAGCGCTCCGCGCGCACATTATCTTCAACAACGCCGAGGCGCAATCAGCGCGCGCCGTTCCAAACGGCACATCGCCTACGCCACCGTTCGTCTTTCTTGCCGGCCGGCCAGGATCGAAGCTTCGCGCTTTCGAGTAATCGGGGTAACGCGTATCGGCGAATCAGGTGATCCGCCTTCTCGAACGTCCCACTGAAAAGTCTCCTTGATGGTGTCCAAGATCGGTCGGTAGGTCAGCCCTGCCGCAATCGCCCTTTGGTTATCGCCCAGAAAAAGACCGCCAGAATCTTCATCCTTCTCGGGAATCCAGAGGGGAAGCTCCGTCCATGGTTCGGCACTTGCGGCGATCAGCTCATCGTCCGAAATCCAGTTAAAGCGCACATTGCACCCCACTGCGCTGCGGCACGTTTCTAGAAACTGTTGCATCGTGAGCAGCGACCGCGGACCAACCGCATTGAAGGTTCCCGTGCGCTGCGCCTCGCTCAGGCGTATACACCAATCGGCGAGATCGCGCGCATCGATGAACTGGATGGGACGCTCCGGACGCCCGGGTGCAAGCACCTCGCCCCCCTGCGCGATCCGGCGCGGCCAATACGTAAACCGATCCGTCGGGTCGTGCGGGCCGGCGATGAGGCCTGGTCGCAGGTGCGCGACTCGCCCTGGAAACGCGGCCTCGAGCGCTTCTTCGGAGCGGGCTTTGAGTGGACCGTAGCCATGGTTTCCTTCAGCGAGGGGCGCGGTCTCGTCGTACGAGCGCCCGGCCGGAAACCCCGCATAAGCGGAAACGCTGGAGATGAAGGTGTAGTGCTCGATCCGCCCATCCAGAATCTCCGCGATCCTGCGCGCCTGCGCCGGAGTGTAGGTGGTTGTGTCGACCACGGCGTCAAAACGCGTTCCGCTGAGGGCAGATAAGTCGCCATCGCGGTCGCCGCGCAGTTTCTCGACCTTCGGAAAGAGATTCGAATTGTGTCGCCCCCGGTTGAAAAGCGTAACGCTGTGCCCTCGAGCCAGCGCCGACTCCACGACATGCCGACCGAGAAAGACCGTTCCGCCGAGGACGAGAAATTTCATACCTCAGCCAGCGGCATTTGTTTCTTCGCTCGAGGCCTGCGAGGACGCTATTCCGGTTCGCCGGGGAACTGCGCGGCGCCTTCCGGAACGATGATTCCTGGCAGCATGCGCGAAGTCCAAATGTGGACAGCGCGCCGCAGATCAACCGGCTCGTCCAATGAGCCGCCCTTTACGCTGATCGTCTCCGCGCTGCCGCGCTGTTGATGCCACAACCGGGACCCGCAGTCCGGGCAAAAAGCGCACTCCAGCGTGTGGCCAGCGTCGGTCGCACGCGACCAAAATTTCGGCGTGCCCCGTGTCAGGCGAAACGCCGCGCGCGGCACGATGACCGATATGCCAAAGGCCGAGGCCGCTTGCTTGCGGCATTCCTTGCAGTGGCATACATAGATTTCAAGCGCGCTGCGAGAAATCTCGTAGCGGATCGAGCCGCATTGGCAACCGCCGTACGAAACGCTGTCGCTCATCCGCTTTTCTCCACAAGCTATGTCGCCGGGTCTCTCTTGCCCAAGCCCCGGTCCGCTCTGGGTTGAGGGGTTGGACGCCCCTTGCGCTAGGAGATCGACGTACGCGCCTCCTATCAATTGGGTGGACTGCACGCCGAGCCGCTCCATGAGAATGTGGGCCGGCGGGCCAGACGAGATCCATCGGTTGCGGTTGTGTTCTTTAGAGGTCGATCCTAAACTCTTTCCCATGATCCTTGAATCCGAGACGCGCATAAAGCTCATGAACCTTCGGTCTCGCATATCGGCTCGTGGCGACTAGTTTGTAGCATCCGCGGCCCTTCGCCTCTGTCACTACGGCGTTTACGATCTCGGTGCCCAGACCCGAGCCACGCGCAGGTTCATCGACGTACACGTCTTCCAAAAGGCCGAAGGGCGCCTCGTGCAGGCTGTTCCACATCAGAAAGAGGTAAGCACGCGCCACCTCTTTTCCGTCTCGATCAATGGAGAAGCGTACGCCCTCGGATTTTGCCACCGTCTTTTCGATGTGCATTGTGCCCTCTACGCGTCAATGCTACGCCACTCGAGCACTTCGTCGATGACGCGCCAAGGTCGCGCCGCCTCGGCAGCATTCGTCTCGGTGCCGAGTATGCGGCGGCGCTCGGCAAGCGCACGATCATGTGCTCGCCCAGGTGAAAGGTCCTGTTGTCCCACCCGCGGACCGCGGCCGGCCGGACAGGAAGTTCCGCCCATTGCGGAAACTGAGCCGCCACCATGCGGCGCACGAGGGTGGCGTCTATGACCGGCTGCTCTACGTCCATCTGGCGCGGAAATCAGCCCGCGAATCGCAACCCAAGCTGCAGCAGCTCATCCCACGCATCGCCTTTGACGATGCCTTTGATGACGCGATCGACCTTGGCCGCGTCCTCGAGCGCGGCGAGCAGTGTCGCGCGCGGGAGCTTCTTCGCGGCGCGGCCCAGGAGCGACTGTCTCGCGTCGCCCCACACGCGCGCTTCGCGCAGGACCTCTGCCAGCGGACGGCCTGCGGCGATGCCGTTTTGCACGCGACAGATGGCGCGGATTTCCTCAGCGAGGATCCACAGCACGCGCGGAGGCGCCTCGCCTTCGCCGCGCAGGCCTTCGAGCATGCGTGCGAGCCGCGAGCGCTCGCCCGAGAGCATCGCTTCGGCGAGCTTGAGGGCGTCGTAGCGCGCGACGTTCATCACCGCCTCGCGCACGGCGTCGAAGTCGAGCTCCCCGGCGGGCAGGAGCAGCGCGAGTTTCTGGATCTCCTGGTGCGCGGCAAGGAGATTGCCTTCGACGCAGTCGGCGAGGAATTGCAGGGTTTCGGGAGTCGCGCGCTGCTTCTGTCGCGCGAGCCGGGCGGCGATCCACGCGGGAAGCCGCGCGCGCTCGACCGGGTAGACGTTGACGACGATTCCCTCGCGCTCGAGCGCCCTGAACCACGAGGATCCCTGGCCGGCCTTGTCCAGACGCGGCAGCGTCACGAGCGTGAGCGCCTCGGGCGGGAGGTTTCCGCAAAACGCTTCGATCGCCTCGGCGCCGTCGGCTCCGGGCTTGCCCGCGGCAAGGCGCAGCTCGATCAGCTTCTTGTCGCCGAACAGCGAGCGGCTCGCGCCGCTTGCGGCGAGCTCGCCCCAGTGGAAGCCGCGCTCCGGCGCGAGGACCACGCGCTCGGAAAACCCGCTTGCGCGCGCGCGCGCGCGAATCGCGTCGGCGGCCTCGAGCGCAAGCAGCGGCTCGTCGCCGTGGATCGCGTACAGGGGCTGCAGCTCGCGCGAAAGATGGCCATCCAGCTGCTCGAGCCTGAGAGCGGCCATGCCTACTCGATGGAGACCGACGCCGGCTTCGCCGCGACCAGGCGCCGCATGATCTGCTGCACCATGTCCCTTTGCATGTCCCGGTAGAGCAGCGCTTCCTCGGTCTCCTTCGCGAGCACCTGAGCGTCGCTGTACGCCATGTCGCGCGTCAGCTGGATTTCGCTCGTCGGCAGGTAGACCCGCGCGCCTTTGGGATCGGTGACGCGGAATGCGACGCGGTAGCGCAACTGATATTCGCTCACTCGGCCCGCGGCGTTGAAGGAAAGAATGACCTTCTCGCGCAGCTCCTGGGTGAAGCCGAATACGGCCTGCGCGTCGCCCGGCCTGTCCACGAGGCGCGTCTTGCTCGCCGCCGAGACGTTGCGCTTCAGCTCGGTCACGAGCGGGTTGTTGCCTGGAATGTAGAGCGTCTCGAAAGGCATCTGTTCCTGGCCGCGCAGATGAAAGCCGCAGGCCGCGAGGAGCGCGGCGATCGCGCCGGCGAAGGCGGCGCGCGCGGAACGCTCAAACGACCACATTGACGAGCCGCCCGGGCACTACGACGACTTTCTTCACCGCCTGGCCGTTCGTGAAGCGCGTCACCGCGTCGTTGGCGAGGGCAAGCCGCTCGAGCTCTCCGCGCCCGGCGGATTTCGGCGCGCGCATGTGCCCGCGCAGCTTGCCGTTGACCTGGAGTACGAGCTCGATTTCGTCCTGCTCCAGAGCCGCTTCGTCGACGACGGGCCAGGGCGCAGTCAGGAGATCGCCGTGTTGAGCGGCGTAACCCAGGTCCCTCCACAGCGCAAAGCTTATGTGCGGCGCAACCGGATAGAGCACGCGCAACAGGATACCCATCGCTTCCGACGCGGCTTGCGAGACGGCATTCACGCTTACGTCTCCCGACCCGCCGGAAAAATCTTCGAGCAGATTGAGCATCTTCATGCAAGCCGAAACGACGGTGTTGTATTGCATTCGATCATAGTCATACGACGCTTGCTTCAATGCAAGATGAACTCCTCTGCGAAATTCGCGTATCGCAAGCGTCTGTGAGGACCAATCCTTGACCGGGATGAATGGGCGAATCGAGGCGTGGTCTGCCGCGGCCTTTCCGCGCCCCGCAGCGAATGACCAAAGCCTTCGGAGAAACCGGCTGGCACCTTCAACGCCTGAATCCGACCACTCCAGCGATTGTTCGGGCGGTGAGGCGAACATGACGAACATGCGCGCCGTGTCCGCCCCGTACTTGTCGATCAGATCCTGCGGATCGACGCCGTTGCTTTTCGATTTCGACATGGTGCCGATGCCGTCGGACTCCACGCGCTTGCCGTCGGAGCGCAATACGGCGCCGGTGCGCTGGCCCTTGTCGTCGTGCTTAAGGTCGACGTCGGCGGGGTTGTAGTAGCTGATGCGGCCGCTAGCTTCCTTGCGGTAGAAGATTTCGTTCAGCACCATGCCCTGGGTCAGCAGGCGCGTGAACGGCTCGCTCGGCGCGATCAGGCCCTGGTCGCGCATCACCTTGGTCCAGAAGCGCGAGTACAGGAGATGCAGGATCGCGTGCTCGATGCCGCCGATGTACTGGTCGACCGGCATCCAGTACTGCACGCGCTCGTCCACCGGCGCCTTGTCCTGATCCGGGCAGGCAAAGCGCAGGAAGTACCAGGACGAATCGACGAAGGTGTCCATGGTGTCGGTTTCACGCTTCGCCGCCTTGCCGCATTTCGGACACTTGCAATTCACGAACGAAGGCGTTTTGGCGAGCGGATTGCCGGTGCCGTCGGGCACGAGGTTTTCCGGGAGGACGACCGGGAGCTCGCCGTCGGGAACCGGAACATCGCCGCACGACGGACAATGGACGATGGGAATCGGCGTGCCCCAATAGCGTTGGCGCGAGATGCCCCAGTCGCGAAGGCGCCACGTGATCTGCTTGTCGCCCAGGCCCTTCCTCTTCAGGTCCGCGGCGATGGTTTCGACGGCGGCCCGATAGTCGAGGCCATCGTACTTGCCCGAGTTCACGCAGCGGCCGTAGTCCGCGTACCAGGGTTGCCAGGCGTCGGTCGAATACGGTTTGCCCCCGACGTCTATGACGGGCTTGATCGGCAGGCCGTAGTTCTTCGCGAACGCGAAATCGCGCTCGTCGTGCCCGGGTACGCCCATCACCGCGCCTTCGCCGTAAGCCATCAACACGTAGTTGCCGACCCAGACTTCGATTTTCTCGCCGCTGATCGGATGCGTGACGAAAAGACCGGTCGGCATGCCTTTCTTGTCGAGCTGGGCGAGGTCGGCCTCCATCATCGGGCCGCGTTTGCACTCCTCGACGAACGCGGCGAGCTTCGGGTTCGATTTCGCCGCGTGCGCGGCGAGCGGGTGCTCGGCCGCCACGGCACAGAAGGTGGCGCCCATCAGCGTGTCGGCGCGCGTGGTGAACACGCGCAGGATCTTCTTCTCGCCGCCCAGCTCGTAGGGAAAGCCGATGTTGACGCCATGGCTCTTGCCGATCCAGTTGGCCTGCATCGTCTTCACGCGCTCGGGCCAGCCCGCAAGCTCGTCGAGCGAAGCGAGCAGCTCCTCGGCGTAAGCGGTGATCCGCATGTAGTACATCGGGATTTCGCGCTTCTCGATGAGCGCCCCGGTGCGCCAGCCGCGGCCGTCGATCACCTGTTCGTTGGCGAGCACCGTCTGGTCCACGGGGTCCCAGTTCACCGTGCCGGTCTTCTTGTACACCAGGCCGCGCTCGAGCATGCGCAGGAACAGCCACTGGTTCCAGCGATAGTACTGGGGCGAGCAGGTCGCCAGCTCGCGCTCCCAGTCGATGGCGAAACCCAGCGACCGGAGTTGCTTTTTCATGGTGGCGATGTTGTCGTAGGTCCACTTCGCCGGCGGCACGCCGTTCGCCATCGCGGCGTTTTCGGCGGGCAGACCGAAGGCGTCCCAACCCATCGGCTGGAGCACGTTGAAGCCCCGCATCCGGTGGAAGCGGGTCATCACGTCGCCGATGGTGTAGTTGCGCACGTGCCCCATATGCAGTTTGCCCGAAGGGTAGGGGAACATCGACAAGCAGTAGAACTTCGGACGGCCGCCTTTTCCCGGCGGCTCCTCGGTCGCGCGAAACGCGAAGGTTCGCTCCCAGTGCTCTTGCGCTTCGCGCTCGATGATCTCGGGGTGATACTGGGGCTGCATGAGCGGGTTCTGGAAAAGCATGAATTATAGCCGCGCGGGTCCGCGGCGCGCCGCTACGCTGAAGGTCCTGTAGTGGCGTGCGGTAAAATCGCTAGTTCTCGAACGCCCGCATGCTCAATCTACTCGAAAACCTCAATCCCGAGCAGCTCGCCGCAGTCACCCTTCCCGATCAATCGGCGCTGATCCTCGCCGGTGCCGGGTCGGGGAAGACGCGCGTCCTCACCACGCGAATCGCCTGGCTGATCCAGACCGGAAATGTGAGCCCGAACGGCGTTCTCGCCGTTACCTTTACCAACAAGGCGGCGCGCGAAATGCTCACGCGCATTTCGGCGATGCTCCCGATCAGCACCCGCGGTATGTGGGTCGGCACTTTTCACGGCCTGTGCAACCGCCTGCTGCGGGCGCACTACCGCGACGCCGGCCTGCCGCAGCTCTTTCAGATCCTCGACTCGCAGGACCAACACGCGGCAGTCAAGCGCGTGCTAAAGACGCTCAGCGTCGACGAGGAAAGATTCCCTGCGCGGGACGCGCAGTACTTCATCAACGCGGCCAAGGAGGAGGGCAGGCGCGCCCGCGACCTCGAGATCGGCGACGAAATCACCCGCCGTTACGCCGAGATCTACGCCGCCTACGACGAGCAATGCCAGCGCGAGGGCGTGGTGGATTTCGCGGAGCTGCTGCTGCGCAGCTTCGAGCTCCTTTCCAGGAACGAGATCCTCCGCGAGCACTACCAGAGCCGTTTCCGCCACATCCTAGTGGACGAATTCCAGGACACCAATCGCCTCCAGTACCGCTGGCTGAAGCTGCTCGCCGGGCCGAAGAACCTCATGTTCGCGGTCGGCGACGACGACCAGTCCATTTACCGGTTTCGCGGGGCGCACGTCGGCAACATGGCCGAGTTCGAGCGCGATTTCCGCGTCGAGAACGTCATCCGCCTGGAGCAGAACTACCGCTCGCACGGGCTCATCCTCGCGGCGGCCAACGCGCTCATCGCCCACAACAGGAAGCGGCTCGGCAAGAACCTGTGGACCTCCGCCGGGCACGGCGAGCCGGTACGCATCTACGAGGCGCAAAGCGACGGGTACGAAGCGAGCTGGCTCGCCGAGGAAGTGCAGGCGCTGAAGCGCGCCGGGCTGCGCCTTGCCGATATCGGGGTGCTGTACCGCTCGAACGCGCAGTCGCGCATCATCGAGCACGCGCTTTTTTCGAACGGCATCCCCTACCGCGTGTACGGGGGCCTGCGGTTCTTCGAGCGCATGGAAATCAAGCACGCGCTCGCGTATCTGCGGCTCGCGGCCAATCCGGACGACGACGGGGCTTTCCTGCGGGTGGCCAATTTTCCGGCGCGCGGAATCGGCGCGCGCTCACTCGAAGCCCTGCAGGATGCGGCAAAGGCCGGCAATGCGAGTCTTTACAAGGCCGCCTCGGGTCTTTCGGGGAAAAGCGCCACAGCGGTGGCCGCGTTCCTGCGCCTCGTCGAATCGCTCAGGGCGGAAACGCAGGGTCTGCCCTTGGCCGAGACGGTCGAGGTGATGCTCGAGAAAAGCGGGCTCGTCGCCTATTACAAGGCCGAAAGAGACGGCGCCGACCGGGTCGAGAATTTGAACGAGCTCGTGAACGCGGCGGCTGCGTTCATGAACGAAGGAGAAGAGCACGATCTTCCGGCCTTCCTCGCGCACGCTGCGCTCGAGTCGGGCGAGAACCAGGCGGCCGAAGGCACGGACGCGCTGCAGCTGATGACGGTGCACTCGGCAAAGGGCCTGGAGTTTCACGCGGTGTTCATCACCGGGCTGGAAGAGGGCCTGTTCCCGCACGAGCAGAGCGTTCTGGAGGAAGACGGCCTGGAGGAAGAACGCAGGCTGATGTACGTCGCGATCACCCGCGCGCGCACGCGGCTGTACCTGTCCTTCGCCCAGACGCGCATGCTGCACGGCCAGACCCGCTACAACGTCGCCTCGCGCTTCCTCGACGAGCTCCCTGAGGAAGTCGTGAAGCGCCTCACGCTCCGGCCGGGGCACGCCCGGTTCGACGACGTGGCCTGGGCCCCCCAGCCGGCGAAAGCCGGCAAAGCGAAAACGCCGGGCCACGGGTTCCGCATCGGCCAGTCGGTGCTGCACCCGAAGTTCGGCCAGGGCGTCATCGTCAACGCGGAAGGATCCGGCAGCGACGCGCGCCTGCAGATTAATTTCGGCAAGCAGGGGATGAAATGGCTCGCGCTGGAATACGCGAAGCTGACTTCAGCCTAGCTGAAGTCATCCTGAGCGAAGCGAAGGATCTGCTTTACTTGTCGAACAAACCGAGCTGGCTAGCCCCGACGAGGACGGCCTGTTCGACGGCGCGCTTGGCTTCGTCCAGGGTGGCGGTTTCGCCGCAATGGTTGCCCGCCCGCCAGCGGTAGATCCCGTCCCATTCCTTCTTCGGGCCGAGCGTGACCTGCCCCAGTCGCTCTTTTCCGAACCAGTATCCGTGCGCGAGGTAGCCGCGCTCCCAGAACGCCTGTTTCGCCTTTTTCGCCGGCTTCGGCATCCGCTGCTCGCTCCTCCCGAGCGGGCATTTTACCCACGGCCGAGGCGTTCGTGTACAGTATCGCCCACCCCGTAAAGGGGGTGGCACTCGACCCCCCATTGGGGGGTAACAAAAACGCGATGAAAAACGACTATCTGGAGCGTATTCTCCGGGCGCGCGTGTACGACGTGGCGGTGGAGACGCCCCTGGAAGTCGCGCCCAATCTCTCGGCGCGGCTCGGCAACCGGGTGCTCTTGAAGCGCGAGGACATGCAGCCGGTGTTCTCCTTCAAGTGCCGCGGCGCCTACAACATGATGGCGAATCTGTCCGCGGCGGCGCTTTCCCGCGGAGTCATCGCTTCTTCGGCCGGCAATCACGCTCAAGGCGTGGCGCTCGCGGCGCAGAAGCTCGGCTGCGCGGCGGTGATCGTCATGCCGTCCACCACCCCCAAGATCAAGGTCGACGCGGTCAAGGCTCGCGGAGCGGAGGTGCACTTGCACGGCGATACCTACGACGAAGCGCACGTCGAGGCAAAGCGCTTGGCAAAGGCACGCAGGCTAGTCTTCGTTCACCCCTACGAGGATCCGGACGTGATCGCGGGCCAGGGCACGATCGGAATGGAAATCCTGCGTCAGACCGCGCATCCGATCCACGCCGTCTTCGTGCCGATCGGCGGCGGCGGGCTGGTTTCCGGCATCGCTTCCTACATCAAGCGCCTGCGCCCGGCGATCAAGGTCGTCGGCGTCGAACCGGTGGACGCCGACGCCATGGCGCGCTCGCTCAAGGCCGGCCGGCGCGTCGTGCTCGACCACGTGGGGCTTTTCGCCGACGGGGTCGCGGTGAAGCAGGTCGGCCAGGAGACATTTCGCCTGTGCAGGGAGCTCATCGACGGCGTGATCCTCGTCGACACCGACCAGATCTGCGCGGCGATCAAGGACGTGTTCGAGGATACGCGCACGATCCTCGAGCCCGCCGGCGCGCTGGCGATCGCAGGCGCCAAGGCCTACGTCGAAAAATCCGGAGTACGCGGAAAGAAGCTCGTCGCCGTCGCCTCGGGCGCGAACACGAATTTCGACCGGCTGCGCTTTGTCGCCGAGCGTGCCGAGATGGGCGATCGGCGCGAGACCATCCTCGCGGTCACGATCGCCGAGCGCCCGGGCAGCTTCAAGAAGTTCTGCGCCACGCTCGGTGCGCGCAACATCACCGAGTTCAACTACCGCATCGCCGATCCCAAGGACGCACACGTATTCGTCGGTGTCGAGGTGCACAGCCGCGACGAAGCCACGAAAATCGTAAAAGTCCTCGAGCGCCAGGGCCTGAAGACGCTTGACCTCTCCGATGACGAGATGGCCAAGCTCCACGTGCGCCACATGGTCGGCGGGCACGCTCCGCTCGCGATCCGCAGGGACGCGCGCGACGTCGCCGACGAATTGCTCTACCGCTTCGAGTTTCCGGAGCGGCCCGGGGCGCTCATGCGCTTTCTGTCGGGCATGCGCACCGACTGGAACATCAGCCTGTTCCATTATCGCAATCAGGGGAGCGACTACGGACGGGTGCTGGTCGGCATGCAGGTGCCGCGTCACGAGATGCGTGAATTCCGGCGTTTCCTCGCCGAGCTCGGCTATCCGTATGTGGACGAAAGCAGCAATCCGGCGTACCGGCTGTTTCTCGGTTGAGACTAGGTCTTCGGCTTCTCTCCGAAATATCCGGGCGCGATCTCGCCGGCGTAGCAGGGTGGTGAAGAGTAGGCCTGCGGGTCGTCCAGGTACTTGAGCCCCTTTGGCTCGCGGCGGTACACGCCGCGCTCGGTGACGACGAAATCCACGGGGATGTCGTGCGCTTGAGGGTGTATCGTCTTCAGGAAGGCCTGCTCGTAGGCGATCCCGATGACGCGGGGCCGCCTGGCGAGCGCGGCGAGCGTGCAGTCGAAAAAACCGCCGCCGTAGCCGAGCCGATAGCCGTCCGCGTCCCATCCGAGCATGGGGAGCAGCACGTGATCCGGGCTGACCTCGGGGGAACCGACGGGGTACGGGATCCCGAGCGGCCCGACCGCCAGTTCCACCCCGGGTTTCCATTCGCGAAAAACGAGCGGAGCCTTGGGGGCCACCACGACCGGCAGCGCGGTCCTCGCCCCGCGCCGCCGCAGGGCCGCAGCCATATGGCGCGCGTCGTATTCGTTCCGGTAAGGCCAACAAAATGCCAGTATTCCGTGCACCAGATCCGGGAACGCGCGTTCAAGGTGGTGGTCAATCCGCGAGCGCAGTTCGGCGAGCGCCTCCGGGGCAAGCGCTTCGCGCTCCCGCAAAAGCCTTGTGCGCTCGTTCTTGCGCCAGTTGGAAAGGTCCGAAGGAGTCATGTTTGGGGGCCTTTATCTGGCACGGAAAATGCCTGTATTCTATCAAAAGGAGGAAGTAAATCTTGATGCGAGCGCTGCTCCGTCCGGTTTGTCTTGCCGTCGCCCTCGCCGCGGCCCCGCCAGGCCACGCGGCGACGCTCGATCCGCAGGACGCGGCATTGCTTGCCGCGCGCGATGCCTTCGAAGCGAATCACCGGGCCAAGCTCGCGACGCTCGCGCCAAAGCTCAAAGGCCATCTGCTCGAGCCTTATGTCGAGTACTGGCAGCTCTTCTTCAGGCTTCCGGGGGCATCCGCCGAGGACGTTCGCGACTTCCTTTCCCGGTACCCGGGCACCGCGCTCGCCGAGCAGCTGCGCGCCGATTGGCTCAAGGTGCTCGGCAGGAGCGGACGATGGGAGTTGTTCCAGGCGGAGTATGCGGCGCTCTCCGGCGACGATCCCGAGGTGACCTGCTATATGCTGCTCGCGCGCTGGAAGCGCGAGGATGCGTCGGTGCTCGGTGATTTCAGGTCCTTCTGGAACGCGCCGCGTGAACTCCCCGAAGGCTGCCTCGCTCTGGCCCGCGCGATCTACAGCTCCGGCCAACTCGGCTCGCGCGAAGCCTGGGAGCGGTTTCGCGCGCTGGTCGGCGCCGGGGCGATGAGTGCGGCCAAGCGCACCATGGCGTTTCTGCCGCGCGGCGAAGCCATCGACGCGAAACGGCTCGCGGCGGTCATCCGCGCCCCGGTCAAGTTTCTCAGGAATCCGCACGTGGATCTGGCCAAGGTGACCGATCGAGAGCTGGTCATCGCCGCCCTCACGCTGGCTGCCGACGCGGACCCGCGGGCTGCCGCGGGGCTCTGGAGCGGCGGCCTGAGCGATGCCTTTCCCGTCGAAGACCGCAGGTACGTCTGGCTGATGCTGGCCATGAGCGGCGCGCTCCGACAGGTGCCCGAGGCGCTCGACTGGTTCGGCGAGCCGGGAGCGCTCACCGACGAGCAGCTGGGCTGGCGTGCGCGAATCGCGATGAGGACAGGCAGGTGGGCCGAGGTCCGAAGCTCGATCGACCGGATGTCTGCGCTCGCGAAGAGCGATCCGGTGTGGATCTACTGGTACGGCCGGGCCGAGCGCGCGCTCGGCAGCCCGCTGGAAGCCGAAGGCTATTTCGAGCGCATCGCCGGAGAGCACAGCTTCTACGGGCGCCTTGCCGCCGAGGAGCTCGGCGTGAGCCTGCGGATTCCGGCCCGGGCTCCTCTGCCCACTGAAAACGAGATCGCCGAGGTCGCGGCCATTCCCGGGCTCGCGCGCGCTCTCGCGCTCTACCGCCTGGACATGCGGACCGAGGCGACGAAGGAGTGGCTCTGGACCATCCGCGGCATGGACGATCGCCAGCTGCTCGCGGCGGCTGAGCTCGCGCGCCGCAATGAAGCCTGGGACAGGGCCATCGGTACTGCGGACAAAACGGTATTCGCCCACAATTTTTTAATTCGCTACCTTGCGCCCTATCGCGAGGTGCTCGCCGAGAAAGCGCGCGCGCGCGATCTCGAGGAGCCCTGGGTGCTGGGTGTGGTGCGCCAGGAAAGCCGTTTCATCACCGGCGCGAAATCTTCCGCCGGGGCCACCGGCCTCATGCAGGTGATGCGCCCGACCGCGAAGTGGGTGGCGCAGAGAATGCGCATGAAGAACTTCTCCTGGGCGCGGCTTCACGAGCCGGATCTCAATGCCGCGCTCGGCACGTATTATCTCAAGCACGTCCTCAATCAGTTCGACGGCAGCCCCGTTCTCGCCGCGGCAGCGTACAACGCCGGTCCCACGCGCGCCCGCCTGTGGCGCGGTACGGCCCCGGTCGAGGGCGCGATCTTCGTCGAGACCATTCCCTTCGGCGAGACGCGCGACTACGTGAAGAAGGTGATGACGAACACGGTTTACTACGCCGCCGTCCTCGGCATCGAGCCAATCTCCTTAAAGGCGCGCCTGGGCATGGTCCTGCCTCGCCGCTCCTCCGAGGGCGTGGCGGCGATCCGGAGCCAGCCGGTCGTCCAATAGGGTTTTTCGCGGGACCATCGAAGCGGTCGGGCGCACCTGCCCGGGGCGCTTCGAGGTTACACTAGCGCTTTCCCCTGGCAGCAGCATGAGTCGCATTCTGGTCATCGGCGGCAGCGGCTTTGTCGGCCGGCATCTCGTGCGCCAGCTCGTCGAAGACGAGCACTTCGTGGTCGTGCCCACGCGCCGGCGCGAGCGGGCCAAGCACCTGATTCTCCTGCCGACGGTCGATGTGGTCGAGGCCGACGTGCACGAACCGGACACACTCGCGAAGCTCACCGCTGGCTGCGACGCGGTCGTGAATCTCGTCGGGATCCTGCATGGGCGCCCGGGCCGCCCCTATGGACCGGAGTTCGCACGTGCGCACGTCGAGCTGCCGAAAAAAATCGTCGAGGCGTGCAGCAAGAAGCGCGTGCCGCGCCTGCTGCACATGAGTGCGCTGCATGCCCACGCCGACGCTCCCAGCCAATACCTGCGTTCCAAGGGCGAGGGCGAGGCCTGGGTGCTCGCGGCCCAGAACGAGCAGGCGGTGACGGTGTTCCGGCCGTCGGTGATATTCGGCCCCGAGGATCAGTTTCTCAATACGTTCGCCGAGCTCCAGCGCTGGCTCCCGCTCGTTCTGCTTCCCAACCCGCAGGCGCGCTTCCAGCCTGTCTACGTCGAGGACGTAGCGCGCTGTTTCAGGGCGAGCCTCGCCGACCGCGACAGCATCGGCAAACGCTATGATTTGTGCGGGCCGCGCGTTTATACCTTGCGCGAGCTCGTGAAGTACTCAGGAAGCGCGAGCGGCCACCCGCGGCCGGTCATCGGCCTTTCCGACCGTCTTTCTTTCCTCTGCGCCTGGGCCATGGAATGGAAGCCGGGCAAGAAGCTCTTGTCGCGCGACAACTACAATTCGATGAAAGTGGACAGCGTTTCGAACAGCCCGTTTCCCTTCTCCATCCAGCCCACGCCGCTTGAGGCGGTCGCGCCCGTCTACCTGCGCGGCGTCTTCCCGCGCTCGCGCTACAGCTGGTTCCGCTACAAGGCGGGCCGCTAGACATTCTCCCCGATCATGGCAGCCCGGACTCTGGTCATCGGCAACAGGAACTACTCGTCCTGGTCTTTGCGGCCGTGGTTGTTCATGAAACAGAACGGAATCGCTTTCGAAGAAGTTCGCATTCCCTTGTACCAGGCGAGCTCGAAAGAGCGCCTGCTGAGGTACTCGCCATCCGGGAAGGTTCCCGTGCTGGTGGAGGGGGAAACCCGCGTCTGGGATTCCCTTGCCATCCTCGAATATCTCGCGGAAACGCATCCGGGCACCCGGGGCTGGCCCGCCGACGCGGTCGCGCGGGCTACCGCGCGGTCCGTATGCGCCGAAATGCACTCGGGCTTTCCCGCCCTGCGCCAGCACCTGTCGATGAACGTGCGCAAGGTGTTCGCGCCGCGCACCTGGCCCATTGAGGTCTCTGAGGAGATCGAACGCATCCAATCGCTGTGGCAGAGCTGCCGCGAGCGCCACGGGACGGGCGGCCCGTTCCTTTTCGGCCGTTTCTCAGCAGCCGACGCCATGTACGCGCCGGTCGTGTGGCGCTTCGTCGGCTACGCGGTGCCGCTCGCGCCGGCGGCGCGCGCCTACTGCGACGCAATGCTCGCCTTGCCGCCGATGCAGGAATGGCGCGCGGCCGCAAGAGCCGAGGCGGAGACGCTGCCGCAGTTCGAGATGGGGCCCTGAAAGGCAGGTTCCGGTGAAGATTTACGCCGTCGGCGGGGCGGTGCGCGACGAGCTCCTCGGGCTACCCGTGGCGGATCGCGACCACGTCGTGGTCGGGAGCACGCCGGAGGAGATGGTGCGACTCGGCTATAAGCCCGTGGGCAAGGATTTCCCGGTGTTCCTGCATCCGCGAACCCACGAGGAGCACGCTCTCGCGCGCACCGAGCGCAAGGTCGCGCGCGGCTACAAGGGCTTCCAGATCCACGCCGCGCCCGACGTCACGCTCGAGCAAGACCTCGCGCGGCGCGATCTGACCATCAACGCATTAGCGCGCGACGAGGCCGGGCAGCTCATCGATCCGTTCGGCGGCGCGGCCGATCTCGAGCGCGGGCTGCTGCGGCACGTGAGCCCCGCGTTCGTCGAGGACCCGGTGCGGATCCTGCGGGTCGCGCGCTTTGCTGCGCGCTTCGGTTTTGCGGTCGCGCCCGAGACCATGGCGTTGATGCGCTCGATGGTCGCAAACGGCGAGGCGGACGCGCTCGTGCCCGAGCGCGTGTGGCAGGAGTTCTCCAGGGGCCTGATGGAGGGCGATGCGGCTCTCATGTTCCCGGTCCTCGCCGAAGCGGGGCTCCTCGAGAAGCTGCTTCCCGAGTTGAACCTCGCTTTTGAACACGGCCGCCCGGCGAACGACGCCGCCCGCGTTCTCGTCCGCTCGCTCGAGTGCGCCGCCGCCGAGCGGCTGGGCCTCGCGCCGCGCTTCGCTCTGGTCGCCTGCGGCGCGCCCACCGTCCGGGCGACGCGCGCGCTGAGCGAGCGCCTCAAGGCGCCCGGCGACTGCCGTGACCTTGCCCTGCTCGCCCGGCAGCACGGCGAGACGATAAAGCACGCCCCCACGCTGGGTGCGCCGGACCTGCTTGCGCTGCTTGAGCATTGCGACGCCCTGCGCAGGTCCGAGCGCTTCGACGAGCTGCTCGCGGTCCTCGCCTGCGTCGAGCGGGGCGAGCGCGGCTGGACGGAAAGTCCCTACATGCCGCGCGTGGTCCTGCGGCGGGCGCTCGCCGCGGCTGCCGGGGTCGATGCCGCGAAAATCGCCGCCCGGAGCGCGAAATCCGATATCGCCGCAAAGCTGCGCCGCGCGCGGATCGCCGCAATCGAAGGATTGGTCTGAGATGGAACCTCGATCCGAAACCGATATGCCGTGGGACGATCTCAAGCAGAATCTCCTCGCCGGCACGCGCCTTGCGCTTTTCCTGCCGGTGCGTGCGCTCGACTTCCGCATCTCGATCGGGCAGTACGCGGCGCTGGTGTTCGTGAGCCTTGGGTTCTGGCTCGTCGGGGGCATGCTGCGCGCGGGTTTTCCGGGCACCGTCGATTTCGGCGCGCTCACCGCCGGGCTCGCGGAGATCCCGCTCGTGCTCGGCACCTGTCTTCTTGCCGCGAGAGTGTTTCGCGAAGCGCAGCTCGCCCTGGCGTTCGCGGTATTGCTCGTCGCGACGGACCCCGTTTTCGAAGTCGCTGGAGCCGCGGTCCAGGCGGCGATGCGCCTGGGAGCGGTCGAACTCGACGCGGACGCCGTGTATTGGGCGTTTGTCGTGTGGGGCTTCGCCGTGCTTCCGCGCACCCTTTACGTCCTCACCGGATGGCGCGGCCGTCCTTCGGTGCTCGCGTTCGGCCTTTTTGCGGGGCTCCTCGCGATCCTCGTCGCGGTTTTTCCGCGCAGCGAGCTTTGGATCGCGGCCCGGGATGACGGAGCCGGAGCTGCGCGTCCGCGGCTGACTCAGGAGGAAGTGTTCCACCGGCAGGGGGTCCTGCTCGATGAGCAGCTTGCCGCGCTCAGCCCGGAGCGGCACGGCGTCGTGGACCTGTATTTCGTCGGAGTTGCAGGCGACAGCGGGCAGGACACTTTCTACTCGGAGGTGGTTTCGGTCAAGGAGCTGCTCGAGGAGCGTTTCGACGCCGCGGGAAGGTCGATCGCGCTCATCAACAATACCGCGACCCTGAAGAATTATCCCATCGCCACGGCCAGCAACCTGCGCGCCACGCTTGCGCATCTCGGCGACGTGATCAATACCGACGAGGACATCGTGCTCCTGCACATCGCCACTCACGGGGACAATGATTACAGACTTGTGCTGGATCTCCCACCGCTCGAGCTCGCGCAGCTCACCCCGAGCGCTCTCGCGCGCATGCTCGCCGACAGCGGCATCAAGTGGAAGGTGATCGTGATCTCGGCGTGTTTCTCCGGGGGATACATCGAACCGCTCAAGGACGACAACACCCTCATCATCACCGCCGCGGACGCGTTCCACTCCTCCTTCGGCTGCGACTACGAGAGCGACTACACCTGGTTCAGCCAGGCGTTCTACGACGAGGCGCTGCGCGACACCTTCTCGTTTGCCGAGGCGTTCGAGGCTGCGAAAGAAACGGTAGACGACCGGGAACGGGCCGAGGGGTATCCGCCCTCCAACCCGCAGATGTTCGAGGGCGCCGCGATGAAGAAGAAGCTCGCTGCGCTCGAGAAGCGCCTCGCCGCGAGGGAAGCCGAGCCCGTTCAGAGGAGCCGCGCGAGCAGCGTCAGGGCGAGCGAAAGCACGATCGTGGTGGCGAAGGGAAGGTAATAGAGCCGCCCTTTGTAGCGCACGGTGAGGTCGCCGGGCAGCCGGCCCAGGCCGTATTTCGACAGCCACGGCGAAAGCACCGTGAGCACGACAAGGGCGATCGCGACCGCCAGCAGCCATTTCAGCATGGCTTTACTTTACCGGGGTTCACGATACACTGCGCGGCTTCCAAAACTCCCCGGGGAAAACGATGATCGAGCTCTACACCTGGAGCACGCCCAACGGTCGCAAGATTTCCGTCATGCTGGAGGAATGCGGTCTCGCGTATAACGTCCACAAAATCAACATCGGCGCGGGCGATCAGTTCGCTCCCGATTACGTTGCCATCAACCCCAACGCCAAGATTCCCTCTATCGTCGATCCGGACGGGCCCGACGGAAAGCCCATGCGGATGATGGAATCGGGCGCGATCCTCATCTACCTCTCGGCGAAAACCGGGAAATTCCTGCCACGGAGCGACCGCGGCAAATACCTGGCGCTGCAATGGCTCATGTTCCAGATGGGCCACATCGGCCCGATGTTCGGCCAGGTGCACCATTTCCTGCGTTCGGCGAAAGAGCAGGTGCCTTACGCCATCGAACGTTACACCAAGGAAAAAGACCGGCTCTACGCTGTTCTCGACCGGCGCCTGGGCGAGGCGGAGTACCTCGCCGCCGAGTATTCGATCGCGGACATCGCCACCTATCCCTGGGTCGCGCGTTACGAGTGGCACAAGACCGACTTGAATGTTTATCCGAACGTGAAACGCTGGTTCGGCGCGATCGGCGCGAGACCGGCGGTGAAGCGCGGAATGGCGGTTCCTTCGTGATCAGCCTTTGCGCGCGTACTTGGCGAGGAAGGCGTTGATCTCCTCGACTCTCAGCCGCGGCTCGTCGGGCTCGGGCCGGCTGCCGACGACGCGATTCATCCACTTCATGTTCTTTTCCATGCGTTCGACCACCGCGGGCCACTCCGACGCGGTGTGACGCCGCGGGTCCGGCAGCACGTGGCACTGCTGGCAGGCGAGCTTGAACGATTGCCCCTCGGGCCGGTTTACTGCGGGATATTTCTTGGGGTCGAGCGGCCGCTGAGCGTGCTTCTGGAGATAGGCGAGCAGAGCTCCCGCTTCATCCACGCTCGGCGCCTCCACGCCCGCCATCATGTCCTCCATCAGCTCGCCGAGGTTGCCCTTGCCGCGCATGCGCACCACCATGCGCTCGAATATCGCCGGCCATTTCGCCGCGTGGTGCATCGCCGGATTGGGAAGGTTGTGGCACTGGACGCAGTACCGGACGACGAGGCGCGCACCGCGGGATCGGCGCTCGGGAAGCTGGTGCAGCTCGAACGTGGGAGGAAGAATGCGCTCGAGCATCTGACCGTGCGGGCTCTCGGCCCAGCGTCTTTTTGCCTGATCGACGAGCTGGGTCGCATCCTGCGCGCACGCGGGCGCGGCGGCAAGCGCGGCAGCGAAAACGAACGCGGCGATGCGCGGCATGCCGCGATTATACTGACCTGGAAGTCACGTTCATCGGCCGCAGGGAACGCGGTCGGATGTCGAGTTAAAGGAGGCTTCATGAGCACTGCTCAGTTCGACACGGTCATCATCGGCACCGGGCAATCGGCGAAGCCGCTCGCGCTGGCGCTCGCTCGCGCTGGCTGGAAAATCGCGGTGATCGAGCGCGAGCACGTCGGCGGGACCTGCATCAACGTCGGCTGCACGCCGACCAAGACCCTGGTGGCCAGCGCTCGCGTCGCTTATCTCGCTCGGCGCTCGAAAGACTACGGCGTCGGCACCGGTCCCGTGACGGTGGACATGCGTCGGGTGTACAAGCGCAAGCGCCGTATGGTCGAGAGCTTCCGCAATTACGTTCAGAAGACGCTCGAGAAAGCCGCCAATATCGAACTGATCTTCGGCGAGGCCCGATTCAAGAACGCGAAGCGCGTCGTCGTGGAACTGGAAAGCGGCGGCACGCGCGAACTCGAAGGCAAGCGCATCGTCATCAATACAGGCGGCCGGGCCGCAGCGCCGGCTATCCCTGGGCTCGACAGGATCCCTTTCCTCGATTCATCGAGCATCATGGACCTGACCGAGCTGCCCAGGCATCTCATCGTGCTCGGCGGCGGTTATATCGGCCTGGAGTTCTGCCAGATGTTCCGAAGGTTCGGTGCGCGCGTGACGGTCGTGAACCGCGATCCGCGGCTGATTCTGCGCGAAGACCCTGACGTTTCGGCCGAGGTCGAGAAAATCCTCAAGGAAGACGGAATCGCGATTCTCAACTCGACGCAGGTGACGCGTCTCGAAAAGATCAGAACGGGCGTGCGCGTGGTGCTCGAGACTGGCAAGGGCTCGAGGAGGATCTCGGGCAGCCACCTGCTGCTCGCGCTCGGCCGGGTTCCGAATTCCGACCGCCTCAACCTCGGCGCCGCCGGCGTCGAGACCGACGCGTCGGGTTTCATCAAGGTAAATTCGAAACTGGAAACGAACGTGCCGGATGTGTACGCCATCGGCGACGTCAAGGGCGGCCCTGCCTTCACCCACATTTCCTACGACGATTTCCGCATCCTGCGCGAGAACTGGCTGAACGGCGGCAACGCGACCATCGAAGGGCGGCTGGTGCCCAATTGCATGTTCATCGATCCGCAGCTCGCAACGGTAGGGCTGAACGAAACCGAGGCGCAAAGACGCGGCATCGACCACCGCGTGGCGAAACTGTCGATGAGAGGCGTGGCCCGGGCGCTGGAGATGAGCGAGACGCGCGGGTTCATGAAGGCGATCGTGGACGCAAAGACGCAACAGATTCTCGGCTGCACCGTTCTCGGCGTCGAAGGCGGGGAGATCATGTCGATGATGCAGATCGCGATGATGGGGAAGCTTCCCTTCCCCGCGATCAAGGAAGCGATCTTCGCGCACCCTACGCTCGCCGAGTCGCTGAACAACCTCTTCATGACGCTCGACCCGCGCTAAAGCGGCGCCGCGCGCCTATTTCTTCGTCGATCCGGCTGCTTCCTTCTCGATCATCGGCTTCATCTCTCGCTCCTTCTTCTTCGCGGCCTTCTTCACATCGCCCTTCTTCATGCTTTCTTTCTTCATCTCGCCGTGCATGGGCTCGTCCATCTTCATGGGCTTCCCAGGTGCGTCCGCGGCCGAGGCGCCGGCGCTTGCCGCAAGGAACGTCGCCAGCGCGGCGATTTCAAGCGGTTTCATCAGCTGCCGCTGAACCAGTTGTAGCCCTGGTCCTCCCAGTACCCTCCGGGAAACTCGTTGCTGACGAACATCGACATGATGTGCTTCGGGTTCTTGAAGCCGAGCTTGGTGGGGATCCGGAGTTTCATGGGAAAACCATATTTCGGCGGAAGGACCTGGTCTGCGAACCGGAAGGTGAGGAGCGTCTGTGGATGGAGTGCGGTCGCCATGTCGATGCTGGTGTAGTAGTCGTCGGCGCAGGTGAAGCCGATGTATTTTGCGGAAGTGTCGGCGCCGACGCGTGCGAGGAAATCCGAAAAGCGCACGCCGCTCCACTTGCCGATCGCACTCCAGCCCTCGACGCAGATATGGCGCGTGATCTGAGAGGTCTGCGGCAGGCCGTAGAGCTCAGGCAGCGTCCAGGGTTTCTTCTCGCGGATCAGGCCCTCGAGCTCCAGCTTGTAGTCCTTGCCGTCCACGAGCGTGACCTCTTCCTCGCTGTAGAAGGCGTTGAAGGGGAAAGGCTTGGTGATTGCGCTCTCGGGATATTCCGGCGCGAGCTTGTTCGGATTGAAGAGCCAGCCTTGAGCGCGGTCGTTCCAGCGCGACATTCCCTTGAGCAGGCTCTGCACCCCTTCGTCGTCGGTCGGATCGCAGCCCGAGAGCAGCGCGAGCGCCCCGAGCGAGAGGCCTTGCTTCAGGAACAGCCGCCGCTCGATCGAGCGGACGAGCCCGGGCGAATGTCCGGCGAGACTTGTCTCCATCGTCCGTTTCTTCATGATGTCCTCCTTGCGCGGCCCGTGATCATCGTGGGGAAAGTGCGCGGCACGAGAATCACCATCGCGACGTGCACCACTACGATCAGAACCAACAGAGCCATCGCGAGAAAGTGCACGACGCGCGTGCTTTCATAGCCGCCGAAAATCGCCGTGATCTCCTGCAGCTGGACCGGCTTCCAGATCGCGAGGCCCGAGAGAACCAGCACGATCGCGCACAGGATGATCGCGAGGTAGGCTGCGCGCTGCGCGGCGTTGTACACGGAAAGATCCTCGTGTGCGAGCTGGCCGCGCAACGCCCGCAGCATGTCGCGAAACACCGCGCCTGGCGTCAGCGGAAATAGCTTTCTGCGAAAGTGTCCGGAGACGATGCCGTAAGTCAGATATACGATGCCGTTGATCACGATCAGCCACATCGCGGCGAAGTGCCACTGCAGCGCGCCGGCGAGCCAGCCCCCGAGTGTGAGCTCGTTCGGGATCCTGAACGCGAAAAGGGGCGACGCGTTGTAGATGCGCCAGCCGCTCGCGACCATGATGAGGATGCCGAAGGCGTTGATCCAGTGGGTGACGCGCACGACCAGCGGATGGACCTTGACCCATTGCGCTTGCGCAGCTTCCATCGCAGTCTCCTCTAGCGCCTGACCCGCCTTGGTCGGGGGGGATAGGTTACACCTTACAGCGCACTTCGCCTGTCGCCTTCGCCGAAGCCGAGCAAAGGCCGGGAGAACCCGCGAGCGAATGCGATCACCTTGAAGAGCTCGCCCATCTCCGCCGGGCTCATCAATCGGTTCGCCTGGTTGGCGAGGGGAAGGAACTTCGCGCCGTCCTCCGCCGGCGTGCGCGACATCACCTCGGTAATGCCGCAATTGACGAGGAACTGCGCCTGGCTGGCGTAGCCGGCGACTTCGAGCCCGCCCTCGTGCGCGGCGCCGGCAATAGCGCTGAAATCGACGTGGCTGGTGATGTCCTGCAAGCCCGGAAGGAAAAAGGGATCGGCGTGCGCGTGGTGGCGGTAATGGCACATGAGCGTCCCGTCCTTGCGCTGCGGATGGTAGTACTCCTTCTGCGGAAAACCGTAATCGACGAAAAACGCCACGCCTTTCTCTAGCACGCCCGAGAGCGAACGTATGAAGCCCTGCGCGGCGAGTTGGATCTCGGTGCGATAGCCCTCGGGGAGCTTGAGCGTGCGCGCGGCAGCTAGCGGCCCGCCGGAAGCGAGCCGCCACGACCAGCCGAGACGATCGTTCCGCACGCCGACACCGCCTTCCTCCAGCTTTTCGCCCTGAACGCGCACCACGTGGGCGGGCATCGCATCGAGCACTTCATTGCCGAGCACGACACCGGAAAACACGGGAGGCAGGCGATTGAGCCAGGCCACACGCTCGAGCAAGTGCGGCACTGTCGCGGCGAGCGTATCCCGGCTTCGCTCGCGAAGATCGGCCGAGAGCTCGAGGATGAGATAGTTGCGCGGCACGTTTCCCGCGCGCTCGAGCTCCTCGAGCAGCGTCGCGGCGAGCGCGCCGCTCCCTGCGCCCACCTCGAGCACGTCCTCGAACCCCGCCTCGAGCGCCTGTTTCACCTGGCGCGCGAGCGTCAGCCCGTAGAGCGGCGAAATCTCGGGGGCCGTCACGAAATCCCCCGCTTTGCCGAGTTTTCTCGCGCCCGCGCTGTAGTAGCCGAGTCCCGGCGCGTAGAGCGCGAGCTCCATGTAGCGCGCGAAACTGATCCAGCCGCCGCTCGCCGCGATTTCGCCGCGAATGTGCTCGGCAACGCGATTGCTGTGCGCGCGCGCTTCGGGCGTAGGCTCGGGAAGTGCCATCTCGCGGGAATGGAAAGAGTATTCCGGTATCATTCTAGGCCATGAGCGAACCCCTTTCAGGGAAAGTTGTGCTCGTCACCGGCGGCGCGAAGCGCGTCGGAGCAGCGATCGCCCGCCGCCTGCATCGCGAGGGCGCGAACCTGATGCTGCATTACCGGGGATCGGAGCGCGAGGCGAGGGCGCTGCGCGCCGAGTTGAACGCCGCGCGCGCCGATTCCGTGGCGCTGATTCAGGCCGACTTGCTCGATCTCACGGGTTTGCCGGAAATCGTGAGGAACACGGTCGGTCGCTTCGAGAGGCTCGACGCGCTGATCAACAACGCTTCGACCTTCTTTCCGACCCCGGTGGGCGAGATGACCCAGGCGACCTGGGACAGCCTCATCGGCGCGAATCTCCGGGCGCCGCTTTTTCTCTCGCAAGCCGCGGCGCCGCACCTCAAGAAGACCGGCGGGGCGATCGTCAACATCACCGACATCCACGTCGACCGGCCGCTCAAGAATTACGTGATCTACTCGATCGCCAAGGCGGGCCTCGCGGGTCTCACGCGCTCGCTCGCGCGCGAGCTCGCGCCCGACGTGCGCGTGAACGGCGTGGCGCCCGGCGCCATCATCTGGCCCGAGGACGGGTCCTGGGACGACCTGACGCGCCAGCGCATCGTCTCGCACACCTTGCTCCGGCGTACCGGAGACCCGGACGACGTCGCCCGCGCCGTTTATTATCTGATTGCGGAAGCGCCCTACGTTACGGGGCAAATCATCGCCGTGGATGGAGGCAGGAGCATCAACATATGAACGCGCCCGAAAAAATCCACTTCACCCGCAAGCAGCGCTTCGAGGCGGGAAAGCTCGAAAAACGCCTGTGCCGGCTCGCCGGCGAGGCGATCGGCGACTACGGCATGATCCAGGCGGGCGACCGCGTCATGGTATGCCTCTCGGGCGGCAAGGACAGCTACGGGCTGCTCGACGTGCTCTTGAAGCTGCGCGGGCGCTCGCCGGTTTCCTTCGACCTCATCGCCGTCAACCTGGACCAGCGCCACCCCGGGTACCCCGAGCGGGTGCTGCCCGACTACCTCGACTCGCTCGGCGTTCCCTACCGCATCGAGGTGCAGGATACCTATTCCGTGGTGAAGCGCGTCGTCCCCGACGGCGAGACGATGTGCGGGCTGTGCTCGCGGCTGCGCCGCGGCGTCCTCTATCGCGTCGCGCGCGAGGTAGGCGCGACCAAGATCGCGCTCGGCCACCACCGCGACGACATCCTGGAGACGTTTTTCCTCAACCTCTTCTTCGGCGGCAAGATGAAGGCCATGGCGCCGAAGCTGCAGTCCGACGACGGCGAACACGTCGTCATCCGGCCGCTCGCCTACGTCGCCGAGACGGACCTCGAAGCCTACGCCAGGGTGCGGGGATTCCCGATCATTCCGTGCGATCTCTGCGGCTCGCAGCCGACGCTGCAGCGGAAGCAGGTCAAGGAGATGCTGCGCGAGTGGGAAAAGCGCCATCCCGGCCGGGTGGAATCCATGTTTCGAGCGCTTTCGGATCTCGTGCCCTCGCACCTCATGGACCGGAAGCTCTTCGACTTCGCCGCGGTGCGCGCGACCGGAAAAACGTCTGGCGACGGCGACAAGGCGTTCGACTAGAACGCCGGACGTGGAATATTACCGAACGTCGCCTCCCGGCGGCGCCAACCCTCCCCTTTCGGCCCCGTTGAACGAAATGAAACCGTCACGCTCTATCTGTAAAACGGGCAATGAAACATCAATGAGGCGTCACGTGGGCATCGTCAGCTTTATCCTCGTCGTAGGCGCAGTTGCGCTTGCCGCCGCGATGGCGGGCCGAGTCACCGCGCAGGACTGGCGCAGTGCGAGCCAGGAGCGGGTAGGACTCGCGCCCGACCCTGTGACCACCCGCGATGCGATCATCCAGGTCTACGCAGCCCGCGTCGTCGGATGGCGGGGCGTTTTCGGCGTGCACACCTGGATCGCCGTGAAACCGGCTGCCGCAGCGGAATACACCGTGTACGAGATCATCGGCTGGCGGCTGCGCTCGCAGGACACCGCGCTCGTGGTGCGGCATCGCGCACCCGACATGCGCTGGTTCGGATCGGCGCCCGAGCTCGTCGCCGAAAAACGCGGTGCGGACGTCGAAGAGCTCATCGCGCGCATCGACAGGGCCGCGCGCTCCTATCCCTGGGCCGGCGAATACACCATGTGGCCCGGTCCGAACTCCAACACTTTCACCGCCTGGGTACTGCGCGCGGTGCCCGAGCTGGAAGCCGATTTGCCGCCGACCGCGATCGGCAAAGACTATTCCGGGAGGAAACTCGTGGGGCGCGCCCCGAGCGGACGCGGCTTCCAGTTTTCGCTGTTCGGGCTCGCCGCCTTCACCGCAAGCGCGGTCGAGGGCTTCGAAGTGAACTTGCTGGGACTCAGCTTCGGGATCAATCCTTTCGATCCCTCGCTCAAGCTGCCTCTGGTAGGCCGCGTCGGCCCGGCGCGCGCGTTCGCGTCACCGGCCGACGAGGGCGCTGCGCACAAGCACGCTCTTTAGCCCGTTCCCCCTTTTTCGGTAACCTGCGTCACCGGCGCCCATTAGAATTGAGGGCGTGAAGCCCGATTCGCCCTCCCCCGGGGAAGTGCTGCTCGTGGGCAGCGTCGGTCTGAAAGACAGCGAGGAGGTGTTTCGCACGGTGGGGCCGCTCCTCGGTGCTCGCATGAAGCGCATCCCCGACGGCGAGACCGGACCGCGGACATCGTGGGTGTCACGCCTGCGCTTCGTGCTGGAAGGCAATCCCGCGTTCGAAGATGACCCGCAAGAGGTCGCGGCGGGCGGGCGCATCACCCATCCCACCGAGGGCACGCGCACCTGGAAGGGCTCTGGCGTCATTGCGCGCGGCGCGCCACCGCCGCCGCGCCTGCGTCTCAAACCCGGCGTACGGCCGGAGCTCGGGTTCATCGGCTACCCGGCCGGCTGGCGCCATCAAGAGCGGAAAGCTGCGCGTGCTCGCCTTCAGCATGGCGCGCCGCTCAAAGCTCACACCCGAGATACCGACGGTCGCGGAGACGGTGGCGCCCGACTTCGACATGGCCGCTCCCCTGGGCGTGTTCGTCGCCTCGCGCCGCGCGAGACCGTCGCGCGGCTTAGCCATGCCGTGAGCGCCGCGGTGAAGTCGCCGGAGGTGGTCGAGCGCATGGCCGGGATCGGCATGGAGCCCGCCGGTACGACGCCCGAGCAATACGAGCAGCTCCTTCGCGAGGAGTACGAGCGCTTCGGGAGTCTCATCCGCAGGATCGGCATGCGGCTCGATTAGCCGTGCCGTAGTCCGAGCGGAGTCTCCTTTCGTTTGTCAAATTCATTTTGACATGTTAGTCTTTTTGCGGGACCCCGACCATGACCTGCGCGACCCGCCTCGTAGAAATCTTCGGCAGCCAAGCGGAAGTCGCGCGGGCCTTCGGGCTCGATCGTGCAGTCGTCAACAACTGGGTCAAGTCCGGCTATGTGCCGGCGCGCTGGGCGACCGAGGTCGAGCGCGTCACCCAAGGCGGCATCCAGGCCGTCGAGGTGCTCGACGAGGCTTCCGTCAAGAAGCCGGTGAAAGTCAAATCGCGTCCCGACGACGTTCTCTTCGGGTCGCCCCTTTCGGGAAAGGAAGCCATGGACCATTTCGCACCCGCCAAACGCATCAGCTCGTTCCATCCGCCGCAGCGGACGCTCATGGGTCCCGGCCCGACCGAGATTCACCCGCGCGTCCTCACTACCATGAGCCAGCCGGCGATCGGATACCTCGACCCGGTCTTCCTCGAGATGATGGAAGACCTCAAAGGATTGTTGCGCTACGTCTACCAGACGAAGCACCCGCTCACCTTCCCGATCTCGGGGCCCGGCTCGGTCGGTATGGAGTACTGCTTCGTCAACCTCGTCAAGCCCGGGGACAAGGTGATCGTGTGCAGAAACGGCGTGTTCGGCGGGCGCATGATCGAGAACGTGGAGCGCGCGGGGGGCAAGGCCGTCGTCGTCGAGGACGAGTGGGGCGCGCCGGTCGACCCGCAGAAACTCGAGGATGCGCTGAAGAAAAACCGCGAGGCGCGCTTGGTCGCCTTCGTGCACGGCGAGACCTCGACGGGGGTGCGGTCCGACGCGAAGACGCTCGTGAAAATCGCGCACGAGCACGATGCGCTCGCCATCGTCGACGCGGTGACCACGCTGGGCGGATCGCCCGTGCGCACGGACGAGTGGGAGATCGACGCGATCTACTCCGCGAGCCAGAAGTGCCTGTCGTGCACGCCGGGGCTGTCGCCCGTTTCCTTCTCCGAGGGCGTGGTCGACTACGTAAGATCGCGCAAAGACAAGATCCACTCGTGGTTCATGGACATGAACCTCCTGCTCGGCTACTGGGGCGCCGGCATCCGCACCTATCACCATACCGCGCCGACCAATTCGCTTTTCGGCTTGCACGAGGCGCTGCTCCTGCTGCGCGAGGAAGGCATGGAGAACGCCTGGGCGCGGCACCAGCGCCATCACAACGCGCTCAAGGCAGGGCTCGAAGCGATGGGACTCGAGTTCCTGGTGAAGGAGCAGTACCAGCTGCCGCAAATGAACGCGGTACGCTGTCCGGAGGGCGTGAACGAGGCCGAAGTGAGGAAGACGCTGCTGAACGAGTTCAGCATCGAGATCGGCGCGGGACTCGGTCCGCTCGCCGGCAAGATCTGGCGAATCGGAATCATGGGCTACTCCTGCCGCCCGGACAACGTGATGCTGTGCCTGTCGGCGCTCGGCTCGGTGCTCTCCGACATGGGGATGCCGGTGCACGTCGGAGACGCGGAGGCCGCGGCGCACGGAGCCTACGCCTCGATGCACGCCAAGGCAGCGCAGCAGAAGCAGAAGAGCCGCGCCGCCGCTTGAGCCGACACGAAGGAGGGGAGCGATGCGATACGGCTGCGCTTTCTGGGGGGCGGTAGCGTTGGTTCTCGCACCCATGAGTGCGCAGGCGCAGGGGGCCGGCTCGGGACAAATCGAGCGCGGCCGCTACATGGTTCTCACCGGCCACTGCAACAACTGTCATACCGCCGGCTACGCGCCCAGGGAGGGCGACGTTCCGGAAAAGGACTGGCTCCTCGGGAGCGGGCCGCTCGGATGGCGCGGTCCCTGGGGGACGACGTACGCCTCCAATCTTCGGCTGACCGTGCCGGCGATGACCGAAGATACTTGGGTCGTGTATATCAAGACGTTCAAGCCGCGCCCCCCCATGCCGTGGTGGAGCATGAAGGAGACGACGGAGCCCGACCTTCGCGCCATGTACCGGTACATCAAGAGCCTGGGCCCGGCGGGCCAGCACGCTCAAGCCTACCTGCCGCCGGACCGGGAACCCAAGCAGCCGTACAACCAGGCCCCGCTGCCTCCGAAATAGACCGCGGCCCGAACGGCCGCGGCCGTGCTTGACATCGCGTTGAGCAATCGCTCATAATTCGTGAGCGCTCGCTCAATTCGAACTCCAACTCCCGCCCTATCCCGCATGGCAAGGCCTGCTGCAGCCCGCGTTAGCTCCCGTTCCCCGGCGATCGACCAGAGGGAAAAGCTCATCGGCGCGACCGAGCGGCTGCTGTGCTCGCAGGGGCTCGGTTGCGTGACCACGCGCGACATCGCACGCGCGGCGAAAGTCGCCGAAGGCGCGCTCTACCATCATTTCCAGGACAAGGCCGAGCTGATGCTCTCGGTGGTGCTGCACCAGCTCGGCGATTTTCCCGAGGTGCTGCAGAGCCTCCCCATGCAGATCGGGCAGAACACGGTGCAGAAGAATCTCGAGCGCGTACTGGAGAGCGCGTTCGCCTTTCATTTCCGGATCGTGCCGCTCGTATGCTCGCTCTTCGCCGACCAGGAGCTGCTTGCCCGTGTGCGCAAGATGATGAATGAGCGCTCCATGGGGCCGGCGCGCTCGACTTCGGTGATCTCGGCCTATCTGCGGGCCGAGCAGCAGCTGGGGCGGGTGGCGCCCGCCGCCGTGCCCGAGACGGTCGCCAACCTGATGCTCGCCGCGAGTTTCAACACCGCGCTGGGCGACCATTTCTTCCACGGAGGTTCCGGGGGCGAAGCCAAGGCACATCGCCGTTTGCGGGAGGCGGTTCGCGCCCTGGTCATCGGCCTCAGCCCAAAGAACGAGACAAAGCGCTCAAGGGAAAAGAGATGAACTCATTCATTTCTCTCTGCAGATGGATGACGCTCGCCGCTGCCGCCCTTTTGTCGGGTTGCGCGGTGGGCCCTGACTACCGTGCGCCCAATGTTCCCGCAGTCGGCCTCTACACCGAAAGGCCGCAGCCCGAGCGGACCGCAGCAGCCCCGGTGCGCGGCGGAGAGGTGCAGCGCTTCGAGGTGGGGGCGAAGATCTCGGCCGAGTGGTGGACGCTCTTCGGTTCGCCCGAGCTCGACGGGCTGATGCGCACTGCGCTCAGCGGCCATCCGACGCTCGCAGCGGCGCAGGCTGCGCTTCGCCAGGCCGAGGAGAACTTGAACGCCCAGTACGCGGTGCTCTACCCGAGCGTCGACGCCGGCTTGTCGGCGAGGCGTCAGCGCATTTCCGGCGCGTCTGTGGGCAATCCGGCGATCCCCGGCAGCGTCTTCAATCTGTACAACGCTTCGGTCAACGTGTCCTATGCCATCGACTTGGCCGGTGGCGCGCGGCGCGAGCTCGAGGCGCTGCAGGCGGGCATAGAGTTCCAGCGCTTTCAGCTCGAGGCCACCTACCTTTCGCTGACGGGGAACATCGCGACCACCGCGTTCCGGGAGGCGTCGCTGCGCGAGCAGCTCCGCGCGACGCGCGATATCGTCGATTCGCAGGAGCGCCAGCTGCAGCTGGTCGAGAAGCAATTTGCGCTCGGAGCCCTCTCGCGTGCGGACGTGCTCGCGCAGCGCGCGCAGCTTGCGCAGACACGCGCGAACCTGCCGCCGCTCGAAAAGGCCCTCGCGCAGACGCGCAATCAGCTTGCGGTCCTGATCGGCAAGTTTCCCGACGAGGCGCGGCTGCCCGAGCTCGATCTTGCGGTGTTCCAGCTGCCGCAGAACCTCCCGGTCAGCCTGCCCTCGGACCTCGTGCGCCAGCGGCCGGACATCCGCTCGGCGGAAACCGTTCTGCATCAGACGAACGCGCGCATCGGCGTCGCGCAGGCGCTCATGTTCCCGCAACTGACCTTGAGCGGAAGCTACGGCACGGCGTCGACCAGCTCTTCCAGTTTGTTCGACCGGAGCAACCTGATCTGGAACATCGGCGCGAACCTGCTCCAGCCGATTTTTCACGCAGGGCAGCTCCAGGCGCGGAAACGCGGCGCACAGGCCGCCTACGACCAGGCCTTCGCGGAGTATCAGCAGACGGTCCTCGGCGCGTTCCAGAACGTCGCCGACGTGCTGTTTGCCCTGGAGTTCGACGCGGTCGCGCTCAAGGCGCAGGCCGATGCCGAGGCCGCCGCGCGCGAAAGCCTCGAGATGACGATCAAACAACTGCAGTTCGGCTCGGCGAGCTATCTCGTGCTTTTCAACGCGCAGCGCCAGTACGAGCAGGCGAAGATCGGGCTCGTTCAGGCGCAGGCAGCGCGCTACGCGGACACGGCGGCGCTGTTTCAGGCATTGGGCGGCGGCTGGTGGAATCGCGAGCAGGCGAGCGCAGCGGCGGCGAAGCGCGCTGACTGAGCCTGCGGGAAGAATTCAAGGAGTCGCATTTATGACCAAGCGCATGATCATCATGTTGGCGGCCGTCGGGGTGTTGTTCGGCGGGCTATTCGGTTTCAAGGCGTTCCTGGGAGGCGCAATACGCAAGAGCATCTCCGCGCAGGGAATTCCGCCTCAGACCGTCTCGACGGCCAAGGCGCAGTTCACCGAATGGCAGGGCGAGTTCCAGGCGGTCGGAACGCTTCGCGCGGTGCGCGGTGCCGACCTCGCGCCCGAGCTGCCGGGGCTCATTACCGCAATCCACTTCCAGTCCGGCCAGGAGGTCGCCGAAGGCGCGCCGCTGGTCCAGCTGAACAACGAATCCGACGTGGCGAAGCTGCAGTCGCTCATGGCTGCCGTCGAGCTCGCCGAGACGATCTATGATCGCGACCAGAAGCAGCTGGCGATCCAGGCGGTGAGCCAGGCCGTGGTCGACGCCGACGCCGCCACTCTGAAAAGCGCGAAGGCGCAGGTTGCCGAGCAGCGGGCGCTGGTCGCCAAGAAGCTGGTGCGCGCGCCCTTCGCCGGGAGGCTGGGTATCCGCGCGGTAGACGTCGGGCAATACGTCAATGCAGGGACAAAGCTGGTAACGCTCCAGGCGCTCGACCCTGTATACGTGGATTTCTTCGCGCCGCAAAAATCACTCGGCCGAATCGCGCTAGGGCAGAAAATCGTGCTGAGAACCGACGCATTCCAGGGCCAGCAGTTTCCCGGGGAGGTAAGCTCGATCGACCCCAAGGTGGATCCGGCGACGCGCAACGTACAGGTGCGCGCGACGGTGCGCAACGCGAAGCGCAGCCTGCTTCCCGGGATGTTCGCCACCGTGGTGATCGCTTCCGGAGGCCCCCAGCGTTTCCTCACGCTCCCGCAGACCGCGGTCTCCTACAATCCCTTCGGCGACACCGTGTTCGTCGTGGAAGAGGGCAAGGGGAAGGACGACAAGGTCGCGCTCGTCGCGCAGCAGAAGTTCGTCACGACAGGCGAAGCCCGCGGCGACCAGGTCGCGATCCTCTCGGGCATCAAGGAGGGCGACACGGTGGTCACCGCCGGCCAGATCAAGCTGCGCTCGGGATTTCCGGTGATCGTCAACAACGCAATCCAGCCGACGAACGATGCGGCGCCAAAACCCAAGGACCAATAGGGGGTCCGGATGAGGAAATTCACCGACATTTTTATCGAGCGGCCGGTTCTCGCGACGGTGGTGAGCCTGACGCTGCTCGTTCTCGGCTTGCGCTCGATAGGGCTCCTTCCGGTGCTGCAGTACCCCCGAACGCAGAACGCGGTCGTCACCGTGAACACGACCTACTTCGGGGCCGACCCCTCGCTGGTCGCCGGATTCATCACCACGCCGTTGGAGAATTCCATCGCCCAGGCGAACGGCATCGACTTCATGAGCTCGGCGAGCCGCCAGAGCGTGAGCACGATCACGGCAGCATTGCGCCTCAACTACGTCGTCGACAAGGCCCTCACCGAGATCAACACCAAGGTCAACGCGGTGCTGAACCAGCTGCCGCCGGGCTCGCAGCAACCGGTTCTCACGGTGAGGGTCGGCCAGACGTTCGCCGCCATGTACATCGGTTTCGCGAGCGACGTGATCGCGCCCAACAAGATCACCGACTACCTGACTCGCGTCGTTCAGCCCAAGCTGCAGGCGGTCGAGGGCGTGCAGACCGCCGAGATCCTGGGCGCGAAGCTTTTCGCGCTGCGCGCCTGGCTCGACCCGGACAAGCTTGCCGCCTATAACCTTACCGCGGCCGACGTGAGCGCGGCCCTTGCCGCCAACAATTTCTTGTCGGCCGTCGGGGCGACCAAGGGCCAGATGGTCCAGGTGAATCTCACGGCATCGACCGACGTCCGCTCGGTCGAGCAGTTCAAGAACCTCGTCATCAAGCAGCAGGGCGGAGCGGTTGTACGCTTGAGCGACGTCGCCAACGTGACGCTCGGCGCCGAGGACTACGATTCCGAAGTGGGCTTCGACGGCAAGAAGGCGGTCTACATCGGCATCAACGTCGCGCCCGCGGCGAACTTGCTCGACGTGATCGCAGGCGTGCGCAAGGTATGGCCTGATATCCACTCGCAGCTGCCCCACGGGCTGCAGGGCGAGATCGTCTACGACTCGACCAAGTTCGTGAACAGCGCGATCGAGGAGGTCGTCTGGACGCTCGCCGAGGCGCTCATCATCGTCACGCTCGTCGTCTTCGCCTTTCTCGGGTCCGTGCGCTCGGTGCTGATTCCCACGGTGGCGATACCGCTTTCGCTGGTCGGCACGTTCACGATCATGTTCGCGCTCGGCTACTCGATCAACCTGCTGACGCTGCTCGCCCTGGTGCTCGCGATCGGCCTGGTGGTCGACGACGCCATCATCGTGGTCGAGAACGTCAACCGCCACCTGGAAGAGGGCATGAAGCCCGTGCAGGCGGCGATCCTCGCGGCGCGCGAGCTTGCCAATCCCATCATCGCGATGACGATCGTGCTGGTCGCCGTGTACCTTCCGATCATCTTCCTGACCGGGCTCACCGGGGCGCTTTTCACCGAGTTCGCCGTCACCCTGGTGGGAGCGGTTACCGTATCCGCGGTGGTGGCGCTGACCCTGTCGCCCATGATGTGCGCAAAGCTCTTGAAGCCGCACGACCCCGCAGCGGGCGGCTGGGACGCCAGGCTCGTCGTACTGCTCGATCGCAGTTTCAACGCGCTGCACCGGCGCTACGAGAATTTTCTCCACGACACGCTCAACTGGGTGCCGGTGACCGCCGTGTTCTCGCTCATTGTCCTGAGCACTATCTATTTTCTATGGGCGACGGCGAAGGAGGAGCTCGCTCCTCCGGAAGACCAGGGCGTTCTAATCATGTCCGCGCAAGCCGCGCCGAATTCGACGCTGCAGCAGCGCCAGCTCTATTCGCGCGCGGTGTACGAGACTTTCGTGAAGCATCCCGAAACCGACCATGTGTTCCAGCTCGACATCCCGGGACAGACTCTCGCCGGGATGGTGCTCAAGCCCTGGAACGAACGCAAGGCGACCGCCGCGCGCCTGCTGCCCGGCGTCACGCAGGAGCTCGGACACATCGCGGGCCTGCGCGCGGCGCTGTTCCAACCCCCGCCGCTGCCCGGGGCCTTCGGGTTCCCGGTGCAGTTCGTCATCCAGACCACCGAGCCCTTCGAGAAGCTGAACGGCGTCGCCTCCGCGTTTGCGCAGGAAGCGCAAAAAAGCGGCATGTTCTTCTTCATCGACAACGATCTTCGCTACGACCTGCCGCAGTCGACCGTGGTGATCGACCGGGAGCTCGCCGCGCAGCTCGGTCTCACCATGAAGGATGTCGGCGGCGCCCTGTCCTCGCTCCTGGGGGGCGGCTACGTCAACTACTTCAGCTTCTACGACCGGGCGTACAAGGTGATTCCGCAGGTGCAGCAGACCGACCGCCTCAACGCCGATCAGCTGAACAGCACTTATATCCGCACCGCGAGCGGAGATTCGATCCCGCTTTCGACGGTGGTGCACATCACGACCAAGACGATCCCGCAAGCGCTTAACCGATTCCAGCAGCAAAACGCGGCAACGATCTCCGGTGTGCCCTTCATCGGCGTGACCCAAGGCGACGCGATCGAGTATATGCAAAAGCTCGGGGCGCGCGCGCTGCCGCAGGGCTATTCGGTGGATTACGCCGGACCGTCGCGGCAGTACGTCCAGGAATCGAGCGCGCTGCTCTTCACGCTGGGGTTCGCGTGCATCATCATTTTTCTCGCGCTCGCGGCGCAATTCGAGAGCTTCCGCGATCCGATCATCATCCTGGTCTCGGTGCCGATGTCGATCTGCGGCGCGCTCATCTTCGTCAACCTTTTCGGTACGCTCGGGATCGGCGCGGTGAGCCTCAATATCTATACCAAAGTGGGGCTCGTGACGTTGATCGGACTCATCAGCAAGCACGGGATCCTGATAGTCGAGTTCGCAAACAACTTGCAGAGGCAAGGCATATCCAAGCGCGAGGCGGTCGAGAAAGCGGCCGGAATCCGGCTGCGCCCGATCCTGATGACCACGGGCGCGATGGTGCTCGGGGTCGTTCCGCTTCTCATCGCGAGCGGTGCGGGTGCGGTGAGTCGCTTCAACATGGGGTTGGTGATCGCGACGGGCGTCGCGATCGGGACGCTGTTCACGCTCTTCGTCGTTCCCGCGATGTACCTCCTGCTCGCGGCCGACCACTCGAAGCGGGCGACGGGCGAGGCGCTGCCCGCGCCGGGCGGGCACGCCGGAACGCGCTGAGCTCTGCCGGGCCCGATGACGGCGCGGGTCTGCATCGTCGGGGCGGGCCCGGTCGGCGTCGTCGCCGCAATCGCCTGCGCCCGCAAGGGGATGCGGGTCACGCTCTTCGAGGCCGAGCGGCAAATCGACCGCAGCCCGCGCGCAGCCACCACGCATCCGTCCACGCTCGAGATGCTCGCCGAGCTCGGGCTCCTCGAAGAGTTCCAGTCGTTGGGCCTTGTCGCGCGTTACTTTCAGTTCTGGGACGGCGCGACGAAGACGCTCGTCGCGGAGTTCGATCACGAGGTGCTGCGCGGCGAGACACCTTACCCCTATGTAGTGCAGACCGAGCAGCACAAGCTATCTGAGATCGGCCTGCGGCGCCTCTCGGCCATATCGAACGCGGAGGTGCGGCTCGGAACGAGCGTCACGGGCGTTGCACAGGAAGCGGGCAGCGTGCGCGTAACGGTGGCGGGATCGGGCGGAGAAGAGCAACACGCATTCGATTACGTCATCGGATGCGACGGCGGGCGCAGCACCGTGCGCAAATCCCTGAACATCGATTTCGAGGGCTACACCTGGCCCGAGCGGTTCCTGGTGCTCACCACGCTGTTCGATTTCCAGAGTGCTCTGGGTTGCTGCTCGCGCAGCTACATCTCCGATCCCGAGGAATGGACCAATCTCTTCAAGGTCACGGGCGACGACCTGAAGGGGCGCTGGCGCGCCGTGTTTCCCGCCCGGGAGAACGAGACGGACGACGAGGCCTTCTCTGAGGGCTCGGTGCGGCGGCGGCTGCGAAAGCTCTGCGAGGAGCACCCGATGGAGCTCGTCGCGCACCGGAACATCTACCGGGTGCACCAGCGCGTGGCGCAATCGTTCCGCAAGGGGCGGGTGTTCCTCGCGGGCGACGCAGCGCACGTCAACAATCCGGTCGGAGGCCTCGGCCTTAACTGCGGCATCCACGACGCGATGGAGCTCGCCGAAACGCTGGACAGCGTCGCGAGCGGGAAGGCGGGCGAGGAATTGCTCGATCGCTACGAGCGGCGCAGGCGGCCGATCAACATCGAGTTCGTGCAGCAGCAGACCGTCGCGAACAAGAAAAGGCTGGAGGAGCGCGACCCGCGGCTGCGGCAAGCCCATTTCGACGAGCTGCGGCGCACCGTCGCCGCGCCCGCGCCGCACAAGCGGTTCCTGATGCGGACCTCGCTCATCGAGAGCGTGCGCCGGGCGCTGGAAATCGACTGAACCGCGGGTCTATCGTCTTCGCGGCGGCCGATGCTCGAGAAGGGCGCCGGCCTTGCGCTCCAAGGCATCGCGCAGGCGCAGCGCCCGCGCCTGCCTCTTGGTCACCAGCCGAAAATGGCGTATCTCATCGACCGCTTCGCCGACCTCCCAGCAGTTTTTTCGGCCGGTGACCCATAGCTTCGGATCGAACCCGCGCAGATCGAAGGGACGGGAGTAGGTGCGCAGCGTCTTCTGGTTGCGATCGTTCGCGTACTCGTGCAGATAGGACATCGCCAGCTCGCGCAGTGTTCGATAGACCGGGTCGCGCCAGCGCAGCAAGGGCGGATTGGTCTTCGAGATTGCGCCCCAGCAGCTCCCGCGCCGGAATAGCGCCACTACGTGGTCGTAGTCGCGCTCGGCTTGGAGATCCATGAGCAGCGGCGGCTCGCCATGCACCCACAAGGCGCACGCGGCGAGCATTGCGCCTTCGATGCAGTGAGCCCGGCGCTGGCGCAGGACTTCACGCACCGGCAGGCAGGTCTGGCCGCCGATTTCGAAATTGGCGGGCAGCGCGTCGAGAAAACCCTGGATTTTCGCCGGAGTGGACAGCCGAGCGAGAACCGAGAACTCGGCACGGGTAAGGCCCAGGTCTTCTTGGCGGGCAAGACGCGCTCTCAATTCTCGGCTCCCTGAAAACGGCGGACATGGGGTGCTGCTTCGGGCATTCTAATGCTAGGCTCTGCCTCCATGATCAGACTCTTGCTTACCCGGCGGATCGGAAACCTCGTCGGATTTCTCGTCTGCGCCGGGATGCTCGCCTTCGGCTATTACCTGCAGTTCGTCGTCGCGCTCGAGCCGTGCCCCCTGTGCATCATCCAGCGGCTGCTGCTCTTTGCGGTCGGCGTCGCGTTTCTGATTGCCGCCCTCCATCACCCCGCAGGCAGGCTCGGGGCAGGGCTCTACGGCGGGGTCATCGCTTTCATCGCGGCGATCGGTGTCGCGGTCGCGGGACGGCACGTGTGGCTGCAGCACCTACCGCCGGAGAAACGGCCCGCCTGCGGTCCCGCGCTCGATTATCTGCTCTCGGCCTTCGGGCCGATCGAAGGACTGAGCCGCGTCTTGCGCGGCTCGGGCGAGTGCGGCGCGGTCGACTGGACGCTGCTCTCATTCAGCATTCCGGAGTGGACGCTCGCCGCGTTCGTGGCGTTCGCGATCTGGGCGGTTTTTCTCGCGCGACGAGCCTGAACGCGATCACTCCGACTTTTCGCGGTAGGGATTTTCGATCTGCTGCACCAGCCTGCCGAGGATCTGCTTGAACTGGCGCTCGTCGCATCCCATCAGTACCGCGTCCTCGAGCGCATCCTGGCAGATCCGCTGGATCTCCTCCAGATTCTCCCGGAGCACTTTCAGTTTTTCGATGCAAGACACGACCTCGCCGGTAGGCGAGCGCCAGACGGTGTCGGGGATGGGCGGTCGGCTCATGATTCGATCTGACATCTCGAGCGTGGAGGGTGCATTCAAGCCCGCTTGATGATCGCCTCGATCTTCTCGGTGAGGACCGGCTCCGCACGCGCCGCCCTCAGCACTTCGCCGAGAAGCACCACCGCAGGGCCACCGCCGGCCCCAAGGGCGAGTGCAGGCAGCTCTGCCAGAGTACCGTAGAGCACGCGTCGCTCCGGGAGCGTTGCGCTTTCCACCAGAACGAGCGGCGTGGCCTTCGGCTTACCGCGCGCTATCAATTCCGCGCCGATTTCCTCGGCGAGCTCCGCGCCCATGTAGATGACTGCGGTGTCGGCTGTGAGCACGCTCGCCGCCCAATCGTTCTCGCGCTCGCCCCTGCCCGCGCGGGGCGTGACGAAGACGACGTGGCGGGCAAGGCCGCGGCGGGTGAGCGATACGCCGAGCTCGGCGCTCGCGGCGGTCGCGGCGGTCACTCCGGGGACGATTTCAAATTCGATTCCGGCTTTGCGCAGCGCGTCGATTTCCTCCTGCGCGCGGCCGAAAAGCATGGGGTCGCCTCCCTTCAGTCGCACCACGACTGCGTGCTTGCCGGCGGCGTCGACCAGCCGCTTGTTTATGAAGCTTTGAACGGTCGAATGGCGACCGCTGCGCTTGCCGACGAGAATTTTCCGGGCGCGCGCGGCGAGCGCGAGCGTCTGCGGATGCACCAGCGCATCGTGAAAGACGAGCTCGGCGCGCTTGAGAATTTCCGCAGCGCGCAGCGTGAGCAGGTCCGGTGCGCCGGGGCCGGCGCCGACTAGATACACTTTACCCATCGATCATCCCCGCGGCCACGGTCTGGTTGGACACTTCGTCGATCAGGATAAAGCAGCCGGTGGCGCGGTTCAATTCGTAAGAATCGACGAAGAGCGGCTGGGCGAGCGCGAGGGTCACGTGCGCGATATCGTTCATCGCGAGCCCGGCGGGCGCCGCTTGCTGCTCGAGGGTGTTGACGTCGACGCGGGAGTTGAGCGAAACAAGTCTTGCCTTCACGCTGCGCGTGGTGTGCTTGAGCACAAAGCGGGCCGCTGGCAGAGCCCCTGCAGCCAGGAGTTGGGTGGAGAGCCAGCAAATGCGCGCCTCGATGGCCTTGGTCGTTCGCGCTGGTCGTTTTGGGTCGGCGAGCATGTCGCCGCGCGACACGTCGATCTCATCGGCGAGAACCACCGTAACAGAGTCTCCGGCAACCGCGAGCGGCAGGGATTTACCGAGCGAGACGATGTCCCGGACGACGGTGCGCTGGCCCGAAGGCAGGGCGACAAGCTCCGTCCCGGGAAGCAGCGTTCCGGACTCGATGCGGCCGGCGTAGCCGCGGAAGTCTGTGCCCGTGCCAGGACGCACAACCAGCTGCACCGGAAAGCGCAGCGGCAACATGCCGGCCTCGTCGGCGACCTCGATTTGCTCAAGTGCGGCGAGCAAGGCCGGGCCGCGATACCAGGCCATTGCCTCGCCACGTTCGACGACGAGGTCGCCGCGCAGCGCGGAAATCGGAATAAAGCACAGATCGGCTATGCCAAGCGCGGAGGCGAACGCCAGGAATTCCTTGCGGATGCGCTCGAACACCGCCTCGTCGTAATTGACGAGATCCATCTTGTTCACCGCCACGATGACGTGGCGCACGCCGAGCAGGTGCGCGATGGCGGCGTGGCGCCGAGTCTGCGTCAGTACGCCCTTGCGCGCGTCGATGAGGATCACAGCCGCGTCCGCGATGGAGGCGCCGGTCACCATGTTGCGGGTGTATTGTTCGTGGCCGGGTGTGTCGGCGATGATGAACTTGCGCCGCGGCGTGGCGAAATAGCGGTACGCGACGTCGATGGTGATGCCTTGCTCGCGCTCCGCTTCCAGTCCGTCGGTGAGGAGCGACAGGTCGATGTCCTCCTGTCCGCGCTTGCTGGACGCACGCGCCACCGCTGCGAGCTGGTCTTGCAAGATCGCGCGCGTGTCGTGCAGCAGCCGCCCGATCAGCGTGCTCTTGCCGTCGTCCACGCTGCCTGCGGTGATAAAGCGCAGCACGCCCAGGTCCCCGACCGCCGGCGCATTGCGCTCGATTTCGCCCAGCAAGCTCATGTCAGAAGTACCCTTCCTTCTTGCGCCGCTCCATGGACGCTTCGGAAGTCTGGTCGTCCATACGCGTCGCGCCGCGTTCGGTGACGGTGGTCAGCACAGTCTCGGCGATGACCTCGGCGGCAGTCGCCGCGACGGATTCGACCGGGCAGGTGCAGCTGATGTCCCCCACGGTGCGGAAGCGGACCGACAACTCTTCGACCGTCTCGCCGGCACGCGGCGGCGTGATCTCCGTCACTGGAACGAGCAGGCCGTTGCGGCGCACTACCGGCCTGCGGTGCGCGTAGTAGATGGACGGCACTTCCAGCCGCTCGCGTGAGAGGTATTGCCAGACGTCGAGCTCGGTCCAGTTACTGATGGGGAAGACGCGCATGTGCTCGCCCTTCGCCACGCGGGTGTTGTAGAGGCTCCACAGTTCCGGCCGCTGGTTCTTCGGGTCCCACTGGCCGAACTCGTCGCGGAACGAGAAGACGCGCTCCTTGGCGCGCGCCTTTTCCTCGTCGCGGCGCGCTCCCCCGATGGCGGCGTCGAAACCGAATTCCGCAATCGCTTCCAGAAGCGTCACCGACTGCGCGGCGTTCCTGCTTTCATCGAAGCGGCGCAGTTTGACCGTGCCGCGGCGGATCGAATCCTCGACTGAGCGCACGATGAGCCGCTCGCCCAGCTCCGCCGCTCGCGCGTCGCGGAAGGCGATCACCTCCGGGAAATTGTGCCCGGTATCGACGTGCATGAGGGGAAACGGAAACTTCGCGGGACGGAAAGCCTTCTCGGCCAGGCGCAGCAACACGATCGAATCCTTGCCGCCGGAGAAGAACAGCACCGGGTTCGCGCATTCGCCGGCGACCTCGCGCAGGATGAAAATCGCCTCGGACTCGAGGCAATCGAGGTGGCTGCGCGAAGGCAGCGTACCGTGTTCCGGCCGCGGTTTTTCCAAGACTGCGCTCATGCCGCCTCCGTCTCGGACTGGGTCCGCACCAGCCGCCCGTCGGGCGCCGCGTGCAGCCCGCATTCGCGCGCTTCCCGGATCTCCCACCACCAGCGCCCGGCGCGCACGTCCTCTCCCGCAACCGTCGGCCGGGTGCAGGGCGCGCAGCCGATCGAGCGGTAGCCCTGGTCGTGGAGCGCGTTGTAGGGCACTTCGAAAGCGCGGATGTATCCCCACACCTCGTCCTCGCTCCAGTCGGCGAGCGGATTGAACTTGACGATGCCGCGCGCGGCGTCGAATTCCTGGAGCTTCAGATCGGCGCGCGTGACGGCCTGCTCGCGGCGCTGCCCGGTGATCCAGGCCTCCCTCCCTTGGAGCGCGCGATTGAGCGGTTCGACTTTGCGGATGTGGCAGCAGCGCTTGCGCAGCTCCTGGCTTTCATAGAACGCGTCGCGGCCGAAGTTTGCGACGTACTCGGAGACGGACTCGGGGTCGGGACGGAACACGCGTACCTCGTAGCCGTAGCGCGCGCGGATCGCCGCGATCACGTTGAGCGTATCGGCGTGCAGCCTTTGGGTGTCGAGTGTGAAGACTTCGATTTCGAGCTTGTGCCGCAGGATGACATCGGTGACCACCATGTCCTCGGCGGACAGGCTGGAGGCGAGGGCGGCAGGCGCGTGCTCGAGCGCGACGCGGACCAACAGGCGTTCGAGCTCGGAGGTCTTGCGATTCAGCGTATCGGTCACGATTTACCCGCGGCCAGGCGGCGGCGGAAAAGGGGCACGGGGCGCAGCACTGAAGTTTGGTAGCCGTCGCTGAAGGTGTTGAACGCGGAGAGCGCTTCTTGCGGGTCCTGGTCTTCGCGCAGCGCAAAGGCGTCGAAGCCGCACTGATACATGAAGAACAGATGATCGTGCAAGACATCGCCGATGGCGCGCAGCTCGCCCTTGAAGCCGTAGCGCTCGCGCAGAAGGCGCGCAATCGAATAGCCGCGGCCGTCGCCGAACTTGGGAAAGTTCACCGCGATGAGCGGGAAACTCCGCACGTCGGCGGCGAGCGCTTCCGGCCCGTCGTTGGCATCGAGCCACACACCCAGCGTCCCCTTTTCTGCGCGAGAAAGTAGTCCATCGCGGCGCTCTAGCCACAGAGCGAGCGGGACGACGACGTCGCCGCGCGCCGGCACCTCGGGCAATTCGCCCTTCGGCCCGCGCTCAAGCAGATGCCAGCTGTCCGCGACGATGCGCCGCTCTTTGATCAGCGTTGCCATATACGGATTCCTTGAAGGGTTCTGCCCCGACGCGGTGCACCACGTCGATGAAGCGTTCGGCCTCGCTGTCGCGGCGCGCGAGATAGCACTCGATCAGCTTTTCGATCACGTCCGGAACCTCGGCGCGCGCGAAGGATGGACCGATGACCTTGCCGAGAGATGCACCGCGGCCGGGCCGGATCTCGCCTTGGTTGCCGCCGATCTCGATCTGGTACCACTCCTCGCCGCTCTTGTCGACGCCGAGGATGCCGATGTGGCCGACGTGATGGTGACCGCAGGCGTTCATGCATCCGGAGATGTTCACATCGATCTCGCCGATGTCATGCAGGTAATCGAGGTCGTCGAAACGTTGCTGGATGGCCTCGGCGACCGGGATCGACTTGGCGTTGGCGAGCGAGCAGAAATCGCCTCCCGGGCAGCAAATGATGTTGGTGAGCAGGCCGACGTTGGGCGTGGCGAACCCCAGCGCCCGGACGTCCTGCCACAGCAAGTGCAGGTCGGACAGTTGCACGTCGGCAAAGATCAGGTTCTGCTCGTGGGACACGCGCAGCTCGCCGAACGAATAACGGTCGGCGAGGTCGGCGATTTTCTCCATCTGCTCGACGGTGACGTCGCCAGGCGGTACGCCGGTTTTCTTCAGCGACAGTGTGACGGCGGCGTAACCCGCCTTCTTGTGCGGATGGACGTTGCGCTTGTGCCAGTTCGCGAATGCGCGGTCCGTGGCGAGCGCGGCTTCGAATCGGGCATCGGTGGCCGGCAGCCGCAGGTAATTCGGGCGCGTAAACCGGCCTTCGATGCGGGCGATCTCTTCGGGAACGAGCGTCGCGGCGCCGTCTTTCAGGTGCGCCCACTCGGCATCGACTTCCTCGCGGAATTTCTCGGGGCCGCGTTCCTTCACCAAGATCTTGATGCGCGCCTTGTGGATGTTGTCGCGCCGCCCGTAGCGGTTGTAGACACGCAGGATGGCTTCGATATAGGTCAGCAGGTGCCGCCAAGGCAGAAAGTCGCGGATGACGAATCCGATCGCCGGGGTGCGGCCCAGGCCCCCGCCGACCAGCACGCGGAACCCCACCTCGCCCTTCTCGTCCTTGACCGCGTGCAGACCGATGTCGTGCACCGCAACCGCGGCGCGGTCCGACTTGGCGCCGTTCACCGCGAACTTGAACTTGCGCGGGAGATAGGAGAACTCGGGATGGAACGTGGACCACTGGCGGATGATTTCGCACCAGACGAAGGAATCGACGATCTCGTCCTGCGCGACGCCGGCGAAATGATCGGTGGTGATATTGCGGAAGGAATTGCCCGAGGTCTGGATCGCGTGCATCTGCACCGTCGCCAACTCCGCAAGGATGTCGGGAACGCGCTCGAGCTTGGGCCAGTTCAACTGCAGGTTCTGGCGCGTGCTGAAGTGGCCGTAGCCGCGGTCGTACTTGTCGGTGATCTGCGCGAGTTTTCTCAGCTGCTTCGTCGACAAGAGGCCGTAGGGAATCGCGATGCGCAGCATCGGCGCGTAACGCTGGATGTAGAGACCGTTCCGGAGGCGCAGCGCGCGGAACTCGTCCTCCGAGAGCTTGCCCGCGAGAAAACGTTTCGTCTGGTCGCGGAACTGGACAACGCGCTCGTCGACGAGCTTCTGGTCGATTTCGTCGTAACGGTACATGGGCGCTATAACGCGAGCTTGCCGCCGATAAGGATCAGCATCGCCGCGAGCGCACCGCGCAGCAGCCGTTCCGGGATCTTCTGGCTGAGCGCACTGCCGAGCCAGATGCCGGGCAGGGAGCCGGCAAGCAGAGCCCCCAGCAGTTGCCAGTCCACCGCCCCGGCCGCGGCGTGCCCGAGGCCCGCGACCAGCGTGAGCGGCACGGCATGGGCGATGTCGGTGCCGACGATGCGCGCAACTGCCAGGCTGGGGTAAAGGAGAAACAAGATCGTCACACCCAGCGCGCCGGCGCCTACCGAGGAAACCGTGACCAAGACCCCGAGTACCGCGCCGAGCGCGACGGTGCGCTGCGCTGAGCGGGTCGTCGAACGCGGGCCGGACGCGGCGTGACGCGCCGCCCAGGCGTGAAGCTTTTCTCTGAATAGGAGTGCTCCGGCGGTGAGAATGAGCGCAAAACCGAGCGCTACGCTCACGATCGCCGAGAGTTTGTCGGGGTCAGGCACGAACAGGTGCAACAACAGCAAAGTGACGGCGGAGGCTGGCACGCTGCCGGCGGCGAGCCAGCCGACGATGCTCCAAGCGACGTTGCCGCGACTCGCGTGAGCCCATGCGCCGCCGGTTTTGGTCAATGCGGCAAAAAGGAGATCCGTTCCGACGGCGGTGACGGGCGCGACGCCGAACACGAGCACGAGCAGCGGCGTCATCAGCGAGCCCCCGCCGACGCCGGTGACGCCGACCACCAAGCCGACCACAAACCCAGAGAGTGAGTAGAGCCAATCCATGTTCAAGTTTTTCGTCGAAGGAAGGCATCCTAGCGTCCGCACTTAATACCTCAAAAGACTTTCGTGTTAGAATTTAATAACCATCTAACATATGATGTAAGGTTATGAATTTCCAGCAATTAAGGTATGTCCGCGAGACCGTCAGGCAAGGCCTCAACCTCACGGAAGCCGCGAAGAAGCTCTTTACCTCCCAGCCGGGTGTATCCAAACAGATTCGCGAGCTCGAGAACGAGCTGGGTGTGGAGATCTTCGTGCGTCACGGCAAGCGCATCGCCGCGGTGACCGAACCCGGAAAAGCGGTCGTGGAGGTGATCGAGCGCCTGCTGCAGGAAGCGGAGAACCTGAAGCAGGTGGGACGCGAATTCAAGGACCAAGCCGCGGGCACGCTGACCATCGCCACGACCCATACCCAGGCGCGCTACTCGCTTCCCAAGGTGGTGGGCGCGTTCAAGCGGCGTTATCCGAAAGTGCACCTCACGATCAAGCAGGGCAACCCGCCGCAGCTTGCGGAGATGGTGATCGCGCGCGAGGCCGACATGGCGATCGCCACCGAAGCGCTGGACAACTATCCCAAGCTCCTCGCGCTGCCGGGTTACGAATGGCGCCATTGCGTGGTGGTGCCGGTGAAGCACCCGCTCGCGAAAGAGCAGCGGCTGACGCTCGAGACGCTCGCGCAATACCCGATCGTGACCTACGACCCCGCGTTCGCGGGGAGGAGCCGCATCGACGAAGCGTTCCGGGCGCAAGGGCTCGCGCCCAACATCGTGCTCTCCGCGGTCGACTCGGATGTGATCAAGACCTACGTAGAGCTCGGCCTGGGGATCGGCATCATCGCTGCGATGGCCTTCGACGAGAAGCGCGACCGGCACCTGCGCGCGCTGGAGGCCGGACACCTGTTCGGCACCATGACGACCCGCGTGGCGGTGCGCCGCGGCGCGGCTCTGCGCGGCTATGCCTATACCTTCATCGAGCTGTTCTCGCCGCGGCTCTCGCGAAAGCTGATCGAGACGACCTTGGCGGGCAAGGCCGAAACGTACGAGTTATGAGTCGGAACGAGAGTTTCGACTCTCAATGTCGACGGCTCAGTCGCCGCTCGGGGCAATGCGGAACGCGGTGACCGAAGGCAGGGCGTTGAGGGCCTCGGCGAGCAGGCGGGTGTTGCTGCGATCGGGTGAATGGACCACCATGTGGTATTCGAAGGTCTTCCCGTCGCCCGTCACGCTGTAGTTCATATTCGCGATGACGAAGCCTTGCCGTTCCACCGTGGCGCGCAACTCCGATTCGGGCATAGCGGCGTTGCGAAGAAACGCCACCGTAAGGTTCGCGTAGAACTCGATCGGCATCCGGCGCTCGATCCAGCGAAAACCCGAAAGCACGACGAGCGTCAACGCCGTTCCGATGCCGGCGGGGAAGTAGAATCCCACGCCGATCATGATGCCGATTGCGGCGGTGATCCAGATCGAGGCAGCGGTGGTGAGGCCGCGGATCGTCAAGCCCTCTTTCATGATTACCCCGGCGCCGAGGAAACCGATGCCGGTCATGATCCCCTGCGCCATGCGGGTCGGATCGACGCTGACCTGGTCCAGGGCCAAGGCCGAGAACCAGGTGTCCTGGTAGACGGTGAGAACCATCAACATGCAGGAAGACAGGCACACGAGCGCATGCGTGCGAAAGCCGGCGGGCCGGCCGTGATAGCTGCGCTCCAGGCCGATGATTCCACCTGCGGCGAGCGCGATGACCAGGTGCAGCGCGATCGCGGCGTAGGTATCGTTCCAGATCGAGTTTATCTCCATGATCCGACGCGGTGCTCAATAGCGGTAGTGGTCGGACTTATAGGGTCCGGCCTTGGGTACCCCGATGTAACGCGCCTGGGCGTCGGTAAGCTCGGTGAGCTGGGCGTTGAGCTTCTTCAACTGCAATCGGGCCACTTTCTCGTCCAGGTGTTTGGGCAGCACATAGACGCCGACCGGATACTTGCCGGAGCCTTTCTGCGACTCGGCCCACAGCTCGATCTGCGCGAGGGTCTGATTGGCGAAGGACGAGCTCATCACGTACGAGGGATGCCCGGTGCCGCAGCCCAGGTTCACCAGCCGCCCCTTGGCGAGGAGGATGATCCTCTTTCCGTCGGGGAAGATGACGTGGTCGACCTGGGGCTTGATCTCCTCCCATGTGCACTGCTTGATGGAGGCGATGTCGATCTCGTTGTCGAAGTGGCCGATGTTGCAGACGATGGCCTGATCCTTCATCTTCTTCATGTGATCGTGCGTGATCACATGGAAATTGCCGGTCGCGGTGACGAAGATGTCCGCCTTGTCGCAGGCGTAGTCCATGGTCACCACGCGATAGCCTTCCATCGCCGCCTGCAGCGCGTTGATCGGATCGATCTCGGTGACCCACACCTGGGCGGAGAGCGCGCGCAGCGCCTGCGCGCTGCCCTTGCCCACGTCGCCATAGCCGCACACCACCGCGACTTTGCCCGCGATCATCACGTCGGTGGCGCGCTTGATGCCGTCCACCAGCGACTCGCGGCAGCCGTAGAGATTGTCGAATTTGCTCTTCGTGACCGAATCGTTGACGTTGATCGCCGGGAAAGCGAGCCTGCCTTCCTTGTGCATCTGGTAGAGCCTGTGCACGCCGGTGGTGGTCTCCTCGGTGACGCCTTTCACCTGCGCGACGCGGGTCGAATACCACTTCGGGTCGCGGGCGAGCCTCGCCTTGATCGCGGCGAACAGGAACTTCTCCTCCTCGCTTGCCGGCTTGGCGATGAGGGAGGCGTCCTTTTCGGCGCGGGCGCCCAGGTGCAGCAGCAGCGTCGCATCGCCGCCGTCGTCCAGGATCATGTTGGAGTAGGCGTTGTCGGGCCACTCGAAGATGCGGTGGGTGTAGTTCCAGTATTCCTCCAGCGACTCGCCCTTGTAGGCGAACACGGGCGTGCCCTTCACGGCGATCGCCGCGGCGGCATGGTCCTGGGTGGAGAAGATGTTGCACGAGGCCCAGCGCACCTGCGCGCCCAGCGCCTGCAGCGTCTCGATCAACACCGCAGTCTGGATGGTCATGTGCAGCGAGCCCGAGATGCGCGCTCCTCTCAGGGGCTGGGTCGCGGCGAATTCCTCGCGGATCGCCATCAGGCCCGGCATCTCGGTCTCGGCGATGGCGATCTCCCTGCGGCCCCAGTCGGCGAGCGCAAGATCGGCTACGTGGAAGTCCTGTTTGGATTTGAGTACAGCGCTCATCTCGCGCCCTCCTTGCTCAAAGAGTTTGCGAGCGCCGTTGCTATGTGAGCCCCCGAGCCTGGCGAACCTGGCGGTTCGTTGCAACGCTCCTCGGAGGGGCGGAATTATACCCCAGGCTAAAGCTCAGGCCATCGCCGGCTGCTTGATCCCCGAATCGGCCGCGAGCGCGCGCGCCTTGTCGGTCGCCTCCCAGGTGAACTCGGGCTCATCGCGGCCGAAGTGGCCGTAGGCGGCGCTCTTCTCGTAGATCGGCCGCAGCAGGTCGAGCATCTGGATGATGCCCTTCGGGCGCAGGTCGAAGTGCCTCTGCACCAGCTCGGAGAGTTTCTCGTCCGAGAGCTTGCCGGTACCGTGCGTGGTGACCATCACGCTCGTGGGCCGCGCGACGCCGATCGCGTAGGAGACCTGGACCAGGCATTTGGACGCGAGTCCCGCGGCGACGATGTTCTTGGCGACGTAACGCGCGGCGTAAGCTGCCGAGCGGTCGACCTTGGAGGGGTCCTTGCCGGAGAATGCGCCGCCGCCGTGCGGGGCCGAGCCGCCGTAGGTGTCCACGATGATCTTGCGGCCGGTGAGCCCGCAGTCGCCCTTGGGGCCGCCGATCTCGAAGGTGCCGGTCGGGTTGACCAAGTACTTGATGTGCCCCTTATCCAGATTCTTGGGCAACACCGGTTTGATGATCTGCTCGATGACGGCTTCCTCGATCTGCTTGTGCGTGAGGCCGGGCCGGTGTTGAGTCGAGAGCACGACGGTCTCGATCGAGTCGGGCTTGTTGTCCACATACCGGATGGTGACCTGGGACTTGGCATCCGGGCGCAGCCAAGGCATACGCCCGTCGCGGCGCAGCTCGGATTGGCGCTCGACCAGCCGATGAGCGAGATAAATCGGAAGCGGCATCAGCTGCGGCGTCTCGTCGCAGGCGTAGCCGAACATCAGGCCCTGGTCGCCCGCGCCCTGCTCGAGATCCAGGCCCTTGCCTTCGTCCACGCCCTGGGCGATGTTTTGCGACTGCTCGCCGTAGGCGACGATCACCGTGCAGGTGTGGGTATCGAAGCCGATCGCCGGATCGGTGTAGCCGATGCGCTTGATGGTCTTGCGCGCGACCTCTGAGAAGTCGATGTGAGCTTCGCGCTTCTTGGTGATTTCACCGGCGAGCACGACCAGGTTGTCCTTCACCAGAGTCTCCGCGGCGACTCGGGCGTGCTTGTCCTGCGCTAGAATGGCGTCGAGAACGGCATCGGAAATCTGGTCGGCGACTTTGTCCGGATGTCCTTCAGACACCGATTCGGACGTGAATAGATAGCTGCTCATGCTGGCGGTTTTCCCCGCGAAAAAGGTTCGCCAGTCTAGCACAGCGACCCGAGCCCACCCAACCCACTCCGCTCCCACTTTCGTCCCATAGACATGCTATTCCTGCTGCGGCTCGTGGCGCGCCTCCCCCTGCCGCTGTTACACGCTCTGGGCGCGGTCCTGGGTTGGACGGTCTACCTCGGCTCACCGCGTTACCGGAGGGACTTCAAACGCAATCTCGCCGCCGCCGGGCTGAGCGGGGTTCGGCTGCGCTGCGCCGCCGTAGCGGAAGCGGGCAAGAGCGTGATGGAAGTGCCGGCAGTCTGGCTGCGGCCGCTCGGACAGGTGGCCGCCCTCGTGGTCGAGGTGAACGGATGGGAGCACGTGGACGCCGGCGCGAGGCGCGGAAAGGGCGTCATCGTAGTGACGCCTCACATCGGCTGCTGGGAAATGGTCGGACAATATGTCGCGAGCCGCATGCCGATCACCGTGATGTACAGCAGACCTAAAATCCGGGTGCTCGAGCCGCTCATGCGGATCGGCCGCAGCCGCGGCCCGGCGATGGGAGGCATTCCCGCCGATCTGCGGGGCGTGCGCGCGATGTTGAAGGCGCTCAAACGCGGAGAAGCGATCGGGCTGCTGCCCGATCAGGTCCCCGGTATCGGCGAAGGTGAATGGGTCGAGTTCTTCGGCAGGCCCGCGTACACCATGACCCTTGTCGGCCGGATCGCCGAGCAGACCGGGGCTGCGGCGCTGCTGTGCTACGCCGAGCGCTTGCCCAGAGGACGCGGCTATCGCTTCGTCGCCGAACCGATGCTCGCGCCGCGGCCGCCCGAATCTGCGGTGCGCGCCCTCAACCGCTCCCTGGAGCGCCTGATTCGCCGCCACCCCGAGCAGTACCTGTGGGGCTATAACCGCTACAAGGTACCGGCGGGGGTGCTGCCGCCGGATGCCCGGTAGAGGGGCCCGCCTTGCTGATCCGAGTTGCCGCCGCCGTCGCCTGGATGCTGCATCGCTTGCCCCTTGCGCTGCTCGCTCCGATCGGCGCCGCTCTCGGTTCGCTCCTGTACATCCTTGGACGCGAGCGGCGCAAGGTCTGCCTGACCAATCTTTCTCGCTGCCTGCCGGAGATGACGGAAAAAGAGCGGGTCGCACTCGCCAAAGCGCACTTCCGCGCCTTCGGCAGAAGCGTCCTCGAACGCTCGATTCTATGGTGGGCGCCGCGCGAGCGCGTGATGCGCCTCGTGAAAATTGTCGGACTCGAGCGGATCCACGCGCTCAAAGGGCGGCCGCTCGTCCTGCTCGCGCCGCACTTCGTCGGCCTAGACGCAGGCTGTACGCGCCTCACCTGTGAAATCGACTTGGCGGGGATCTACGCGAGGCAGAAGGACCCTTTCTTCGACGCGCTGCTCCTCTTGGGGAGAACGCGCTTCGGGCACCAGCTCGCGATATCCCGCCAGGAGGGCGTGCGCCCGGCCCTCGCCGCGCTGAAGGAGGGGATCCCGTTCTACTATCTTCCCGATCAGGACTACGGGCCCCGCAATGCGATTTTCGTCCCGTTCTTCGCGGCCTCCGCCGCGACGATCACGGGCCTCTCGCGCATGGCCCGGCTCGCGGGCGCCCGCGTGCTGCCCTGCGTGACGCGCATGCTGCCGGGCGGCGCCGGCTACGAGCTACGGTGCTATCCGGTCTGGGAAAATTTCCCGGGCGACGACGATGCGGCCGACACGCGCCGCATGAACGCCTTCATCGAGGAGCGCGTGCGCGAAATGCCCGAGCAATACTTCTGGACGCACAAGCGTTTCAAGACCCGGCCGCCCGGCGAGACCAAGTGGTATTGACGTCGGGCCGGGCAGGGCTCGCCAGCTATAGTAGGGGCGGGTGATCGCACCCGGGAAGGTTGAACACCCACCGCGCGCGGGGTCGTGCGTTCCGTTATTCTGCTGTTAGTATTTGAAGGGCAACCAGTCGGAACGGGACTGGGTTCGTTCAGATCAGCGGATATGGTACATGGTGGGTGAGTCGAAATCGGTCAGCAGCCAGATGGCGACAGGCGCAGCCTGGATGGTGCTGCTGAAGCTGATCGACCGGTGCATTGGGCTCATCAGCACGGTCGTTCTGGCACGCCTCCTCGTGCCGGCAGATTTCGGCTTGATCGCGCTGGCGACGTCCTTGATCGCAATGCTGGAAGTGCTGGGTGCCTTCGGTCTCGATACCGCTCTCATCCAGCAGCCCGCCGCAGGGCGCCCGCAGTTCGACACGGTGTGGACTTTCAACGTGTTGTTCGGCCTCGGGATGGGACTGGTGGTCGCCGGTCTCGCTGCGCCGACTGCCTGGCTTTATGGCGATCGCCGGCTGGTGTCAGTCATGGTCGTGCTGGGGCTCGCGCGCGCGATCCAGGGCTTCGAGAACATCGGCGTCATCGCATTTCGCAAGGAAATGGCGTTCGACAAGGAATTCAAGTATCTCCTCGCGAAGAGATTCGCTACAACGGTGCTGGTCACGATCCCGCTCGCATTCGCCCTGAGAAGCTATTGGGCTCTGCTCGCGGGGAGTCTGGCCGGGATCTGTATCGGCGTAGGGCTCAGCTACGCGCTCCACCCGTTTCGTCCGCGGCCTTCCTTGGCAGCGCTCGGCCAACTGATGAAGTTCTCCAAGTGGCTGTTCGTCACGAGCTTGGTCGAATTTCTCTACTCGCGGATGGCAGACCTCATTGTAGGGCGATGGGTCGGCACGGCAGCGCTCGGTTCGTTCGCGCTCGCGCGTGAAGTCGCGAGGGTCCCGGCCCGCGAGCTGGCGGCATCAGTGCACCGGGCAGTGCTTCCTGGCTACGTCAAGCTCGCTGACGATCGAGCACTCCTGCGGCGGCAATACCTGAAAGTCACTTCGATCCTACTCCTCCTCGCAATGCCCGGAGGAATTGGCTTGAGCCTACTCGCTGAGCCGATCGTACTGATCCTCCTTGGCGCCAAGTGGAAGGAGACCGTGCCCTTGGTCCAGGTACTCTCGATCAACAGCGTACTAGCGGTGCTACTAAGCACGGTGCACTACGTGAATCTTGCGGTCGGCATGTCACGCGCGACGAGCTTGGTGCTCGCGGCCCATCCATGCATTTCGATCCCGCTGATGCTCTGGTGGGTGCCTTCTTACGCCGCCCAGGGTGCGGTCGCAGCGATGCTCGCAGCCTCGGTCGTAACGGCCCCGCTAAACTTTCAGCTGCTTGGCAAAGCAATCGAGTTCGGGCGCCGCGACCTGCTCGATATCCTCTGGCGGCCCGGCACGGGTTCGCTCGCGATGATCACTGCCGTTCTCGGCATCAAGACTTATTGGGCGCTGCTGCCATCGAGCCTTCCTGGTCAGATCGCTTACGTCACATTCGTGTCCGGCGTCGGGGCGCTCGTGTACACCGCGACTATCCTCTTGCTTTGGTGGTGGTGGCGAGGTGACTCTGACAGCCCGGAAGCCTGGCTACTCGAACGTGCCGCAAAGCTGGCAGGCGTCGTCCGCAAGCGCAGCGGCACTCGCTTTCGCTAGAACCGCGCTCCCCCACCGTTCCGATCCTTGACATCTACGATTCGATCTGCAGGACCATGAAACTTCAGCACGAGTGTATCGAAGATGCGCTTGGGGCTCTCGCCGAAGACCGGCCGGCCGCGCCCGCGTTACAGGCACCGGGCCGCAAACCGCTGACCTACGCCGACCTCGCTGCCCAGATCCACCGCGTTCGAAAATACCTCGGCGGCCTGGACATCGGGCGGGGGGATATCGTCGCAGGAGTTATTCCGTCGCGGCCGGAAATGGCCGTCGCGTGTGCCACCCTCCCTGCGTCATCGACGTTCGCGCCGCTCAGCCCATCACTCACTCCCGACGACTATGCGCAATTGGTCGTTCGCATGGGCGCGAAGGCAATTCTGGCACCGAAAGGGGAGGACCATCCGGTTCGCGCGGCAGCGCGGCGGCACGGGGTTGCGGAAATCGACGTTGCGGTGGAGCCCGATGCACCCGCCGGTCTGTTCACGCTCGATCTCGGCCGGGCCGCGGACTCGCTTCGCAACCCGACGCCAGCGCGTCCGCAGCTCGCCTACATCTTGGTGTCCTCGGGTACGACGGGCCGGCCGAAGCTCATTCCTTCACCGCACCACCAAACGCTGCGCTACGCGAACGCGGTGGGCGAGTGGCTCGAATATTCGCCGCGCGACGTGGGCTGTCATCTCATGCCCATGCATCTTGGGAACGGCTTGCGCAGCGGATGGTTGAATCCGCTTCTAAACGGAGTATCGACCGTCTGCCTTCCTGAAGTCGACGTCGACGCTTTCTTCGCGGCTCTAGAGCAATACCGGCCGACGTGTTTGAACGCCGGGTTCACCCTGTTGAGCGCGATCCTGCGCCGGGTGCCCGATTACCGAGGCGCAGTTGCCCAAAGCCGCCTCCGGTTTCTGCGCGCTGGGTTGGGACGACTCGATTCCGACGAGATCGAACGCCTCGAACAGGACTTTAGCGCACCCTTGCTCGGCGCGCTTTCGTCGACCGAAACCACTTCGATCGCCCATGACCCGCTTCCGCCGCGTCCGCGGAAACGCGGCACGGCGGGGCTCCCCCTGGGGAACGAGATTGCGATCATGGACAGCTCCGGCGCGATCGCCGGCGCTCGCGCGGAAGGCGAGATCGTAGTCCGTGGCCCGCTCGTCTTTGGCGGCTATCTCGACGATCCACAACTTACGGCAGAGTCGTTCGTGGGCGATTGGTTCCGCACCGGCGACCTGGGACACATCGACGAGGACGGATATATCCATCTTTCTGGGCGTATCAAAGAGATCATCAACCGCGGCGGGGAAAAGATCTCTCCGCTCGAGATCGACCTAGCGATTCGGTCTTTGCCGGGCGTGAACGAGGCCGCTGCGTTCGGCATCCCTCACCCAACTCTCGGGGAGGAGATCGTCGCCGCAGTAGTTCGACAACCGGATGTGACGCTCCAGGAGGCGCAGGTTATCCAGCACGTCGGCCGGCGTCTCGAGCTACGGAAGGTGCCGCGACGCATTTACTTCGTCGAGCGTCTGCCACGCACCGACAACGGCAAACTGCGCCGTCATGCACTTCCGCAATTGCTGGGCTTGACTCAAGACGCCGCCGCTCAAGGCGCTCCCTCGCCGGACGCGAAAGAGATCCGGTGTCTGTCGCCGCTCGAAGGGGCGCTTGCCGGACTTTGGGCCACGTTGCTCAAGATCGAGCACGTCAACCCAGACGACAACTTCTTTCTCCTTGGCGGGGATTCGTTGCGCGGCGTCCAACTCATCGCGCAGGTCAAGGCCTTGTTCGGTGTCGAACTCGCTATCCAGTCGCTGTTCGAGGAAGGGGCCACACTTGTCGGCATGGCGCGCTCTATCGAGGCGATTCGCAACGCGGAAACTAAAGCGCCTGTCGGCGCCCGTAGCGCGGCGGGGCAAGCTGCCGATGCGACAATTCCTCGACGGCAAAGTCGCGAACCATCGATCCTCTCACACACGCAACGACGCGCATGGTTTCTCGCTCGGCTCGATCCAAGCAACCCCGCCTACAACGAGCGCCGCGCACATCGACTGACCGGGACCATCGACGTCGATGCGCTGCGCGGGAGCTTGCAAGCTGTCCTGCGTCGTCACGAGATCCTGCGAACCACCTACGCCCTGGTCGATGACGAGCCGCGGCAGGTCGTGCGTGAGCACGCGACGCTGGATCTCCGGCGCTTCGATCTCTCCTCTATGGCGGCGTCGAAGCAGGACGATGCGTTGGCCGACATCCTGACCGTCGAGGCACAACAGCCCTTCGACCTCGAAACCGGTCCGCTCGCGCGCTTCAGTCTTATCCGTCTTGGGGACGACGATCACGTGCTGATGCGAGTGTGGCATCACATCGTCTCCGATGGCTGGTCGGCGGGGCTATTCGAGCGTGAGCTCTCGATTCTGTACAACGCGTCGGTAGCGGGCCGTGCTGCGGAGTTGCCGGCACTTGCGCTGCAGTACGCAGACTATGCGGTATGGCAGCGCCAGTGGCTCGCGGGCGAAGCGCTGGACAAGCAGCTTGGCTACTGGAAGGGGAAGCTCGCCAACCTCTCGACCCTGGAGCTGCCTACCGACCGCCCCCGCCCGGCGGTGCAAAGCAACCATGGGGCACGCCTGGAGAGCGTACTCCCGCAGTCACTTGCGGAAGCGGTAAAGGCGCTCGGACACGTCGCAGGCACCACGCCGTTCATGACGCTACTGGCGGCATTCCAGGTGCTGCTGCATCGCTACAGCGGCGTCGAGGATATTGTGCTGGGCACGCCGATCGCCGGGCGCAGGCGCGCCGAGCTCGAGGGGCTGATCGGATTTTTCGCCAACACGCTGGTGCTGCGCGTGAGCCTGGCGGACGCGCCGACGTTTCGCGAGCTGCTCGCGCGAGTGCGCGAAAGCGCCCTCGCCGCCTACACGCAACAGGACGTCCCCTTCGAGAAGCTGGTCGAGGAGCTCGCCCCGAGCCGCGATTTGAGCCGCAATCCGCTGTTCCAGGTCTGCTTTGCGCTGCAGAACACGCCCGACACGGTGCTCGCGCTGGAGGGCCTGCAGGCCAGCCGCCTGGCGCTGCCGACCCGCCACGCCAAGTTCGATCTCACCTTGACGCTAAGCGAGCGCGCGTCGGGGCTGCAGGCAAGCTGGGAGTACTGCACCGATCTTTTCGAGCGTGCGACGATCGAGCGCATGGCGGCCCATTTTCAGCGGTTGCTCGAAGCAATCGTGGCCGATCCGGGACAGCGCATCGGGCAGTTCGCGCTACTCGACGCGGCCGATCGCCACCGGCTGCTGGTGGAGTGGAACAACACCGCGGCAGATTACCCCAGAGAGGCCTGTCTCCACACGCTGTTCGAGGCCCGTGTAGCCAAGGCGCCGCAGGCGGTGGCGGTGGCCCACGAGGGCAACACGCTTACCTACGCCGAGCTCAACGCACGCGCCAACCGGCTCGCCCATCGCCTGCGCGCCCACGGAGTCGGGCCGCAGGCGCTGGTAGGCATTTGCATGGAGCGCAGCCTCGATCTCATAGTGGGCTTGCTCGGGATCCTGAAGGCGGGCGGCGCTTACGTGCCGCTCGATCCTTATGTGCCTCGCGAGCGGCTAGCCTGGATGCTTGACGACGCGCACGTCGCGGTGGTCCTCACGCACGCGCATCTACGGCAGCAGCTCCCCGCCGGCCCGAACCTGATCTGTCTCGACACCGACTGGTTTGAGATCGCGGCCGAACCCGATTACGAACCGGCATCCGCCACCACCCCCGACAACCCGATCTATGTCATCTACACGTCCGGCTCGACCGGCATGCCCAAGGGGGTTTTGGTCTCGCATCGATCGTTGGTGAACTACACGCAGTGTTTCAACGCCGAGTTGCAGATCGGTCCACGCGATCGGGTGCTTCAGTTTGCTTCGGTCGCATTCGATGTTAGCGCGGAAGAAATCTTCGGCGCCTTGACGGCCGGCGCGACGCTCGTGTTACGCGACCAACAGATGCCGCGCTCGGGATCGGCGTTTCTTCAGACGTGTGAAAGGTTGGGAATCACCGTGCTGGACCTACCGACCGCCTTCTGGCACGAACTCGTCAACGGTTTCACACCGCGCGCGCTTAAGCTGCCACAATCGGTCCGCGCGGTGATCATCGGAGGAGAAAGAGCGCTGCCCGAACTCACCCGTCGATGGCTGCGTGAAGTCGGTCCGACTGTGCGCACGGTCAACATGTACGGACCGACCGAGGCAACCATTGCAGCGACCTGCCACGACTTGACCAACGCCACCGGCGACTGGACAGAGGTGCCGATCGGTCGACCGATGGCGAATGTCCAGATCTACATTCTAGACGCGTACCTGCAGCCGGTGCCGGTGGGCGTACCCGGTGAGTTGCACGTCGGTGGCGTGGGGGTAGCCAAGGGCTATCTGAATCGACCCGACCTGACCGCCCAGAAATTTATTCCGCACCCATTCAGCGAGGACCCGCAGGCGCGCCTCTACAAGACCGGCGACTGGGCACGCTACCTGCCCGACGGCGATATCCAGTTCCTGGGACGGGTGGACGCGCAGGTGAAGCTGCGCGGGTTCCGCATCGAGCCGGCAGAAATCACCTCCGCGCTGGATACCTACCCGGCTGTGCGGGCGTCCCATGTCATAGCGTGGCGGCAGGCTTCGGGCGATGTCGCCCTCGGTGCTTACGTCGTTCCGCGGCACGCCGATCGGGATCCGCCGACCGCCGCAGAGCTACGGCGCTTCCTTTCCTCGCGCCTGCCGACCTACATGGTTCCGGTTTGGTTCGTCGTGTTGGAATCGATTCCGCTGACGTCGAATGGCAAGGTGGATTTGCATGCCCTGCCTGATCCTTCTGTCCATAGCGTGCGCGAATCCGGCGAGTATGTCGCGCCCAGGGACGAGACCGAGCGGGTCATATGTCGCCTGTGGGCCGAGGTACTCGGCATCGAGCGCGTTGGGCTCGATGACAATTTCTTCGAGATCGGCGGACACTCGCTGCTTGCGGCCCGGCTATTTGCCCGACTCGACAAGGAGTTCGGCCGGTCGCTTCCGCTCGGAGTACTGTTCGCCGCACCGACCGTCCGCGTCCTCGCCGAGAGCTACCGCGTTTCTTCAGCACCGCAAGGTTATTCCACGCTCGTCGCGCTCACGACGAGCGGCTCGCTGCCGGCCATCTACGCCGTGCCGGGGATGTTTGGAAACGTAATAGGCTTCGCTGAGCTCTCGCGCGAACTCGGGCTCGCACAACCATTCTATGGGTTGCAATCGCTAGGACTCGACGGAATGGCAACGCCGCTCGATTCGATCGACGTGATGGCAAGACGCTATGCAAGCGAGATCCAGACGATTCAGCCGCACGGACCTTATATTCTCTTCGGCGCGTGCTTCGGTGCGACCGTCGCCTACGAGATGGCTCGTCAGCTCCTCGCAGCGGGGGAAGAAGTGGCGTTCCTCGGGCTGCTGGATCCAGCGCGCCGCATTACGAGCGGGGCGAGTAAGGATCCGACTTCTACACCGCGGCTTTTGAAGCGCGCGCTGGCGCTCGGTAACTCCGTGAAGGACCGGCTGACGCTCTATCTCGAAGAGATGCGCGGCCGCGGCTACGGCGATCGTGTCACATACATCGCGCGCAAGCTTCGTGCGCTCGGCCGCTTGCTCGGGAAAGGCGACGCCTTCAAGGACGTCCAACGCGAGATCAATCAGCTCGAAGTCTATCGGGCGAACCTCCTTGCCCTAGATCGCTATCGGCGTAAGCCGCTGAGCGGCCGCCTGCGAGCGGTTGAAATCTTTGAAACGACCCGCCGGGGCCGCCGCCGCGAGGGCGGGTCCTCCGAATGGAGTGCGCTCTGGGAAGGCAAGGTGATTCGCCATCGCGTGCTGGGCAGAGACTCCGGGGACATGCTGACCGGTGCGAACGCACGCGTTCTCGCTGCGCTCGTTGCGGAGCGATTGCGGGTTGCCCGCGAGGGAAGCACATAGGGCCGGATCGCACCTATGCCGAGCGCCGGTGTCGATATGACTTGGCTACGCCGAGTTACCGTTCCTGACCGAAAATCGGTCAGTCTAGTCTCCGCGCAGCCTCGAACGTCGGCTCGAGTTCAATCAGAAGCGGGCGTAGCGCTTCCGTCACCGAGCCGATGGCAACCGAGACCACATGATCGGGCGTGGGCTGGAACGTCCGCACCTGCCAGCCGGTTCTGGAGCGGGGTTCGACGGTTGGATCGTTCACGAACGCAAGCTCGTCCGCGTCTCCGATCAGCACGCAGCGCGGGTCTATCTTTAGCCCCAAGCCCAACGCCTTCAACACCGCCTCTTTGCGGGTCCACAGTCGGTGAAACGCCGCGGTAGCCTCGTTCCCGGCCAGGGTGCCCATGCGCGCCAGCTCGGACGGGGAAAGGATGGCGCTGAGCAGCGGATCGTCCACCGCGCGGGTCGATAGTCGCTCCGCATCAACACCGCAGGCCACACGTCGCGTGAGCGACACGGCAAATAGGTCCAAAGTGTGGGTGAGGTTGAACCGAATCGGTGGTGCCCCTGTGGACCAAGCGAGCTCCGGACGCCCACCGCTGCCAGTTTCGAAGGCGAGCTCGTGGGCTGCCGTGCCTATATAGGTCGCAAGCGTCAACCTGAGCGCTGCGTGCGAGGCGAGGAACATGGTGCGGTCCTCAAGCCGCCTGAAGCGTCGAGCCGTCTCTCGCTCGCTTGCATCCAACAGTGTTCCGTCGTGGACCCATGGAGGCATGCACTGCGGGGATAGGCGCCCGATCCAGACGTGAACACAGGCATCTGAAGCATCCAGAGACTGGACGAGGCCAGGGGGTACGCGGATCCGCATATCGGCGTGTTGTCGACGTCCTCCGGGACTAGGCGAGGGGAAGTCGCGACGACGCTCGGGTTTCGTTGTCGTGAACTGCTACGATCCCACGCGCGTCGGGATGCATCTCGGCGCCTCCAATCGCGCCGAGCATGACGCAGGCTGCATACCGCCGCTCCTGCTCGCCATGGCAAATCTGTCGATCGTGGCCCCTACCGACCGCAATGACCGCGACGACCAGCCGCGGGGGGATACTCTCAGCAATTACGGGTAACGTTGCGGGTATCACCGGGACGGAGCTGGGACAAGTATAGTGTAAGCAATCCGCTAGATCACTTATGCGACTCAAATTCACCAAGATGCATGGCGTCGGCAACGATTTCGTCGTGATCGACGGTGTCAGCCGGGACATCAAGATGACGCCACAGTTCGCGAAACGGCTCGCGGACAGGCATTTCGGCGTCGGCTGCGATCAGGTGCTGGTCGTGGAAAAACCTCAACGCAAGCACGTCGACTTCCGCTACCGCATCTGGAACGCCGACGGAGGCGAAGTCGAGCAGTGCGGCAATGGCGCGAGGTGCTTCGTCCGCTTCGTTCACGAAAAGGGACTGACGACCAAGAAGAAGATATGCGTCGAGACCCTCTCCAGCGTGATCGCTCTGCGCCTGGAGACCGACGGGCAGGTGAGCGTCGATATGGGCGCGCCAATATTCGAACCCGAACGCGTGCCCTTCGATGACTCTGGAATTGTACCGATCGGAAAAATTCCCCCCGATTCCCCCTTGAGGTGGCCGCTGGAAGTAGCCGGCCGCACGGTGCAAGTCGCGGTGCTTTCCATGGGCAATCCGCACGCCGTGCAGACAGTCGCCGACGTGGATTCGGCGCCGGTTACTACCGAAGGGCCGCTGATCGAGCGTCATCCCCGATTTCCGCGACGTGCGAACGCGGGCTACATGCAAGTGGTCGCGCGCACTCACATCCGGCTGCGCGTATGGGAGCGCGGCGCGGGAGAGACGCTCGCCTGCGGCACCGGCGCCTGCGCTGCAGTCGTCACCGGCATCCGCGAGGGGCTGCTCGACGAATCGGTCGAGGTCGACACGCGCGGCGGCCGATTGACGATACGCTGGGCGGGCGGGGAAAATGATCCAAACCGCACGGTGTGGATGACCGGTCCGGCCGTCGCCGTGTTCGAAGGGGAGATCGAAATTGAGAGCTGACGATGTCGCGCGCTACCTGAGGGAGAACCCCGACTTCTTCGAAAGCTACGCCGACATGCTCGCCGAGATCACCGTTCCGCATCCGCACGGCGGGCGCGCCATTCCGCTCTCGGACCGCCAGATGCTCGGCCTGCGCGAGAAAAGCAGAGCGCTCGAATCGCGCCTCACGGAGCTCCTGCAGATCGGCGAGGAGAACGACGCGATCGGCGAGAAGATGCACCGCCTGAGCCTTGCCCTGCTCTCCGCGCCCGACCTGCAAAGCCTCCTGACCGTGCTCTATCTGCACTTGCGCGAGGACTTCGCCGTCCCCCACTCCGCGCTGCGGATCTGGGGCGCGGAAGGCGGGGCCTTCCGGGGAGCGGCGGATGCCGCGGAGTTGCGCCCCGTGGGCGAACAACTGAAGCGTTACGCGGCGTCCTTGTCGCAGCCCTTCTGTGGCCCGAGCGGGGACGCGGAGGCCGCAGCCTGGTTCGGCGAGGGGGCCTCGCACGTTCGCTCGGTGGCCCACATGGCCCTGCGCGACAAGGAATGCTTCGGGATGCTTGCCCTGGGCAGCGAGGACGTTCTGCGTTTCTACCCGGAGATGGGCACGCTGTATCTGAAGCGCATGGGCGAGCTCACGGGCGCGGCCCTGCTGAGATTTCTCTAGCCGCGGCCGGCGGGAATGGCTCACGACTCCCGCCTCAGGCTGCTCGAAGAGTTTCTCGATCAGCTCGCGCACCAGCGGCGGCTGAGCCCCGGAACTGCGCGCAATTACCGCCGCGCGCTCGAGCAGCTGTTCGCCTCGAATGACGGCGTGCCCCTGAAGAGCCTCGAGGCGCAGCACCTACGTCGCACCGTGTCGCAGTTGCACGCGCGCGGCATGTCGGGCCGGACCATTGCGTACCTCCTCTCGGGCTGGCGGGGGTTTTTCAATTGGCTCGTCAAGCACCGCGGGTTTCCCCACAACCCCTGTGTCGGCTTGCGCGCGCCGAAAAGCCCGAAGGCGCTGCCCAAGGCGCTTTCCCCGGACCTTATGTCGCGCCTGTTGGACACCCCGGCGGCGGGGCCGGCGCAATCGCGGGACAAGGCCATGTTCGAGCTGCTCTACTCTTCCGGACTGCGGCTTGCCGAGCTGGTAAGCCTCGATACGGCGGACGGCGAAAGCCTGCAGCGGCAAGCGGAGGTCACGGTGACGGGCAAGGGTGCGAAGACACGCACCGTGCCGGTCGGCGGCAAAGCGTGCGCCGCAATCGCGGTTTGGCTCAGCGAGCGCGCGAGGCTCGCAAGGCCGGGGGAAACGGCGCTTTTCGTCGGCGCGCGCGGCCGGCGCATGGCGCCCAGCTCGGTGCGCTACGCTCTTGCGCACTGGGCGCGGCGTCTCGGCCTGCCGCAGCACGTCCACCCGCACATGCTGCGTCACTCTTTCGCCACGCACCTGCTCCAATCTTCCGGAGACCTGCGCGCGGTGCAGGAAATGCTCGGCCATGCGAGCATCTCGACCACGCAGGTCTACACTCATCTTGACTTCCAGCATCTCGCCAAAGCCTATGATGCGGCTCACCCGCGAGCGAAAAGGAAAGCGCAGATGCCGGTAAAAAAGCCGTGAGCGGAACGTGGGTGCTGCGCCACGACTCACCCTGAAGCCCGGGCGCGAGCGCTCGCTCCTGCGACGCCACCCGTGGATCTTTTCCGGGGCGATCGCCGAGGTCCGTGGAGCGCCGCAGAGCGGTGATACCGTCGATGTCCGAGGCGCAGACGGGCATTTCCTCGCCTGGGCGGCGTACAGCCCTGCCTCGCAGATCCGGGCCCGCGTCTGGAGCTTCGACGAGGCCGAAATCCCCGGCCCGGATCTGTTCGAAAGGAGAATCGGGGCCGCGCTCGACCTGCGGCGCGCAACGGTTCCGCCGGAGACGACCAATGCGTTGCGGCTCGTGCACGGAGAGTCGGACGGGCTCCCCGGCCTCGTCGCCGACCGCTACGCGGACACGCTGGTGGTGCAGATCCTTTCTGCGGGCTGCGAGAGGTGGCGCGACGCGCTGATCGCGATCCTCCGCGAGCGGAGCGGCTGCGCGAGGATCCACGAGCGCTCCGATACCGAGGGGCGCGAGCTCGAAGGTCTTTCCGCAAGTGCCGGACTGATCGCGGGCACAGCGGTCGACGGACCACTCGAGATCGTCGAACACGGCATCCGCTACGAAGTCGACGTCGCCGCTGGGCAGAAAACCGGGTTCTATCTGGACCAGCGGGACAACCGCGCTCGCGTGGGGCTCCTTGCCGAGGGCCGGGAGGCGCTCAACGGTTTCAGCTATACCGGCGGCTTCGCGCTTTGCGCGCTCGCCGGAGGCGCCCGCTCGGTGCTCTCCATCGACAGCTCGGCGCCCGCGCTCGAGCTGGCGAAGCGCAACCTCGCGCTGAACGGGCTCGAAGCGGACCGCGCGGAGTGGCTCGAGGCGGATGTATTCGGAGCCTTGCGCGGTTTGCGCACGGAAGACAGGCAATTCGACCTCGTCGTGCTCGACCCGCCTAAATTCGCTCCCACGCCCAAGGACGCCGAGCGCGCCGCGCGCGGTTACAAGGACATCAACCTGAATGCGCTGAAGCTGCTGCGGCGGGGAGGGCTGCTCGCTACTTTCTCGTGCTCCGGCGGCGTGTCCCCAGAGCTCTTCCAGAAAATCCTCGCCGGGGCCGCCGCAGACGCGGGGGTGTCGCTCCTTCTTCGCGAGCGCTACCGCGCGGCGGCGGACCACCCGGTGCGCATCGAGTTTCCCGAGGGCGAGTACCTGAAGGGGCTGTTGCTGGAACGGCTCTAGGGGCCTGCGCATGTGCAATGCCGTCGGGCGACGGAATGGGTTGCTTTGTAATGCCGGGCGTGCTGTAATGCGCCCTTTTTTCAGGGCCGCCGGTGCCGTCCGGACTACCCGGACGCTTCGCTGCAAACTGCGAATCGATATGCTCAAATAAAGCTTGTTTGCCGGCGGAGAGCGTGGTTTTGGACTTGCGGTTTCGGCTACCGCCGGGCGCGCGGAAGGTGCCAGGAGATCGAATTGTCGGCACAGGAAAACATGGTTCCGGTGACCATACTCACCGGCTTCTTGGGAAGCGGCAAGACCACGCTCGTCAACCGTATCCTCAAGGAGCAGCACGGCCACCGCATCGCAGTGATCGAGAACGAGTTCGGCGAGGCGGGTGTGGACAACGAAATCCTCCTGAGCGAAGCCGGCGAGCAGATCATCGAGATGAACAACGGCTGCGTCTGCTGCACCGTGCGCGGCGACCTCATCCGTATCCTGGGGGAGCTCAGCGAGCGGCGCGATTCGGGCAAGCTCAAATTCGAGCGCGTGATCATCGAGACGACCGGCATGGCCGATCCGGGCCCTGTCGCTCAGAGCTTCTTCATCGACGAGAAGATCGGCAACTATTATCTTCTGGACAGCGTCATCACCTTGGTGGACGCAAAGCATGCCGCGAGGCAACTCGACGAGTTCCACGAGGCCCAGGAGCAGGTCGGATTCGCCGACCGGATTCTCATGTCCAAGACCGACCTCGTGTCGGAATCCGAGCAGGAAACGCTGCGGAAGCGCCTCACGAAGATGAATCCTCGGGCGCCGATCAAGAAAGTCCATTTCGGCAACACGCCGATCGAGGACATTCTCGATATCCGCGGTTTCAACCTCAACGCGACCCTCGAGCTCGATCCGGGGTTCCTCGAGGACAGCGAGCACGAGCACGACGAGCACGTCAGCTCCTTCGCATTCCGCTCGGACAAGCCGTTCGAGAGCGCGAAGCTCGAGGAGTTCCTGTCCGGGGTCGTACAGATTTACGGACCGGACATGCTGCGCTATAAAGGGGTGCTGTATATGAAGGGCAACACGCACCGTGTCGTGTTTCAAGGGGTGCACATGCTCATGGGCGGCGATCTGGGTCGCGCCTGGGGCAAGGACGAAAAGCGTTCGAGCACGATGGTTTTCATCGGCAAGAATCTGCCGCAGGACCTATTTATGAAGGGATTGGAACAATGTTTGGTGGAAAAGCAGTAAAGAAGCTGGTGACCAAGGCGACGAAACCGGCGGAGCAGAAGCCGGCCGAGCACAAGCCGGCCGAGCACAAGCCGGCGAAGAAGAACGGCTTGACCGAGGCCGAGTTACTGCGTGCTCCTGCGTCGCAGTACATGAGCGCCGAGCAGCTCGCGTTCTTCCGCGAGCGCCTGCTCGAGACGCAAAGGGAATTGCTGGAGAAGGCGGATCTCACCTCGGAGCATCTGCGGGAGCACGAACTGGAGGCCGATCCGACCGACCAGGCGACGATCGAGGAAGAGTACGCGCTGGAGCTCCGCGCGCGCGATCGCGAGAGGAAGCTCCTCAAGAAAATCGACGAGGCCCTGCGCCGCATCGAGGAGGGCAGCTACGGCTACTGCGAGGAAACGGGAGAGCCGATCGGCATCCCCAGGCTGATCGCGCGGCCGACGGCGACGCTCTCCATCGAGGCGCAGTCGCGCCGCGAGCAGAAGCAGAAGCTTTACGGGGAGTAGACTTGTAGTAGACTTGCGTCCGGTGCTGCCTATGACGTCGGTCATGCCGAACCGCACTCTGCGTCACCTACTCCTCGCCGCCGCGCTGGTGTTTACCCAGCAGGCGGCGCAACTGCACGCGCTGTCGCACGTGCAGTACGATATGGCGAAGGCCGAGCGCAGCGGCAAATGCGTCCCGCCCGTCAGCCATCCCGCCGAGCAGTGCATCGCGTTTCACGCCGTCGACAGCGCGCTGCCGGTGCTCGCGCTTGCGATCGAGCCGCCGAAGATCGCGTTACCGGTCATTGCGTCCGTTGATCTTCCTCTTCCCTTCGCTCCGCGGATCGAATTCGATTCGCGTGCCCCTCCCGTCCTCTCCTAGTTCGGTCGCTCGGTAACCCGCTTCGCTTCTCGCGAAGCGACCGTGTTCGCGACCGCCCATCGAGGCGCATCGCGATCGCATGAACTTGGAGAGACAACATGCACAGAAAGGCAACCGTGACGCTCGCCGTCGCGGCGGCGTTCGGCCTGCCCCACGCCGCGACTGCGCAGACCCAGGACGAGCTGCGGACGTTGCGCGAGCAGGTCAGGCAACTCGACCGGCGCGTGACGGACGCCGAGCAGGCGGCGATTCAGGCCTCCAGCAGGCCGACCGGCGAGAACGCGATGAACCCGGCCGTTTCGGTGATCCTGAACGGCATCTATTCGAATCTTTCCCAGGATCCGAACGCGTTCAGGATCAACGGATTTGTGCCGACGCTGGGCGAAGTCGGGCCTGGGGTTCGCGGTCTGAGCCTGGGCGAATCGGAGCTCGCCCTTGCGGCAAACATCGATCACAACTTCCGCGGAACGCTGATCGCATCCATATCGCCCGAAGACAGCATCGGCGTCGAGGAGGGCTACATTCAAACCCTCTCCCTGTCGTATGGATTCACCGTCAAGGCCGGACGCTTCTTCTCAGGCGTGGGCTATCAGAACCAGATCCACGCGCACGCCTGGGACTTCACCGACGCGCCGCTTGCGAACAAGGTGTTTCTCGGCAGCCAGTTGAACGAGGACGGGATCCAGCTCAAGTGGGTGGCGCCCACCGACACCTATTTCGACGTCGGCGTCGAGGTCGGGCGCGGAAGGCAGTTTCCCGCGGCCGCGGGCCCGGCCGGACCGCGCAACAAGAACGGCGTCAGTTCGGGCACCTTGTTCGCGCACGTCGGCGGAGACCTGGGAACGGGCACCGCATGGCAGACCGGAGTCTCGTATCTGGGCACCTCGCCCCAGGACCGGAGCTTCGAGGATCCAGCCGGCAAGACCAACAGCTTCACGGGCCAAAGCCGCCTTTGGGTGTTGGACGGAATCCTGAAGTGGGCGCCGAACTACAACCCGACTTACACCAACCTCAAGCTGCAGGGCGAATACTTCCGCCGCAAGGAAGATGGCGATCTCACCTCAGGTGCCGCGGCGCAAACGGGCGGGTTCGCATCGGTGCAGTCGGGCTGGTACCTGCAAAGCGTCTATCAGTTCGTTCCGATGTGGCGGGTCGGCTATCGATATGACAGGCTGAACTCGGGCACCGCCAGCTTTTCGGCTCCGCTCAACGCAGCGGATTTCCCGATCCTCGCCGCGTACAACCCGACGCGGCACACGGTGATGGCCGATTGGAGCCCGAGCGAGTTCAGCCGAGTGCGGCTGCAGTTCGCGAGCGACAAGTCGCGCAGCGATGTGACCGACAAGCAGGTCTTTCTCCAGTACATCGTGAGTCTGGGCGCGCACGGCGCCCACAAATTCTGAGGTGACGAACATGAAAGCGATTCTGAGATTTCTTTTCGCGTTGAGTTCGCTTGTTGTTGCGCTGCCGGCAACCGCGGCGCTCAACGTATTCGCCTGCGAGCCCGAATGGACCGCCCTGGCGCAGGAGCTGGGGGGAGACAAGGTGTCGATCTATTCGGCCACGACCGCGTTGCAGGATCCGCACCGCATCGAAGCGCGTCCCAGCCTGATCGCGCGCATCCGCTCCGCCGATCTGCTGATCTGTTCCGGTTCCGAGCTGGAGATCGGTTGGATCCCGCTCTTGCTCACGCAAAGCGGGAACAGCAAGATCCAGCTCGGCAGCCCGGGTTACTTCGAGGCCTCGCAGCACGTCGCCAGGCTGGAGATCCCGAAGGTGATCGACCGGGCGCTCGGGGACATGCATCCCGGCGGCAATCCGCACGTCCATACCGACCCGCGCAACATCGCCAGGATCGCGCCGGCGCTCATGGAGCGCATGTCGGAGCTCGATCCGGCGAACGCCGAAAGCTACCGTTCGCGCGGCAGATCGTTTCTCGAGCGCTGGCAGGCGGCGATCGCGCGCTGGGAGCAGCAGGCGACGCCGCTCAAGGGCGTCCCGGTCGTTGTGTACCATAAGGACTTCTCGTATTTCATCAATTGGACGGGAATGCGCGAAGTCGGAAGTCTTGAACCGAAACCCGGCATTCCGCCCACTCCCTCGCATCTCGCCGAATTGATAGACCAGATGAAACGCGCTCCCGCAAAAGTGATCGTCTATTCGCCCTACAGCAACCCGCAGGCCGCGGAGTTCCTGTCGAGCAGGGCCAACATTCCCGCAGTCATGGTGCCCTTCACGGTCGGCGGAACGGACAAGGCGAAAGACCTGTTCGGCTTGTTCGACGACACGATCGCTCGGTTGCTGGGAGCCGTGAAATGAACATCGACGCAGCGAGTCTCGGCATCCTCTGGCCTGCGTTCATCGCGGGTCTCTTGGTCACCGCCACCCACGTCCCGCTCGGGATGCAAGTACTGTCCCGCGGCATCGTGTTCATCGACCTGGCAGTGGCGCAAATTGCGGGTGTCGGAGTAATCCTGGCGGATTTCTTGGGCTGGGAGCCCACGGGCGTTGCGGTGCAGGTTGCTGCGCTCAGCGCGGCGATTGCGGGTGCCGTCCTTTTGACCTGGACCGAGCGCCGCTGGCCGGAAGTTCAAGAAGCGGTCATCGGCGTGGTATTCGTACTCGCCTCGAGTCTTGCGATCTTGCTGCTTGCCGGGAATCCGCGCGGTGGCGAACATCTCAAGGAGCTTCTGGTCGGCCAGATCTTGTGGGTAAACCCCGCACGGCTTCCGCTGGTTGCCCTGGCGACCGCTGCGATACTCGCGCTCTGGTTTGGTCTAGGCGAGCGACTGGGCAGGATGGGCTTCTATCTGTTGTTCGCGTGCGCGGTCACCATGTCATTGCAACTGGTCGGGCTGTACCTGGTTTTCATCTCGCTGGTGGTGCCTGCCCTCGCTACCTATTATCAAAGGCGCCGACGCTATGCCAAGGCCTATGCGGTCGGCGTACTCGGCTACGCGGCCGGCCTCCTCGCGTCGCTGTGGCTCGACCTTCCCTCCGGCGCGATGATCGTATGCGCCGTGGTTGCCGCCGGAGTGCTCGTGGCGTTCGTCGGTCGCAGGGCCTCGGCTTCCTGAACAGGAAGAATTCATCGCGGGGCTGCCGCGTTGCACGCTATCGAGCAAAGTGATACAAAGTGGTCCCTTTGCGTCACCAGGCAGATTCTCCGGGAGGCGGGTAGTTCCTCGTGTTCTTTTCACTATTCGGCAGGAAGAAGACCGAAAGTAAAAAAAAGCCGATTACCCGGCAACCGGTAAAGCCTTCGCCGGAGAAGTCCGCGACGCCCGTCGCAGGTCCGCAAGCGGGCGAGGATTCGCTCGATTTCAGCGCCTACGTTCCTCCGCCTCAATCGACGCCACTCCCGGCCTCGCCGGCTCCTGCCCCCGCGCCGCAATCGGATTCGCGAGACGCCGATGCCGTTCCTGCGCCGCCGACTCTGGACGTGTCCGCGCTCGCTTCGTCCCTCGCCGGCGAGCCGGGTCCCGCCCCGAGCGCGTCGCCCGCTCCCGAAGTCGCGCCCATCATCGCGGAGGCGGCGACCCTGTTCGCGAACGGAGAGGTCGAGCAGGCGCTGGCTAGACTTTCAAACTCGGTGCGCGAGGAAGATCTCGGGGATTCAGCGCAGCAGGCCTGGTTGATGCTTTTCGATCTATACCAGCATCGGGGTCAGAGGGTGGAGTTCGAGGCGCTCGCCCTGGAATTCGTGGTGAAATTCGAGCGCTCACCGCCCGCGTGGATCGAGTCCGACGAGCGTCATGATCCGGCGCTCGCCACCGGAGGCATCGGCTATTTTGCGCTGAACGGAATGCTGACCGGCGCGAGCGCCCCCGAGCTGGAAAAACTGCGCAACACGCCCGGCCGAACCGTGCGCATTGAGTGCGACAGACTCCTGGGCCTCGACGGGCCAGGCTGCAGGCTTCTCCGCGAGGCTCTCTTGTCCGTGCACGATGCGGGAAAGGAAGTAATGTTTACCGGAGAATCCCGGCTCCTCGCGTTTCTCGAGAGGTTTTGCCAGCCGGGAAAGATCGAAACCGACGCTGCAGCTTGGGCGCTGTTGCTCGACGTATACAGAACGCTCGACCTCAAGGACAAGTTCGAGGAAGCGGCGGTCAACTATGCGGTGACGTTCGAGGTTTCTCCGCCTTCCTGGGAGCCCCAGCCGAAGGCCGAGGCAAGGCGTTCCGCGGTCCTCCGGCCGGTCGAAGCCGCGGAGCAGGCCTTGATACTCTCCGGGGAGCTGAGTGGGGCGGGCGAACCACTCGCCCGACAGTTGCAAGACTGGGCCGGTGCGAACAAGATGCTGGTCGTCGACATGTCGCGAGCGACGCGCGTTGATCTTGCCACGGCCGGGCTTATGCTGAGGGTGCTCTCGGAGCTCCAAAAGAGCGGCACCACGATTCAGATTCGCGGCGCGAATGAGCTGATCTGCGCCTTGTTCGGCGTCGTCGGCCTGAACAGGGTTGCCCGTATTATTCCGCGCAAATAGCTTGATAGCCGGCGCCCCGGCCCCATCTTCCCTGAACTCGGACATGGAACAATTCCACGGAACCACCATCATGTCGGCCCGTCGCGACGGAAAAGTCGCGTTGGGCGGTGACGGCCAGATCACCCTCGGCCAAGTCGTGGTGAAAGCGAGCGCGCGCAAGGTGCGCCGCCTTTATCACGACCGGATCCTCGCCGGCTTCGCCGGGGGGACCGCCGATGCGTTTACGCTGTTCGAGCGCTTCGAGGCGAAGCTCGAAAAGCACCAGGGCAATCTGCTTCGCTCAGCCGTGGAGCTCGCCAAGGACTGGCGCACCGACCGAATACTGCGGCGCCTGGAGGCGATGCTCGCGGTGGCCGACCGCGAATCCTCGCTGATCATCACCGGGATGGGCGACGTGATCGAACCGGAGTTGGGACTGATCGCGATTGGCTCGGGAGGCCCCTACGCGCAGGCGGCAGCGCGCGCGCTCCTCGAAAATACCCAACTCGACGCGGAGGCCGTCGTTCGCAAGGCCCTTTCGATCGCCGCCGACCTGTGCATCTACACCAATCAGCAAGTCGTCGTCGAAACGCTGGACTAGAGCGGCCGGTGTCCGGGGCCTCTAGAATCCCTCGACCTCCCGGCTCCCGGCATCCGCCTCCATGTCATCCATGACTCCCCAGGAAATCGTCCACGAGCTGGACAAGCACATCGTCGGCCAGACCCGCGCAAAGCGCGCCGTGGCGATCGCCCTCAGAAACCGCTGGCGGCGCCAGCAGGTGGCCGAGCCTCTGCGGCAGGAGATCACGCCCAAGAACATCCTCATGATCGGACCTACGGGCGTGGGAAAGACCGAGATCGCGCGTCGCCTCGCTCGCCTCGCGGATGCGCCTTTCATCAAGGTCGAAGCGACCAAGTTCACCGAGGTGGGCTATGTCGGCCGCGACGTCGATACGATCGTCCGCGACCTCGTCGAAATCTCGATTAAGGACACTCGCGAAGCGGCGACGAAGAAAGTGCGACGCAGAGCCGAGGATTCGGCCGAAGAACGGGTGCTCGATGTCCTGCTCCCCTCCGCACGCCGGCCGGGCGCCTTCGCGGCGAACGGTGCCGAGCTTCCGGCCGGCACCGTCGGCGAGGAAGAGTCCGCGACGCGGCAGAAGTTCCGCAAGAGACTGCGCGAGGGCGAGCTCGACGACAGGGAGGTCGAAATCGAAGTGTCGGCGCCGCAGGCGCACATGGAGATATTCGCCCCGCCGGGGATGGAGGAGCTGACGCAGCAGATCCAGGGCATGTTTCAGAATCTGGGCGGCAACAGGAGAAAACTTCGCAGGATGAAGATCCGCGAAGCGATGAGGATGCTCACCGACGATGAGGCGGCTCGCCTTGTCAACGAGGAGGACCTGCGTGCGAAGGCGCTCGCCAACGTCGAGCAGAACGGCATCGTGTTTCTGGACGAGATCGACAAGATCGCGAGCCGCGGGGAAACGGCCGGCCCCGACGTTTCGCGGCAAGGCGTGCAGCGGGACCTGCTCCCCCTCGTGGAGGGCACCACGGTCTCCACCAAGTACGGAATGGTGAAAACCGACCATATACTCTTCATCGCGAGCGGAGCGTTTCATCTTTCCAAACCCTCGGACCTGATTCCAGAGCTGCAGGGACGCTTCCCCATTCGCGTCGAGCTGGATTCGCTTTCGGTGGAGGATTTCGAGCGAATCCTCACGGCGACCGACGCCTGCCTCACCCGCCAGTACCAGGCGCTCCTCGCCACCGAGGCGGTCGAGGTCTGCTTCGTGCCGGACGGGATCCGGCGTCTCGCCGAGATCGCCTGGTCGGTGAATGAAAAAACCGAGAACATCGGCGCGCGGCGTCTTTACACGGTAATGGAGAAGCTGCTGGAGGAGATTTCGTTCGATGCGGGCAACCGTGGCGGGGAGAGCTTCAGGATCGACGCCGCCTTCGTCGATGCGAAACTCAAGGAGCTTGCGCAAAGCGAGGACCTCGCGCGCTACGTGCTGTGACGGTTTGAAGATGCGGACGGTGATAAGAGCGCTCCTCGCTGTGTTGTTCCTTGCCGCCGCAGCGGGCGCGCACGGACAGGTCGAGGCAAGAGGCGCATGGGTGCGCGGGACGGTGCTCGGCCAGACGACCGCCGGGGCCTACATGGAGCTCACGAGCGATCGGCGCGCGAGCCTCCTCGGCGCGGAAAGCCCGGCCGCCGGCAGTGCGGAAATCCACGAAATGAGAATGGACGGCAACGTGATGCGCATGCGCGCGGTGCCGAGGCTGGAACTCCCTCCCGGCAAGACCGTCGAGCTCAAGCCGGGCGGCCACCACATGATGCTGGTTGACCTGAAGCGGCCGCTGAAAAAGGGAGACCTCGTGCCCATCAGGCTCAAGGTCGAGCTGAGTGACAAAACGATCAAGACGATTCGGGTCCTGGCCGAAGTCAGGGACCTCGCCGCGACCGGCCGTCCCTGAGGGCTAAGGGCTTTCGTCTTCGATCGACTCTTCGAGACAGCGGGGGCAGTAGCAGCCTGAACCGGGGGTCGGAGCGGACAGCGCCGGGAATTCCCCGCACCAGCAATGCGCCCGACCTGTCTGCGCTCCGCATTCGAACACGTCGCCGCAGCGTGCGCAGTGGCTGGCTTGCAATGCCTCCTTCGAGCGGGAGCCCGGCCTCACGGTGGCGCCCAATCTAGCCGCTTCGCGCAAGGCTCGCAAGCGCGCTTGAAATCCTCGGCACGATCCCCATATCTGCGGTACGCGGGCTCTTGCCCGGAACGAACAGAAGGAGAGAATCATGGCAAACATTACTCGTTACGATCCGTTTGGCGACCTGTTCGACGACGTTTTCAGGGGTTTTGTCGTCGGGCCGGTCGGTTTTGAAGCGGCCAGTCCGGTGCGCCGCATGAAGGTCGATGTGGCCGAGCACAACGGCGAATACAAGGTGGTCGCCGAACTGCCGGGAGTCAAGAAGGAAGACATCAAGGTCAACATCGACGGCGACCAAGTTTCGATCACTGCCGAGTCGCGCGCCGAGCGCGATGAAAAAGACGGCGAGCGCGTTCTGCACAGCGAGCGCTACTTCGGCACGGTGTCGCGCGCTTTCCGGCTGAGCCAGGAAATCGACGACGCCCGCGCCAGCGCCAAGTACTCGGACGGTGTGCTCGAACTGACGCTGCCCAAGAAGGCGACCGCAGCCGCGAAGCAGCTCACCATCCAGTAATACGCAAGAAGCATCAAGACGAAAGGCGGCCGCCTGGCCGCCTTTTTTTTCTTTTTTTCCGCGCTCAAAGGTACAATCGGCGCTCAAGATGCGCACGCCGATGAGCAACGCCGCCCAGACTCCGGCCCACAAGGCCAATGTCCTCGCCGAAGCGCTGCCTTACATCAAGCGCTTCCACGGCAAGACCATCGTCGTCAAGTACGGCGGCAACGCAATGATCGAGGAGCCGCTCAAGCGCAGCTTCGCCCACGACGTGGTGCTGCTGAAGCTCGTCGGCATGAACCCGGTGATCGTGCACGGCGGCGGACCGCAGATCGACGAACAGCTGGCGCGCATGGGCAAGAAAGGTGAATTCGTCCAGGGTATGCGGGTGACGGACGCCGAGACGATGGATGTAGTCGAGATGGTGCTCGGCGGCCAGGTCAACAAGGAAGTGGTGACGCTCATCAACCAGGCGGGCGGCAAGGCGGTGGGGCTCACGGGCCAGGACGGAGCCTTCGTTCACGCAAGAAAGATGCTGCTCTCCGACAAGAACAACGGCGGCGGAAAGATCGACATCGGTCAGGTCGGCGAGATCGCCTCGATAGATCCGAAAGTGATCTGGGCGCTGGAGCAAGGGGGATTCATCCCGGTCGTCGCGCCTATCGGCGTTGGTGCGGACGGGCAGTCTTACAACATCAACGCCGATCTCGTGGCCGGAAAACTCGCGGAGGTCCTGAAGGCCGAAAAGCTCGTCGTGCTTACCAACACTCCCGGGGTCCTCGACAAGAACGGCAAGCTCCTGACGGGCCTGACGCCGAAAAAGATCGACGCTCTCGTGGCCGACGGAACGCTTTCCGGCGGAATGCTTCCCAAGATCAGCTCGGCGCTCGACGCCGCGAGGAACGGCGTCAAGAGCGTGCACGTCATCGATGGCCGCGTCGAGCATGCCTTGCTGCTGGAAATTCTCACCGATGAGGGTGTCGGGACGCTGATCCGCTCCCGGTAGGCGGGGGATCCAGGATTGCACTGACTGCCGGGAAGATCGCAGTGGGACCCGGTAGCGAGCACTTACCCGGAGTCATACAATAAGCATCCTGCCGTCCGCCCCGGAGTACGCCATGCCCGCCGTGAAGCCCGGTGCCCGCCGCCTGCAGATCCTGCAGGTGCTGGCACGGATGCTCGAGAACCCGAAGGGAGAGAAAGTGACGACCGCGGCTCTGGCCAAGGAGCTCGACGTGTCCGAAGCCGCGCTCTACCGGCACTTCGCGAGCAAGGCGCAGATGTTCGAGGGCCTGATCGAATTCATCGAGCAGACGCTGTTCGGCCTGGTGAACAAGATCACCGCGGAAGAGGAGAACGGCCTGAAGCAGGTCCAGGCGATCCTCTCCTCGCTCCTCAGCTTCGCCGAGAAAAACCCGGGGATGACGCGCGTGCTGGTCGGCGACGCGCTGGTCAACGAGGACGAGCGGCTCCAAGTCCGCATCAACCAGCTGCACGACCGCCTCGAGGCGACGCTCAAGCAGTGCCTGCGCGTGGCGGGGACGCAAGGACACGACACCGGATCCCAGCCTCCCGCCGATCCAGCTCCTCAGGCCAATCTGATGCTTTGCTACGTGATCGGGCGCTGGCAGCTGTTCGCGAAGAGCGGCTTCAAGCGAATACCTTCGGAGCTATGGGAGAAACAATGGCCGCTGCTCCTGTGAGCTAGGCCATCACCCTCGAGCACACTGTGCACGCCGGATCCTTGACGAGTTTGACCGTTCGCCACTGCATCGCGAGCGCGTCCAGGATCAGCAAGCGCCCCTTCAGCGTCTCGCCGGCTCCCGCGAGCAGCTTCAGCGCCTCTGCGGCCTGGACCGTACCGATGATCCCGGTGAGCGGCGCAAACACGCCCATGACCGCACAGCGCACTTCCTCGAGATCCGCATTCTCCGGGAACAGGCAGTGATAGCAGGGACTGAGGTCGTCCCTCAAGTCAAAAACGCTGACCTGGCCGTCGAAGCGCACAGCGGCGCCTGAGACGAGCGGCTTGCGATGCCGCACGCATGCGCGATTCACCGCGTGGCGCGTCGCGAAATTGTCCGAGCAGTCGAGGACGACGCTGCTCGAGGCGACCAGCGCGTCGAACCCCTCGTCCTTGAGGCGCTGTTGAAGGGGAACGACTTTCACTTCCGGGTTTATTTTTTCGAGCGCCTCGCGCCCGGACGCAGCCTTGGGCCTTCCTATCGATTCGGTGGTGTGAAGGATCTGGCGCTGCAGGTTGGTGAGGTCTACTGTATCGCCGTCGGCGAGAGTGATCGTTCCAACGCCTGCCGCGGCGAGATACAGCGCCGCGGGTGAACCGAGCCCTCCGGCGCCTATGACCAGGGCCGAGGACCCAAGCAGCTTCTCCTGCCCCTCGACTCCGATCTCCGGAAGCAGAATGTGGCGCGAATACCGTAGAAGCTGATCGTCGTTCATGTGAGAGCGAAATCATCCGCGGGATGAACCGCGCTCCGCGTCGGTTCCATCCCACGGAGATAAGGCGGCGCGCTTTTCGCGTCCGCCTTATCAATTCTTGACAGGCGCGGGCGGCGTGCTTTGCGCGGTGGTGAGCGGCATGCCCTTCAGGAGCTTTAGCGCCTGCTGGAACTGGAAGTCCTTTTCAGAGGCGAACTCGAGCGGCGCCGGCGGTTTCTCTTCCGCATCGGTCGACGGTTTTGCGCTGGTGCGCTGCGATTTCTCAGGCTGGGCTTCCCTCTCCTGGTCGTTGAGGAGATGCTTTTCCAGATCGGCTTCGCGCAAGCGCCCCGTGGTCGGCGTCGTGGGATCCTCGATGAGGACGTCGGGCACGATGCCTTTGGCCTGGATCGAGCGCCCGCTGGGGGTGTAATAGCGGGCGGTAGTCAGCTTGATCGCGGTATTGTTGCCGAGCGGAAGGATCGTCTGCACCGAGCCCTTGCCGAACGTGGGGGTGCCCAGCACCGTCGCGCGCTTGTGGTCCTGCAGCGCACCGGCGACGATTTCGGACGCGGAGGCCGATCCGCCGTTGACGAGCACCACCATCGGCACGGTCTTCACCGCCGCGGGCAGGTTCTTCAGATAATCCTCGCGGTTGCCGCGCAGATAATCCTCCGGGGCGGCGATGAACTTGCGCTTGGCGTCTTCCGTGCGGCCGTCGGTCGAAACCACCACCACCCCCCGCTGCAGGAACGCCGAAGAGATCCCCACCGCACCGTTCAGGAGCCCGCCCGGATCGTTGCGCAAATCCAGAATCAGGCCCTTCAGCGGCCCGTTCTTGTACAGCCCCTCGACGTGCTTCACCAGGTTTTCGCCGGTATGCTCCTGGAACTGGGACACTCGGACCCACCCGTAGCCGGGCTCGATCAGCTTGGACTTCACGCTTTGCACGCGAATGACGTCGCGCGTGAGGGTGACCTCGAAAGGCTTCGGCTCGCCCTTCCTCAGGATGGTGAGGCGGATGTTCGTTTTGGGCTTGCCGCGCATGCGCTTGACCGCCTCGTTCAGGCTCATGCCCTTGACCGAGGTGTCGTCGATCTTGATGATGAAATCCCCGGGCTTCAACCCGGCGCGAAATGCCGGCGTGTCCTCGATCGGCGACACGACCTTGACGAACCCTTCTTCCATGCCGACCTCGATGCCGAGGCCGCCGAATTGACCCTGCGTGCCCACCTGGAGCTCGCGGAACGCGTCCTGGTCCAGATAAGCGGAGTGTGGATCGAGCCCGGTCAGCATGCCGCTGATCGCTTCCGTGATGAGCTTCTTGTCCTCCACCGGCTCGACGTAGCTCGATTTGATCGCGCCGAACACTTCGGCGAAGGCGCGCAGCTCATCGACCGGAAGCGGGAAACGCGCCGCTTCGCGTTGCGCCACCGCGGAGAAGTTCAGGCTGAGCAGGACTCCTGCCAGCACGCCGACCAGCACCAGGCTGGCCTGTCTAATGTGGGTCATCATGATATTCGGTCCTGGCCCCTGCGCGGGCCGCTTGGCGTCGCTATCGCTCACTTCAAGGACACCCAGCGCATGGGATCAAAGGCCTTTCCTTCATGTCGAATCTCGAAGTATAGACCCGATTCCATGTTGCCGCCGCTTGCTCCTACGGTCGCAACCGCGTCCCCCGTTCGCACCGGCTCGCCGACCTGCTTGAGCACCGCTTCGTTGTTCCCGTAAATGGTGAGATAGCCCTTTCCGTGGTCGATGATGAGCAGGTTTCCGAAGCCGCGCAGCCAGTCGGCGAACACGACACGCCCCGATGCGACCGCCCGCACCTCCTGCCCCGAAGGCGAGCGAATGAACAGGCCCTTCCACGAAGGCCCGCCGCTGGGACGCTGGGCGCCGAAGCGGTTTGCGAGTACACCCCTGATCGGCAGCCGCAGTCCGCGCTTGAGCCCCGACAAGGACCCCTCCGCACCGTCGGGCTCGGGAACTCGTTCGTTGCGAAGGAGGGGCGTGGCCGCGATCACCCTGCCGAGTTCCTCGACGAGCCGCGACAACCGCGACTCGTCGCGTTCGAGGTGCTGTACCTCGCGGCGCTGCGCGTGCAACTGGCTGGAGACGCGCGCAAGCACTTTGCGGTGCTCCTCCTGCTGTTTGATCAGCGCGGCGCGCTCGGTGCGCCGCGCCGATTCGATGGCGGCGATCTCGGCGTTCCTTTCCCGGCTCCGCGCCTCGAGCTCTTTCAGCCGGGCGAGGCTGGAGCGCAGCTCACCGATGAACTCGGCTTGCGCGCGGGAAACATAACCGTAGTAATGCAGCTCGCGCGCGATGCGGCCGGGTTGCTCGCCCGAGAGCAGAAGTTTCAGTCCGCTTTGCTCTCCATTGAGATAACGCAGGGTGAGCAGTCTCCCGAGGCCTTCCCGGCGCGAAGCTATTTCCGTCTCGAGCGCCTGGCCGCGCCGCAGCAGTGTATCGAGGTCGCGCTGCGCCGCCGCGCGTCTGCCCCCCGAAGCGCGAAGCGCGCGGCTCGCTTCAGATATGGCGCGCTCGGAGTCCCGCAGCTGGTCGCGCGCTTCCGTGCGGCTTTCTTCGGCCTCCGCGATTTTCGCGCGCAGCCCTTCGATGCGCGTTCGGAGGGCGTCGAGCTTTTCCGCCTCGCTCTGGGCGAACGCCAGAACGGGCACAACGAGGAGAACCGCTCCGATCCGGATCAATTTCGCGCCTTGGCCTGGTCGGCAACCGCCTGGGTTCGCGCTTCCACCTCGGCCGGATCTCCAAGATAGTAGTGCCGCAGCGGCCGCAATCCCGAGTCCAGCTCGTAGACCAGCGGAATCCCCGTGGGGATGTTCACGCCCACGATTTCGGCGTCGCTCACGCCGTCGAGGTACTTGACCAGGGCGCGAAGGCTGTTGCCGTGGGCGGCGATGATGACCTTGCGGCCCCGAAGCACCTCGGGCGCGATCGTGGCGCTCCAGTACGGCAGAAAGCGCGCGACCGTGTCCTTCAGGCACTCGGTGAGCGGCAGCTCGGATTCAGCGAGACCGGCGTAGCGCGGGTCACTCCGGGGATGGCGGGGATCGTCACGCGCGAGCGCGGGAGGGGGCAAGTCATAGCTGCGACGCCAAAGGAGAACCTGTTCCTCGCCGAACTTCGCGGTCATTTCGGCCTTGTTCAGCCCCTGAAGAGCGCCATAGTGGCGTTCGTTCAGTCGCCACGAATGATGCACCGGGATCCACATCAGGTCCATCGTCTCCAGGGCGAGCCACAGGGTCTTGATGGCGCGCTTCAACACCGAAGTGTAGGCACAATCGAAGGCGAAGCCCGCCTCCTTGAGCGTTTCGCCGGCGCGCTTTGCTTCCTCGACGCCGCGTTGGGTGAGGTCCACGTCGGTCCAGCCGGTGAAGCGGTTTTCCATGTTCCAGACCGATTCACCGTGGCGCAACAGAACGACTTTATGCATAGTGACCATTCTCGACGCGGCGCCCGTCGCGCCGCAAGAAAGCATTTTATAATGAGCGCCTATGGAAATTCGAGGACAGGTCGCGCAGCGTCAGCCCCGGGACATTTTCGAACTGATCGGCCGCAAGGAGCAAATCGAGAAAATGGCTCGCGCGATGCGGGCCATCGCTCATCCGCTGCGGCTGAAGATCCTGTGCGTCCTCGGCGAACATGAGTTGAGCGTACAGGACATCGTCGAGGCGGTCGGGACTTCCCAGAGCAACGTCTCGCAACACCTGGCGATCCTCCGGGAAAAGCGCATCCTCAGTCCGAGAAAGAGTGCCAACCACGTCTATTATTCCGTGAGCGACCAGCGCACGCTGCAGCTTATCGCCACCATGCGCGAGGTGTTGTGCGGCAGCCCGCCGAGATCGTGACATGGCGGAAGTCAACATTCTGAAATTTGTCACCGACAATATATTTCTCGTCGGAGTGGCGTTCGTGAGCGGCGCGATGCTCATCTGGCCCGCGGTGCGCCGCGGACCGGCAGGCGCCTCGGTTTCGACCCTTCAGGCGACCTTGCTGATCAACCAGCAGAACGCCCTCGTGCTGGACGTGCGTGAAGGGGCCGAGTACGAAAAGGGGCACATGCTCAACGCCCGCAACATCGCCCTCGGGGAGCTCGAGTCGCGCGCCGCCGAGATCGAGAAGCACAAGGCGAAGCCGGTGATCGTCGTGTGCGACGACGGAAACCGCTCGGGCAGGGCCGCGACGGCGCTGCGCAAGCAGGGGTTCGAGCAGGTATTCACGCTGAGCGGCGGAATCGGCGCCTGGCGGCAAGCGGGCCTGCCTCTGGAGAAGTAGGTGGCCAAGATTCGGATGTACTCGACCGCCGTCTGCCCCTTCTGCCTGCGCGCGGAGATGCTGCTCGGCTCGAAGGGCGTAACCGAGATCGAGAAGATACGAGTCGATCTCGATCCGCGCCAGCGCGAGGAAATGATGAACAAGACCGGCAGACGCACGGTGCCGCAGATTTACATCGGTGATACGCACGTGGGCGGATTCGAAGAGCTCGCGGCGCTGGATCATGCCGGAAAGCTCGACTCGCTGCTCGCGGGCTAGCTTCCGCGCGCCTTTTCAATTTTATCGGAGCCCTGATGAGCGAAACGCAGCAGCCGACGTTCGGCATCGAGAAGATCTACGTGAAGGATCTGTCCCTCGAAGTCCCGGGCGGGCCACAGACGTTCATGCAGGGCGAGCAACCGCAGCTCGAAGTTCAGATCACACAGCAGTCGCAGCGCGTGAACGAGCTCCTGTTCGAGGTGACGTTGGTCATCACGGTAAGCGCAAAACGCGGCGACAAGACGCTGTTCCTCGTGGAGGCCTCGCAGGCGGGCGTCTTCCAGATCCGCAACGTTCCCGATGCGGACCTCGCCCCGGTGCTTGGGATAGTTTGCCCGAACGTCCTGTTTCCCTATGCGCGAGAAACCGTTTCCGATGTCGTCAGCCGCGCGGGTTTCCCTCCGGTGCTGCTCGCACCCGTGAATTTCGAGGCGCTCTATCAGCAGCGCGCCGCAGAAGCCTCCTCCGCGCAGCCCAGCGGGCCGCGCATCGAGATAGCCCACTGATGCGCAGTCTCGCCGCCTCCGCTCTGCTCGCGTTCGCGTGCTCGGCCGCGGCCGGGGAGTTTCGCTCGATCGCCGAAAACGGAACGCCGATGTACGACGCGCCCTCGGTTCGCGCGAAGAAACTCTTCGTCGCAAGCCGCTATTACCCCGTCGAAGTCGTGATCATCATCGACAGCTGGGTCAAGGTCCGCGATCAGGCGGGGGACCTAGTCTGGGTGGAAAAGAAGACGCTCTCGGACAAGCGCACGGTGATCGTGACCGTCCCCGTCGCCGAGGTCAGGCAGGCGGCGAACGACCAGGCGGCCCTTGTGTTCCAGGCGCAGCAGGGCGTCGCCCTCGACGTCGCGGAGCCGCCTGCGGGCGGCTGGATCAGGGTGCGCCACGCCGAGGGCCAGAGCGGTTACGTCAAAATCAATCAGGTCTGGGGCATCTAGCTGAACATCGCGATTCTCGGCGCAGGGGCGTGGGGTACGGCTCTGGCGATCTCGCTCGCGGGAAGGCACCGCGTCGGCCTCTGGGCGCGCGACGCGGCGCTGGCAGCCGCCATCGGGTCGAGCCGGCGCAATACCCGTTATCTCCCCGAAGTTTCGATTCCGGATTCGGTCACGGTGACCGGAAACCTCTCCTCCGCATTGGCCGAGTGCGACGCGGCCCTGATCGCCACGCCGACCTCCGATCTGCGCGAGGTGCTCGGGCGCGTCCGCGCGACGCGGTTCGAGCAGCCCGTCGTCTGGGCCTGCAAGGGTTTCGAGCGGGCTAGCGGCAAGCTGGCCCATCAAGTCGCGGCCGACGTGCTCGGAAAGCCTGCCGCCTGCGGGGCCTTGTCGGGCCCGAGCTTTGCGCTGGAAGTGGCACGGGGGCTCCCCACGGCGCTCACGCTCGCCGCGGGCAACGCGGAGTTTGCGAAGCGCCTTGCGCGCGAACTGCACCAGCGGACCCTCAGGGTCTATTTCAGTACCGATCTCGCGGGGGTCGAGATCAGCGGAGCTGTGAAGAACGTCATGGCGATCGCCGCCGGCATCAGCGACGGCTTGGGGCTCGGCATGAACGCCCGTGCGGCGTTGATCACCCGGGGCCTTGCCGAGCTCACGCGGCTCGGCGTGGCTATGGGCGGGCGGTCGGAAACTTTCATGGGGCTCGCAGGGGCGGGGGACCTCATCCTGACCTGCACCGGCGAGCTTTCCCGCAACCGGCGCGTCGGGCTGCTCCTCGCCCGGGGCGAGTCGCTCGAGGCGATTCTCAAAGAGCTCGGCCACGTCGCCGAAGGCGTGTATTCCGCGCCCTCGATCGAGGCGCTTGCCGCCGAAAGGCGGATCGACATGCCGATCACCCGCGCGGTTTGCGCGGTGCTGTTCCGCGGCATCCGACCGCGCGACGCCGTGCAGGAGCTGCTCGCGCGCGACCCGAGGGAGGAAGCCTAGGCAGCAGTGGTCACGAAGACCATCACTGGGAGCCCGGCGGCTCGGAAGAGCCAAATAAAAAAACCGCAACCGTCACGGCAACGCCGACGCCAACACCAAAACCGGCCCCGATGGCGACGCCAATGCCGACGTGAGCCATCGCTGCACCGACAACTGCGCCGAGCACGATGCCGACGAATACGCTCAACGGCAGGGCAGCTATGCCCCAACGTGAAATCTGTGTTCCTCGGGTTTTCCCACCGACACTCATGATTCCCGACATGGGTCTAAGGCATCCATAGGATACTCCTTCGGCGGGTGCTCGATCAGCGAAGGACGGTGCGCGCAATCACGAAGTTCTCGACTCTTCTCGCGCCTGCGCGCTTGAGCACCCGCGCGAGCTCGTTCAAGGTCGCCCCCGTCGTCATGACATCGTCCAAGACGGCGACGCTCGCTCCGGAGAGATCGAGCTCGCACCGGAACGCCCCGCGCACGTTTTTCGCACGATCCTCGTAAGGAAGTTCCGTCTGCGGCGGCGTGTTCTTCACGCGCAGCACGCCGCGCGGCTCGATCGGTGTGCCCCGGTACCGCGCGAGCCCGCGGGCGATCTCGAGCGCCTGATTGAATCCGCGCTCGGCGAGGCGTTTCGCGTGCAGCGGCATCGGCAGGACCACGTCGACCTCGGGCAGGGGCCGGGACGCGAGGCTGCGGGCGAAGAATCCCGCGAGCGCGAATTGCGCACGATACTTGAGCGCTTGCACCAGCCCATCGCACGGAAATTCGTAGCGCCACAATGCGAGCGTTGCGTCGAAGTGCGGGGAACGATTGATGCAGCTCCCGCAAACCGCAGCGGCGGGACTGGGGAGCGCGCACTGCGGGCAGGATTCGGGGAGCGCGGGCAATTCGCCGATACAAGCCGGGCAGAGCAGCTCTGGCCCGCTTTCCGCGCCGCAGAGCAGGCAGTCTCCGCCGGCCCAGGCATGGACGTTTCTTGCGCAGGTGCTGAACAGAGCGGACGGCGCCATTTGACAACTTTTCGACTTGCCCGGATGATCGTGCCGTGCGGAACCCCACGACGATTCCCCATAACGGACGAGCGGGCGCTGCGGTGCACGGCGACCGGGCCGATTCTCCCGTCGAGGCCGGGTCGCGCTGGACCCGTCCCGCGGTAGAGGCGCTCTTCGAGTTGCCTTTCAACGATCTCCTCCATCGCGCCCAGAGCGTGCATCGCCTGCACTTCGACGCCAACGCGGTGCAGCTCTCCACGCTGCTGTCGATCAAGACCGGAGGGTGTCCGGAAGATTGCGCCTATTGCCCGCAATCGGCGCGCTACCGAACCGGGGTGGAAAACGAGCCGCTGCTTCCGCTCGAGACGGTGCTTGCAGCGGCGCGCGCAGCGAAGCGGAACGGAGCCACGCGGTTTTGCATGGGCGCCGCCTGGCGGGGCCCCAAGCCGAAAGACCTCGAACAGGTGGCGCAGAGGGTGCGCGCGGTAAAAGCGCTGGGCCTCGAGACCTGCGCGACACTCGGATTGCTGCGCGAGGGCCAGGCGGAGGAGCTCAAGGCGGCGGGTCTCGACTATTACAACCACAACCTCGACACGGCCCCGGAGTTCTACGGCGAGATCATCACCACGCGCACTTACGGCGACCGGCTCGATACGCTAGCGCGGGTGCGCCGTGCCGGAATCAAGGTGTGCTGCGGGGGAATCGTCGGGATGGGCGAGTCGCGCACGCAGCGCGCGGGCCTCATCGCCGGGCTCGCGAGCCTGGATCCGCAGCCTGAATCGGTGCCGATCAACGATCTCGTTCGGGTGGAGGGCACGCCGCTCGAGAACGCACCGAAGCTCGACTGGAGCGAGTTCGTGCGCACTGTCGCCTGCGCCCGCATCACCATGCCGCGCAGCACCGTGCGACTCTCCGCAGGACGCGCCGATATGCCCGAGGCCGTGCAGGCCCTGTGCTTCCTCGCCGGGGCGAATTCGATTTTTTACGGTGACAAGCTCCTCACCACCGGCAATCCCGAAGCCGCGCGCGACCGCGCCCTGCTGGAAAAACTCGGGATTCGCCCCGCCTGAACCGAGGGCACCGAAACTTTCGGTGCTGCTCGCTGTCTGCTTTTACTTCGACCGTTGCCGCGTATAGTCGGCGGGAGACTCGAGATTTCCTCATTGAGCAGCAGTGAAAAAAATATCCCTCAGATTTGGCTTCATGATGACAGCCGTGGTCCTCGCCGCGATGCTGGGCGGAACGTGGCTCGCGGCCGTATATCGGGAAAACGGTTCGCAGGCCGTATTCCTACCGGACCGGGTGATGACCTTGTTCCCCGCTCCGAAGCCGCTGGCCGCCTTTGCGTTCACCGATCAAGAGAATCGCGTATTTGATCTTTCACGCCTAAAAGGCAAATGGTCCTTCCTATTTTTCGGCTACACGCATTGCCCGGACATCTGTCCGACGACCCTCGCGACATTGGCGCGCGCGCGAGAAAACATCGCCAAGAGTGCAGCCGGTGCCAAGGACGTCCAATTCGTCTTTATCTCGGTGGATCCCAATCGCGATACCGCCGGCAAGCTCGGGCAGTACGTGGCCTATTTTGACGCAACCTTTCTCGGCGTCACGGGAGGGGACGCGCAGCTCGGTAACCTGGCGGGTCAGCTCGGTGCCGTGTACCAGGTCGAGGTCAAACCGGGTACGGAAAATTATCCTGTGTATCACACCGCGGCGGTATTTCTGGTGGACCCGCAGGCCCGATATCGCGCCGTGTTCGCGCCGCCCCTCGATGCGGAGGGGATCAGCAGGCGCTTCGAAGTGCTGCGGCAACTTGAAGGACGCAAAGCGGCATGAGATGGCGGCATGCGGTTTTTGCCGGCCTGATACCGGCGCTGACCGCGCTCGCCGCCGCGACCGAAGACGCTGGGATTTCCGTGCGCGATGCCTGGGTGCGGGAAACGCCGCCCGGGATGGCGATGACGGCAGGATACATGGTGCTGCAAAACAAGACGTCACGGCCACAAGTACTCGTGGCCGCGAGAAGTTCCGGCTTCCAGACTATTACGATTCACCGCAGTATTACCAAGCAAGGGATGACGGGCATGGAGCACTCCCCGCAAGTCGAACTCTTGCCCCATGCGAGTTTGCCTTTTGCGCCGGGGGGGTATCACCTGATGCTGCTGAACCCGAAACGCACGCTGCGCGCCGGAGACCGGGTTGACATCCGCTTGGAATTCCGCGGCGGCCTCGTTTTACCCGTCGCATTCGAGGTCCGCAAATGAAAACCGCCGACGGGGCAGAACAGGTTTCCGCCGCTTATTTCGACCGCGCCACCATGTAGTCGACGGCCGCCTTGACCTCGGTGTCGCTCAAGCCGGGGTTCCCGCCCCTGGGCGGCATCGCTCCCGCGGCCCCCTGCACGCCGTTGAGGGCGCTGGCGTAGAGAGTGTCTGGGCCCTTTGCAACGTGCTTGGCCCACTGGCCCTTGTCGCCCAGCTTCGGCGCGCCGGCGATGCCGGCATCGTGGCAGGCGACGCAGGTGGTCTGGTAGACCTGCTGCCCGTTGCGGCTGGGTGAGGGCGCGACGGCCGCGCTTTTTACGGGCTCCCGCTGCGTCTCCGCCGAAGCGAGGCTGACCTGGGCGACGGGTTTGATCCGCTCGGTCACACTCGAACCGGTGCCCAAGAGCGGGCCGCGATCCAGTCGGACCCGGTCGGGGATGTCTCGGTGATGGCCCACCAGAAGGAAAATAAACAGCATCAGCAATGCACCGATCCCCAAAATGATCGAATAGCTTTTTTTCATGGGCAGTTCTTGTAGTAAGGAACGGAGTCCGACAATATGGGCTCGCCGCGCTCGTTACGCTAGAACAATCCCTTCACGAAGAAGACGCCTCGCGTGAGAAAGGTGTAATCCGCCTCGAGTGCTCCGATGCCCAAAAGCACCATCAGCAGCACCGTCGGGACCAAAATGGCATACACCATGGCCAGGCGCTCCCAGAGCATGTGCATGAAGACGGCAACGATCAGCCCCGCCTTCAGCAGCATGAACAGGATGATCAAAAACCACCTGAGATAACCCTGGAAGTGGAAGTAGTCAACCAGATAAGAGGCCGTGCTGAGAACAAACAGCAATCCCCAAATCTTGAGATAGATGCCGATCGGATGCTGCTGCCCCTCTACGTGTGCGGCCATTTTCCCTCACCAAAGATAGAAGACTGCAAAGATGAATACCCAGACCAGATCGACGAAGTGCCAATACAGACCCATGATCTCGACGATCTCGTATTTACCCTTCCTGCCGGTCATGAAGCCCGGCCTCTCGTGATCCAGATCTCCCCGGATAACCTTTGTTGCCGTGATCAGAAGGAAAATCACGCCGATCGACACGTGCGTGCCGTGGAAACCCGTGATCATGAAAAACGCCGCGCCAAACTGGGCCGCGCCCAAGGGGTTGCCCCAGGGACGTATTCCCTCATGGACGATCAGCTTGGTCCACTCGAAGGCTTGCATGCCGACGAATGTGGCGCCCAATGCCGCGGTGCACAGCAGGAGGATAAAGGTCATCTTTCTGTTTTTTTCGTAACCGAACTTGACCGCCATGGCCATGGTCCCGCTGCTGCTGATCAGGACGAAGGTCATGATGGCGATCAGAAGCAGGGGAATGCTCTGGCCGAACAGTGTCAGGCCGAACACCTCGCTCGGGTTGGGCCAGGGGTCCGTGGTGGACATGCGCACCGTCATGTACGAGATCAAGAAAGAGCTGAATATGAAGGTATCGCTGAGGAGGAAGATCCACATCATGGCCTTGCCCCAGGGGACATTCTTGAACGCCCGCTGGTCCGAGGACCAGTCGGCGACGATGCCTTGGATGCCTTCGGGCAGCGGGAGGGCCTGTCCTGTATTCGTCCGAATAGCTTGTGTCATGTTCTTTTTGGCCTGTTTACCTAATCCCACAGAGCTTCAACAAAATATCCAGGTTATTCCCTGAAAACAGCAGACCGAATAGGACCAGCCAAACCCCGAGCAGGTAGTGCCAGTAGAGGGTGCACAGCTCCACGCTGTGCCTGATTATCGCCACGTCAAAATCGCCCCACACTTTGGAGAAAGTTCTGCCCCAGGCCACCAGACCGCCCAGCAGATGCAGCCCGTGCAATCCCGTGATGAGATAGAAAAAGGCGATCGCCGGGTTCGTTACGTCGAAATAACCCATCGTGCTCAGCTGGCGCCAGGCCAATATCTGCCCGACCAGGAAAACGACGGTGAAAGCGCCGCCGGCAAGCAGGGCGACTCGCATGCCGTCCATGTGCCCGCGACGCACTGAAAACTGCGCCCACTGCAAGGCGACACTGCCCAATATCAGCGCAAGCGTATTCGCCCACAACAGCCCCAGTTGAGGCGAGGGACGCCAGTCCTCATACGCCATCCGGCGCCCATATGCGATGATCAAAAGCATGAACAGGACCGTGACCACCGCGAGGAATACCTTCAGAGCGAGCTTCCGCGCGGTGGCTCTGTCGTAAAGATTTTCGACCGTACCCGGCGCCGTCGCCCAAGGCTTGGCCGTCAGATCATGAAAAATACTCACGTCGCTGGAGTCCGGATCGCCTACGTCTTGCTGCTATTGCGGCCGGTTACCTCTCGCGGGGGGACGTTCTGGGGTATGAAGTCATCGACGGCGCCCGGCACGCTGTAGTCGTAGGCCCAGCGATAGACCACCGGCAAGGTCGCGCCAAAGTTGCCGTGCTTCGGCGGGGTGTCGGGGGTTTGCCATTCCAGCGTGGTGGCATTCCAGGGGTTGCTGCCCGACGGCTTGCCATTGAAATAGCTCCAGATGAGGTTGTACAGGAACACCATCTGGACTGCGCCCACGATCAAGGCCGCGATGGTGATCCACTCGTTCACGAAGTGGGCCGACGCGGGGATGAAGTCCGTCCCGCCAATTGCATAATACCGGCGCGGCACGCCCATCATTCCCAGGTAATGCATGGGATAGTAGATGCCATAGCTCCCGACGAACGTGACCCAGAAGTGGAATTTGCCCAAGGTATCGTTCAGCATCCGACCGGTGATCTTGGGGTACCAGTGGTAGATGGCCCCGAACACGACCAGGATGGGCGCAATGGCCATCACCATATGGAAGTGCGCGACCACGAACATGGTGTCCGAAAGCGGGACGCTCACGGTCGCGTTGCCGAGAAAGAGGCCCGTCAGGCCGCCGTTGATGAACGTGAAGATGAACCCGATGGCAAACAGCATCGGGACGGTGAGGTGGATGTTGCCGCGCCACAGCGTCAGCACCCAGTTGTAGACCTTGATGGCCGTGGGAACGGCGATGATCAGCGTGGTGGTGGCGAAAAAGAAGCCGAAGTACGGGTTCATGCCGCTCACGTACATGTGGTGCGCCCACACGATGAAGCTCAGGGCGCCGATCGCGAGGATCGCCCAGACCATCATCCGGTAGCCGAAGATGTTTTTTCTTGCATGGACGCTGAGCAGGTCCGAGACGATGCCGAAGGCCGGCAGGGCGACGATGTAGACTTCGGGATGGCCGAAAAACCAGAACAGGTGTTGAAACAGGAGCGGATTGCCCCCCGAGTGTCCACCCTGCTGTCCCATCGAGACGATCGCGGGCATGAAGAAACTCGTTCCCAGCGTCAGGTCCAGGGTCATCATGATGGCGCTGACGAACAAGGCGGGAAAGGCCAACAGCGCCAAAACCGTGGCCATGAAAATGCCCCACACGGTCAAGGGCAGCCGCATCATCGTCATCCCTCGCGTGCGCGCCTGCAACACCGTCACCACATAGTTCAAACCGCCCATGGTGAATCCGACGATGAAGAAAGCCAGGGAAACGAGCATCAGGATGATTCCCCAGCTCGACCCCGGCGTGCCCTGGGAGATCGCCTGGGGCGGATACAGGGTCCAGCCGGCGCCGGTGGGCCCGCCGGTCACGAAGAAGCTCGCCACCAGCAACAGCACGGCGAACAGATACACCCAGTAGCTCACCATGTTGACGTAGGGGAAAACCATATCGCGGGCGCCGACCATCAGCGGGATGAGGTAGTTGCCAAATCCCCCCAGGAACAGCGCCGTCAGAAGGTAGATGACCATGATCATGCCGTGCATGGTCACGAACTGAAGGTAGTTGCTGGGGTTGATGAAGGAGAAACTGTTCGGGTACCCCAATTGCAGCCGCATCAGCCACGACAACACCAGCGCCACCAACCCGATCCCCATCGCGGTCATCGCGTACTGGACGGCGATGACCTTGGCGTCCTGGCTCCAGACGTATTTCCCCACCCAGGTTTTCGGGTGGTAGAGCTCTACCTCTTCGACTTCGGCGGGCGGGGCGAAAGCCGATTCATCATGCGCGACGTAAGACATGGGTATTTCCTCTCGCTAATTCCTCACTTGTGCTCGGCGCCCGAGTCTCATCACCGTAATAATACCAGCATGGCCCTCGAGCAGGCCGGTCACCGCAAAGTATTGATGTAGGCGACGACGTCATGGGTTGCTTGATCATCGCCCAGAATGTCGGCCATCAACGCCATCTGCGGACCGTACAGGTCTTTGGGATGAGCGCCACGGATACCCTGTTTGAAATTTTTCAATTGAGTGACCATGTACCAGTCGCTCATGCCCTTGAGCCGGGGAGCATTGGTGGCCTGCATGCCCCGCCCGTCCGCACCGTGACAGGTTCCGCAGGTCACATAAGGCTTTTGGCCGTTCGTCGCGATTCCCTTCGTCGTGATCAAGGCAGGATTATCCGGAAGCGTCTTGATGTAAGCGATGACGTTGTCTATTGCGGCGTCGTCGGTCAGTGTCGCCGCCATCGGTGCCATCATCTTACCGAAAACATCTTTTTCGTGTGAACCCCGGGCACCGTTCTTGAAAGATTTCAATTGCCGTTTCAGGTACCAATCACCCTGTCCGCTCAATTTCGGCGCATTCATCGCAGGATTCCCCTCCGCTTGCAGGCCGTGACAGGCGGCACACACCGCAAAGAGCGCCTTGCCCGCTGCGGCATCGCCGGATACTTGAGCCGAGGTCTGCGCGAACGTCGGATGGCCGCTCAACCACGCCTGAAAAGCGGCGTCTTCCTCCACCACGACGCTGCCACGCATGACAAAGTGCCCGGTGCCGCACAATTCGTTGCAGAGGAGGTCGAATTTCCCGGTCCGAGTGGGGGTGAACCAGATATAGGTGACCAGGCCCGGCACCAGATCCATCTTGGCCCGGAACTGCGGTACCGCGAAATCGTGCAGGACGTCTATGGAGCGGAGCAGGGCCTTGACCGGCTTGCCCAAGGGCAGATGCAGCTCCGGGCTCGAGACCAAGACGTCGTCCTGGCCGTTGGGATCGTCGGGATTCATGCCGAACGGGTTTTTATCGCTGACGTATTTGGCATCGACGGTGCCCATCACGCCGTCCTTCCCCGGGAAGCGAAAGCCCCAGCTCCACTGCTTCCCCACGGCTTCGAACACGCCCGCGTCTTTCGGCACCTCGACGAAATTCGCCCAAACGAACAAGCCGGGAGCCAACATGGCGGCGACGCCCACCGTGGTCAAGCCCGTGAGCCACCATTCCAGCTTCTTGTTCTCGGGTTCGTACTGCGCGCGTTTGCCTTTTCTATACCGGTACCGGATCACGCAATAGGCCATGAACAAGTTGATGGCGACGAAGACAGACCCGGTGACCCAGAACGTGAGGCTGATCGTGTGGTCCATCGCGCTCCAGTTGGAGGCGATCGGCGTGAAATACCACGGGCTCAGGAAGTGAAACAGGACGGAGCCAACGACCAACAAAACCAATACGATTGCTACGACCATAGCGCTGGCCCCGGTTGATTGGACGGAATTTCGCAGGCGATGAATGTAAGATATTGTGAAGTTATTGTCCACATGTAATGTCGCCCGGACAGATTCTTCGGCCATTACACTATCCGGATGAACGCACAGGCATTCGGCCTGGACCCTGCACAGGTGCGACGCGCCTTCGAGCGTGCCGCGGCGGCGGGCGGCGATGCCGCAGTGCTCCAGAGGGAAGTCGAGCGGCGCATGTTCGAACGGCTCGATTACATCCGCTGCCGGCCGCATCGCGTGCTCGACTCCGGCTGCGGCGTGGGACACGGCCTGAAACTGCTGCGCCGCCGCTATCCCAAGGCGGATCTCTTCGGCATGGACTTCGCGCCCGGCGTGCTGAGCGAAGCAAAGCGGCAAGAGTCCCTGTTCGAGCGCGCCCGGAGCCTCGTATCCGGCTCCAGGCGCTTTCATCTGTGCGCGGACTTTGCGCGCCTGCCGCTTCGCGCCGCGAGCATGGATATGGTGTGGTCGAATCTTGCGCTTGCCTGGGCGGGCGATCCGCTCGCGGCGCTGCGCGAGGTTCACCGCGTGCTCATCCCCGGCGGCCTCTTGATGTTCTCGAGCTACGGGCCCGACACCCTGAAGGAACTCAAATCGGCCTTCGGCGCGGGCTCCGTCGCGCGCCATGTGCATTCCTTCATCGACATGCACGACCTCGGCGACATGCTGGTCGCGAGCGGATTTGCCGCGCCTGTCATGGATATGGAAGTCATCACGCTGACCTACTCCGAGGTCGCGGCGCTCCTGCGTGATCTGAAAGCCTCCGGCGAGACTTGCGCGGCGCGTGATCGACAGCGCGGCCTCATGGGACGGCGTTCCTGGGAGCGCATGCTTGCCTCCTATGAGCGCGAGCGCAACGAAGGCAGGTTGCCGGCGACCATCGAGGTGATCTACGGGCACGCTTGGAAAAGCGAGCCGCGTACGACCGTCGACGGAAGGCGGATCATAGAAGTAGAATTGGAGGCGAAAAAATCGCGGCCACTTGTTCGACCGGAACCAACCAGGACATGATGACGAACAGGAGGGTCAACGCAATCGGCGCTGCGCTCCTCGCGCTGTCCGGGGCCGCGGAAGCGGCGTATCACTGGAACCTCCCGACCCCGGTGACGCGCGTCGCCGGCGAGATCTACAACCTGCACCTCGTCATGATGGGGATCATCCTGGTGATCTTCGTCGGCGTGTTCGGCGTGATGTTCTATTCGATCTACGCCCACCGCAAGTCCGTCGGCCACAAGGCTGAGAATTTCCACGAGAACATCACCGTCGAGATCATCTGGGCCATCATCCCGTTCCTGATCTTGATCGCCGTAGCCTGGCCGGCGACCAAGTCGATCCTGAACCTCAAGGACACCGCCAGCTCCGACATCACCATCAAGGCGACCGGCTATCAGTGGAAATGGGGCTACGACTATCTGAGGGGCGAGGGTGAGGGCATTTCATTCCTTTCGAATCTCTCCACTCCGCAGGACCAGATCACGGGCAAGGCGCCCAAGGGCGAGCACTATCTCCTCGAGGTGGACAACCCGATGGTCGTGCCGGTGGGCAAGAAGGTGCGCGTCCTCCTCACTTCCAACGACGTCATACACGCCTGGATGGTCCCGGCGTTCGGCGTGAAGCAGGACGCGATTCCCGGCTTCGTGCGCGATACCTGGTTCAGGGCGGAAAAGGAAGGCGTCTACCGCGGTCAGTGCGCGGAGCTCTGCGGCAAGGACCACGGGTTCATGCCGATCGTGGTCGAGGTCCTCTCGACCGAAAAGTACATGGCCTGGGTCGGCGAGCAGAAGAAGAGGATGGCTGCCGCGGCAGACGATCCGAACAAGAAATGGAATCTCTCCGAGCTGAAGGCCCGCGGCGAGAAGGTCTACGCCGCGAACTGCGTCGCCTGCCATCAGGCGAACGGGCAGGGGGTCAAGGGAACCTTCCCGGCGCTCGACGGCTCTTTGCTCGCCAACGGTCCCCGGGGACGCCACATCGAGATCGTGCTGAACGGCAAGCGCGGCACGGCGATGGCGCCGTTCGGCAAGCAGCTCTCGGATACCGACGTCGCCGCGGTCATCACTTACGAACGAAACGCATGGAGCAACAAGACCGGCGAAGTCATCCAGCCCAGCGAGATCGGTTCAGCGCGGAAGTAGAACCGAGAGTACGGACTCGAGACTCAGGAGAAACCATGAGCGCAGTCATCGATTCGGGCCACGCCCACGACGAGCACGCGCACGGCCCCTACGGCGGGGTTATGCGCTGGGTTACAACGACCAACCACAAAGACATCGGTACGCTTTACCTGTGGTTCAGTTTCACCATGTTTCTGGTCGGTGGCATGCTCGCGCTCGCCATCCGGGCGGAGCTGTTCCAGCCGGGCCTGCAGTTCTGGCATCCGGAGTTTTTCAACCAGCTCACCACGATGCACGGGCTCATCATGGTGTTCGGCGCGATCATGCCGGCCTTCGTCGGATTCGCCAACTGGCAGGTGCCGATGATGATCGGCGCTCCCGACATGGCTTTTGCGCGCCTGAACAACTGGAGCTTCTGGATGCTTCCGGTGGCTGCGACCCTGCTCGTCGGATCGTTCTTCGTGCCCGGGGGCGCCAGCGCCGCCGGCTGGACCATCTACGCGCCGCTCTCGACCCAGATGGGACCGGGGATGGACCTCGCGATCTTCGCGCTCCACATCATGGGCGCCTCCTCGATCATGGGCTCGATCAACATCATCACCACGATCCTCAACATGCGCGCACCGGGGATGACGCTCATACGGATGCCGCTTTTCGTATGGACGTGGCTGATCACGGCCTACCTCCTCATCGCGGTGATGCCGGTGCTCGCGGGCGCGATCACGATGCTGCTGACCGACCGCCACTTCGGCACCTCCTTCTTCAATGCGGCGGGAGGCGGCGACCCGGTGATGTTCCAGCACATCTTCTGGTTCTTCGGCCACCCCGAGGTCTACATCATGATCCTCCCGGGCTTCGGCATCATCAGCCAGGTGATTCCCGCGTTCTCGAGGAAGCCCCTGTTCGGCTATTCCTCGATGGTGTATGCGACCGCCTCGATCGCGGTCCTCTCGTTCATCGTGTGGGCGCACCACATGTTCACCGTGGGCATGCCCACGGCGGGGATCCTGTTCTTCATGTACGCGACGGTTCTGATCGCGGTGCCCACGGGCGTGAAGGTGTTCAACTGGCTCACGACCATGTGGCGCGGCTCGATGAGCTTCGAGACGCCGATGCTGTTCGCCGTGGGCTTCATCTTCGTGTTTACCATGGGCGGGTTCACCGGCCTCATCCTCGCGATCATGCCGATCGACATCCAGCTGCAAGATACCTACTACGTGGTGGCGCATTTCCACTACGTGCTGGTGGCGGGGTCGCTCTTCTCGCTCTTCGCCGGATTCTACTTCTGGGTGCCCAAATGGACCGGCAGGATGTACGACGAGAAGCTCGGAAAATGGCACTTCTGGCTCTCGATGATCTTCTTCAACGTCACCTTCTTCCCGATGCACTTCCTGGGCCTGGCCGGCATGCCGCGCAGGATACCGGACTACGCGCTGCAGTTCGCCGGGTTCAACGAGATCGCATCGATCGGCGCGTTCGCCTTCGGCCTCTCGCAGATCCTGTTCCTGTGGATCGCCCTGAAAGTGACCGTGCTCGGGCGAGGCGAGGAGGCGGGGCAACGCCCCTGGGACGGCGCCGACACGCTCGAGTGGACGCATCTGCCGAGTCCCGCTCCCTATCACAGCTTCCATGAGCAACCGGTGCTGGGATGACGCCCGAACTCCTGCAGCGGCGAAGCAATCGCAAGACTGCGCTGGTGCTCGGCTCGATCGCGCTCGCTTTCTTTGTGGCGATCATGCTCAAGTACGCGATGCTCAAATGACGCAGCCGACCGAGAATCGCGGGAAGGCCAACCGGAAACTGATGGGAAGACTGCTGGTGGTCGTTGCCGTGATGTTCGGCTTCGGCTTCGCGCTGGTTCCTTTCTACGAGAAGATCTGCGAGGTGACTGGCATCCGGAATGTTTTTCAGCCGGACGCCGCGGCGGCGCAAAGCACTCAAGTGGACGCCACGCGCAATGTGTCGGTCGAATTCGACGCCAACACGCAGCGCCTGCCCTGGACCTTCAAACCGCTCCAGGCCAGCGTGTCGGTACACCCGGGCGAGGTGACGCAGATCGTGTACGAGGTCAGGAACACGCTCGAGCGGCCCGTGACGGGACAAGCCGTTCCGAGCTACAGCCCGCAACAGGCGGCGCCCTATTTCAGAAAGATGGAATGCTTCTGCTTCCGGCAACAGACGCTCGCTCCGGGCGAAGCGCGCAGGCTGCCGGTGGTTTTCGTGATCGACCCGAAGCTGCCGCCTGAGCTCAATACGGTCACGCTGTCCTACACCTTCTTCGAGGTGAACGGCGCGCGCGGAAGCGGAGGATGACGGCAATGGCGAGCGAGCAAACACCGAAGTCCGCGTCGCCGCTGCAGGTCGCCAAGGCGGTGCTCGGGTCGTTCCTCGGCATCAGGGGGCGCGCCGCGCATGAGTCGGACGTGACGCAGCTCAAACCGGCGCAGGTGATCATCGCCGGCCTCATCGGAGCCGCGATTTTCGTATTGAGCCTGGTCCTGCTAGTGAGGTTCATCGTCGGCAGCGCCGCGTAAGGAGAGGAGAGCCAAGATGAGCGATCGCGCTCAGCACTACTACGTTCCGCAGCCGTCCCACTGGATGATCTTCGGATCGGCAGCGCTGTTTTGCATGGCGACCGGCGCCGCGAGCTGGTTGAACGGCTGGGAACCCGGGCGCTACATCGTGTTCGCCGGGCTCGCCATCCTCGCCTTCATGATGGCGCGCTGGTTCGGCGACGTGGTGCGCGAGTCCGAGGGCGGCAAGTACGGGCGCTGGGAAGACGTTTCGTTCCGCTGGGGCATGAGCTGGTTCATTTTCTCGGAGGTCATGTTCTTTGCCGCCTTCTTCGGAGCGCTCTACTACGCGCGGCTCATCGCCGTGCCCGACCTGGGAAGCCTCGACAACAAGCTGCTCTGGCCGGATTTCGCCGCGCAATGGCCGACGGCCGGTCCGGTTTTCAAGGATCCGTTCACGCCGATGGCGGCCTGGGGAATCCCGGCGATCAATACGCTGCTTCTCCTCTCGTCGGGTGTCACGGTCACGGTCGCCCACTGGGCGCTGAAGGAGGGAAAGCGCGCGCAGCTCGCGCTCTTCATGTTCTTCACGGTGGCGCTGGGCGTCACCTTCCTTTGCTTGCAGGCCTATGAATACGGCCATGCCTATTCCGAACTCAACCTGAAGCTCTCGACCGGCGTCTACGGCTCGACGTTCTTCATGCTCACGGGCTTCCACGGATTCCACGTGACCGTCGGCACGCTCATGCTCACCGTGATTCTCGCCCGTTGCCTCGCGGGGCACTTCAAGCCCGAAAACCATTTCGCGTTCGAAGCGGTCGCATGGTACTGGCACTTCGTCGATGTCGTGTGGCTGGGCCTGTTCATTTTCGTGTACTGGCTTTAGGAATCCGTGCGTCTCAGCTGATCTTGCCCGGTATAAGGCCGAAGTAGTAGCCGGCCATGAGCAACAGGAACAGCGTCAGCGACAATCCGACTCGCAGCGCGAGCGCTTTCACGGTGCGCCTGGACTGGCCGCCGTCGGTCACCAGAAAAAACAGCGCCGAGCCCAGGCTCGCCACAATCGCGACGAACAAGAGGATGACGATGATTTTCACGGCGCGGCGGCGGGAACCTTCTGCGTCGAGTGTACTCCTTGTGAAATCATGACGGGAAGCCGCATCCGCGGGCGGGCCTTTCGTCCGGGAATCGCGCCGGGAGTCGCGGCGGCGGCTTTCATTGCGCTTGCGATCTCGCTCGGCAACTGGCAGGCGCGGCGCGCCGAAGAAAAACTCGAGCTCGGCCGCCGCCTCGACGAAGGAGCCAAGGGCCCGGTGCTTTCGGTGTCTTCGGTGCGGCTGGACGCCTCGGCCGTCGAGCGCCGGCGCGTCAGCGCGCGGGGCCGTTTCGTCGCGCGCGCCGTGCTCCTCCTCGACAACAAGGTGCTGCACGGTGCCGCCGGCTATCACGTGCTGACGCCGCTGAAGCTCGAAGGCGGCGAAGACCTCCACGTCCTCGTCAACCGCGGCTGGATCGCAGCCGGCGATCGCTCCAGGCTGCCTGCGGTCCCGACCCCGGAGGCCGTGCAAACAATCGAGGGCATCGCGGTGACGCCGAGCCGGCGCTTTTTCGAGCTCGCTCCCGAAGCGGCTTCGGGTCCTTTGCGCCAGAACCTGGTGCCGGAGCGGGAGGAGAAGCGGCTCGGGCTCTTGCTTCAGCCGTTCGTGATCGAGCAGACGAGCGACGCGAGTGACGGCCTCGCGCGCGAATGGCGGCGTCCCGATACCGGAGTCGATCGGCATCACGGCTACGCGCTGCAGTGGTATTCGTTTGCAGCGCTTGCCGCAGTGCTCTATGTCGCCCTCAGCTTCAAGCGAGCCGGTTTCGGGAGCAACTGAGGACCGGCGTCGCGGTAGGCGCACCGCGCTTGTCATCCTCGCCCTTTGCGCCGCACCCACGGTCGCGGCTTGGCTCGCCTACGTCCTATGGCAGCCGCAGCCGCGGCTGAATCACGGCGAGCTGATCGAAGCGCGCGCCATCTCGGACCCCGAACTTCGGCGCTTGGACGGCAGCCCATTCCGGCTCTCGCAGTTGCGCGGGCGATGGGTACTGCTGCAGATCGACTCCGGCGCCTGCGCCGAAGCTTGCGGCAAGAAACTCCTCTACATGCGCCAGGTGCGCCTCGCGCAAGGCAAGGAGGCGGAGCGAATCGAGCGAATGTGGCTCCTCGCCGACGCCGCGCCGCCCGACGCGACCCTGTTGCGCGACCACCAGGGCCTGCGCGTCGCGCGTGCGCCCGGAAGGTTCCTCGCGGAATTCCCTGCGGCGCGGAGCCCCTCCGATCACATCTACCTCCTCGATCCGCTGGGCAACCTGATGCTGCGATTCCCGAGCGATCCCGATCCACGGCGGATGATGAAGGACCTCGAGCGCCTGCTCAGGGCGTCGCGGGTCGGCTAGGCGGCGAGGCGAGCGTGATAAAATTTCCCCTCATGCAGCTCGCTTCGACCGCCACCCACTTCCGCCTGCGCCAGTTCCTGAGTCTCACCAAGCCGCGCGTGGTGTCTTTGATCGTGTTCTGCGCGGTGATCGGTATGTTCCTCGCCGTTCCGGGCATGGTGCCGCCGAAGCTTCTGCTCGCTGCGACCATGGGCATCTGGCTGGTGGCGGGCGCGGCGGCGGCGGTGAATTGCCTCGTCGAGCAGAGGATCGACGCGGTCATGACGCGAACCCGGGCGAGGCCCTTGCCCCGCGGGGAGCTCACGTCGCTTCAGACGCTTGCGTTCGCCGGCGCAGTCGGCGGCACCGGGCTGTGGATGCTGTACACCCTCGTCAATCCGCTCACCATGTGGCTCACCTTCGGCACCTTCATCGGCTACGCCGTGGTCTACACTGTCTTGTTGAAGCCCATGACCCCGCAGAACATCGTGATCGGAGGGGCCTCCGGGGCGATGCCGCCGGTCCTCGGGTGGGCTGCCGTCACCGGCGACGTCACCCCCGAGGCCCTGCTTCTGTTCCTGATCATTTTCGCGTGGACCCCGCCGCATTTCTGGGCGCTCGCGCTCTATCGCACCGCAGATTTCGCCAAGGCCGGACTCCCGATGCTGCCGGTGACGCACGGGCACCGCTTCACCCGGCTCTATGTATTGCTCTACACCTTGATCCTGTTCGCCTCGGCGCTGCTGCCCTTCGCCTACGGGATGAGCGGGTGGGTCTATCTCGCCGCCGCGATCGCTCTGAACGGAATATTCCTGGGTTACGCAGTGCGCCTTTACGTGAGCTACAGCGATGCGCTCGCACGACGCACTTTCCGCTATTCGATCGGGTACCTCGCGGCGCTCTTCGCCGCGCTGCTCGTCGATCATCATTTTTTCGCGTGAGCGCTGACCTGCGCATCTGGGCCGGGCTCGTCCTTGCGGCATTCGCGCTCGCCGGCTGCGGTGGGTCGCGCCCTTCGTTCAAGAATACCGATGTCACGGGGGCCGATTACGGCAAGGATTTCGCGCTCACCGACCACACCGGCAAGGCGCGCACTCTTGCCGATTTCCGCGGCAAGGCGGTGGTGATGTTCTTCGGCTACACCCGCTGCCCGGACGTATGTCCGACGACGCTTGCCGAGCTCAAGGCGGTGAAAGATCAGCTCGGCGAGGACGGGAAGAGGCTGCAGGTGCTCTTCGTCACGGTCGACCCGGAACGCGACACGCAAAAACTTCTCGCGAACTACGTGCCGGCGTTCGACCCCAGTTTCCTCGGGCTCTACGGCGATTCCGCCGCGACGGCCAGGGTCGCAAAAGACTTCAGGGTGTTCTATCAGAAGTCGCCGGGAAAGACACCGGACAGCTATACGGTGGATCACACCGCGGGCAGTTACGTGTTCGATCCGCAGGGGCGGCTGCGCCTGTTCGTGCGCCACGGCAACGCAGCCAACCTCGCAGCCGATGTCCGCATCCTGTTGAACGCGTCCGGCTGAAAATCGAGCCACCGGTCCTGTCCGGGCCGAGTTGGGCGTGAAGCTGTATCCTTGAACGTTCAATCGGAGTCAAGGGGCGCAGGCGGCCATGAAAATCCTCGTCGTCGACGATTCCCCGACCATTCGTGCGGCGCTCAGGGCCCTGCTCGAGCGCATGGGCCACACGGTGGTCGAGGCGAACGACGGCAAGCAGGCCTTGCAGATGTACCGCCAGGACCGCCCGGGCCTCGTGCTCATCGACGTCGTGATGCCGATCATGGACGGATACGAATCCGCGCAGCACATGCGCGAGACCAAGGCCGACGAGTGGGTGCCGATCATTTTCCTGAGCTCGAAGGAAGCCGATCAGGACCTGGACCGCGCGATCGAGGCGGGTGGCGACGACTACCTCGTAAAGCCGGTGAGCTTCGTCGTGCTGAACGCGAAAATCCGGGCATTGCAGCGACTCGAATCCATGCGTACCAAGCAGCTCGAGATGTCGCGCGACCTCGCTTCGGCGAACCGCGAGCTCGAGAAGCTGTCACGGCAGGACGGGCTGACCGGAATCGCCAACCGGCGCTATTTCGACAGCTACCTGGTGACCGAAGTGCGGCGCGGCGCGCGCGAGCGGCAGCCGCTGTCGCTGGTTCTCTCCGACGTCGATCACTTCAAGGCCTTCAACGACTGTTACGGCCACCAGGCGGGCGACGACTGTCTGCGACGCGTGGCCGCGGCGCTCAGCTCGGCGGGCAGGCGACCTGCGGACCTTGCCGCCCGCTACGGCGGAGAGGAGTTCGCAATGGTCTTGCCGGGAACTGCTCTCGAGGGCGCCGTCGATGTGGCCCAGGCGGTGTCTCGCGTGATCGAAAGCCTAGGGATCCCGCACGCGCGCTCGGCAGTCAACGCGAAAGTCACTCTCAGCCAGGGAATCGTCTCGCTCACCCCGGAGAAGGAGACTTCCTCCGAGGACTTGATCCAGCGCGCGGACCAGGCCCTCTATCTGGCCAAGCAGCAGGGCCGGAACCGCTACGTCGTGTTCGGGGGAGAATAAAAAGCCGCGGGCTCGCCGCGGCTTGGTAGGGACCGCCCGGCCGCACTTATGCCGCAGCGATCACGCTCTTCATTTTCGCAAGCGCTTTCGCCTCGATCTGGCGGATGCGCTCGGCAGAGACCTTGAACTCGGCGGCAAGCTCGTGCAGCGTTGCCGTGTCCTTTTCCCGCAGCCAGCGCGCCTCGACGATGCGGCGGCTGCGCGCATCGAGGCTCGCGAGTGCGGTTTCAAGCCCGCGCGCGCGCAGAGATTCATCCTGTTTCGTCTCGGCGATCTCCGAGGGCCCCGGCGCGCGGTCGGCGAGGTACGCGATCGGCGCATACGGCTCGTCCTCGTCGCTCGCCGGCTCGAGCGAAATCTCCTGGCCCGCGAGCCGCATCTCCATTTCGGCGACCTCCTCGGGCTTGACGCGGAGCTGTTTGGACATGGACCCGATCTCGGTTTGCGTCAACGGGGCGAGCGAGGGCTTCATGCTGCGAAGGTTGAAGAAGAGCTTTCGCTGCGCCTTGGTGGTGGCGACCTTCACCATGCGCCAGTTGCGCAGGACGAATTCGTGGATCTCGGCGCGTATCCAGTGGACCGCGAACGATACGAGCCGCACCCCGCGTTCCGGGTCGAAGCGCTTGACCGCTTTCATCAGACCGATGTTGCCTTCCTGGATCAGGTCTCCTTGCGGCAGTCCGTAACCCATGTAGCCGCGGGCGATGGCGACCACCAGGCGCAAGTGCGACAGCACCAGCTGGCGCGCTGCTTCGACGTCGTTGTCGGACCTGAATTTGCGCGCGAGGGCGCGCTCTTCCTCGAGCGAAAGCATCGGAAAGCGATTCACCGCCTGGATGTAGCTTTCCAGGCTTCCTACCGGGACGGGCAAAGTCATTGAGCGAGTCATTTGTGGTTTCCTCCGGCTCTGTCGCCAGAACGGCGATTTTAGCACTCAGGGTTTTAGAGTGCTAAGGGCATGACCCGGTTCCCGAAATCTCATGCCTTGAGAGGGTTCTACCTTTAGCCTAATCCCGGTCCGTTTCGAGTAAGTGTCTACTCACTGATAGATAAGCACCCAGCCAACCCAAGGCGACAGCCGCAAGCAGCGCCGAGATCATCTCGTTTGGGCTCGGGAATTTCAGGCTGACGTTCGAGCCGTACAAATACGCGAGATCCGCCAGATCGCGATTCAGGACGGTGAGCCCGGAAAGGACGATCGCCAGGGCGGCGATCCCTCCGAACAGGCCAAGCAGTGACCCGAGATAAAAATAGGGCCGGCGGATGTAGGCGTGCGTCGCGCCGATCAGACGGCACAGCTCGATCTCGTCGCGCTGCGTCAGTATTTGGAGGCGGATGGTGTTGAAGGTCACCGCCACGAGAGCGAGGCCGAGCAACACCGCGAGCAGCCCCACCGCGGTCCGCCCCAGGCGCAACAGGGCATCGAGGCGTCTCACCCACGCCGAATCCGCCTGAACGTAGGCGACCTTCGGCAGCGACTTGAACTCGAGTTCCAGCCGGTCCGCGAGCGCAGGATCGCTTCCCGAAAGCGTCACGACGAACGCGTCCGGCAGCGGATTTTGCGGCAGGCTCGCGATCACCTCTTGCATGCCTGCGACGCGATTGAGCTCCACGAGCGCCGCGTCCCGGGACACGAAACGCACGGCGCTCACGCCCCTCGCGTCCTTCAGCCGCGCTTCGACCGCGCCGATCTCGGGCTTCGCGGCGTCCCTCGCGAGGAACACGGAGAGCTGGGGATCAACCGAGGCGTTGCGGGATAGCGACTCGAAATTGCCCAATACGCAGTAGACCCCGAACGGGAGCGCGGCCGCGACCCCGATCGCCAGCACGTTGAGCGTCGTGGCGAAGGGGGACCGCGCCAGGCGCGCGAGCGTCTGCGCGAGACTCAGACCGTGATGCTGCAGCCAGGCTCTCATTGGAGCTTGCCGTGATCGAGCGTCAAGACGCGTTTGCGGTACTTGCCGATCAATTGTCGATCGTGCGTGGCAACCAGCACGGTGACTCCGACCTGGTTGAAGGCGCTGAACATCTCCATGATCTCATCCGCGTAAGCGGCGTCCAGGCTGGCGGTGGGTTCATCGGCGAGGAGGATCGCTGGCCGGTTTACCACCGCGCGCGCGACGCACAGGCGCTGCTGCTCGCCGCCCGAGAGCGTCACTGGGTTGGCCTTTTCCCGCGGAAGCAGGCCGACCTTGTCGAGCGCGGCGCGTGCGCGCCGCGCCGCTTCGCGGTAGGGCTGCCCGGTCACGATCAGGGGCAGCATGACGTTGTCGAATACGCTCCGGTCGAAGAGCAGCTTCTGCCCCTGAAACACGAGGCCCAGATTGCGCCGCAGGTAAGGGATCGCCGCCGGGCGCAAGGCCGAGAGGTTCTGGCCGTTGACGAGAACCGCGCCGCCGTTGGCTCGCTCGATCGCGGCGATCAGCTTGAGAAGCGTCGTCTTGCCGGCACCGGAGTGGCCGGTGAGGAACAGCATCTCCCCCGGCTCGACCGCGAAGCTGACTGCCTTGAGCGCCTCGAATCCCCCCGGATAGCGCTTGCTGACCTGGCGGAGCGAGATGATGGCCACGCCGTCGGTCAATCGAGAAGCGCCGAAACGAAAGCGTCGGCGGCGAATGGGCGCAGATCGGCTATCCCTTCGCCGACGCCCACGAATCTGAGCGGCAGCGGACGCTGCGATCGCGCCAGCGCGATGGCGCATACGATACCGCCCTTTGCAGTGCCGTCGAGCTTGGTGAGAATCAGTCCCGTGAGGCCGAGCGCGTCGTCGAAGGCCTCGACCTGTTTGAGGGCGTTCTGGCCCGTGTTGGCGTCGAGCACGAGCCATACCTCGTGAGGCGCGCCGGGTTCTGCCTTGGCGATGACTCGTTTGATCCTGCCGATCTCCTCCATGAGGTGCAGCTGCGTGGGCAGCCGCCCGGCCGTGTCGGCGAGAACCAAGTCGATTCCGCGCGATCGCGCCGCGACAATGGCATCGAACAGGACCGCTCCGGGATCGCCGCCCGATTGGGCGACGACCGCGACGGCATTTTTCTCGCCCCAGGCGGCGAGCTGCTCGCGCGCCGCGGCGCGAAAGGTGTCCCCCGCGGCGAGCAGCACCGAGCGGCCTTGGTCCTGGAAGTACCTTGCGAGCTTGCCGATCGAGGTCGTCTTTCCCGAGCCGTTGACTCCTGCGAGCATCACGACGCACGGCTTCTTGCCCGACAAATCGAGCGTCTGCTCGAGCGGCGCGAGCAGCTCGACGAGAATGGCCTGCAACGCGGTTTTCAGCTGCCCCGCGGTCGCTCCTTGGCTCGCGCGCTCGTGCAGGGCCGCGAGCAGGAACCGCGTCGCCTCGGCCCCGGCATCGCTCGCGAGCAGCGCGGTTTCGATCTCCTCGAACAAAGCCGGATCGACGCTTCGGTCGCTGAAGAGTCCCGAGAGCCGCGAGCGCGTCTTTCCGAGGCCGCTTCGAAGCCGTGTGGCCCAGGACAGCTCTGCGCGGGCGATCTTGGAAGACAGTTCGAGCATGGGCGAGAAAAAAGAACCGGCAAAAGAACCGCTATAGAATAGCAGTTGGATTTTAGCATCCGTCGCAATGGTTCCCGCACGCGCCGCCTTTCTCGCCCTACTTCTCGCCCTCGCGCTCGTTTCAGGCGCGCAAGCGAACCCGCACGAGTTCACCCTGGCGAACGGCCTGCGCCTCATTGTGAAGGAGGACCACCGCGCACCCACCGTCGTCCATCAGGTATGGTACCGAGCGGGTAGCATGGACGAATCGCCCGGCACGACCGGTGTCGCACATGTGCTCGAGCACATGATGTTCAAGGGGACCCGGCGTTTCGGTCAGGGCGAGTTCTCGCGGCTCGTTGCGGAGGCGGGCGGACGCGACAACGCGTTCACCTCAACGGATTTCACCGTCTACCACGAGCAGGTGCACCGCGACCGCCTTCCCCTCGCGATGCAGCTCGAGGCCGACCGCATGGCGAACCTCGTGATCCGCCCGGAGGATTTCGCGCGGGAGATCAAGGTGGTGATGGAGGAGCGCCGGCGCAGTTACGAAGACCGTCCGCGATCGCTTCTCATCGAGAATCTCCTCTCCACGGCCTTCGCCGCGCATCCCTACAAGTGGCCGACGATCGGCTGGATGGAGGACCTGGAGAACATGAGCTGGCGCGACGCCCGGGACTGGTACAAGCATTGGTACGCGCCCAACGACGCCATCGTCGTCGTGGTCGGCGACGTCGTCCCGCAGCAGGTGCTCGCATGGGCCCGGCGTTATTACGGCGCGCTCGCGCGAAAGGCGACCCCCGCACGCAAAACGCTCGCCGAGCCGGCCCAGCGGGGCCCGAAGCGCGTTACGGTGAAAGCGCCGGCAGAGCTCCCCTACCTGCGCCTGGGATACAAGGCGCCGGCACTGCGCGATCTCGCGAAAGACTGGGAGCCGTTCGCGATTTCCCTTCTTGCGGAGCTGCTCGGCGGCAGCGACGCGGCGCGCCTCCACCAAGTGCTGGTGCGCGAGCAGCGCATCGCCACTTCCGTCGGCGCCGACTACGAAATGGTGTCGCGCGGGCCGGGGATGGTGTTCGTGGAAGCTGCTGCCGCGCAAGGTCGCAGCGGGGCCGAGCTCGAGGTCGCGGTACGCGAAGTCGTCGCCAGCATCGCCGCGGCCGGCGTCAGCGCCGAGGAGTTGAACCGGGCAAGGGTCCAGCTGCTCGCTCAGCTCGTCTACAAGCGCGACTCGTTTTTCGCGCAGGCGCTCGAGCTCGGGGAACTGGAGGCGAGCGGGCTCTCCTTCCGCGACGCCGATCGCATCGCCGGACGGCTCAAGGAAATCACCGCGGATCAGATCCGGGCCGTGGCTGCGCGCTACCTCGTCGACGAGGGATTGACGGTGGCCGTGCTCGACCCGCAGCCCTTGAATCCGCGCCCGGCGAGCGCCGTCGTTCCGCGGGTGAAACCCTGACCATGCGCAGCCGGGTGCTCTGGATATTGTTCGCTCTCGCCGCGGCCGCACCCGCCGAGGCGGGAGTGAAGATCGATCACTGGACCGCGGAATCGGGAGCGCAGGTCAACTTCGTCGAAAGCCATGCCCTGCCGATCGTGGACGTAGCGGTCGAGTTCGCGGCGGGCAGCGCGTACGATTCGCGCGAGCAAGCCGGCCTCGCGCGGCTCACGCTCGCCATGCTCAAAGCGGGCTCGTCTCGCTATTCGGAGACCGAGGCGAGCCGCCGCATCGCCGACGCGGGCGCGCAGCTGCAGGAGAATTTCGACCTGGATCGCGCGGGCGTCGCGCTGAGGAGCCTCTCCTCCGAGGCCGAACGGAAGGCGGCCGCGCAAACTCTCGCCGACATGCTGCAGGCGCCGCTCTTCCCGGCCGAGGCCTTCGAGCGCGAGAGGGCGAGCGCCATCGCGAACGCGCGTGAAGCGGAAACCCAGCCCGACCGCATCGCCGAGCGGCGCCTATATGCGCTCATGTATCCGGCGCATCCCTACGGATTCAGCGAGACCCCGGACACGCTCGCCTCGATCAGGCGCGAGGACGTCGAGCGTCAGTATCGCAGCTGCTACGGCGCCGCCCGCGCGGTGGTCACGATCGTCGGCGATCTGGACCGCGACGCAGCCAAGGCGCTCGCCGAGGAGCTGACCTCGCGTCTTTCGAAAGAGACCGGGCCCGTGCTGGCGCCGGTCGCGGCGCCGCCCGCGGGTGCGACGCTGCGCGTGGCGCACCCCTCCACCCAGAGCCACCTGCTGCTGGGCGCCGCGGCGCTCACGCGAGCCGCCCCGGACTACTTTGCGCTTTTCGTCGGAAATTACTCTCTGGGAGGCGGCGGATTCATGTCGCGGCTCCTCAAGGAAATACGCGAGAAGCGGGGCTACGCCTACAGCGCCTACAGCTACTTCCGGCCCTACGAGCGCGAAGGGCCGTTCCTGGTGGGATTGGAGACGCGGCGCGACCAGGCGCGCGAGGCCCTCGAACTGGCGCGCGCGGTCGTCGGCGAGTTCGTGAAACACGGGCCCACCGAAGCGGAGCTGAAAGCGGCAAAGAAAAGCCTCGTCGGCGGGTTTCCTCTGCGCATCGACACCAACCGCAAGATCCTCGAGCAGATCGCCATGATCGGTTTCTACAGACTGCCGCTAGCCTGGCTCGACGAGTTTCCGGCGCGCGTTGAAGCGGTGACCCTCGCGCAGGTCAGGAGCGCCTTTGCGCGGCGCATCGATCCCGAAAAGCTCTCCATCGTCGTCGTCGGTGCGCCGGACTAGACCCAACACCGTGCGCATCATCGGCGGTCTGTGGCGCAGCCGCCTCATCGAATTCCCCGATGCGGCGGATTTGAGGCCGACTCCGGACCGCGTGCGCGAAACGCTGTTCAACTGGCTCGGGCAGGATCTCGCCGGCATGGCCTGCCTCGACCTCTTTGCGGGCAGCGGCGCGCTCGGCTTCGAGGCGCTTTCGCGCGGGGCGGCGTCGGTGGTCATGGTCGAGAAACACCCCGCGGCGCTGCGCGCGCTTCGCGACAACGCGCAAAAACTCGGCGCGGCGAACCTGACTGTCGTCCGCGGCGATGCGTTAGAATTCGCCCGCGGCGCGCGCTCCCGCTTCGATGTCGTATTCGTCGATCCGCCGTACCGTCTGGGAATGCAGCCCGCGGCGCTCGATCTGCTGCGCGGGCTTGTCGCCCAAGGGGGCCGGGTGTACCTGGAGGGCGACGCCGCCTTCGAGGCGCCCCGCGGGTGGGCCATTTTCAAGCGCGCGCGCGCGGGAAACGTGCACTTTCATCTTCTGGCGAGGGAGGCCGATGATCAAAGCGGTGTATCCGGGAACGTTTGACCCGATCACGCGAGGCCACGAGGACCTGGTGCGGCGCGCCGCGGCCCTGGTCGACGAAGTCGTGGTAGGCATCGCTGCCAGCCAGACGAAGCGCCCGTTTTTCACTCTGGAGGAACGCGTGGACCTCGCGCGCGAGGTTCTAAAGCCGTACCGCAACGTGAAGGTCGAGGGGTTCCGGGGACTGCTCATGGATTTTGTGCGCGGACAGAAGGCCCAGGTGGTTGTGCGCGGCTTGAGGGCGGTGTCGGACTTCGAGTACGAATTTCAGATGGCCGGAATGAACCGCAATCTCTATCCGGACGTCGAAACGATATTCTTGACGCCGGAGGAGCAATACCAGTTCATCTCGGCGTCCATCGTGCGCGAGATCGCCGTTCTCGGCGGCGATGTCAGCAAGTTCGTGCAACCGCGCGTCGCGCGCGCTCTCGCCGCAAAGGTCGGCAAGGGGCGGAAGTAGCCTGCTCACTTCTTCTGGCAGGTCGCGCAGAAGAAGCTTGAGCGCTGGCCCATCCGCGACACGCGGATCGCGGCTCCGCAGACCCGGCACGGAAGCGCGGCACGGTCGTAGACGTAATAGCTCTGCTGAAAATACCCCGGGGAGCCGTCGGAGCGCACGAAGTCGCGCAGGCTCGATCCGCCGGCGGCTATCGCGGCCAGAAGAACCTCCCTCACGGCGGCGACCAGCCGCTCGCAGCGTGCGCGCGAGAGGCGCCCGGAGCGCGCGCGCGGATGGATGCCCGCCCTGAACAGGCTTTCGTTCGCGTAGATGTTTCCGACCCCGACCATGACGCTCGCGTTCATCAACAACTGCTTGATGCCGACGTTGCGGCCGCGCGTGGCCCGATAGAGGAATTCGGGAGAGAAATGCTCGCCGAGCGGCTCGACCCCGAGCCGCGCGAGCAAGGGATGACGGAACGCGTCGCCGTCGTTCCACAACACCACGCCGAAGCGTCGCGGATCGCGCAGGCGCAACACGGTGCCGTCGAAGACCAGATCCACGTGATCGTGCTTGCGGGGGACGGTTCCCGATTCGGTCACGCGCAGGCTCCCCGACATCCCCAAGTGCACGATGAGCGAGCCGGTGTCGCATTCGAACAGCAGATACTTTCCACGCCGCATCACGCGTTTCACCCGCTGGCCGACGAGGGTGCGGGCGAGTTTGCGGGGAACGCGTTGACGCAGGTTGGGATTGCGCACGGCGACACCCGTGATCGTCTTGCCGAGCACCAAAGGCTCGATGCCGCGGCGGGTGATCTCGACTTCGGGCAGCTCTGGCACGGGAACTCAATGTCCTTGTCGGGCCTCTGAAATATACCTAAACTAGCCCTTCGAGACAGCAAGTACCTCCATGCTTGGTCCACACAGCCAGTTGCCCATCCGCGCCGCCGCTTTGCGGCTGCTCGCCGCGATGGCGATCGTCGTCGTCGTGTTTGCCGGATGCGCCGCAACTGCGCCGCGGCAGGCCGCGGTGGGCGAGGAAGCGCAGGACGAATCGGACGCGGACGCGTCCGCCGGCGAAGCGCAGGCGCTCGCACCCGAGCCCGCAGACCGCACGGCCCTTCCCAATCAGGAGCTGACCGAGAACCTGCTCTACGAGTTCCTGCTCGCCGAGATCGCGGGCCAGCGCGGCAACGCCGCGCTCTCCGCGCAGGCGTACGTCGATCTCGCGAAACGCACGCGCGATCCGCGCATCGCGCGGCGCGCCACCGAAGTCGCCCTCTACGCGCGCATGAACAACGCTGCGATCGAGTCCGCAACGATCTGGCACGAGACCGAGCCCGGCTCGCGCCCACTTCAGGCGCTTGCCGGATTGCTGGTCGCCGCCGGCCGCTACGACGAGGCGCTGCCCAATCTCAGGAAGCTGCTGGCCGGCTCCGCCAACGAGCCCGCAAACGGTTTCACGCAGCTGACCCGCACGCTTGCCAATGCGCAGGACAAGCAGGCCGCCCTGAAGCTCGTGCACAGTCTCGCGGCAGACTATCCCAAGCTCGCCGAGTCGCATCTTGCCGTCGCGCGGGCGGCAGTCAACGCGGGCGACGAACGGCTTGCGCTCGAGGAAGCGCGCAAGGCCGGGCAACTGCGGCCGGACTGGGAGGCGCCTGCCCTGCTCGAAGCGCAGCTGCTGCAGAAGTCCTCGGTGGATCAGGCCGCATCGTTCCTCACCGCCTATTTGAAAAGATATCCTGCCGCGCGGGAGACGCGCCTCGCCTACGCGCGCCTGCTGGTGGCACAAAAGCGCTTCGGCGAAGCGCGCGCCGAGTTCCAGAAGCTCATGGCTGGCGCGCCCGACGGCACCGAAGTGGCCTTCGCCGTGGCGCTGCTTTCCCTGCAGCTCAAGGACTACGACGCCGCGGAGAAATATCTCCGGGGTCTGATCGAGAGCCCCTACCGCGACAAGGACGGGGTCCGCTTGTACCTCGGCCAGGTCGCCGAAGAGCGGAAGAATCTTCCGGAGGCGCTCCGCTGGTACGCCGAGGTCGGCGAGGGCGAGCAATATGTGCAAGCGCAGATCCGCTACGCGCAAGTGCTCGCCAAGCAAGGCAAGCTCGACGAGGCGCGGGGACGGCTGCAGGACGCGGCCGCGAAGGACGGCCAGCAGCGGGTGCAGCTGGTCCTCGCAGAAGCGCAGCTCCTGCGCGACGCCAACCAGCCGAAGACCGCGTTCGATCTGGTCGGGCAGGCGCTCGATCGCGTTCCGAACAATCCCGAGCTGCTCTACGACTACGCCATGCTCGCGGAGAAGCTCGAGCGGGTGGACATCCTCGAAGCTTCCCTGCGCAAGCTGATCGAGATACGGCCCGAGCATGCGCACGCGTACAACGCGCTCGGCTATTCGCTCGCCGACCGCAACCAGCGCCTGCCCGAGGCGCGCGAGCTGATCGAAAAGGCGCTGCAGCTCGCCCCCGAGGATTCGTTCATCATCGACAGCATGGGATGGGTGCTGTACCGGATGGGCAAGCTGAAGGACTCGCTCGGCTACCTGCGCCGCGCGTTCGCCGGGCGGCCCGACCCGGAAATCGCCGCTCACTTGGGCGAAGTGCTGTGGGCGATGGGCGAGCGCGCCGAGGCGGAACGCGTCTGGGGCGATGCCACCCGGGAAAGCCCGGACAACGAAACCCTCGCCAATACGATCAAGCGCCTCAAGCACTGATTTCCCTGTGGTGCGCTTTGCCCCCGCGTTTGCTCTGGCGGCATTGCTCGGCGCCTGCGCATCCCTGCCCGAGGCTGGGGGCCCTCTCCCGGGCGGCTTCGAGCTGTCCGGCCGCGTCGCGGTCCGCCACGGAAAAGACCCCGCATCCGGCAAGATCTTCTGGCGTCATTCGGACGACTCCGACGAGTTGCTCATCACTTCGCCCATCGGCCAGGGAATCGCGCGCATCAGCCGCGAGCGCGATCGCTTCCGGCTGGTGACCGGCGACAAGCAGGAATACCACGCTGCCGACGCGGAGAGCCTGACCGAGCAGGCGCTGGGCTGGCCGCTTCCGCTGGCTGGGCTCGCAGACTGGGTGCAGGCGCGGGCGAGCCCCGGCCGGCCGGCGGAGATGAGCGGCGACGCGGACCAAGGCATGGAACTCAGGCAGGACGGCTGGCGCATCGTCTACGAGGAGTTCCAGGGAGGTAGGCCTCACCGGATGCGCTTGACGCGCGAAGATCTCGAAATTCGCCTCATCGTGGATCGATGGACAAATTGAATCCGTGGGAGCGCCGCTATCCGGCGCCCGCGAAGCTGAACCTGTTCCTGCACGTCCTCGGCCGGCGGCCCGACGGGTATCACCTGCTTCAGACGGCGTTCCGGCTGATCGATCGCTGCGATTGGCTGCGCTTCACGCCGCTCGAGGACGGGGAAATCAGGCTCGCGCGAGCGATTCCTGGAATCGCCGACGACGAGAATCTCGCCGTGCGGGCCGCGCGCCTGCTGCAATCCGAGGGCGGGGCGCGCGCAGGTGTCCAGATCGAGATCGAGAAGATCATCCCGGTCGGCGGGGGACTGGGCGGGGGCAGCTCCGATTGCGCAACCACGCTCGCGGTCCTGAACCGCCTGTGGGGGCTCGCTCTGCCGAAGGAAAAGCTGGCTGCGATGGCGCTCACGCTCGGGGCGGATGTTCCGTTCTTTCTTTTCGGCGGGAACGCTTTCGCCGAGGGCGTCGGCGAGCGGCTCGCTCCGCTCCGATTGCCGCAAGCGTGGTACGTCGTGCTCGTTCCGCCGGTTGCAGTGGCTACGCACGCGATTTTCGCGGCGCCTGAATTGACACGAAATTCGAAAACCATCAAAATATCAAGCTTTTCTGCCGGTTTCGGAAGGAACGACCTGGAATCGGTCGTGTGTCGGCGCCATGCGGAGGTGGCGGCGCATCTCGAATGGCTCAGGCAGTTCGGAGATGCGCGCATGAGCGGCTCTGGCGCCTGCGTATTCGTCGAATTCGCAACCGAGCGCGAGGCGCGCTCGGTTCTATCCAGAATGCCCGCGGAGATGCGCGGCTTCGCCGTGCGCGGGCTGGATCGGCATCCGCTCGCGGCGTTGCTGGAACAAGTTTAGCGCTTGGGGAGTCGCCAAGCTGGTTAAGGCAGCGGATTTTGATTCCGCCATGCGAGGGTTCGAATCCTTCCTCCCCAGCCATCAGATTTCGAGACGAGGGCCCAGGGATTAGGGACTGGCAACACAGCGAGCCGCGGGTGCGGCTGATTTTTTGTGAGCAAGGCTGGGGCCGAGTCCCCGGCCCCAGGACTAGAGCGCATGGCCTACGAAAGCCTGATGGTTTTCACCGGGAACGCCAACCCGCTGCTCGCGCACGCGGTGGTGAGAAGGTTGAACATCCCGCTCGGCCACGCCACGGTGGGCAAGTTCTCCGACGGAGAGATCATGGTCGAGCTCCTGGAGAACGTGCGCGGCAAGGACTGCTTCGTGCTGCAGTCGACCTGCGCGCCTGCGAACGACAGCTTGATGGAAGTGCTCCTGATCGTGGATGCGCTGAAGCGCGCATCGGCCGCCCGCGTGACGGCGGCGATTCCATATTTCGGTTATGCGCGCCAGGATCGGCGTCCGCGCTCGGCGCGCGTGGCGATCAGCGCCAAGGTGGCGGCGAACATGCTGCAGGCGGCGGGGGTCGACCGGGTGCTGACGATGGATCTGCACGCCGACCAGATACAGGGATTTTTCGACGTGCCGGTGGACAACATCTACGCGACGCCGGTGCTGCTCGGCGACGTGTGGAAGCACCAGTACGAGAATCTGCTGGTGGTGTCGCCCGACGTGGGCGGCGTGGTGCGCGCGCGCGCGATGGCGAAGCGCCTGGAGTCGGACCTCGCAATCATCGACAAGCGCCGGCCGCAGCCGAACGTGTCGGAGGTGATGAACGTGATCGGCGACGTGAAAGGGCGCAACTGCGTCATCATGGACGACATGGTCGACACCGCCAACACGTTGGTGAAGGCGGCGCACGCGCTGAAGCAGGAGGGCGCGATCCGCGTGGTCGCGTATTGCACGCACCCGGTGCTCTCGGGCGGGGCGGTGGAGCGCATCGCCGAGTCGGAGATCGACGAGCTGGTGGTCACCGACTCGATCCCGCTGTCCAAGGCGGCCCAGGCGTCTAAGAAAATCCGCGTGCTGTCGGTCGCGGGGCTGCTCGCGGAAACGATTCTGAGGATCAGCAACGAGGATTCGGTGAGCTCGCTGTTCATCGAATAGATTTTTCAACGGCGGAGCCTGGTCGCGGGCGCCGCCTCAATCGAGGAGAGGCAACATGGCATTCGAAGTCGTCGCGCAAGCACGCAAAGGGCAAGGGAGGGGTGCGAGCCGCCGCCTGCGCCACAGCGGGAAAGTGCCCGGGATTCTCTACGGGGGCAAGAAACCCGCGGTCAACATCGAGCTCGATCACAACCCGCTGTACCACCATCTGCGCAACGAGAAGTTCCACGCGTCCGTCCTGACGCTCGAGCTGGACGGCGCGAAGGAGCAGGTGCTGTTGCGGGCGGTCAACATGCACCCGTTCAAGATGGAGGTGCAGCACGTCGACTTCCAGAGGGTTTCGGCGGACGAGAAGATCCACATCAAGGTGCCGCTGCACTTCGTCAACGCGGAGAAGTCGCCCGCGATCAAGGAGCAGGGCGGCCTCATCACGCACGTCCTGAGCGAGATCGACGTCCGCTGCCTGCCTGCGGACTTGCCCGAGTTCATCGAGGTGGACCTGTCCGCGCTCGCGATCGGGCATTCGATCCACGTGCGCGCGCTCCCGCTGCCCAAGGGGGTGGAGGTCTCCTTGGGGGGCAACGAGAATCCGACTGTCGCTTCGGCGCAGATCCCGAAGGCGGCGATCGCCGAGGAAGAGGAGGCCGCCGCCGCTGCCGCGGCTGCCGGTGTCGGAGTCGAGGGAGCCCTCGCGCCCGCTGCGGAAGCCGTTCCTGCCGCCGCCGACGTGCCGACCCTCAAGCAAAAAGCGCCCGAAGCCGCTGCGCCCACTGCGGAGGAGAAGGGCGGCAAAGGCGCCAAAGGCGAGAAGGCCGACAGAGGCGACAGAGGCGACAGAGGCGACAAGAAGTAGCGCCTGTTGCCATTACGCGAAAGGGCGCGGCGACCCCCGCGCCCTTTTTCATCCATGCATTCTCTAAAACTGATCGCCGGCCTCGGGAACCCCGGGAGGAAGCACGAGAGGGACCGGCACAACGCCGGCTTCTGGTTCGCTTCGCGGCTCGCTGCCGCGCAGCGAATCGAGCTGAAAGCGGTCGCGAAATATCACGGCCTTCTCGGCAAGCTCGCGCTGGCCTCGGGCGATCTGTGGCTGCTCTTGCCGCAGACCTATATGAACGTCTCGGGCAAATCGGTCGGCGCGCTCGCGCGCTTCTACAAGATCCCGCCGCAGGAAATCCTGGTGGTGCACGATGAGCTCGACTTCCCGCCGGGGACGGCGAGGCTCAAGCTGGGCGGCGGGGTCGCCGGCCACAACGGCCTGAAGGACGTCGCGGCGCAGCTCGGCACGCACGGGTTCTGGCGCCTGCGGATCGGCATCGGCCACCCGGGGAACAAGGACCTCGTCGCCGACTACGTGCTCACGCCGCCGCCCGCGGGCGAGCGCGAGCTCATCGAAGCGGCGCTCGATCGCTGCATAGAGGCCTCCGGGCATTTGCTCGACGGCGACATGGAAGCGGCGATGCTCAAACTGCACACGAAATCCTGATGGCCTTGAAATGCGGAATCGTCGGGCTGCCCAACGTAGGTAAATCGACTCTATTCAACGCCCTCACCAAGGCGGGGATCGCGGCGGAGAACTATCCGTTCTGCACCATCGACCCCAACATCGGCATCGTCGAGGTGCCCGACCCGCGGCTCGCACAAATTGCGGCGATCGCCCGGCCGCAGAAAGTCGTCGCGGCGGCAGTCGAGTTCGTCGACATTGCCGGACTGGTGGCCGGCGCGTCGAAAGGCGAAGGCCTGGGGAATCAGTTCCTTGCCAATATCCGCGAGTGCGACGCGATCGCGCACGTGGTGCGATGCTTCGAGGATCCGAACGTCGTGCATGTCGCCGGCAAGGTCGATCCGGTTTCCGACATCGAGACGATCCACACCGAGCTCGCTCTCGCCGATCTCGCGACGGTGGAAAAAACCTATGCGCGCTACGCGAAAGTCGCCAAGACGGGCGGCGACAAGGACGCGCAGCGCATCGTCGCCGTGCTCGACAAGGTGCGTCCGGCGCTCGACGAGGCGCGCCCGGCGCGCAGCGTATCGCTCTCGAAGGAAGAGCAGGCGGTGCTGAAACCCTTGTTCCTGATGACCTCGAAGCCCGAGATGTTCATCGCCAATCTCGCCGAACATGGTTTTGAAAACAACCCGCTGCTCGCGCGAGTCGTGGAGTATGCCAAGCGCCACGATTCACCCGTGGTGCCGATCTGCGCGGCTCTGGAAGCGCAGATCGCCGATCTTTCAGACGAAGACAAGCAGGTTTTTCTAGACGACATGGGAATGCACGAGCCGGGTTTGAACCGCCTGATCCGCACCGGCTACGCGCTGCTCGGGCTGCAGACCTTCTTCACCGCAGGACCGAAGGAAGTGCACGCCTGGACCGTGCAAGTCGGCGCCACGGCGCCGCAGGCCGCGGGCGTGATCCACACCGACTTCGAGCGCGGCTTCATCCGCGCCGAAGTGATCGCCTACGCGGACTACGTCGCCTGCAAAGGCGAGCAGGGCGCGAAAGAAGCCGGAAAGATGAGGCTGGAAGGAAAGGAATACGTCGTGCGCGACGGCGATGTGATCTACTTCCGGTTCAATGTCTGACGGGAACGTCGACTATCGACGTGCAAACGCTGTATGTGCTAGTGTGACCAAAGAAGCTGATTCAAATCAGCCCGGCGGTAAGTGTCACCTTCGGCCGTCACCAGGTCATGCATCCTACTTCAAGAGGAACACCCGGACTATCCGTCTTTGCATCCGGGTTTTTCACAAATCAGACTTTTATCAAGGGGGAGTTATGAAGAAATTAATCAGCTTCGTTGTCGGCTTATTGGTTCCCGCCTTCATTATGGCAGGGGGGATGGCGAATTCTGCGGAGGCACAGGAAAAGTTAGCCAAGGCTTCGGTCAAACCGAAGGTACTGCTGGAAAATGCCAAGGTGCGGGTGTATGAGGTCACCTACGAACCGGGTGATGAAAATACCGGTATCGTCTCAACCGCGACCCGTATCATTCGCCCATTGAAGGGAGGCACACTCCAGCTTACCTATGCCGACGGCAAAAAGGAAACCGTAGTCCGAAAGGCTGGCAAGCCCTACATGCTGGAACCGGGTCCAGCGTACGTTACCAAGAACATCGGCAAGACCGTGATCCGGCTGTACGTCGTCCAGTTGAAGTGATACACGCGATTTAGCACGCGTATCCAATACTAGCGAACAGCCCTAACCCCTTCTTCGGAGGGGTTTCTTTTTGAAGCGTGCGCAGATCGTTCAGCCTAGCACTCTCGCCAGAAGGCACTAATTCGAGCAGTACCCTTAG